>Ga0308161_1004612_pt1 | contig 12488 bp, 7 predicted proteins | sample PhyFR2_FD_201034 | JGI IMG/M metagenome (GOLD analysis project Ga0308161, IMG submission 201034) | Phyllosphere microbial communities from UC Gill Tract Community Farm, Albany, California, United States - DLSLF.R2 | ecosystem: Host-associated > Plants > Phyllosphere > Unclassified | place: USA...
CCTGATGACCATAGCAAGTCGGTACCACCCCTTCCCATCCCGAACAGGACCGTGAAACGACTTTGCGCCGATGATAGTGCTGCAACCAGTGTGAAAGTAGGTTATCGTCAGGCTAGTTATTCGCAGAAGCCCGCTCAGTTGATACTGAGCGGGCTTTTTGCTTTTCTGCGTCCGTAAAACCGTCGCCCCGCCTGCGCGGGGGCGACGGTAACAGGTCCGCGGTTGGTCAATCGACGCGATCCAACCGAAAATCCCTATCCGCTACCGCGATTTCCATCGCAAAATGCTGTATCTGACAAGCTGGCATTCCACGAGTTGTAGGAAAAACAAAATACGCTAGCATCCACGATGAACGAGAGCGGCCGCGCCCTGCGTTGCCGTCGGCCTCATCCACAGACAAGGAGCAGCATGTATCCCATCCGTGTTTCTTCGACAGTCGTCCGGACGCTCATCGTCGCAACGGCCCTCGGCGCGGCGCTCGCCGCCTGCGGCCGGCATTCGGGCGACGGCCCACCGCCCACGCCGCCCACGCCGGCACCGAAGTTCAGTGCCGAGGTCTCCCGCACCACGCACGGCGTCGTGCACGTGAAGGCGGCCGACTTCCGCAGCCTCGGCTACGGCCTTGCCTATGCGTATGCGCAGGATAACGTCTGCATGTTCGCCGATTCGTTGCTGACCGCGCGCGGCGAACGCTCGCAATACTTCGGCGGCGACGCGCACGCCACCGCGCGCAAGGATGACGAATACGGCGCCGCCAGCGGCTTCATGGATCTCAGCAACGAAGACAGCGACTTCTTCTTCAAGGGCTATCTCGACCTGGAACAGCTGCGCGCCGGCTATGCCGCAGGCGCGAAGGAGCCGCGCGACCTGCTCGAAGGCTATGCCGCCGGCTACAACCGCTACCTGAAGGACAATGCCGGCAAGTACCCGGCGGCCTGCAACAACGCCAAATGGATCAAGCCGATCACGGTCGACGACATGATGCTCGTGCTGGCCGAGAAGGCGCTGCACGCGTCCGGCGAAGTGTTCGCGAAGGAAATCGTGGCCGGCGCCCGTGACGGCAACGGGACCGTCGTCGCACGCGCGCCGCAGCGCAAGCTCGACCCGGCGTTCCTGCTCGCGCGCCTGGACGACGTCGTGCACCGCGGCTTCGGCAGCAATGCGCTCGCGGTCGGCAAGGACTTGTCGGCCAGCGGCCGCGGCCTGTTGCTCGGTAACCCGCACTTCCCGTGGACGAGCACCGACCGCTTCTACCAGGCGCACCTGACCGTGCCGGGGCGTTACGACGTGATGGGTGCGACGCTGGGCGGGCTGCCGGCCGTCGTCATCGGCTTCAACAAGGACATCGCCTGGTCGCACACGGTGACGGCGGCCACGCACTTCACGACGTTCAAGCTGGCCCTCGATACCGGCGACGCGACGGGCACCACGTACCTGATCGACGGCGAAAAGAACAAGATGACGTCGAAGATGGTCTCGGTCGACGTGCTGCAGGCGGACGGCACGACGACCAGGCGTACCAGGACGTTCTATTTCAGCAAGCAGGGCGCCGTCATCGTCAAGCCGGAAGCGGGCCTGGCGTGGAGCGGGACCACGGCGTACGTGCTGGCCGACCCGAATCGCACCAATACCCGCATGCTCGAGCAATGGCTGGGCATCGGCACCGCGACGGGCGTGCAGGCGTTGAAATCGTCGCTGGACACCGTCGTCGGCCTGCCATGGGTGAACACGGTCGCTGCCGACCGCGCCGGCAACGCGCTGTACGCGGACGCGAGCGTCGTGCCGCGCGTGACGACCGACAAATTCGCCGGCAACTGCCTCCTGATGCCGGCCCTCGTGCTGTTCGACGGTTCGCGCAGCGCCTGCGGCTGGGGTCAGGATGCGAACGCGCCGGCGGGCGTCTTTTCGCCTGTGAACGCGCCGTCGCTGCAGCGCACGGACTACGTGCAGAACTCCAACGACAGCTACTGGCTGACGAATGCCCGTTCCCTGCTGACGGGACCGGCACCGCTGGGCTATTCGCCGTTGTACGGCAAGACGGGCGTCGAGCAGCGCCTGCGCACGCGCATCGGCTTCATCCAGTTCGAGGAATTGGCGCAGCAGGGCCACAAGTTCCAGCTGCCCGACTTGCAGGCGCTCGTGTTTTCCGACCGCATCTACGCGGCCGAGAGCGTGCTGCCGGACCTGCTGCCGGCCTGCCCGGCGAACGACGCCACGCTCGTCCAGGCCTGCGCCGTGCTGGCCGCGTGGGACCGCCATGCCAACCTCGACAGCCGCGGCGCCGTGCTGTTCCGCGAGTTCTGGAATACCGCGTCGCAGATCCCGAACAAGTGGAAGGTGCCGTTCGATCCGGCCGATCCGGTCCACACGCCGGGCGGCGTCGCCACGGCCGTGCTGCCGGCGATGTTCGATGCGCTGAAGGCGGCCGCGCAACAACTGCAGGCGCTGAACATCCCGCTCGACGGCAAACTGGGCGACTACCAGGGCGAGACGCGCAACGGCGTGCGCACGCCGCTGCACGGCGGCATCGGTGACCTCGACGGCTCGTACAATTCGCTGCGGATGCGTACCGGCCTGACGGCGACCGGCTACAACAACGTCTACTGGGGCACGAGCTACGTGCAAACCGTGACGTTCGACGACAACGGCCCGGTCGCGCAGGCGTTGCTCGTGTATGGCCAGGCGACCGATCCGAAGTCGCCGTACTATGCGGACCAGCTCGGACCGTACTCGCGCAAGGAATGGCCGGCGCTGCCCTTCACGGATGCCGCCATCAAGGCGGACCCGAACTACAAGACCGTCACCGTGACGGAGTAGCGCCCGCGCCGCCGTCCTGCTTCACGTCTGCGACAGCGGGGCCGGATCCTGGACCACCGCGGTCGCCGTCTTGCCACGGGTGATGCTTTCGCCATCGTCGCGGCGCAGGCGCCAGAACACGAGCGACGACAGCATCGTCAACGCGGCCAGGGTGAGGAACGCATGGTGCAGCGCCTGCGTGACCATCGGCTGGTTCGTCTGCGGCACGTCGCCGAGGAACCACGCGGTGATGATCGACCCGGCGGCGAGGCCGAAGCTCATCGACAGCTGCTGGAACGACGACGCGATCGTGCTGGCCATGCTCGAATCCTTCTGCTCGACGTCGGCGTACGCCAGCGTGTTCATGCTCGAGAATTGCAGCGAGTTGAAGAAGCCCTGCAGCAGGCCGATGCCGGCGATGGCGTACCACGGCGTGGCCGGGCTCACGAGCGAGAACAGGCCGATCGTGATGCCGATGCAGACCGTGTTGACGATCAGGATCTGGCGGTAGCCGAAGCGCGCCAGCACTTTCGACGCGATCAGCTTCATGCCCATCGCCGCGGCGGCCGTCGGCATCATCAAAAGGCCCGACTGCCACGGCGCCAGTTTCAGGCCCAGCTGGTACAGCAGCGGCAGCAGGAACGGCAGGCCGCCGATCCCGAGGCGCGTGATGAAGCCGCCCAGCACGGAGACGCGGAACGTGCGCACCTTGAACAGGGTCAGGCGCAGCAGGGGGAACTGGTGCTGCGTCGTGTGCCAGCCGTAGGCCGCCAGCAGGGCGATCGACAGCGCCAGCATGAGGCCCGCCTGCGTCGGGTCGAGCGTATGCTCGCCGAAGACTTCCAGCAGCCAGGACAGGATCGCCGTGCCGGAGCTGAACAGGATCAGGCCGATCACGTCGAGCGGGCGCGGCTCGGCGCCGTGGTAGTCCGGCATGTGGCGCCAGACGAGGTACAGCGCCAGCAGGCCGACCGGCACGTTGACGAAGAAGATGGCACGCCACGAGATCCAGTGCACGATCAGGCCGCCGACGGTCGGTCCGAGCAACGGTCCGATCAGCGCCGGCAGGATCACGAAGTTCATCGCGCCCAGCAGTTCGTTCTTGGGAAACGTGCGGATGATGGACAGGCGCCCGACCGGCATCATCATGGCGCCGCCGAGGCCTTGCAGCAGGCGCGCCGCGACCATCATCGGCGCGTTCAGCGACAGCCCGCACAGGACGGACGCCACGGTGAAGATCGCGATCGCCGTGCCGAACACGCGCTTGGTGCCGAAGCGGTCGGCCATCCAGCCGCTCACCGGGATGCCCACGGCAAGGCTGAGGATGTAGCTGGTGACGACGGATTTCAGGCTGAGCGGCGTGACGTGCAGGCTGGCCGCGATGCTGGGAATGGCGGTGTTGACGATGGTGGCGTCGAGCTGCTCCATGAACAGGGCAGTCGCCACGAGCCAGGGGAGGTAGCGCTTGATGGTGTCGGTATCGGTCATCGGGATAGTCAGACGCGACGCACGGGGCAGGCGTCGCCCGTCCCGATTGTCACATAAATCGCGCGATGCCGACTTGTACCGGACTGCCGCAAAAAATCCGGGTTCGGACTCTTAATTCGGGGTCAGAGCACATTTTCGAGCAATGGCACAGCTGAAACTTTGGCGCCGAGCCATTGACTAAATATGTGTTCTGACCCCGAATTTACGGCCGATCAGAAGTGGTACGCGGCCTTCAGGGCAAACAGGTTCACGCCGCCGTTCGGATGCTTGATGCCGCCGTTCGAGTAGTGCTGCACGCGTGCGCCGACTTCCCACTTGTTGTCGAACACGTAACCGACACCGACGTGGTCCGCGAATTCGTACGCGGTCGACAGCTGGCGGTGCGTGTTGCGGTAGACGCTCGAGAACAGTGCGGCGCCGATGCCGGCGTCGGCGTAGAAGCCGAGCTTGTCGTCCGCTTCCCAGCGGAACACCGGGGTGATGCCGATCACGGCCAGGTTCTTGTGGTTGCCCGGCACGTCCAGCCACTGGTTCGCGCGCCAGTAGGCGATGTTCGCGTCCCAGTAGCCCGACAGGTGGTGGCCGCTCGTCGCCAGCCAGTTCTTGTTCCAGTCTTTTTGCGCGGAGAAGCGCAGCACCTGAACGTGCTCGCCGCCGCCGGCTTCCAGCGACACGGCATCGAAGACGCCGTCGGCGGCGTGGCCCGCCTGGGCGGCCGCCAGGGCAGCGACGGCCGCCAGGGAACGGATGATGTTTTTCATGGAAGAACCTTGCCTTTGTTGTCTAAGAGTGAGCCGTGGATCGAAAGTTCACGGCAAGACCGCTATTGTAGCGAGGTCGATGTCGGGACGTAGCCGACCCGACAATTGTTACAATATGAACAACGAATAATCGTGAGGATGGAATGACGTTACCGACCGTGGCATTTCTCGGCATCGGCCTGATGGGCAAGCCGATGGCGACCCGGCTGGCCCAGGCCGGCTATCCCCTGCGCGTGTGGAACCGCACGCCGGCCAAGGCCGAGGCGCTGCGCGCGACGGGCGCCGCACCGCATGCCAGCCTGCAGGACGCCGTACGCGGCGCCGCCATCGTGATCTCGATCCTGGAAGCGGGCCCGATCGTCGGCCAGGTCATCGCCGATGCGCTGCCGGCGCTGGCGCCGGACGCGCTGTGGATCGACATGAGTTCCACCCGCCAGGACGAGGCGCTGGCGTTCGCCGCCACCCTGCGCGGCGCGGGCTGCCGCTTCGTCGACGCGCCTGTCTCGGGCGGCGTGGGCGGCGCGGAGGCGGGGCAGCTGGCGATCATGGCCGGGGCCGATGCCGCCGATTATGCGCAGGCCGAGCCGGTGCTGCGCGTGCTCGGCAGTCCGAAAGCCGTCGGTCCCGTCGGCAGTGGCCAGGTTGCCAAGTTGTGTAATCAATTGATCGTCGGCGCGACGATCAACGTCGTGGCGGAAGCGCTGTTGCTGGCGCAAGCGGCTGGCGCCGATCCGGCCGCCGTGCGCGACGCCATCCGCGGCGGCTTCGCCGGCAGCCGCGTGCTCGACGTGCATGGCCAGCGCATGCTCGACCGGAATTTCATGCCGGGCGGCCAGGTCAAAACGCAGCTGAAGGACCAGCGCAACATCCTCGCCGCAGCCGGCGCGGCCGGCGTCACCTTGCCGGTCACGGCACTGGTGACGCGCCAATATGAATCGATCGAAGGCGATATCCCGTCCGCCGACCATTCCGCCGGCCTCATCGCGCTGGAGCGGATGAACCCGGGCAAGCGCGTCGGCACGGCGGACGACAAGCTGCCCTGAGACGGACCCGGCCGCGGCACCGATGTCAGTGCCGGTGCCGGTCAGGCCGGCGCCAGCGGCAGGCTCATCTCGACCAGGCGCGCCCAGAAGCTGGCGCCGATGGGCAGCAACTGGTCGTTGAAGTCGTAGCTGCCGTTGTGCAGCTGGCACGGTCCGAGACCGTGGCCGTGCGTGCGGTGGTCGCCGTCGCCGTTGCCGATGAAGACATAGCAGCCCGGCCTGGCCTGCAGCATGAACGCGAAGTCTTCCGCGCCCATCGTCGGCTCCACGTCCGTGTCGACGTTGTCCGCGCCCACCACCGCGCGCATGGCTTCCACGGCGAACGCCGTCTGCGCCGGGTGGTTGATCAGGGGCGGGTAGTTGCGCTTGAACGCGAAGTCGATGCTGGCGCCGAACCCCGCGGCCAGGCCCTGCGCGATCTCGTTCATACGGCGCTCGATCAGGTCCAGCACCTCGGTCGAGAACGTGCGCACGGTGCCGATCATGACGGCTTCGTCGGGGATGACGTTGGTGGCGCTGCCGGCGTGGATCTGCGTGATCGACAGCACGGCCGTGTCGAGCGGGTTCTTTTCGCGCGAGATGATCGTCTGCCAGGCTTGCGCGATCTGCACGGCGACCATCACCGGGTCGATGCCGCGGTGCGGCTGCGCGGCGTGCGCGCCCTTGCCCTTCACGACGACGCGGAACTCGTTACTGGATGCCATCATCGGTCCGGCCACGACGCCGAACGTGCCCGCCTTGATGCCGGGCCAGTTGTGCATGCCGTACACGGCATCCATCGGAAAACGGTCGAACAGGCCGTCCTCGATCATGCGCCGCGCGCCGGCGCCGCCTTCCTCCGCCGGCTGGAAAATCAGGTACACGGTGCCGTCGAAGTTGCGGTTGCGCGACAGATAGTGGGCTGCACCCAACAGCATCGTTGTATGCCCATCATGACCGCAAGCATGCATCTTGCCGGCGTGGCGCGACGCGTGCTCAAATGTGTTGAGTTCCTGCATCGGCAGCGCATCCATGTCGGCACGCAGGCCGATGGCGCGGTCGGACGTGCCGTTCTTGATGATGCCGACGACGCCCGTCACGCCCAGCCCACGCACGACGGGGATGCCCCATTCCGTCAGGCGCGCCGCGACCACGTCGGACGTGCGCTGTTCTTCGTAGCAGAGTTCGGGATGGGCGTGGATGTCGCGCCGGATCGTTTCGAGCTCGGATTGATAAGCCAGTATCGGTTCGACCAGTCTCATATTCGTTTCTCCCTTGCCTGATGCCTCGTGGGCAGTGCATGTTTTGAACTATTGTAGCCCTTCCATGATGTGGAAGGCCAGACCCCCGACGGGCTCCGCCGGAATCGTATAAAGTATTGGTTTTTCGACGTTTTTTTCTGGATGAATCCGATGACCAAGACCGTTGTCCGGGGCACCTGCCCGCACGATTGCCCCGATACCTGCGCCCTCCTCGTGACCGTGGAAGACGGCGTGGCGACGGAGGTCAAGGGCGACCCGGATCATCCGACGACGGCCGGCGTGTTGTGCACCAAGGTCTCGCGCTACGTCGAACGCACGTACCACCCCGACCGCCTGCTGTACCCGATGCGCCGCGTCGGCAGGAAGGGGGGGGGCAAGTTCGAACGCATCACGTGGGAACAGGCCCTCGACGCCATCGCGGCGCGCCTGCAACCCATCGCCGAACGTGATCCGCAGGCGATCCTGCCGTACAGCTATTGCGGCACGATGGGCCTCGTGCAGGGCGAAGCGATGGCCATGCGGTTCTTCAACAAGCTCGGTGCTTCCTTCCTGGACCGCACCGTGTGCGCGACGGCAGGCTCGACCGGCTACAAATACACGATCGGTGGTTCGATCGGTACGGACACCGAACAGTTCCAGGATGCGAAGCTGATCTTGATCTGGGGCGGTAATCCGATCGCGTCGAACCTGCACCTGTGGACACGCCTGCAGGAAGCGAAGCGCCGCGGCGCCAAGTTGATCGCCATCGATCCGTATCGCTCGCTGACCGCGGAAAAGTGCCACCAGCACATCGCGCTGATGCCCGGCACGGACGCCGCGCTCGCGCTGGGCATGATGCACGTGCTGGTCAAGGACAACCTGCTCGACCACGACTACATCGAGAAGTACACGTTCGGCTTCGCGCAACTGAAGGACCGCGTGGCCGAATGGACGCCGGAGCGCACCGCGCAGACGTGCGGCATCACGGCCGAGGAAGTCGTGGAGCTGGCGCGCGAATACGGGCGCACGGCGCGCCTGGGCGAGCCGGTCGCGATCCGCATGAACTACGGCATGCAGCGCGTGCGCGGCGGCGGCATGGCCGTGCGCAACGTCGCCTGCCTGCCGGCGCTCGTGGGCGCCTGGCGCCACGCGGCCGGCGGTGTGCAGCTGTCGACGTCGGGCACTTTCCCGACCGATAAGGTCGCGTTGCAACGTCCAGATCTGTTGCGCGGCCAGCTGCCGCGCACGATCAACATGAACACCATCGGCGACGACCTGCTGCGCGCCGCGTCGCCGGCGTTCGGCCCGAAGATCGAAGCCGTCATCGTCTACAACGCGAACCCGGTGGCGATCGCCCCCGATTCGTCCCAGGTGCAGAAGGGCTTCGAGCGCGAAGACCTGTTCACGGTGGTGCTGGAACACTTCCAGACCGATACCGCGGACTACGCCGACATCCTGCTGCCGGCCACCACGCAGCTGGAACACGTCGACGCGCACCTCGCGTACGGTCACCTGTACATGATGGCCAACAATGCGGCGATCGCGCCGCTGGGCGAAGCGAAACCGAATACCGAGATCTTCCGCCTGCTGGCCAGGCGCATGGGCTTTACCGATGCGGCGTTCGACGAGACCGATGACGAACTGGCCGCGCGCGCCTTCAATGCGAAGGACGAGCGCGCGATCCACTTCGACTGGTCGTCCTTGAAACGCACCGGCTGGCAAAAACTGAACCTGCCCCCCGCGCCGTTTGCCGCGGGCGGTTTCCCGACCCCGTCCGGCAAGTGCGAGTTCTATTCGAGCTCGATGCTGGCCGACGGCCTCGATCCGCTGCCGGCTTACATTCCGAACTACGAGTCGGTGGCATCCAACCCCGAACTGGCGCAGAAATATCCGTTGGCGATGATTTCTCCGCCGGCCAGGAACTTCCTCAACTCTACCTTTGTCAATGTCCAGAGCCTCCGCGCAACGGAAGGTGAACCGCACCTGGACATCCATCCCCTTGACGCCGCCCCGCGCGGCATCGAACACGGGGGGATGGTCCGCATCTTCAACGACCGGGGCGCGTTCGTCGCGCGCGCCCGGGTCACCGCCCGCGCGCGGGCCGGCCTCGTGGTCGGCCTGTCGATCTGGTGGAAGAAGCTCGCCAGCGACGGCAAGAACGCCAACGAAGTAACCAGTCAGCGCCTGACCGACATGGGCCGGGCGCCCACCTTCTACGACACGCTGGTGCAGGTGGAGAAAGCCGCACCATGACCCTGAAATATGAACATTTCGCGAATCACCCCGTGGTTCCGCTCCGTGCTGGTTGCCGGCACGGCGGCGGGGCTGCTGGCCAGCTGCTCGACGCTGAACTACTACACCCAGGCGGCCCAGGGCCAGCTTGAACTCCTGTCGGACGCCCGTCCGATCGACGACTGGATCGCCGACCCCGGCACCAGTACCAAACTGCGCCATCGGCTCGAGACGGCGCGCCAGATCCGCCGCTTCGCAGTTGCCGAAATGGCTTTACCCGACAACAACAGCTACAAGAACTACGCGGCGTTGAAGCGCCAGTACGTGCTGTGGAACGTCGTCGCCACGCCCGAACTGTCGCTCAGGCCCCTGCAGTGGTGCTTCCCCGTCGCGGGCTGCGTGAATTACCGCGGCTACTACAGCAAGGAAGCGGCCGAGTCGTATGCGAAGGAATTGCGCGACGCCGGCGACGACGTCGAAGTGGGCGGCGTGGCCGCGTACTCGACGCTCGGCTGGTTCAGCGATCCGCTCATCTCGACGTTCATCAACTACCCGGACGGCGAACTGGCGCGCATGATTTTCCACGAACTGGCGCACCAGATCGTGTACGTGCAGGGCGATTCGCAGTTCAACGAAGCGTTCGCGTCGACGGTGGAAGAGGTCGGCGTCGAACGCTGGTTGGAACGCTTCGGCAACCAGCAGATGCGCGACGGCTATGCGCGCTACCGCAGCCGCAAGAAGGATTTCCTCGGTTTGCTGATGAAGTACCGCAAGGCGCTCGAGCAGAACTATGCCGTGGTCGACCGCGCCGATGCCGAAAAACGGGCCGTCAAGGCGCGCCTGTTCCAAGAGCTGAAGGACGAGTACCAGGTCCTGAAAGGCAACTGGGGCGGCTACGCGGGCTACGACCGTTTCTTCGAGCAGCCGCTGTCGAACGCGCACCTGGCGTCCATCGCGACCTACGAGGATTTCGTGCCGGCGTTCCGTGCATTGCTGCAGCGCGAGGGCAGTTTTCCGAAGTTCTACGGGGCCGTCAAGCGGCTGGCCGACATGGACCGCGCCGACCGCCATCGCATCCTGAACGGCCTCGTACCGCCGCTCGTGACGGCGCCGCTGATGGTGCAGCGCAGCGAAACCCGGCCCTAGCCATCCGGACGGAACGTCGATAGAGTCGTTGTTCGAAAAGCGCAAAAATGCTTGCGTCCGCGCGCGCTGCCCGATAGCATCTTGTTTAGCAATCTCAGCACGACCGTGCGTTTTTTCTGGTGGTGCTCCGATTGGTAAGATAATGCCGGGCTCAGAACGATAACGACACTGGAGACAGAGGCACGATGGACAAGATTTGGCTCAAGGCTTACCCGCCCGGCGTGCCGGCAGACATCGATCCCGACCAGTACGGTTCGCTGGTGCAGCTGCTGGAGGAATCGTTCCGCAAATATGCGGCCAACAACGCGTTCGTGTGCATGGACAAGTTCCTGACGTACGGGGAACTGGACGCCATGTCGAAGCGCCTGGCCGCGTGGCTGCAGAGCCGCGGCATGCAGCCGGGCGCGCGCGTGGCCGTGATGATGCCGAACGTGCTGCAGTATCCGGTGGCGCTGGCCGCCATCCTGCGCGCCGGCTACGCCGTGGTGAACGTGAATCCGCTGTACACGCCGCGCGAACTGGAACACCAGCTCAAGGATTCCGGCAGCGAGGCGATCATCGTGCTCGAGAACTTCGCGCATACGGTCGAGCAGGTGCTGGGCAAGACGCCGGTGCGCCACGTTCTCGTCGCCAGCATGGGCGAATTGCTGGGGGGCGCGAAGGGCACGCTGGTCAATTTCGTCGTGCGCAACGTCAAGAAGATGGTGCCGGCGTTCTCGATCCCGCACATGGTACGCTTCAAGGATGCGCTGGCGCAGGGCGCGAAGATGCCGTTCAAGCCGGCGCAGCTGACGGGTTCCGACGTCGCCTTCCTGCAGTACACGGGCGGCACGACGGGCGTGTCGAAGGGCGCGACCTTGACGCACCGCAACGTGATCGCCAACATCCTGCAGACGGAAGCGTGGTCCGGACCGGCGATGAGCCAGCCGCCGCTGGTCGAATTTCCGACCATCGTATGCGCGCTGCCGCTGTACCATATCTTCGCGCTGACCGCGTGCGCGCTGTGGGGCATGCGCGTGGGGGCGCTGAACATCCTGATCCCCAACCCGCGCGACATTCCGGGTTTCATCAAGGAACTGAAGAAGTACCAGATTAATATGTTGCCGGCGGTGAATACGCTGTATAACGCACTGGTCAACCATCCGGCATTCAAGGACGTCGACTTCAGCGCGCTGAAGGTGTCCAACGGCGGCGGCATGGCGGTGCAGAAGGCCGTCAACGACAAGTGGAAGACGCTGACGGGCACCAACATCATCGAGGGCTACGGCCTGTCGGAGACGGCGCCCGTGGCCACCTGCAACCGCTGCGACACGCCGGGATTCACGGGCTCCATCGGCCTGCCGATCCCGTCGACGGAGATCGCCATCGTCGACGACGACGGCCGCGCGCTGCCGGTGGGCAGCGTCGGCGAGATCGCGATCCGCGGCCCGCAGGTGATGGCGGGATACTGGAACCGTCCGGACGAGACGGCGAAGGTAATGACGCCGGACGGCTACTTCAAGTCGGGCGACGTCGGCATCATGGACGAGAACGGGTACGTGAAGATCGTCGACCGCAAGAAGGACATGATCCTCGTGTCGGGCTTCAACGTGTACCCGAACGAGCTGGAAGCGGTGATCGCGGCGCATCCGGGCGTGCTGGAATGCGCGGTGGTCGGCGTGCCGGACGAGCATTCGGGCGAAGCGGTGAAGGTCTTCGTCGTGCGCAAGGATCCGAACCTGACGGCCGAGCAGCTGATGGACTACTGCAAGCGCGAGTTCACCGGCTACAAGAAGCCGAAGTACATCGAATTCCGCACCGAG
>Ga0308161_1004613_pt1 | contig 12480 bp, 12 predicted proteins | sample PhyFR2_FD_201034 | JGI IMG/M metagenome (GOLD analysis project Ga0308161, IMG submission 201034) | Phyllosphere microbial communities from UC Gill Tract Community Farm, Albany, California, United States - DLSLF.R2 | ecosystem: Host-associated > Plants > Phyllosphere > Unclassified | place: USA...
AAGGGGCTTTGCGGACATCTGCCCGTGAACTTTACAAAAGTATCGAAAAAACTGAAAAGGATATCCACCAGCATCAAACAGACCTTGCTTTTACAGACTTTCGCCGCAATTCGCCATGGACTGCGGAGCAGTTGGCAGAATTGAACAAGAAGCTGCATGATTTGAGTTAGGGACAAAAATGATCTGGTAAATGAGAAAGTGGGGGAACCATTTATGTTACGCTCTTTTTGTAGTCAAACACATACAAAAGGAGTGACATAAATGGCAAGTAAAGAAAGGCAATATTCAGATGATTTTGAAGAGAAGTTTCGAAAGTATCAGCCTGTGGTAGAAATTCTTCACAAGAAATACTTCTTGAGAGATTACGATTTCGATGATTGGCTGCAAGAGGGACGAATCATCTTTGATAAATGTCTTAAGGCGTATGATTCTGATAAAGGAACAACGATTGGTGTCTTGTTCAAACGTTCCTTTGAAAATCGTATTTGTAGTTTACTGCGCATCCAACAAGCGCAAAAAAGAAAAGCACAGGCTGAAGCTTGCTCGCTAGAAGAAAAAATCGCCAATGAAGGCGGCCATTTTTTAACAGACAATAATCGGCAAAAAGAATGGATTGAAGCGCAAATGATGATTCATGATGCGCTGCCTAATTACCCTAAAGGCTTATCAACACTTGAAGGATTGGTTATAATGAATTTCCTCAAAGGATTAGAACTTGAACAAATTGCTGCCCAAGAAAAGCTGCCTTACGATAAAATAAAAAGCGCTTTCAATCGTGGTAGATCAAAGATGATAGCGCTTATTATGATGGATTAATAAAAAACTTATTGAAAGTGTAATTCTTTTGTGGTAAACTTGAAATTTTCTGCCATTCGTGGTATGATGATGCTCGAGGTGAATGCGATGCCAACAACTTTAGCAACAATCAAGAAAGATTTAGAATGCCGTATCGGTAGTGAGATTATGCTGGTTGCTCAAACTGGACGTAAGCGTCAAACTGAACGTCGCGGTGTTTTGACAGAAACATATCCTTCTGTTTTTGTCGTAGATTTGGATCCAAATGAAAATTCATTTGAACGCGTTTCTTACAGCTACTCCGACATCTTAACAAGAACAGTTGAAATTGAATTTTTATCAGAAGCAGTGTGATGACAGAAGAGTTGACAAATCGTTGACTCTTTTTTGTTTGATTACATTTGACACATTCAGAAAGGGGAACGTGGCGTGTTTACATGTAAACGATTAGCAGACATGTCCGCTGAGACGTTTTGCCGTTTGGCACAAGTGCGTACGGCTGTATTTGTAGTCGAACAAGCATGTGCCTATCAAGAGATCGATACGATCGATCAGCGGGCGTATCACTTATGGTCAGTCGACGATCAAGAGATGATCATCTCTTATGCGCGGATCTTTTTACAAGACGAGGTCGTTCATTTTGGGCGCGTTCTGGTAGCACCTGCTCATCGAGGGCAAGGAGAAGGCCATCGTTTGTTACAGGAAATCTTACAGCAGATTCAGGTTCTTTATCCAATGCGCGACATCCGGATCGAAGCCCAAGAACATTTGGCAGCATATTATGGACAGTATGGTTTTGAAGCAATCAGTACACCCTATGAAGAAGACGGAATCATGCATATCAGTATGACAAAAAACACCTTTGCCAATTCGTAAGATTTGGCAAAGGTGTTTTTTTGATTATTTGTCTGTCGTTGTATCAAACAATTGATCCAACTGTTCATTTGGCAAAGAGCCAGTCGTTTGTGCTTTTAACAAGTCGCGAATTTCTTCTAAATAATCTTCAGCAGTGATTTCTGGCGCTGCTTCTTCCTCTTCTTGTGGATGCAAGTTGCGCAATTTATTGACTGCTTTGACAATCAAGAACAATACAAAAGCCGTAATCAAGAATGTAATAAGAGCATTAATCACTTGACCAAAGTCAAATACAACATTTTCCTTTGGTGATAAAACAAGACCTGCGAAGGCATCTGAGCTGCCAAACAGCGATAGAACCCATGTAACAAGCGGCGTCAATAACCCTTCAACCAAACTCGTTACGATAGCAGTAAAGGCACTCCCAATTACGACCCCAATCGCCAAATCAAGCACATTGCCTCGCAAAATAAATTCTTTAAATTCTTTGATCATAACATTTCCCTCCTAAACTCTACCCATAGTATAGCGAAAAACTGGTGAATGATAAAAAAAAACGCTCGCGAATAAAAGACAAACTTTGTTTCAAGGAGAAAACAAGCAGGCTATGCTATAATTGAGAAGATAATCTTTGTTATTAGAAGGGGTGTCATATGACGATCGAGTTAAAAAAAGGCGTCCGGTTGACGGTACTGCCAACAAAAAAGTATAAAACGATTCGTATTTTCGTCCGTTTCACTGCGCCATTGAATGTTGCGCAAACAGCGAAACGGACCTTGTTAACGAGCATGTTGGAAACAACAAGTTTGGCCTATCCAACCCAAACAGCTTTTAGCAGTAAATTGGCGGAATTATATGGCGCTAGTTTTGGTATGAATGTGAATAAGCGAGGCAATCTCCATCAAATCAATGCAGCGATGTCATTGGTCAATGGTAAATATGTAGCTGATCCGACATTGTTTTCAGAAGCGGCAGCGTTTCTTGAACAAGTATTGTTTCATCCGAATACACAAGGAGATGCTTTTGACGAGAAAAACTTCACGATCGAAAAAAACAATTTGATCTCATACATGAAGAGTGTAGCAGAAGATAAGCAAGCGTTAGCCTCATTGGCGCTGCAAGAGTTATATTTCGCCAATGATGCGCACCAAAAATACCCGAGCTTTGGACGCCCTGAAGATTTGATCGACGTAACGGCGGCTGAATTATATCAAACGTATCAGGCAATGCTTACTGAAGACCAAATCGATATTTTTGTGATCGGTGATGTAGAAGAAGCAGTGATTCAGACAATCTTTGCACAATTGCCATTTACGGATCGAGCAGATAAAGAAACGGATGTTTTTTATCAACAGCCAGTTGAAAATGTCATTCGCGAAAAAATCGTCAGAGAACCGATTACGCAAGCAAAATTAAACTTGGCCTATCAGACAGGTGTCTATTATGATCAAGAAGACCGAATCGCTTTAATGGTCTTCAATGGACTTTTTGGTGGCTTTCCCCACTCTAAACTGTTTATGAATGTGCGAGAAAAAGCCAGCTTAGCCTACTATGCATCAAGCGCTATTGATACATTTCGCGGTTATCTATCCGTCCAAACAGGCATTGATGGCAAAAACCGCGATCAAGCATTTCAGTTGATTGAAGCACAGTTGCAAAGCTTGCAGCAAGGAGAAGTAACGGCGGAAGAATTAGCGCAAACAAAAGCTATGTTAAAAAATCAATATCTGCTTTCATTGGATAATCCGCAGGCAATGATCGAAACAGCTTACTTGAATCAATGGGTGCCAGGTTCTGAAATGACCGAAGACACATTTATGCAGCGTTTGGAACATGTCAGTATCGCGGATGTCAAGCGATTGGCACAACAAGTGCACCTGCAAGCGATGTTCTTTTTAGATAAGGAGGCAACGCATGAATAAAAAAGTTTATCAGCAAATCAATGAAACACTGTATGAAGAAGTCTTAGATAATGGGTTAACGGTATACTTATTGCCCAAAGCTGATTTTCATAAAACCTATGGTCTATTTAGCACAAATTACGGGTCGATCGACAATCATTTCGGGTATCATCCAGATGACTTGAAACAAGTACCAGACGGTATTGCCCACTTCCTTGAACACAAATTATTTGAAAAAGAAGATGGCGATGTCTTTCAGAAATTTGGTCAGCAAGGGGCTTCTGCAAATGCCTTTACTAGTTTTACCAAAACCAGTTACTTGTTTTCAGCAACAGATCAAATCCAGAAGAATTTGATGACCTTGCTTGATTTTGTCCAAGCCCCTTATTTCACGGAAGAAACTGTCGAAAAAGAAAAAGGCATCATCGGCCAAGAAATCCAAATGTATGATGATGATCCAAATTGGCAGCAGTTCTTTGGGATCATTAAAAATCTATATCCCAAACATCCTCTGCATATCGATATTGCCGGTACTGTGACAAGTATCGCAGATATCACCGCCGAAGACCTCTACCTTTGCTACAATACGTTCTATCACCCTAGCAACATGGTCTTATTTATCGTAGGTAATATTGATCCAGAAGAAACAATGACTTGGATCAAAGAGAACCAAAAAGATAAAGATTTTCCTGAAGCAAAAGCGATCATACGTCAATTTCCAGCAGAAACTGTAGCAGATATCATGCCAGAGTCAAGCATGCAGATGCCAGTCACCCGTGCAAAAGGGGTCTTAGGGATCAAAGGTGACCTAGATAAACTGCCGACTGATGGCCGGGAATTGCTGCGCTTCAAAAATGCACTGAATCTGTTATTCCAAATGCTCTTTGGCAATACATCAGCCAACTATCTGCGGTTATACGATGATAGCATCATCGATGATACCTTTGGTTTTGAAGTCAATCTGGATCGCGGCTTTTACTTTGCTGATTTTTCTGGAGATTCTGAAACACCGCAAGACATGCTGGCGGAAATTGAACAGATCTTGCTGGGTATTGGGGAAGATCCAGAGATCAATCAAGCAAATCTTGATTTACTGAAGAAAAAAATGTTGGGTAAATATTTCCAATCGTTGAATTCGCTAGAATTTATTGCCAATCAATTTACCCAAAGTTTGTTCGGTGATACGACACTGTTTGACTTGCCAGAAGTGATCCAATCCATCACCTTAGCAGATGTTAAAGCTGCCGGGCTGTCTTTCGTCGATCCAAAGGCCTTTAGTCGTTTTTATATGTATCCGACAGAAACAAAATGAGCGTTTATTTAGTTGTTGAGTGAAACCCGTTATTTTTGAATATCTTTGACCCACAAACTGGATGAAGGCGTAAAGCAGCATCTACGCCCAGTCAAATGTTGGTCAAGATATTCTTTTTATTATGAATAGTTACCTTTTTTTATAAAAAGTATTAAATTTTGTTTGCGAGTTGAAGGCAGCGTGGTCCATGGGTTTTCTTTTATGGTATTCTTTAAGCATTGGAGTAAAAACTTTTTTTCTAGTTTTCCAAAAAAAATCCAGAAAAAAATGTTATATTTAGTAGGCAAGAAGGAATCGAAAATAAAGATCCTATTCAATATATGCAAGGATTTTTTGATAAAGATGATTAAAGACTGGAGTAGATGAGCGAGTGGCCCACGAAACAACGATTGGAACGAAATTACGGCAAGCCCGTTTAGATAAAAACATTTCATTGATTGAGTTGCAGCAGATGACCAAAATCCAAAAAAGATATTTGGAAGCAATCGAAGCTGATCAATTTGCACAATTGCCAGGCACCTTTTATGTGCGGGCATTTATTCGCCAATATGCCGCAGCCGTTGGTGAAGATGGGGATAAGCTAGTCGCTGTGTTTGATGGTAAAGATACGTTGGCTGCACCATTGCCAAAACGACCGCAGCCGGAAACTGTGAGCGGTTCGCGAAAAGCCCAACATGTAGCAGAGAAGAACAGTTCTTTTGTTATCCGTTATTTGCCCATGATATTGTTAGGATTGGTTGCGTTGACGATTATGAGTATTGTCGGATACATGGCTTGGCAAGACCGTAATGCCTCCCCCATGATTCAAGGCAGTTCTTCTTTAGTGGTCGAAAACTCTGCATCTGATTCTTCCACTACAACTGAAAGTACCAGTAGTACGACAAACAGTTCTAGTTCGATGGAATCAACAACTGAGCGTTCCACTGAAAAAGAGATGACCATGACAGCCAGCAACTCTTCCCAATCAGCGATCACGATTGATGTCCAAGACGCCGAATCACCGTTGACATTGACCTTTACTGGCCAAAACGGCCGTTGCTGGATCGGTGTACAAGTGGATGGTGCGTATGTCTATCAATACACGCTGACCGCAGGAGAAACGCAAACGACCACTTTGCCTGAAGGTGCCGATAATGCGGTCCTAACTTTAGGGGCTAGTCAATATGTGACGATTGAAGCAAATGGTCAACCCGTTGATTTTACAGATCCACAATATGAATCATTGCAAAAAACAGTCAACATGACGATCAGTTATGCAGACGCTGCAGAATAAAAAGCATTATATCGCCGACAAATAAGCAGAATTAGTGGCACCTTTGACTGATTTTACGTACAATAGTCGGCAGAGAGGAGTTTATTTCGTGAACTTACCCAATCAACTAACAGTTTTACGTATTTTTATGATCCCGATTTTTATCTTGGTCTTGGTATTGCCTATTGATTTAGGCACATTGACGGTTGGAGAGGTCGTCTTGCCCATTACTCATTTGGTAGCAGCCATTTTGTTTGCTGCAGCGAGTATCACAGATTGGTTAGATGGCAAAATCGCTCGTTCTAGAAATTTGGTAACGAATTTTGGTAAATTCGCTGATCCTTTGGCGGATAAGATGTTGGTCATGACTGCTTTCATCATGCTTGTTGAGCTAGACAAAGCACCAGGATGGGTGGTATCGATCATTATCTGTCGAGAACTAGCTGTGACAGGTTTGCGCCTATTGCTGGTGGAACAAAGCGGTGAAGTCATGGCTGCTGCCTGGCCAGGAAAAATCAAAACAGCCACACAAATGGTGGCGATCATTTTCTTATTCATCAATAACTTGCCATTCGCACTGATTGGTATCCCTGTTGACCAAATCATGTTGTATCTATGCTTGATTTTCACTATTTATTCCGGGGTCGACTATTTTATCAAAAATACAAGTGTCTTTAAAGGCTCAATGTAAGATCGTAAAGTTCAGAAGTTTTCTGAACTTTTTTTGTCAATAAAAACAATCAAGTGCGTACTTGTTTATGAAGGAGCAATAACATGAAAGCAGAAATCATCGCAGTCGGAACAGAATTACTTTTAGGACAGGTGGTGAATACCAATGCGACTTTTTTATCCGAGGAATTGGCCGCACTAGGCATCGACGTCTATTACCATAGTGTGGTTGGAGATAATCCAGACCGTTTGGCAGAAGTACTGGTTACAGCTGAGAAGCGCAGTGAGTTGATTGTGCTATGTGGCGGATTAGGTCCGACAGAAGATGACTTGACCAAACAAGTCGCTGCTCAGCATTTAGGACAAGAATTGGTAAGAGATCCAGCAGGCTATGCACAGTTAGAGACATTTTTTAAAACGAGAAAAGGTGTCATGACCGAGAACAATTTGCGTCAAACCCTCGTCTTCAAAGAGGGAATCGCCTTACCTAATCATAATGGTTTGGCCGTAGGTATATTTTATCAAAATGAATCCCATGCCTACTTATTATTACCAGGGCCGCCGAGTGAGTTGAAGAAGATGGTGTTGGAACAAGCCGTACCATTGTTAAAACAAGCTTTCCCTCAAAAAGAACAGCTGATTTCCCGTGTCTTGCGCTATTATGGGATCGGAGAGTCGGCGCTAGCTGCAGAATTGGCTGATTTGATCGATGAACAAAGCAATCCAACGATCGCACCGTATGCAAAACCAAATGAAGTCACCTTGCGCTTGACAGTGAAGACCACGGTTCCTGAAGAAGGGATCAAGCAACTGGATGAATTGGAAGCGGTGATCCAGTCCCGCGTGGGGACTTTCTTTTATGGATATGGTGAACAAAATTCATTAGTGGAGGTCGTTGTTGATTTATTAAAGACCAAGGGAAAAACAATCACTGCAGCAGAAAGCTTGACTGCGGGATTGTTCCAAGCGACATTAGGCACTGTTCCTGGCGTTTCTGAAGTCTTTCCTGGGGGCTTTGTGACTTATTCAGCCGTGATGAAAAGCAAGCTCTTAGACATCGATCCTGAGCTGCTGGCGCAGTATGGTACAGTCAGTGCAGAATGTGCCGAAGCAATGGCTGTGCAAGCACGCCTTGCAGCAGGAACGGATTATGCTGTTTCATTTACAGGTGTAGCAGGACCAGATCCTTTAGAAAATCAACCTAAAGGCACAGTCTGGATCGCACTGGCTTCAGCCTCAGAGGTGAAAAGCGCATGTTATACGTTTAGCCGTGACCGCGCCTATATTCGGCATAGTGCAGTCATGGCGGGCTTAGATCGAATACGTAAGGAATTATTAAGATAATGCGAATGTTTGTTCGTTTTTTCTTGCAATTTTATGATAGACAGGCTATTATTATCTTATGAATGACACACGAAAGTGATGAATATAAGGGGGATTATCCGTTTGGCAGATGATCGTAAAGCAGCCTTAGATGCTGCACTAAAGAAGATTGAGAAGAACTATGGTAAAGGTGCAGTGATGAAACTTGGAGAGAAAATAGATCAGCAAATCTCTACCATCCCAAGTGGTTCATTGGCACTGGATGTTGCATTAGGTGTAGGCGGCTTCCCAAGAGGTCGGATCATTGAAGTTTATGGGCCAGAAAGTTCTGGTAAGACAACAGTTGCTTTACATGCCATTGCGGAAGTCCAAAAAAATGGTGGAACAGCAGCCTTTATCGATGCAGAGCATGCCTTGGATCCGCAATATGCGCAAAAATTAGGCGTCAACATTGATGATCTGCTGTTGTCACAACCAGACACTGGTGAACAAGGATTAGAAATTGCAGATGCATTGGTGTCCAGTGGTGCCGTGGATATCGTCGTTATCGACTCTGTAGCTGCATTGGTACCACGGGCAGAAATCGATGGCGAAATGGGTGATGCCCATGTTGGGTTGCAAGCCCGATTGATGTCACAAGCACTGCGTAAGTTATCTGGATCGATCAACAAAACAAAAACGATCGCGATTTTTATCAACCAAATCCGCGAAAAAGTCGGCATCATGTTTGGTAATCCGGAAGTAACACCTGGTGGACGGGCATTGAAATTTTATGCAACGATTCGTTTAGAAGTGCGCCGTGCAGAACAATTGAAGTCAGGTACTGATATCATCGGGAACCGGACAAAAATCAAAGTTGTTAAAAATAAAGTAGCGCCACCGTTCAAAGTAGCTGAAGTTGATATGATGTACGGTTTAGGTATTTCCCAAGAAGGCGAATTGCTGGATATGGCAGTTGAACAAGACATCGTCGATAAGAGCGGTGCGTGGTATGCTTATAAAGGTGATCGGATTGGACAAGGTCGTGAAAACGCCAAAAACTATATGCGTGAACATCCAGAAATGATGCAAGAAGTTTCTACGCGCGTTCGGGATGCATATGGTATCGGTACAGGTGAAACGATTGAGATTGAAGAAGGCCAAGATGAATTGCCTTTAGATGAATAATCATCAAAGAAAAAAACCAAACAACATCGTTGTTTGGTTTTTTGTTCGTCTTCGACTGAAAACAAAGGGTGAATCTCTTTGTAAAAAGCGATTTTTAAAGTAACTTACGTATCATTTAAAGTTGACACTCTTGTGTTCAAACATTAGAATAAACTTATGTGGTTTTCCACATAGCAGTAGACGATTGATAATTTTGTTATCATTTACTTATCAAAACTACAAAATATTTAAAAAGATAGTATGGAGGTGGATTCATTGGAACTACTTTACATTCTCCTCGCTATCATCGGTTTAATTGTCGGTCTTGGATTAGGAGTTTTTGTGACGAAATCTCGTCATGAGAAAGAAATCAACGGCGCACAGAATTCAGCAACTGGGATTATCGAAAGCGCTAAGAAAGAAGCAGAAACTCTCAAAAAAGAAGCATTGTTAGAAGCTAAGGAAGAAAATCAGAAGTATCGGTCAGAAATTGAAAGTGAGTTGAAAGAAAGCAAACTTGATTTAAAATCACAGGAAAATCGGATACTCCAAAGAGAACAAGTTCTTGATCGTAAGGACGATTCTTTGGAAAAACGAGAACGCTCACTTGAAGATAAAGAAGGCAGACTTAGTGAGAAACAACAATTAATTGACGAGCGAGAAAAAGAAGTAGAAAACTTAATCGATGGACAACAGCAAGAGCTTGAACGAATTGCTGCTTTGTCTAGAGATGATGCAAAAGAACTGATCATGAAGTCAACAGAAGAGGAATTAAATCATGAATTGACGATCATGGTCAAAGAAGCAGAGCAACGTGCAAAAGAAGAAGCAGATCGAAAAGCGAAGAATCTCTTGTCATTAGCGATTCAACGTTGTGCAGCTGATCAAGTATCTGAAACAACAGTTTCTGTTGTTTCGTTACCTAACGATGAAATGAAAGGTCGGATCATTGGACGAGAAGGGCGCAATATTCGGACATTGGAAACATTGACTGGTATCGACTTGATCATTGATGATACACCAGAAGCAGTCGTTTTATCTGGTTTTGATCCAATTCGTCGGGAGATTGCACGAATGACTCTTGAGAAATTGATTCAAGATGGTCGAATCCATCCAGCTCGTATCGAAGAAATGGTCGAAAAATCACGAAAAGAAATGGATGAACATATCCGTGAATATGGGGAGCAAGCAGCATTTGAAGTTGGTGCCCACACATTACATCCTGATTTGATCAAAATTTTAGGTCGTTTACGTTTCCGTACGAGTTATGGACAAAATGTCTTGAATCACTCGATCGAAGTTGCAAAATTAAGTGGTGTGCTAGCTGCTGAATTAGGTGAAGATATTCAATTGGCCAAACGTGCAGGTTTACTACACGATATTGGTAAAGCATTGGATCATGAAATCGAAGGTTCTCACGTTGAAATTGGTGCTGAATTAGCGGCCAAATACAAAGAGAATGCGACAGTGATCAATGCAATCGCTTCTCACCATGGTGATGTTGAAGCCACATCAGTCATTTCAGTCTTGGTTGCTGCTGCTGATGCATTGTCTGCAGCTCGTCCAGGTGCCCGCAGCGAATCACTTGAAAACTATATTCGCCGTCTACAAAACTTGGAGAATATCGCCAATAGTTTCAAAGGCGTTGATTCCAGCTTTGCGGTCCAAGCAGGACGGGAAGTCCGCGTGATGGTCAAACCAGAGGAAATCTCGGATCTGGATGCTGTCCGCTTGGTACGGGATATTCGTAAGAAAATTGAAGATGATCTGGATTACCCAGGCCATATCAAAGTAACTGTTATCCGGGAAACCCGTGCAACAGACTATGCTAAATAGCCAAAAGCGCTAGGACATGATTGCCTAGCGCTTTTTTTTGAAAAAAACGGAAGATCACTTTTGAAGGGATCTTCCGTCTTTTTAATTGTAATGGATTTCTTCAAATTTTTCTTCGTCTAGCAAAATCTACAAAACGGAATTTGTCTAAACGGTGAATGGATTCTGTATACTCAAAGCAACGAGTATCTTCTAAATAGACTAAGCTGCGGACTGTCACAACGTGCTGATCATCTAGATGGAGATCCATTAAATCACGCAATTCTTTATTGACCGGATCAACAGTGATTTCTTTTTGGGCATAAGCAATCTCCAATCCTAGATCATTTTCAAAATAATCATAGATCGAAACTTGTGCGCGTTTTTCCGGTAATACTTGAATAATCGAGGCATCTAAATAGTCTTTGTCTAAAATGACGACTTCACCATCGATCTTTCTTTGGCGAACTAACTTCCATGCTTCAGCAGCTACCGGCCAGTCCGTAATTTCGTGTAGTTTGGGGGAAACAGCTATTTTTCGAATTTCGACCACTTTGGTTTCACTAGGAATGCGTTGCGTTTCTTGCAACTCTCTGAAGCTGGTTAGGCCAGAGATCGGGAAATCAAAGCGATTGAGATCCAATACAATCGAGCCTTTACCCTGTTTTTTTTGAATATAACCGGCATTACGCAAGAGATTTAGCGCTTTACGGACTGTTTCTCGTGAGACACCATACGTTTGAATCAGTTGATTCTCACTTGGCAGCAAAGTGTGTGGGGGGTATTCTTTGGCCACGATTTTTTGTTCTAAATCTAAGAATATTTCTTTAAACTTATTCATTCGACTGCCTCCTCACAGGTTATTATAGCGAGGCATTTTTGGAAAAGCAATCTGCTATTTTGCCAGTAGATCGTCAATGTTCAACTCTGTCAGTTTTTCGACAATGACATCAGCCCCATGAAGCGCTTCTCCGGAATACACACCCACCGCATACATACCTGCAGCTTTAATGCCATCAATACCCGCTTGTGCATCTTCAAAACCAACTGCTTCAGTAGGTTCGATACCTAATGCAAGTGATGCTTGAACAAAGATCTCAGGATCTGGCTTGCCTTTTTTTAATGTGGCTGGATCAACGATCGTAGCGAAGTCAGACATCACCCCTAATTTATCAAGAATAAAGGGCGCATTTTTTGATGCCGAAGCAATGGCACAAGGGATATTTTTTTCTTTCGCTTGCGCTAAGAATTCTTTGACACCTGGCAATAGATCTTCGGGGGTTAAACCTTGCAGCAATTGGACATATTGGGTGTTTTTCTTTGTGGCTAATGCTTCTTTTTCAATTTCAGTATACGCATCATTTTTGTTGCCTAAAGAGAGGATACGTTCTAATGAATCCATACGACTGATTCCT
>Ga0308161_1004614_pt1 | contig 12478 bp, 12 predicted proteins | sample PhyFR2_FD_201034 | JGI IMG/M metagenome (GOLD analysis project Ga0308161, IMG submission 201034) | Phyllosphere microbial communities from UC Gill Tract Community Farm, Albany, California, United States - DLSLF.R2 | ecosystem: Host-associated > Plants > Phyllosphere > Unclassified | place: USA...
GCAACCGACCCGACCGGACTACCGCGCCGTGGTCGATGCCATTGCGCGCCGCGATCAACTCCGTCTGCTGGTCGACGGCATGACGGCGGCCAATGACCTCGGGTTGACCGATGCCGTGCCCGCGCGCGTCACGATCCATACGGATGTACGGCGGCGCCGCATTAACCTGGACAAGCTCGCTATTGAGTTCAAGCACACCGCGCCAAGTCGCTTGTATTGGGCAGGCAGGCCTGCCATGCGCGTGGTGCAGGCATTGCACTGGCTCAAGGACACACTGCCCACAGACCGGCAACGCATCCTTGCCAGGATGTCCAAGGTGTTGGCCGACCCCCTGCATGGCGAAGCCATCCGCAAGGATCTTCTGGAAGGTTTCGCTGTGCTTCCCGCCTGGATGCAAAGCCTGGTGCGCGAATTGCCAGGATGTGACCCCGCTACAGCCATCGTCCCGCCGGTGCCAGAGGCGAAAAAGACGATTTCCACTCCTCCTGCGCGCCAAGTCTTTGACAGAAAGCCCACGTGAAAGCTGATTTTCAGACGGTCATCGCCGCCCCAGATGCCGACCGGCTCGGCCTCTTCCTGGCTACGGCCGAACGCCTTGGCACCCCGGTGCAGAACGTAGAAAAGGATTTCTGGGTCTGCTGGACCCTGGACGCCTTGTTCAACGGATTGCCCGCCGACAGGCCACGGCTGCTGTTCAAGGGCGGCACATCGCTCTCGAAAGCCTTTGGACTCATCTCCCGATTCTCGGAAGACATTGACATCACGGTCTTTCGTGAAGACCTTGGCCAGCCTGTGGAACCCGCCGATTTGGTGGGTCTGAGCGGAAAGAAGCGCAAAGCCACACTGGACGCGATCCTTGCTGCCTGCGAGGCCTATATCGTGGGACCGTTTACTCAGCAACTGAATGAACTGGCCGCGCAAGCCCTGCCCAAGGGGAGCTTCAAGATAGAGGCCGATGAGGACGATGGGCAGACCGTGCTTTTTTGGTACCCAGCCGTGACAGCCGTTGACGGCGACTATATCCGCGCCGCGGTCAAGATCGAAGCGGGCGCCAAATCCGCACTCGACCCCCACATAGCGGCAACAGTAACGCCTTATGTGGCGCAAGACCTGCCCGAACTGGACCTGAACGTTGGCAATGTGACCACCGTCAAACCTGAGCGAACGTTCTGGGACAAGATCATGATCTTGCACGGTCTGCACCAGTGGTACGAAAAACGTGGCGTGCTGCGGCACGGCGGACAGCGTGTTTCACGCCACTACTACGACATCTACCGCCTCGCGCAGGCCCAGGACATCGCGGCGTGGCAAGCGGACAAAGGATTGGCCGAGGACTGTGCCACCCATGCCAGGCTGTTCTTTGGTAGCCCGGATCTCGGTCTGGACACGGCAATTGCGGGAAGCTTCACATTGAGTCCCAGTGAAGCAATGCGTGAAGCTCTGGCCAAGGACTATGCAGCCATGTCGGGAATGATCTTTGGACAGATTCCAAGCCTGGAGGCAATACTGGCAGAGGTTGCGGGCCTGGAGCAAATATTGAACCGCAAATGATCATAGGTTGGCGGTAAACCGCAGTGGCATTCGGCAGGAAGCCCGTCAACATGCGTTTTGCGCTGAAGTGAAGCGGCGGGGCAGCCCGCCTCAGGCTGCGGCGGGATGGAGTTTCTTCTCGAGCTCGTTCCTGGCCCGCAGCAGCGGCTGCAGGAAGGCGTCCCGGAACTCACCCATGCCCAGCCGCTCCGCACGCACGGCAATGCTCATGGCAGCAATGGTCTGGCCCTGGGGATCGCGCACTGGCACGGCCATGGAGCGCACCGCCAGCTCCAGCTCTCCGTCGCTATAGGACCAGCCGGTGGCGCGGCATGCCTCGAGAATCCCCATCAGGGCGTGCTGGTCGACCACCGTCTGGCTGGTGAGCCTCGCGCGCTCGACCGCCAGCAACCGGGCTTTGGCCTCGGGCGCGGGCAGACCGGCCAGCAAGACCCGGCCGATGGCTGAGCAATAGACCGGCAGCCGCGACCCGATGCCCAGGCCCGCGCTCAGGCTGCGCCGCGCAGTGGAGCGGCCGATGATGATCGCATCCTCATCGAGCAGCGTGCCCAGCGACGCCGACTCCCGGGTCTTCTCCGAGAGCGCGTCCAGCAGCGGCTGCGCCAGCGCCGGCATCGGGCGCGAGGACAGATAGGAATAAGCCACCAGCAGCGCCTTGGGCAGCATCCAGTACAGCTTGCCATCGCTGTCAAGATAACCCAGCTCCACCAGCGTGGCAAGCGAGCGCCTTGCCGATGCGGGCGTGACATCGATGCGCCGGGACACCTCCGTCAGCGTCAGCCGGGTATGCCTTCTGTCGAAACAGGTCAGCACCTCCAGCCCCTTGCGCAGTGACTCCACAAAGTTTTTATCCGGCATCGCGTCTTCCCTTGGTTTTGCGCATTTTTGCGCATAGCGCAAAAACAGGTTCACTGCGGGTGATTGCCTGAAGATACTGCAGCTCCCACGCATAAAAAAGCAGGAGACAAAATGCACAGCCACCCCATCAGCCGGCGCCAGGCAGTGATAGGCATCGCCGCCACCATCGCGGCGTCGAGTAGCCAGGCCCAGGCCAGCCAGACCCTGAAGATCATCGTGCCGTTCTCGGCCGGCGGCACGGCCGATGTGCTGCCGCGCCTGGTGGCCGAAAGGCTCCGCTCGGCCTATCCAGGAGGGGTGGTCATCGAGAACAAGCCGGGCGCGGGCGGCAACATCGGCGCCGACAGCGTGTTCCGCTCCGCTCCCGACGGGCTCACGGTGCTGGCTTCGCCGCCCGGGCCCATCGCCATCAACCACCATCTCTACAGCAAGCTCAGCTTCGATCCCACGCGCTGGGTTCCGGTCACCATTCTGGCCACGGTGCCCAATGCCCTGGTGATCCAGCCGAAGCTGCCGGTCAAAACCCTGGGCGAATTCATTGCCTATGCCAAGGCCCATCCGCAGAAGGTGACGGTGGCGACCCAGGGCGATGGCTCGACCTCGCACCTGACGGCCGCATTATTCATGCAGCTGACGGGCACCGAACTCACGGTGGTGCCGTACAAAGGCACCGCCCCCGCGCTGGTCGATCTGATTGGCGGCAATGTGGACGTGTTCTTTGACAACATCAGCTCGTCGGCTGCCTACCACCAGGCGGGCCGGTTGCGCATCCTCGCGATCGCTGACGACCAGCGCTCGGGCGTGCTGCCGCAGGTTCCCACCTTCGCGGAACAGCAATGGCCCGGCATGCAGGCGGTGACATTCTTCTCGGTGGTCGCTCCGCCCGGCACGCCGGCGGCGGTCGCGCAGAAGCTGCAGCAGCAGATTTCCCAGGCCTTGGACGCGCAGGACATCCGCGAGCAGTTCAAGAAGCAGGGAGCGGTCCCCTGCGGCTGGGACACCGCCAGAACAAGCCAGTTCATTCGCCAGGAAAGCGAGAAGTGGGAAAAGGTCCTGCGCACCGCCAACGTCAAGCTCTAAACACGCGGAATTCACATGCAAGAAGCAGTCATCCAATGGAAGCACGCGTCCAATACGCGTATCCCCTACGACCTTTACACCGACCCGGCCAATGCCCAGCGCGAGCAGGAGCGGATCTACCGCGGCAATGTCTGGAACTACCTGTGCCTGGACTCCGAAATTCCGCAGGCCGGTGACTACCGCACGACCTTTGCCGGCGAGACCCCGGTCATCGTCGTGCGCGATTCAGACGACGAAATCTACGCCTTCGAGAACCGCTGCGCGCACCGCGGGGCGCTGATCGCGCTGGAAAAATGCGGCAAGGCAGACAGCTTCCAGTGCGTCTACCACGCCTGGAGCTACAACCGTCAGGGCGATCTGACGGGCGTGGCCTTTGAAAAGGGCGTCAAGGGCCAGGGCGGCATGCCCGCCTCCTTCTGCAAGGAAGAGCACGGCCCACGCAAGCTGCGCGTGGCGGTCTACTGCGGCCTGGTCTTTGGCAGCTTTTCCGAGGATGTGCCCTCGATCGAGGAGTATCTGGGCGAAGAGATCTGCGAACGCATCGAACGGGTGCTGCACAAGCCCGTGGAGGTGATCGGGCGCTTCACGCAGAAGCTGCCCAACAACTGGAAGCTGTATTTCGAGAACGTGAAGGACAGCTACCACGCGAGCCTTCTGCACATGTTCTTCACCACCTTCGAGCTCAACCGCCTGTCGCAAAAGGGCGGCGTCATCGTCGACGAGAGCGGCGGGCACCATGTGAGCTACTCGATGATCGACCGCAGCGCCAAGGACGAGTCGTACCGGGAGCAGGCGATCCGCTCCGACAACGAGCGCTACCGCCTCAAGGATCCGAGCCTGCTGGCCGGGTTCGAGGAGTACGCAGATGGCGTGACCCTGCAGATCCTGTCCGTGTTTCCGGGGCTGGTGCTGCAGCAGATCCAGAACTGCCTGGCCGTGCGCCAGGTCCTGCCCAAGGGCGTCGCCAGTACCGAACTCAACTGGACGTACCTCGGCTACGCCGACGACACCGCCGAGCAGCGCAAGGTGCGGCTCAAGCAGTCGAACCTGATCGGGCCCGCAGGATTCATCTCGCTCGAGGATGGTGCCGTCGGCGGCTTCGTGCAGCGCGGCATTGCCGGGGCCGGCAACCTCGACGCCGTTGTGGAGATGGGGGGAGAACACGAGGGCTCGAGCGAAGGCCGCGCCACCGAGACTTCGGTGCGCGGCTTCTGGAAGGCATACCGCAAGCTCATGGGACAGGAGGCACAGGCATGATCAACGAACTTCGGATCGCGGCCTTCAACGCCGCCTACGCAAAGACCATCGACAGCGATGCGCTCGAGCGCTGGCCGGACTTTTTCACCGCCGACTGCCACTACCGCATCACCCATGTCGAGAACCAAGCCGAGGGCCTGGCGGCAGGCATCGTCTGGGCGGATTCCCGGGACATGCTGTTCGACCGCATTTCCGCGCTGCGCGAAGCCAACATCTACGAGCGCCAGCGCTACCGCCATCTGCTGGGCTTGCCGTTGATCGACACCGCAGATGCGGACGAGGCGCGCGCAAGTACCCCCTTCCTGGTCCTGCGCATCATGCACACCGGGGAAACAGAGGTTTTTGCCAGCGGCGAATACCTCGACCATTTCACGCTGGTCGAAGGCCAGCTGCGCCTGCTCGAGCGCGTGGCCGTGTGCGACAGCACGGTGACCGACACTCTGATGGCCCTGCCGCTATGAGCGCCGCAGTGCAGCGCCGGCTGGCGCTGGCCCTCGGCGACCCCCACGGCATCGGCCCGGAAATCGCCCTCAAGGCACTGCAGCAGCTGTCGCCGCCAGAGCGCGCGCGTATCAAGGTCTATGGTCCCCGGAAAGCGCTCGAAGCCGCAGCGCAGGTTTGTCGGCTCGAGCACCTGCTGGCGCACCTGGTGCACGAAGAGGTGGGCACGCTTGTCGGCCCACTCCAATGGGGCGCCATCAGCGCAGAGGCCGGGCGATCCACCGTCGCCAGCGCGACCGCAGCCATCCAGGCCTGCGAGCGCGGCGAAGTCGATGCCGTCATCGCCTGCCCGCACCATGAGACGGCCATCAGCCAGGCGGGCATTGCCTTCAGCGGCTACCCCAGCCTGCTGGCGCGGGTGCTAGGCCAGCCCGAAGACCAGGTGTTTCTGATGCTCGTGGGTGGTGGGTTGCGCATCGTCCACATCACCCTGCATGAAAGCGTGCGTACAGCGCTCGACCGGCTGTCTCCGGAACTCGTGCAGCGCGGCGTGCATGCGGCCGTGCAGACCTGCGCGCTGCTGGGGGTTGCACATCCGCGAATTGCCCTGTTCGGCATCAATCCCCATGCGTCCGAAGGCCAGCTGTTTGGCCCTGAGGATGCGCAGATCACCGTGCCTGCGGCAGCGGCGCTGCGCAGCAGCGGGCTGGCGGTGGACGGCCCACTGGGCGCCGACACGGTGCTGTCGCAGCGTCGGCACGACCTCTACGTGGCCATGCTGCACGACCAGGGCCACATCCCGATCAAGCTGCTCGCGCCCAACGCCGCCAGCGCCCTGTCCATCGGCGGCAAGGTGGTGCTATCCAGCGTGGGCCACGGCAGCGCAATGGACATTGCCGGCCAGGGCGTTGCCGATCCTTCGGCACTGCTGCGCACCATCGGCCTGCTGGGCACCCTTCCCTCCTGAAATCCCATGAGCCATCAAATTCAAATCCGCAACTCCGAGCTGGCATTTCGCTGCGATGCAGGGCAGTCCATCCTGGATGCGGCGCTTCAGGCGGGCATCGAGCTGCCCTACTCCTGCCGCAAGGGCAGTTGCGGCAACTGCGCCAGCGACCTGAAGGCAGGCGAGATCGCCGCGTTGGATGGCATGTCGCCGCGCACCGAGCTCTGCCGGCCGGGGCAGGTCTTGCTGTGCGCGTGCACGGCGGCCAGCGACGTCGAGATCGCGCCCGGCTCGTATCGCCGGCTGGATCCGGATGCGCGCAAGCGCTTTGCCGCCAAGGTCTACAGCAATGAGCTTGTCGCGCCGGATGTCTCGCTGCTGCGCCTGCGCCTGCCCGCGGGAAAGCGCGCCAAGTTCCAAGCCGGCCAGTATCTACTGGTGCACCTCGAATCGGGCGAGACGCGCAGCTACTCGATGGCCAACCCGCCGCATGAGAGCGATGGCGTCACGCTGCATGTGCGGCATGTTCCGGGCGGCCAGTTCACCGCTCTGGTCCAGCGCCTGCAGCCGGGCGACATGCTGGATATCGAGCTACCCTTCGGCAGCATCGCGCTGCAATCCGACGATCCCCGGCCGCTGGTATGCGTCGCGGGCGGCACCGGCTTCGCACCTGTCAAATCCATTCTCGACGACCTGGTGAAACGCAAGGTTCAGCGCGAGATCAGCCTGCTCTGGGGCGCGCGCCAGCCGGCAGGCCTGTATCTGCCCGCAGCCATTGAGAAATGGCGCAAGGCCTGGCCGGGATTCCGCTATGTCGCGGCGCTTTCACAACCCCATCCGGAGCATCCCGAGGCCTATCCAGGCCGCATCGACGCGGCGCTGCGGGCCCACTACGCCAGTTTGGCGGGCCATGTGCTGCATTGCTGCGGCTCGCCGGAGATGGTGAGCGCGGTGCGCATCGCGGCATTGGAGAAAGGTCTGGCCGAGCAGGATTTCCATGCCGACGTCTTTGTCCCGAACGCTGCAGCTGCGGTGCCGGCGGCTTGACGCTGGCTGCGTCGGCGCTGGAAGAAGGAAAGCCATTCTGGGAGCCTGAACAGCGCGTCCGATCATGTTATCCCCTCTGTTTCAAGCCCCCTCGCTTGTCGCTGGAGCCTTGGCCAGCCCGGGGGCGGACCGCGTTCCTTCAAATCATGAGCGTTGCCGAGGTGGTGTCCAAACACCTTGGCGTCGTGCTCACGGCCGTGGGTCTAGATGCAGAAGCGGACTCAGGAGATCCTGAAGCATGTTCACGCTCTGTACGGCGAGCTGCGCAGCGCTGACACCAAAATGGATGAGACCCACTGGGCATTGCATCTGCCTTGCCGGGCTGCTGCAGCTGGCCGCCGCGAAGGTCACCTCGCTAAAAATGGCCATTGGCGATTAGCCGCGGAGCCTATCCTGATCAGCCACTATGCGGGCCAGATGGACATGCGCAGGGCGGCAACTACTGTCCAGTTGCTGACTGCTGGCGTGCTGGCCATCGCGTTCATGCGGTGGCCGGCGGGCCGGTGCCGGCGTTTTCCTGGATCTGGCTGGCGGCTGCGGTGTGCCTGCGCGTCGAGCGTATCTCGGTCCAGTTCATCTTCACTTGCATTGATCGCGTTGAGCCAGACCGCGCTGCCCCCGCGGTCGAGCTTCACGAGAGCGTGTGAATTGCTAGCGCTGGCGGTTCGACTGGGACACTACAGAACCGGCCAACGTCCGAGTCGTTGCCGAAGAGCGCGAATTGTCCAGTGCTCCAGCCGCCCTAGTTTCCGTACGTGCTCCTGTCTGAGCAGGCGTACCTGCTTGGCGCAAGGCGGAACCTGCAAGCGATCGCTGAATCGCACTTGCGGAATCGTTTTGAAGAGTGCTGCCGGCAAGAGAGGCGACTCGAGATGATGTCTGCTTGGTATTCGAACCCATAAATCCTCCTGTAGAAAAATCCTGACGCTGGATGCTGGAGGCCGTTTGGGCAGACAGCATAACCACTATAGGTAGTGGTTAAATTTATGTCAACACACTATATGTAGTGTTTACTGGGAGTAAAAAGATGGTTCAAAGCTTGGGTTGATGGATGTGTCAAAAGCGTCTTGTCTACCGAACCCGCTACCGCAGTAGAAAGGTCATCTGGGCTTCTGCTGAGCCCCAACCTTGTGCATTTCATGATTAAACGTAACGCACCACAATGAGAGATATGATGCGTCAAATAATTGAGATTAAATAAAATTAGGGAAAATTCCAGAGGAATTGACGGATGAGCGGCCCTCTGGCGTGGGCGTGGAAAAGCTTTAGAGCGTCAGAAACGGCCCTCTGTGGACAGGCTTATCGCGAGCTATCGAATCAATGGCTCCTTCAAGCGGTCGCTCTGGTGTCGGGCTCTGCGGCCGCTGCCATGCAGATTTGAACTCGCAAAACCCGACTGGCCGAGGCGCTACTTCTTGCACGCGGGCTTGCAGGGTTTCTCCACTCAAAAGCGAAAGCTCCCACTTCCCTGTCTCCGGTGCGGTTTAAGTTCGCTCCACTGCGTTTTTTGTAGCTGGTCCAGCCTTTCATGCAGCATCATGATTTCCAGCTCGGCCTTGAGGTTGACTTCATAGTCGTGCTCACCCCGGATGCGATCTTTCTCGGACTGCCGGATTTGCGACATCAAAATGATGGTCCCTGGATCGCCGCCAACATGGACAGAAACAGATTCAAAAGGATGTAGGGGTAAGGGTCGAACGTTGAGCCTCGCCCCGACAGAAGCAGCGCGTTGAACCCCATCCATATCAGCATCGTGATGGCAAACCATGCCACAAACGTCCAGGATCCACCGAATGTGGCAACCGCATCTGCCGCGCGCTGTCCCGGGCTCGACGGCGGCTGCCCCAGCTCTTGGGCAATGTTGCGTGAGATATGTCTTGCGCGGGCGATGTGCTGGGCTGCCTTGTGCATGCGCTCGTCCCCGAGGCGTCGGCAGCCCTGCCCCGAGATGCCGCCAGGTCTGTGTGTAGGCATTGCTTTCAAGCGTGTTCATCGGGCTGCCATGGCCGATGAACAATGCGGGCATCGCTGTCATCTTGCGCTTCTTTTCATGGCGGGCAGTCGCGGGCAAGGGGTATCGTGCGCACCCGTGCCGCAGACGGCGACTGCAGCTGGCCGCGGCTTGGAAGAATCCGCCCGGCCCGCTCTAAGCCATCCGCCCTGGCCTGTACAGGCAAACGATGTGGTCGCGATCAGCGCATGGTCTCGACTTTGGCGGCGCCCTCGGGTTTGCCGGCGCGAGGGCAAGCCGTCCTTTGACCGCCTCAAGGATGCGGCCGGTGGTCTGCTGGAGTTCGGCCTCGATCTCAGCCAAGGGCTGCGCCTCTTTTTCAGCACTTTCAGCCCTTCACTTCATTCTAGGCTGCTCTCATGACTTCACCAGGGAGTCCAAAATATTCACCATCCTGATCAGCCGGGGCCCAATATCATTGACCAGATGCTCTCTGCTCAAGCCGCTCGCCAAACCGCCCACATTGAAAGAATATCTCAGTCCATCATTCAGGGACAGCGTTGCCCCGATGCCACTGATGTCCCCCTGCCATTCCCGCACTATGGTGGTAAAACCCAGGCTCTTCCATTGATTGCGTGAAATTGCTATGGACTCCTTGATCCTGTTCCATTCTTCCCCGTAGCAATTCTCGAAATCACGCATCAACTTGCTCTGATCGTCCTCGGGCAGGGCAAATAAATATGAATGCCCCATGGCTGTCTTGGCCAAGGGCAGGCGGGCTCCGACATCCAGTCCAAGGGTCAGTGGAGAATCGGAATGACAGTTCTCGATATAGACCATCGACAATCCATCGTTGATCCCCATTGAAACTGATGCCTTGAACTGATCGGCCAGCTCCTGCATATAAGGCCTTGCAATTTTTCTCACTTTTATTCCGGTGAGAAAGTTGATTCCCATGATATATACGGAATTTCCGGGCGAATATTTCCCGGACTGCCTTGAATATCTCAGGTATCCATCGGCGCAAAGTGTATAGGTGAGGCGCGCCACCGTCGGTTTAGGCAGCCCTGTCCTGATGGATATTTCAGAGTTGGACAGCCAACTGTCATTTTCCTTCCAGGCGGCAAGAATTTTCAAGCCTCTGCTGAGGGCGGTCACATATCTGTCGCTCTCTGCGCCTTCACTGAAATCTATATTGGTTGTTCTACCCATAAGGCACTCTCCATAATTTTGCCTGGCGAAATTTACTGGAAAAAACAGAGCGCTGGCTCAGGGACTTCCCTAGTGAAGCCATGAATACAGAAATTTATAATGACATAAAACATCGGAACCCATCATTTAATTCCGCCTGACGGAATTTACATGGTAAGTCAACCTAGGAGACAATTCATGAAATTGCACCGTGCAAAAGGCGCAAAGCTGGCGATTACAACTGCCGCAATTCTGGGCACTTTGCTGCTGCAGGCATGCGGAGGCTCAAGCGAACGAGACGAGAGCCTTGCACCATCGAATCCTTCTACTCCCATAGAGGCTGAAGAAAAAAGAGAACAAGACAGCCGCAGTTTCTCGGTCGACCCAGCGAAGCTTCCTCTTGCAGCACTGGCTGATTTCCCCAATACGGATCGGTGGTGGGGCATCCATGAAGGAGCAGGTTACCGTATTGAGGTTCCACAGAACTGGAATGGCATGCTGGTCATGTGGGCACATGGATATGGCGGCGTCGGACCTGAAGTCCTGGTGAGCAACCCGGCCATGCGCGAGCACCTTGTGAAGAACGGATACGCCTGGGCGGCATCCAGTTATACAAAGAATTATTACGATGTCCGGGCCGGGGTCGAAGATACCAACGCCCTCGCTTTGGCGTTCAACGCCATCGCCGAGAAGAACGGCAGAAAACTCAACAAACCGACAAAGATCTATATCGCTGGCCAATCCCTTGGCGGCCATGTGACAGCTGCGGCCATCGATCAGGAGGCCCGTGAAACTGCCAACAACAAGGTGAATTACAACGGCGCCGTTCCCATGTGTGGCGTCCTCGGCGACCTCGAGCTCTACAATTACTTCGGCGCCTCCCAGCTGGCAGCCCAGAAGTTGGCCGGAATACCCGTGACTTCCTGGCCGGTAGCGAACTGGAATGAAATTCTCCCGCAGGTAAGAAATTCCTTGTTCACCAGCTTCCCGGCCCAAACCACCCTCCTGGGTGAAAAATACAAGGAAATAGTCAAGAACCTGACCGGGGGCGAGCGGCCGATGTTTGAGGAAGGCTTCGCAGGCAGCATGAATGCGACCGTCTGGGGCACCTTCGGCCGTGATGGAACCATCAATGGGATCTTGAACAAGGATGGTTACGACACCAGGAATATCGTTTACCAGTTCGATAGCCAACCGGCGTTGAATGCAGAAGAAAAGACATTCAACGAAACGATATTCAAGCTGGAACCCCATCCAGAAGCCAATCGCCTGCGCAGAGATGGGCTCCGGTGGTTCCCCAAGACCAATGCGAAAATCAGTGTTCCAGTGGTGACCATCCACACCCTGGGCGACGTTTATGTACCATTCAGCATGGAGCAGATCTACAAGCGCCGCGCGGACCAGGAGGGCACATCGAAATGGCTGGTCCAACGTGCCATTCGCGGAAAGGCGCACTGTGACTTCACCGTGGACGAGCAAACCAATGCTTTTGATGCCATGGTCAATTGGGAGCAAAACGGCATCAAGCCTGAAGGTGATGAGGTTTTGGATCCTCAAGTCGTCGCCGACCCCCAATACGGTTGCAAATTCTCGTCGCCAAGCCGCGGAAGCTGCAAGGCCCCCAATTGAAAATCATCAACACCTCAATGGCCAAAAAAATGCAGAAAATACCCAGAAGATTATTCTCATCGCTGCTCCTGGCTTTGGGTTTTGTGCCATTGGCTAGTTTTGCCAATGATGCGAAATTCCCCAGCAAACCAATAAAAATCATTATTGGATTTACCGCGGGAGGCTCCACGGACATTCCCTTCCGGGTACTCGCGGAGAATGCCTCGAAAATCCTTGGGCAACCGGTCTTGATTGAAAACAAGGCAGGTGCCGGCGGTGTGCTACCTGCGCAAACGATGCAATCCACTGCACCGGATGGCTACACTTTGGCGCAGATTCCGCTGCCCGTTTTCAGGCTGCCCTACACGACAAAGCTCAATTGGGACCCGGTCAGTGATTTGACTTATGTCATCAGCCTGGCGGGTTACTCCTTTGGCTTGGTAGTGCCTGCAGATTCACCCATCCGGGATATGCAGGGCTATATCAAATATGCGAAGGAAAATCCCGGAAATTTGAGCTACGCAACGCCGGGATCACTCACCACGCTT
>Ga0308161_1004617_pt1 | contig 12476 bp, 10 predicted proteins | sample PhyFR2_FD_201034 | JGI IMG/M metagenome (GOLD analysis project Ga0308161, IMG submission 201034) | Phyllosphere microbial communities from UC Gill Tract Community Farm, Albany, California, United States - DLSLF.R2 | ecosystem: Host-associated > Plants > Phyllosphere > Unclassified | place: USA...
CAATAATTTTGCACAATTATAAAGCTTGAATTTTAGAATTGCCGCTTTTCGTAATCTCGCTGAGAGACGAGGCAACTACCGACCTGCAAAGAGCGCACAAAATCATCCGATTTTCGTTGCCTCAACCTACCAAAGTCTGAGGTGTTTGCTCCATCATGGCCAAGACTTAACCAACCAGCAAATCTGGGATCTTGGAAAAGTTTAGCAGTTTTTATTTCTCAAAAGCTTGGTCGCTCCCTAATTAAACCACGTCTACGAACCGGTTTCGACCTCTGGAAAACATACAAAGACATGAAATTTGAGATTGACGCAATAAATATGGGGAAGACAGGGTAATGCAAGTGTTTTAAACGATCAGCTTCTACCCAGATACAAATTTTTAAATGGGCGTTAGTGGGCTTAAACGTGCGCCCTCATACCCTTGAGTGCTGCTCGTCCAATCACATTCGCTTTCCAGTCAAGATAAAAACTTCTTTTAATTAAATATGAGTTCATCATTCATCACACATGACATTCCTAGGATCCGCGCTCGATTATGTACCAAATCAACTCGTTCGAAAATAGAGCTCCTAATAACAACTACAAATTCTTAAAAATTTCGCTCATAAAAATAGTGAAAGGGAGTTCTGACAAATGGCTGTTATGAGTATGAGCTTAAAAATAAGCGATTGCGGTTAATACGACAATACAAGCAAAAAATAAACTTAACGACCAATTATAAAGCCTTAAGGCAGCGGCAATATCCGCTTTGAGGAGAAGTCGCCCTTCCTGATTTATATAAGGCTCATTCGTTATATTTCCACCATAAATACGGGGACCAGATAAGCTGATATTAAGGGCCCCGGCGTAAGCAGCTTCTGGAAAACCGGCGTTCGGTGAGCGGTGGAGTTTTGCGTCACGTTTTGTCACCTTCCAGCTGTGTACAGCAGCTTTTAAACCGATGGCCAAACTTGACGAAAAAACAACGAGTAACGCCGTTAATCTCGCCGGCAGATAATTGAGGAGATCATCAAGTTTCGCTGCAACGAAACCAAATTGCTGATACCGAGTCGTTCGGTGACCAATCATTGAATCAGCTGTATTCACCATTTTATAGGCGAAAAGTCCTGGCAATCCGAAAAGGGCTAACCAAAATGCCGGCGCAATAACTCCGTCAGAGCTATTTTCAGCCAGACTCTCAATTGCAGCCCGGCAGATTCCTGCCTCGTCAAGCCGGTTGGGGTCACGCCCAACGATTAAGGATACAGCACAGCGCGCGGCCTCTAATCCTTCTAACCGCAATGCTATCGCAACATTATTTACATGTAGGTAAAGACTTTTTTGGGCCAAAAAGACCGAACCAATGATTGATTCGAATATAAAGCCTAAGATATCTAATTGATTGCATAAGAAAGTTAGGACAAGTCCGCTGCCTACTGCCGTAATTAGTCCGCAAATTATCGTTACCAACCCCGCGAGAAATTGCGTTAAATGATTGCCTTTATTAAGGTGGCAGTCAAGATTAGCGATTATTTTGCCGAAACAAACGATCGGATGCGGCAATCTTTTCCATAGCCAATCCGGATCACCTACTATCCGATCAATTACTAATGCGAGGGACAGCACCGCCAAATTATGAAGCATACTTGGTCTAAGCCTCATTTAAGCATGCGAGATCTCGTTTTTCCAAATGCCATGAATAATAGAATATTAATAGGCCACCAAGCGTCAGCAAAGCAGCAAGTATTGCTGTATCTGCATAGCCAAAACCCAAAATTAAAACGTAGCCACCTGCCCGTGCACCAATGGCATTGGCAAGATTAAAGGCCGATTGGATGAGCGCGCCAGCCAGTGTTTGTGCGTTTGCCGCAACATCCATTATCCGAGTTTGGATTGACGGCATGCTTGCAAAAGAAAGACCGACAAGGAAGCAGCCGAATGCGGCACTTAACCGGGCTTGGCACAAAAAGTAGAAAATTACATAGATACACGTACTAAAAGCCATAGTGAAAAATATCGTTCGCATCAAACCGAGTTTTGCCGAAATCTTTGGCCCAATAATATTGCCAGCGACCATGCCGCAACCCAAAAGTGGCATGATAAACGGCACCTGCTGCAAAATGTAGCCAGATTCGAACATTAAAATATTTTTGATATAGCTGAATACCGCGAATAACCCGCCAGAGCCGATTGAAACCACCGCCAACATTAACCAGACTTGCTTTTGTTTTAACGCTCCCAGTTCAGCAAGAGGGCTTGAACTCGCACTCATTGAGGAGTGTGGAAGGTAAATTGACACCAAAATAACTGATACAAGAGCAAGAACGCCGACAATGATAAACGCAACAGACCAACTTGATACTTGACCAATAAACGTCGCTGCTGGAGCACCAATAACAGTAGCGATTGTTAGACCCAGCATGACATTACCGATGGCCTTTGGCCGCTCCGCCAACGGAACCATGGACGATACAGCGATGGATGCAACACCAAAAAATATTCCATGGGGTAGGCCACTGATGAAACGAGAGGAAATTAGTGTCGTATAATTGAACGAAAACGCGCTTAAGATATTGGCTAAGGCATAAAAAACTAGCAAACCGACGATAAGCGTTTTACGGGGTAATTTGGCTGTCAGCACCGCAAAAATTGGCGCGCCAACCACGACACCAAACGCGTAAGCGGCAATATAATGTCCGGCGGTTGGGATGTCGACCGATGTTGCTTTGGCCATCTCTGGTAGCAGGCCCATACTGACAAACTCAGCTGTACCTATTGCAAAACTGCCAACTGCCAGCGCCAATTGACTCATTCGGCGGCTCTGGCCCGTGGAATTGCGGACATCAGGGGATGAAAGCTTTTCATAGTTCATGATTTTTTACCGCAGCTTAGATATGTTAATATTAGTACAATGTAACATTGTTAGAATATTTAGTACGTTGGTATTTTCTCAACATGATTTAAATAGATAGTCTTGAATCTAGGTCTCGTGCGTGTCAATAATATGGATATATGATCCGGCGACAGAACCCCGCCGCATTCCAACTGGTCCTAGATCCTCGCCAAATGCATCTTTGGCATAAAAAAGCGGTGCTGCCTCACCCTGATGGGTGATGCTACTATAATGAAATTCATGACCGCGTAAGGAACAATTCCAAACAAAATTGCTTGTCGGACGGAGGCTGCGATAACCGAGATGAAGCTTTTTAATCTTAAAACTGGTTTCGATAGGTAAAAGCCCCAACATTTGGCGTTTAATGCCATCTTCGTCTTCTATGGAAGAGCCTAGAACCATAAAGCCACCGCATTCGCCATAAATTAGACAATCGCGAGCTGCAGCGGTTCGCATCGCATTCTTGAATCTTGTGGCCGATTCGAGTCTATTGACGTACAACTCAGGATAGCCACCGCCCAAATATATCGCATCAGCCTGTCCTAACGGTTCTTCATCATTCACCGGTGAGAAAAATGAAATTTCTGCTCCAGCTTGGCGCCAATCATCAATAATATGGCGATAGTTAAAGCTAAAAGCGCAATCTTTGGCGATGGCAATGTGGTTGCCGAGGGGAGCCAGCTTTCTAAATTGTTTGTTTTCATTGCCGTTAAGCTCTGCGCCTTTAAATTCATGTACCAGTTTTAATAGCACATCAATATCTATTGATTTCTCAATCATTTCAGCAGCTTGTTTAATAAATTGGTCGAAGTCTTTCAGCTCAAAAGGTTGAATGAGGCCAAGATGGCGCGACGCGAGTTCCATAGTTTTTTCACGATAGACTGCGCCCAGAATTGGAATCGGTAACTGTTCTAATGCCCCTCGCAACATCATTTCGTGCCGGGCACTTGCGACCTTGTTAAGAATAATCGCTGATACCGTAACATCCTTGCGATGAGTAGCGAAACCGCGCACCAACGCGGCAATTGAGTGTGACTGTCTGGCGCAATCTACAATCAGAATGATGGGCAGTTGAAGAAGGCTAGCTAAATCTGCAGACGACCCCTCGCCGTAAGCAGCCCCATCGAACAAACCCATCATGCCTTCAACAACAATGAGATGGTTTTTGTTCAGGCTTTTTTGAACAGCACCTCTAATACGTTGGCTATTCATCGCCCAGCAATCAAGGTTAACACTTTCACATTGAGCCGCTTCTTGGTGGTACAGGGGGTCAAGATAGTCAGGGCCGGCTTTATACGGTGAAATCGCTATACCTCTTTTTTTTAACGCGCGTAACAAACTCAGTGTAATGATCGTTTTACCTGCGCCAGATTGCGGAGCTGACAACAAAAAACCAGTCAACGCTGGTCTCCTTCGAAAACATTTAAGTTCGCATTTGTTAAGTTAATTGTTTGCCCGACGACAACAATAGTCGGTGCCTTTATCGTCGATGCTACATTGCTGTTTGCAACACAATGGAGGGTTGAAACCAAAATTTTTTGCCTTGGTGTTGTCGCATTGGAAATAAATGTCACAACCTCATCACCAGCGCGCCCTGCTGCAATCAATCGCTTTGCAATCTCTTTTATATGGCGCAGTGCCATATAAAAAATTAGTATTTGTGCGCCATGCGCAATGGCCTGCCAATCGAACGTTTTAGGTAAATCACCGTCAGCACCATGCCCGGTTAAGAAAGTCACTGCTTGACTCACAGTGCGGTGGGTTATCGGGATGCCCGCATAGGTTGGGCCAGCGATACCCGCTGTAACACCCGGGATCACCCAGAACGGTATCCCAGCTTTTTCCAGCGCAAGCCCCTCTTCGCCGCCCCGTCCAAATACAAATGGATCACCACCTTTTAAGCGTAAAACACGAAAATTTTTCCTAGCTAGTTCGACCATCAGTGTGTTGATTTCGGTTTGATGCGGTGAGGCCTGGCCGCCCCGCTTACCCACATATTCTAAAACACACCCCTCTTTGGCGTAATCCAAACATGCTTTATCAACCAACGCATCATATAAAATGTAATCCGCTTGTTGTATTGCGTTTAATCCATGCAACGTTAAAAGACCGGGATCACCCGGCCCTGCACCAACAAGCCAAACACGGCCGCATTCAAAAATGGGTAGCTTAAAAGGCATATCGGCCTTCATCGAATGGCTTCCTGATCTCTCTACAATATTGGGAATCATTTAAATTTTGTTCTTTTTATAGCTTTGTAGTATCAAAATCACTGTAAACTTTATTTCTCAACATTTATAAGCCATTAATTATGAATAGCAAAACATCAGCGAAGCCGGAAAAAACCTTGCGATATGGTTGGACGACGGGCGCTTGCGCTACTGCCGCAACGAAAGCGGCATTAACGGCTCTGGTAACGGGCAAATTCCCAGACCCAGTCGGGATAATTCTACCAAAAGGTGAAGTCCCATATTTTTCACTGGCACTTGAAAGTCTCGGCGATGGATATGCGCTCGCGGGAATTGTCAAAGATGCTGGTGATGATCCCGATGTCACCCATGGAGCGACAATAATATCGCAGGTGCAAGCTGCCGCGCCTGGCACTGGGATAATTTTTAAGGCCGGTGAAGGCGTCGGCATGGTGACGCGAGCGGGACTACCGATACCACCCGGCGAACCCGCGATAAACCCAGTTCCAAGGCAAATGATGCGAGGGATATGTGAAGAAATTTGTGCAAAATACAAGTTACCTACGGATCTTATCATAACCCTTTCGGTGCCGAACGGCGAAACAATCGCAAAAAAGACTTGGAACCCTCGCTTGGGAATCGTTGGTGGCATTTCGATATTAGGTACCACAGGGATTGTCCGGCCGTATTCCTGTGCTGCATGGATCCACTCTATCCACCGGGGCATTGATGTTGCACGAGCCGCGAAACAAAACCGCATTATTGCGGCGACAGGCTCTGCCTCAGAAGCAGCAGCGCAATCTATTCACCATTTGCCCGAATTCGCGCTCATTGACATGGGTGATTTCGTGGGGGCAGTGTTAAAATATTTACGCCACCATCCTTTACCGAATATCACCTTAGCAGGTGGATTTGCAAAGTTTACCAAGCTCGCTCAAGGCGCTATTGACCTCCATTCGTCTCGAAGCCAAGTAAATTTTGCATTTTTATGGCAGCTTGCTTCGCAATTGGGCATGGACGCCAAGCATAAAGACAGCATCATTTCTGCTAACACCGCCAAAGAAGTTTTGGAAATAACCAGTGCTCACGGCATCAACATTGTCGAACCAGTTGTGCGCGCCGCCAAACAAATCGCCGAAAACCAACTTCAAGGTGCGCCCATTGGAGTAGAGGTGATCATAACCAACAGAAAGGGTGATATCATTGGCCGTATCTGAACGTGTCAACAACCAACAATCCAACTCACCCAAGTTTCGAGTTCTTTTACTGGGTGGCACTGCAGAAGCCTTTGCTTTAGCAAATAAGCTTGCTGCACTATCATTCGATATTATATCTTCTCTGGCCGGTCGGACACAAAATCCTAAACTGCCTAATACCCAAACAAGAATTGGTGGTTTTGGTGGTGTCATAGGTCTTAAAAACTATCTCACTGAACAAAAATTCGATTATGTTATCGACGCGACCCATCCTTTTGCAAAAAAAATTACTGAAAATGCAATTAACGCAACGAAAGAGTTGGCTATTCCATTGCTGCGGTTGGAACGCAAGGCGTGGCAACCTCAAGCTGGCGATCACTGGACATTCGTCAACTCAGAAGCCGAAGCCGCCAGCCTTCTAAAGCCAAAAAGCAATTGTTTTCTGGCACTCGGTAAACAACATATTTCGCCGTTCGCTAACCGTAATGACGTAAATTTTATTGCACGTATGCTGGAGCCGGCGGACAGTGCAAAAAAATTTAATTCAATAGTACAGGTCATCGCTAAACCAACCAATAGCCATGATGAATTAAGATTTCTCCAGAAATATCAGATAGATACGATTGTTTGCCGAAATTCGGGTGGAAAACAATCCTATCAAAAATTAATTGCTGCACGATACCTCGCGCTTCCCGTTATCATGATACAACGCGCGGCTTTGCCTGAGATTGTAACAGTTGAAACGGTGGAAGAGGCAAAAAGATACCTCTTAGACACTCGCAATAGGTTGAAAACATAAAAGACACACCATCAACGCGAAACTGAGATTTTAAGCGCAGCCACTTCGCCGAAACGTTGCAGATCCGATAATAGCTTATTTATCGACCGAAAACTGACAGTCCAAGGCATCTTAGCGTCCCATAAATTCTTTTTTTAACGCCGAGAAATATTGGATTTCCAGCAATGTCCGCGCATAATTCTCAGGATATTAGCGCGAATAGAGCATTGATTCCAGATATTCGGGACTATTCATTGCCCTGCCGATGAAAATGATAGCGGTTCGCTTAATTTCGGCATCAATTATTTTGTCTTCAATATTGGCCAAAGTGCCACGAATAATAAGTTGGTCCGGCCAACCAATGCGCGCAGCTATTACAACTGGACAATCGTCACCATAAAACTGGCGAAGCTCATGCCGAATGTTACGGATTTGTTTCAAGGATAAATGCAGCACCAACGTCGCGCGCGATTGCGCTATATTTTTTAATGTTTCGTTTTCCGGCATAGGTGTCGAATTTACCTGAGTGCGCGATAAAACAACAGTTTGGCTTACTCCCGGAATTGTTAATTCTTGATTTAAAATTGCTGCAGCCGCAGCGAATGCCGGCACACCTGGTGTTACATCATAGGCGATGCCTAATTGGTCTAAGCGGCGCATTTGTTCATTCATCGCACTATAAAGCGAGGTATCACCACTATGGACGCGGGCAACGTCGTTACCTTGTTTTTCAGCAGCCACAATAACGCTAATTATTTCTTCAAGAGCCATATCTGCGGTATTGATGACACAGGCATTTTCAGGCGCCTCTGCAACCACGGCTTTGGGAACCAGCGAGCCCGCATAGAGGCAAACAGGACATGTTTGGATAAATTTTAGCCCACGGACCGTTATAAGATCTGGCGCGCCAGGGCCAGCCCCGATAAAATGCACAGTCATTGGTTGCCCTCAGACACTGCAATTGCGAACGTGTATGGTGGATTGCGTATCTTAGTCACTAAAAGTGTTGCATCGCTTCCAATAGCAGCTAAAGCTGCCGCTTCACAGACGCCATGACAGCCTACAAGCGAATAAATATATTCTGATGGATTAGTCAATTTGGGTGTTTCTTTTTCCAATTCCTCAGCTGTGAATAGGCGTATTTGCGCACTCAGCGCTTGCGCTAATTCCTTTAAAAACAATTCATTCCCTAGACTAACAATGGTCGCAATTGTTCGGAGTTTCGCGATTTTGTTTTGGTTCATTATTTCTTTCACAGTCGCTACCACATTTCCGGCGCGTTTGGAACGAGAAAAACCAATACCGAGAGCGTAATGTTTGTTCCCAATCTGACGGGATTTACTAAGGCGGTTCATCTTTAACCAATTACCCTTCCTATTAGGTCAGTCGATTAACGAAGTCACAATCAAACTGATTACAGTTGGAACAAAGATGGCTACGCGCAACATAATTTCAGCGAGTGCGTAAACAGCTTGTCGCTAATTTCGAGAATCGCACTTAATCTCACTATAAATTCTACTTCAACAGATGCAAGTTTTCGGTCGGCGGTAGCGATTGTCATTAAATATTTATTAGTGAGACCCGTTTTGTAAGTCATCTTACCAAAGAGTAGCGCTGCCTGTGTTCGCGAGGTCTCGTAACCATATGCCGTTAATAACCGTACAACTTTGGCAAACCTCCGGTAAAAGTTCGAATTGTTACCATCGATGAGAAAGCCGCAACCTCAAGCTAATTATTTTCCCATCGGCAAAAACATTTGAACGAGCGCAGCGAGTGCAAGATCTTCTGCGAGTCGATCAACGGCTTATTGACGTGAGGAATATTCTAACATTTTTTAACTTCTGATAAAACGCAGAACAAATTTTGTGCAATTTTCAATTTTGTTCTTTTTACTTTTTCATTATGATTTCAAAGCTATTTTGAAAAGGTAAGTCACATAAAAAATGTTGAGTTAACTCACGGCTACCTCGTTGTTTTTTGTAGGATTAATTCTCATGGCGTTTCTATTGGATACCACGACGCTTGTTCTTATATTGTCAGCATTACTAGCTGGTATCGTCGATTCCATTGCGGGCGGTGGTGGATTAATTACTCTCCCTATTTTGCTGCTTTCCGGAATACCGCCACTAGCGACCTTGGGAACAAATAAATTACAAAGCCTTTTCGGATCGTTATCTGCGACCCTCGCTTACGCACGGGCTGGCCAAGTTCTTATTTCACGGCAGTGGCGCCAAGCCTTATTTGCATTGGCTGGCGGCATCATTGGTGCACTCGTCGCAACGGTGTTACCGCTAACAACTTTACAGGCGCTTTTACCTATTCTGCTGATACTTGTAGCTCTCTATTTTGCGCTGAAGCCAAATCTTAACGATCGTGATAGAGCTGAACGGCTCAACCCAACAATTTTTTGCCTAACTATGGCCCCGCTCATAGGTTTTTACGACGGTGTGTTTGGGCCGGGGGCGGGCTCATTTTATATGCTCGCTTTCGTTGTTCTCGCTGGCTATGGCGTGCTTAAAGCAACGGCGCACACCAAATTATTGAATTTTGCTTCCAATGTTGGTGGCTTCGCAGCGTTCGCGCTGTTAGGCACGGTCAATTGGCGTCTAGGAATTGTTATGGGAATTACACAATTTATCGGCGCACAAATTGGAGCTTGGTTAGCGTTACGAATTGGGTCACGGCTTATAAAGCCATTACTCGTTTTTATATGCCTGTGTCTTGCGTTTAAACTGCTTGCCGATCCTACCAATCCGGTGCGTCACTTTCTTCACTTTTAGACTGATGCTTTTGGCTGACGAGGATTTTTCCACATAACTTAAGTGTTCGCGGCGTAGAGTTTTTTCGCGCGATCCGCGCTTATAATAAAACCGAGGTTAACCAACTGACATAATGTAAGCGACGCTCTTGACGCAAAGACCTAAAGACGTGAAACAGATAAATTTGATCAGCAACAATGCAAACGAGAACTTCAGCAACTAAGGAATTTTTGTTAAAACTGTTGCAAGTGTTCGAACCCGAGTAGCGTTTCAGGGCTTAGAGAACACATTACTCAAAAATTAAAAACAGCTCCACTCGCTAACGAAGCTATAGCCATATACACGATCAGGCTAATTTAGAATTCAATGCCTTTTTGAGCTTTTACGCCTGCACGGAAAGGATGCTTTACCAGCTCCATATCTGTCACGAGATCGGCGGCTTCAATCATTTCGTCACGGGCGTTACGCCCCGTCACGATAACATGTTTGCCTGCAGGCCGCGCCCTTAATACTGCCAAAACCTCGTCGAGTGATAAATAATCATAACGCAAAACGATGTTTAATTCGTCACACAACACCACTTCAGTCTGGTCATCGAGTATCATCTCTTTAGCAATATCCCAAGCTTCCTCAGCCATCTTGACATCTTTCGCACGATCCTGGGTTTCCCACGTAAACCCCTCACCAGCCGCAAAAACCCGCACCAGATCGCTGAATTTTTCGAGCGCAATTCTCTCACCAGTAAGGCGCGAACCTTTGCCGAACTGCACCACGCCAACTTTCATACCGTGGCCAAGCGCCCGGAAAATTGTTCCAAATGCTGCGGTGGATTTGCCTTTGCCTTTGCCGGTATTGACAACAAGCAACCCTTTTTCGACAGTTTTTTGCGCGTCAATTTTCTCTCTCACCGCTTTCTTTTTTTTCATTTTTTCAGCATGGTAGAGGTTAAGTTGTTCCTCACTCATCATCGCTTTTTTCGACATGTCCGGTATCCTTTATAAACTGCGACAAAAAGATTTGTGCTGAATTTGAACGTGGCGACCATAGTTGACGTGAAATAGCTTTTAAAAACTTATTAGCAATTTCTCGCAAAGCCGCAGGGTTTTTTTGCTCTAAAAATTTCCGTACATCGTCATCGGCAATATAGGCTTGGTAAAGGAGGTCAAAATGGCTATTGGTAACGGCTTTTGTTGTCGCTGCAAACGCAAACAAGTAATCGACCGTTGCAGCCATTTCAACGCCACCTTTATAGCCATGCCGCATCACGCTATTGATCCATTTTGGATTAACTGCGCGGCCGCGCAGTGTGCGACCAATTTCTTCGTTCAATGTTTTAATGAGTGGTCGCTCGGGTCGCGAAAAGTCATTGTGATATATCGTTGGCCACCGCTTTGTCGCCTGAGAAATGGCAGCAGCCATCCCCCCTTCAAAAGCATAATATTCGCCAGAATCTAAAAGATCATGCTCGCGATTATCCTGATTTTGCACAACCGCCTCAATTGTCTCCAATCGAGTTTTCAAGGCATCTTCAGCCGCGATTCCATCGCTGATACCATAGGCATAGCAAGAATTTGCAGCCCAAGCCCGACCCAAATCATCTGTTGTCTGCCATTCATCTTTATCGACTAGCTCTTGAACGCCAGTCCCATAAGTGCCAAGTCTGGAGCCGAAGATCCGGAAACCCGATTTTAAGTTTGCCTGCTCTTCGGTCAATCCAGTTTGTATTAAGCGCGCGCATTCTTCACTCATCCGTCTGGCAATAGGATTATCTTTTACCTCCTCCGTCAGTGCGCCTACTGCCCTTATCGCCTGGTCAAATAGTAGCATTTGTTCGGGGAAGGCATCGCGGAAAAACCCCGATATGCGTAAGGTCACATCAACACGGGGACGCCCTAACTGAGCTAAAGACAATATTTCATAGCCGCTAACCCGACGCGAACCAACATCCCAAACGGGCCTCACGCCAATGAGCGCGAAAGCTTGCGCAATATCATCGCCACCCGTGCGCATGTTTGATGTCCCCCATGCCGTGAGGCCTAAGGAAGTAGGCCATTCACCATGATCCTGCACGTAACGTGTTATTAACAATTCTGCAGACCGCTTTCCAAGATCCCATGCCGCCAACGTTGGCACTGCCCTATTATCAAGCGAATAAAAATTACGTCCCGTCGGTAATACCTCCGGCCGGCCCCGTGTAGGAGCGCCGGAGGGCCCAGGATCAACAAATTTTCCATCTAAGGCGGAAAATATCCCCTTGAGTTCATTGTCGGCGCATGACTGAACCAAGGGTTTTAACTCATTTTCGATATTGGCTAAAATAGTTGAAGTCTTTTTCATGCCCTCTGGACAAACTAATCTTCCACTAATAAACGCCTTTGCCAACAGCTCGATTCGCTCCACAGTGTCTCCGAAACTGCGCCACGGGTCACCGATAACATCAGATAGGATTTTCGGTTTTTCCTGTTGCCAATTTTGTGCAAAATTACAGTTAAGCGGATCAAAATCAAGATGAAGATCAGAGGCGATTGCACGATGAAGGCTATCATACTGATTGTCGCCGCGTGAGACTCGCGCAAGTGCCACTAATAAATCGTCAAGCTGTTCGCCATCTGGGGCGCGGCCAAATATATGTAAGCCATCCCTTATTTGCAGCTCCTTGAGATCGCACAAAAATGCGTCAAG
>Ga0308161_1004623_pt1 | contig 12466 bp, 11 predicted proteins | sample PhyFR2_FD_201034 | JGI IMG/M metagenome (GOLD analysis project Ga0308161, IMG submission 201034) | Phyllosphere microbial communities from UC Gill Tract Community Farm, Albany, California, United States - DLSLF.R2 | ecosystem: Host-associated > Plants > Phyllosphere > Unclassified | place: USA...
GTGTTGCGCCAGGCGCTCTTCCTCGACCGCATTGCGCGCCTCGAAATAGCGGGCGTCCGGCTCCACCGTGACGGTGAGGCGCGTTGGCGCGGCCAGCAGTTCGCGCACCATGGACTTGAAGAACTCGGGATGACGGATGTCCTGCTCCAGCTTCGCCAGCGTGGCTTCGCTGTCGAAGGCGGTCATGATGTCGCCGCCGGCCATTTCGAACGGCAGCGCCTGCAGCAGCTTGCGCATGCCGTAGGGCAGCTGGCCGCCCTGGATCTCGCGCTGCGAGAAGCGCAGGTCGCGCAGCGCCGCCTGCAGTACCGCGTGCGGCACGCCGGTCTGCGTGGTCTTTTCCAGCGTGCGCCAGATCAGCGCGCGCGCCTCTTCGGTCTGTTCGCGGGTCAGGCCTTCCATGCCCAGGTGGAACACCAGCTGGCGGTGGCTCGGGTCCATGCCGTTGAAGGCGGACGGCCTGCCATAGCCGGCCGTTTCCATCGCATGCAGCAGCGGCGCCGAGGCGTCGCCCACCAGGCCGGCCTCCAGCAGTTGCGCACGGTAATACGCCATCGGGTCGGCCGATTCGCCAGCCAGCCAGGCCAGCTGCATGCCGTACTCATCGTCGCGCGCGGTCGGCGACGGAATGCGGATGGTGGTGCTGCGCGGCGTGTCCCATTGCGGCGCCAGTTCCGGCATCATGCGCGGCGCCTGGCCCGTCAGCTTGTCCAGCACATGCTCGGCAATGACCCGCTGCACCGCGGCCGGATCGACTGCGCCGGCCGTCATGAACACCGCCTGCGACGGATGGTAATGGCTGGCGTGGAACTGCTTCAGGTCGTCATGCGTCAGAGATGGAATTGCCAGCGGGTCGCCGCCCGACTCCACCGCATAGGTGGTGCCGGCAAACAGCACCGCGTCCATGCCCTGCGCCAGTGCCCGCATCGGGTCGGCGAAAGCGCCCTTCATCTCGTTGAACACCACGCCGCCATAGCCGAGCTTGCCGTTCTCCAGCGTGTGGCGCCAGCCTTCCTGCAGGAAGTCCAGGTAGTCGAGCTTCGGGAAGAAGGCCGCGTCCAGGTAGACGCCGAGCAGGTTGAAGAAGTCGGCCTCGCTGGTGCTGGCGAACGGATACACGGTGCGGTCCGGATAGGTCATCGCATTCATGTAGGTCGCGGTCGAGCGGCGCAGCATCGAGAAGAACGGGTCGCGCACCGGGTAGCGGCGCGAGCCGCACAGCGCCAGGTGCTCCAGGATATGGGCACGGCCATCGTCCTTGTCGGGCACGGTGGGGAAAGCCACCAGGAAAACCATTTCGGGATCGTCGGTCGCCAGATGAATGTGGCGGGCGCCACTGGCGGGATGTTCGTATTCTTTCAACACTGCCTGCATGACCTTGACGGGCCGAACACGCTTTTCAATGAAGGTCATTGACTAATCCTATTGATGATTTAATTTGTATAGCAGTTTAACGTAGATTGCCAGCCGTTGCGCCGTTGCCGGAAGCCAGCAATCACATGCAGCAGACTGCGCCTCCTGAACTACTCATCTGGTGGCGCCATTAGCGAAGATCAATGGCGAGGCGGCGCGATGGAGTATGACAAAGTTCAGCCGCGAGCGTTAGCGCAGGCGCATGACCCAGGTTTTCCGCATGGCGACCGGGCAGGATGGTGTCGCTTGCCATTCATCAGCCTGCGTTCCTTCAACCGTTCGAGGTTCACTCAAGGAGCCTTTCATGTCCTCACCCAGTCCTGTCCCCGTGGCCGATCTGGCCGCCGTCAAGGCCCGCCAGCAGGCGGCCTGGTCTACCGGCAACTATGCCCTGATCGGCAGCACGCTGCAGATCGTTGGCGAAAACCTGTGCGAAGCGCTTGATCTGCGTTCCGACATGCGCGTACTCGACGTGGCCGCCGGCAATGGCAATGCAACGCTGGCCGCGGCCCGCCGCTGGTGCGATGTCACATCGACCGACTATGTGCCGGCGCTGCTCGACAGCGCCCGTCGCCGCGCCGAGGCCAATGGCTATGCCATCGATTTCCAGCAGGCCGATGCGGAAAACCTGCCCTTCGCCGAGGCGGCATTCGACGTGGTGCTGTCAACCTTCGGCGTGATGTTCACGCCGGACCAGGACCGGGCGGCCAGCGAGATGGTGCGGGTGTGCAGGCCGGGCGGCCGGATCGGCCTGGCTAACTGGACGCCGGACAGTTTCATCGGGCGGGTGTTCAAAACGATAGGCCGATACATCCCGCCGGCAGCAGGCGTGAAGTCGCCCGCGCTGTGGGGCACCCGGGCCAGGCTGGAGGAAATGTTCGGCCAGGCCGCAGCCGGCATCCGTATCGACGAGCGCGTATTCGTCTTCCGCTATCGCTCGCCGCAGCATTGGCTGGAGGTGTTCCGCACCTATTACGGCCCGATGAACAAGGCATTTGCCGCGCTCGATGAGAGCCGGCAGCAGGCTTTCGCGCAGGAACTGCTGGACCTGATGGAAGGGCTAAACCGTTCAGGCGATGGCACGCTGGTGCTGCCCAGCCCCTACCTGGAAGTGGTGGTGGAGCGCAAGGCCTGAGCCGGCGCCGGCCGGCGCGGCGTTGCCAGGAGATGGGCCAGGTGCCGATTGCCAGGCCCGCCGCGTTGGCGGCCACGACAGCTGCCATCGCGGCGATGCGCGCTGCGTTATAGCGGGCCTGCGTCGTCCGGCACGCAAGCTTGCTGAGATCGCACTGCACTTGCTCCAGCGCTTGGTCTACGGCGGTCAGGCAGGGAAAACCGAGGACGAAAATCATGCGAGACTTGATGGCTACATTCCTTGACAGGGGAGATGGCCGGTATGTCATGGCGCAGAACCTGTTGTGACCAGCATGCAATTCCCTTTTTGACAGGTGGCCCATGGCGGCAACGTATTCCACGCTCGACGACCTTCACCAATGCCTGACCCGCGAATTCGGCCTGGTCGCCGAGGCGCCGCATGGCGGCAGCTGGCGCACCTATTTTCTTGGAAAGGTTGAATGGCATCCGTCGCGGTCGACCCGCACCGTCAAGATATTGCTGGATGGCGCCGGCAGGCCATGGAAGATACAGCTCTGCGTTTCTTCCGACAACAACAACAGCGTCTTTCTGGACGCGCCATTCGGCCATGAGGCGCTGAAGCTTGCAATCGACGGAGAGGTCCGCCTGCTCGTACCCAATTCACAGCGCTGACACCCGCTGCGGCCGGGCCAACGCCGCCGGCATTACAGCGCCACGCCGCGCCTGCGCGGGCGCGTCACGACAAGCAGGCCCAGGCCGAGGCCAAGCAGGGGCAGGGCGGCCGGCTCCGGCACCTGCGCCGCCTCGCCTTCCAGCGTGAAACGGAAGTTGTCGGCTGCGAACGCGACCGATGTGCCGGGCTGCACCCAGACTTCCAGCCTGTCGATCGGTGTGCCTATGCCGGTTGTGCGGGTCGCAAAGTCTTGCGGCGCGGTATCGAGGAAGGAAAACTGCAGCGCATTGCCCGACAGGCCGCGGAACAGCCAGGCATCGCCCTGCGCGACTGGGCCTAATGCCGCGATGTCATAGCCGTCGAAGGTGAAGTCGCGCCCAGTGAAGGTGGAAAAGACCGTAGGCGCATTGGGCGCGCCCGGCACCGGGCTTTGCGCCGCAGGATAGCCCACCAGCGCGCTGGGCGGATTGCCAGCGCTGGCAGAGAGAACGAAGTTCCTGGCGATCGCATAATTCATCTGGCTCTCGGACCGGTCGACCCCGGGAAGGAAGCCCTCGTCCAGATTTTGAAAGGTCACCGTCGCAGCCAGCGATGGCGATGCGGTCAGGGTGTGCAGCAGGGCAAAGGCGCTGCCGAGCACGACGGCTTTGATCGACTTTCTCATGGCGACCTCCTGTGTATGCAAAGTGGTCCATCGGAATCAGCGCGTTGCTTGCCGCGGGATGCTGGCAAGGAAACCTGGCCCTTCCCATTATCGATAGCGCGGCTGCATGCTTTTTGAGCGAGGCCAATATCGCGGCTGCCAAGCCTGCCGAGCGGCAGGCGCCGATGCGTCCCTGTCCATCCGGCAGATGGCGGGGCTGAAAAATGCCTGCCCGGACCGCCATCCGGGCCAGGAACATGGATCGGGCTCCCTGTCAAAAACGTTGCGGCAAACGGATCATGGCTTGCCGCCAAAGTGAATTTGAACATTTGAATTTGCCCGAAGCTAGTTGCTTGCGGTTGATCGGGATCATGGGCGCGCGGCCTGCGCAGGGCGCGCATCGCGCTGGCCATGGAAGAATAGCCGCCAACGGAATGCGGCAAAGCGCGATTGCAAGGCGCGGTACGCCCCATGTCCGGCGTTCCATGCAGGAATGATGCTGATGACTGCGGGCTGCCATCCTTCACCGGTCCGCAGCCGGCGGCGACAGGCCCGCGCTGACCTGAATAAGGAAAACGATGTTCTTCGACAGCATGCATGATCTGTGGCGGGTCTTCCTGGTCGGCACGCTGGCTTACATCGGCTGCATCGTGATGATGCGGCTGAGCGGGAACCGTACGCTGTCGAAGCTCAATTCATTCGACCTGGTAGTGACGGTTGCGTTTGGCTCGACGCTGTCGTCGATACTCATCACCAGCGACATTGCCCTTGCCGAGGGCCTTTTCGCCATTGCCCTCCTGGTGCTGCTGCAGTTCGTCATTACCTGGCTTTCAGTCAGGTTCGGTGCAATCAATACCATCATCAAGACCGCGCCCACCCTGCTTCTGCGCAATGGCCGCATGCTCGACGATGCCATGCGGAAGGTGCGCATCACCAGCGATGAAATCCGAACCGCGGTGCGGCAGAAGGGGATGGGCAGCCTGGATCAGGTCGCTGCCGTCATCCTGGAAACGGATGGCAGCCTGTCGATCATTTCTGCCGAGAAGCTTGGCTCGGGTTCTGCGCTGGAGGGTGTCCAGGGAGCCGGGGACAGGCTGCAGCACTGAGTTCTCGCGCTGCTCACAGCTGTTGAAGGTTGAGGTCGATCGTGCCCGCGCTAGCCTTGCAGCAGCACCCGCCAGGCTGCGCGCCCTCAGTCTTTCCTGCCTGCCAGCAAGCGGCGAACGCCGCATGCCGGGCCTGCGGCCGGACGCTTGCCTGCAAGCAGGCGCGCGCCATACAGCAGGCCGAGTGCCGCGCCGCCGGCAAGGAACCAGGCGCGGTGCATGCTGGCCCAGAGCTGCAGGCTTCCGGTATGCGCGCCTGCGCTGTACCTGCCCCGCGCCGCGTAGGGCCCGGGGACCGGCTGCCACAGGTTGGATGGCCGGTCGCGGGAGATCGGTTCATCGGTATGCTGGCCCTTGAAGCCGGTGCGCGCGAGATAGCGGTCCAGAAGCCGCGGCGCGCATTTTTCCGCCAGTATGGTCATGGCCGACGGCGCGCCGACATACAGCTCGGGACGCCGGGCATGGGCAGCCCAGTAAATGGCCCGGGCCGCCACTTCCGGCTGGTAATACGGCCCCATCGGCTTGGGATGACGCAGCAGCGTGGTCTTGCACCAGTCGAACTGCGGCGTGTTCACACCCGGCATTTCCAGGATCGTCAGGTGGATGTCGCTTCCCTCATGCAAGAGCTCTGTGCGCAGCGACTCGGTGAAGCCCTTGACCGCATGCTTGGCGCCGCAATAGGCCGATTGCAGCGGGATCGAGCGGTAGGCAAGCGCCGAGCCAACCTGGACAATGGTCCCCTGCCTGCGCGGCCGCATGCGCTTCAGGGCCGCCATCGTGCCCCATACATAGCCGTGGTACGTCACATCGGTCACGCGGCGGTAATCCTCGGGCGTGATCTTTGTCAATGGGGCGAAGATGGTCGCCATCGCATTGTTGACCCAGATATCGATCGGGCCCAGCGCCGTCTCGGCCTGTGCGGCCGCAGCTTCCACCTGCCCGGGGTCAGCCACGTCGGTAGGGATGGCGATGGCCCGGGCGCCCAGCGCGCGGGCTTCCTCGCAGGCAGCCTCCAGCCGGTCGGCATCGCGCGCCAGCAGCGCAATGGAAGCGCCATGCCTGGCGAATTCACGCACCGTGGCACGGCCGATGCCCGCGCTGGCGCCCGTGATGACAACCACTTCGGGACGATGAGTATCAGTCATGCGATGCCTTCGATGAAAGGAGCGGCGGCGGGAACGCGCGCGCCAGTCTCGATACTTTTGACCGGCGTCCGCCATGCCGGGTTCAATATAGTTTGTGCAAATACACCTGCGATGCGTTTTGCCAGGAACCATCGCCTTGTCGATTCATCTCAACGGTAACACCGGCGGCGAACCCGGGCAGCCGGGACGCATTCCCAGCGGTCGTCACGCGCGGCCTGTGCGGCGCATCAGGCTTGCCCGCCATGCCCATTGCAAGCCGGCCTTTGGAAAGCTTCCATCCACCTTAGCCAGAAGGAATATCGATGAACAGCTATGCGCGGTTCGCAGTCATGAATCTGACCTCGACCGTCGTCATGTTCGGAATGATGTATCTCAATACCTTTGAAGCCGACCATGTCTTCTTCAGCGAGACGCGGGCCTGGATGGCTCTGATGATGGGCGCCGCCATGGCCTTCATCATGCTTGCCTTCATGCTGGGCATGTACACCAACCGCAGCGCCAACATCGCCATCTTCATCGGCAGCGTCGCGGTTTTCTGCATTTCGCTCTGGCTGGTGCGCAGCCAGGCGACGGTCGACGAGGTGTCCTACATGAAAGCGATGATCCCGCATCACTCGATCGCGATATTGACCAGTTCGCGGGCCCACATCAACGATCCGCGGGTTCGCAAGCTGGCCGACGGGATCATTGAAACCCAGCGCAAGGAAATCGCCGAGATGAAAGGCCTGGTCAGCGAACTGGGGAAAAAGTAGGCCGGCAGCGTGGGGAGCCACTTTCCAGCGGCATGGAAACGCTGCCATACGATTTCCCACAACCATTGTCTGCCCCGGGACTGCTAGCATCCGTGTGATCAGAGGCCGGCTCGTCCGCGGGCTGCGGCCCGCTGCCGGCGCCTATTTCTTCACCGCCGGGAGGCCGCATGCCAAGTACACCACCAGTCGTCAGCAAACCGGGTGCATCACGGCCGGAATCGCCATGAGGGCCAAGCTGCTCAAGTACTGGGAGCACGTCCGGGCCAGCTTCTGGTTCCTGCCTTCGCTGATGGCGGCTGCCGCGGTGGCGCTTGCGCTGCTTGCCGTGATGCTGGACCACAGGCTTGACGACAAATGGCTCAACAGCGCCTCATGGGTCTATGGCGGCGGCGCCGAGGGCGCGAGCGCCGTGCTGCAGACCATTGCCGGATCCATGATCACCATCGCCGGGGTGGTATTTTCGCTGACGCTGGTGGCGCTGTCCCTGGCTTCCTCGCAGTTCGGTCCGCGCCTGTTGCGCAACTTCATGCGCGACACCAGCAACCAGCTGGTGCTCGGCACCTTCATCTCGACTTTTCTGTATTGCATGCTGGTCCTGCGCACCATACGCCGGCCGGAAGAGGGCGCCTTCGTGCCGCACCTGGCAGTGACGCTGGGCGTGGCATTCGCCATTGCAAGCCTGTCGGTGCTGATCTATTTCATTCATCATGTTTCGGTGTCGATCCAGGCCGAGGAAGTGATTGCCCGGGTGGGGGCTGAACTCGACCAGACCATGGAAAAGCTGTTTCCCGAGCAGATCGGCGAAGGATGCGATGGACCCCGGCAGCAGGAAGAAGCCGATCCGGCGCAGGCGATGCGGGCCATGGAGCAGCCCGGATGCGAAATCCTGGCTGCCGGCGACGGCTATCTGCAGATCGTCGACCACCAGCTGCTGATGGCCTTTGCCACGGAGAGCGATACGGTGCTCAGGATGGAGCGGCAGCCTGGCCACTATATCGTGGGCGGCACGCCACTGCTGTCGGTCTGGCCGCCGGAGCGTGTCGACCAGAAGGCGCGCGAGCGCCTGCTGGCGGCGTTCGTGCTGGGCAACCAGCGCACCGCGGCGCAGGATGTCGAATTCGCCATACTGCAGCTGGTCGAGATAGGCACGCGGGCGCTATCGCCGGGCGTCAACGATCCCTTCACCGCGATTTCCTGCGTGGACCGCATCGGCTCGGCCCTGTGCCGCCTGGCGCGACGCGCCATGCCCGATGCGCTGCGCCACGACGACCGCGGGGCCCTGCGCGTCGTTGCCACCGCGCCCACTTTTCCGGCGCTGGCCGACGCCGCATTTCACCAGTTGCGCCAGTATGCAAGGACCAACACGGATGTCACCCTGCGCCTGCTGGAGACCATCACCGTAATTGCCGCGTTCACGCGCCGTCCGGCCGACCGGGTGGCGCTTTCCAGGCATGCCGACATGATCGCCAGGGGCGCCAGGGAAGCGATGCAGCTTGACGAGGACAGGCAGGCACTGGAAGGCCGCTATCACGCTGCACGGCGCGCGCTCGGCAGCCAGGATGCGGCTGTCGGCTGAGGTCCGTTCAGTATCAGGGGTGGTGGCTGGCGTATGCAGGGACTGACAAGCGGGGCAAGCCCGGGGGTCGCGCCTACCCGCCCGGCGCCTTGTCGAACGAGGCGGCGAGGTAGTTGACGAAGGCTTTCACGCGGGTGGTCGAGCGGTGCTGCTGCGGATAGACCGCGTAGATGTCGGCATCGGGCGTATCGTAGCCGGGCAGCAGCCGCACCAGCCTGCCTTTCTCGATGTAGTCCTTTACATCCCATTCCGCGCGCAGCAGGATGCCGTTGCCGGCCAATGCCCAGCTGACCGCCACGCCGCCGTCGTTGGTGGTGAGATTGCCGCGGATGCGCACGTTCTCCTCGCCGGCCTCGGCGGCGGCCTTGCCCTTCTGCTTCGCATGGGTAAAGCGCCAGACGCCGTATTCATCGCCCTGACGGATGCCGATGCAGTTGTGCTTGCAGAGTTCCTGCGGCGTTTTCGGCTCGCCATGGCGCTTCAGGTAGCCGGGCGAGGCGCACAGGATGCGGCGGTTCCGGGCGAGCAGGCGGGCCACGGCGCGGGTGTCGGGCGGCGGCCCGAAACGCACGCAGACATCGTAACTATCGTCGGACAGCGGCGGCGGCGCGACCGTCAGGTGCAGCTGCACGTCGACGTCGCTGTACTGCTGCACGAAGCTGCGCGCCAGCGGCGCGACATAGCTGCGGCCAAAGCCCAGCGTGGCATTGACCCGCAGCAGCCCCTTGGGCGTCTGCTTGGCGCCCCACAGGAAGTCTTCCAGGTCATCGATCTCGCCCAGGATGCGGCGCGCGCCTTCCAGATAGGCCTCGCCTTCGGGCGTCAAGCTCATGCGCCGGGTGGTGCGGTTGACCAGGTTCAGGCTCAGCCGCGATTCCATCAGCGCCAGCCGCTTGCTCACGGCCGCCGTGGTGATGCCCAGTTCGCGGGCGGCGGACGCCAGGCTGCCGCATGACACCAGCGTGGAAAAGAAGCTGAAATCGGCGGGATTGATCGCCTTGGGCATAATTAACTTCAGGTAAATGACGGTTTTACTTTATAGGTGAGATTTAATTTACAGTCAACTTAGAATCGCCTCCCTGACAGCCTCATCACATGCACAGGAGACGACCTTGAAGCATTCACTACCGTTGAACCGTTTGATCAGGGCAATGCTGCCCGTCTGCCTGCTTGGCGCGGCAAGCCTGTGCGCCGCGCAGGGATGGCCTGCCAAGCCGGTCACCATCGTGGTGCCGTTCCCCGCGGGCGGCACGACCGACGTGCTGGCGCGCGCGATTGCCACCAAGCTTGGCCCCGTGATCAACCAGAGCGTGATCGTTGACAACCGTCCCGGCGCCGGCGCCACGCTGGGCGCGGCGATGGTGGCCAAGGCTGCGCCGGACGGCCATACCCTGCTGATGGGCGCGGTGCATCACACCATCGCCACCAGCGTGTACAAGAAGCTTTCCTACAACTTTCAGAAGGACTTCGCGCCGATCACCACGGTGGCGCTGGTGCCCAACGTGCTGGTAGTGAGCAGCACCAGGCCCTACAAGACCGTGGCCGACCTGGTCGCCGACGCCAAGTCCGCGCCCGGCAAGCTGAGCTACGGCTCCAACGGCAATGGCACGGCCCAGCACCTGATCGGCACCCAGTTCCAGATGATCAGCGGCACCAATATCCTGCACGTGCCCTACAAGGGCAGCGCGCCGCTGACTACCGACATGCTGGGCGGCCAGGTAGACATGTCCTTCGACACTGTCACCCCGGTGCTGCCATTCATCAGGCAGGGCAAGCTGAAGCCGCTGGCCGTTACCACCGCGAAGCGTTCATCGGCCCTGCCGGACGTGCCGACCATGCAGGAGGCGGGCATCGCCGGCCTGGATATCGGCACCTGGTTCGGCCTGCTGGCGCCAGCGGCCACGCCCAGGGACGTGACCGAGAAGCTCAACCGGGAAATCGTCAAGATCATTCATACCCCCGAATTCCAGAAACAGATGGCTGACATCGGCGCCGAGCCGGTCGGCAACACACAGCAGGAGATGGCCAGGCAGATCGCGGAGGAAACCGAGAAGTTTGCAGGGCTGGTCAGGAACGGCAACGTCAAAATCGATTGAACAAGGACACCATGATAGTCATTGAAGACAAGGATGCGGCAAGGGAAGCAGCGATCAGATCGCTGACCGACGTGATGGCGAAGTTTACTTCCTATATCGGCAAGCGGCTGCCTACCGATGTGCAGCACAAGCTGGCCGACCTGCGCGGCAAGGAAACGAACCCGCTGGCCAAGGCGGTGTACCAGTCGATGAAGGAAAACCAGGAAGCGGCCGACCGGCTGGACCGGCCGAGCTGCCAGGATACCGGCGTGATCCAGTATTTCATCAATGCCGGCGCGAAGTTTCCGCTGCTGGGCGAACTGGAAGACATCCTGCGCGAAGCCACGCTGGAAGCCACCCGCAAGGGTCCGCTGCGCCACAACGCGGTGGAGACCTTCACCGAGAAGAACACCGGCACCAACACCGGCTCCAAGATTCCCTGGCTGGACTGGGAGATCTCGCCCAATGAAGACAGCGTGACCATCGATGTCTACATGGCCGGCGGCGGCTGCACCCTGCCGGGCGCGGCCAAGGTGCTGATGCCGGGCGAAGGCTATGAAGGCGTGGCCGAGTTCGTGTTCGATGTGATCACCTCGCGCGGCGTCAATGCCTGTCCGCCGCTGCTGGTGGGCGTGGGCGTGTCGACCTCGGCCGAGACCGCGGCCCGGCTGTCGAAGAAAGCCATCCTGCGGCCGGTCGATTCGCGCCACCCGAACGAGAACGCGGCGAAGATGGAAGAACTGCTGGAGGAGGGCCTGAATGAAGTCGGCCTTGGGCCGCAGGGCCTGACCGGGAATGCCAGCGTGATGGGCGTAAACATCGAATCGTCCGCCCGCCATCCGTCGACGATAGGCGTGGCGGTTTCCACCGGCTGCTGGGCGCATCGCCGCGGCCGCATCAGGATCAATGCCGATCTGAGCTATGACATCATTTCGCACCAGGGAGTGTCGCTGTGAACGCCGTGAAAAAAATACTGACTACCCCGATCAGGGATGAAGACCTGGAAGACCTCAACGTGGGCGACGTGGTCTACCTGACCGGGCAACTGGTGACCTGCCGCGACGTGGCGCACCGCCGCCTGATCGAGCTGGGACGCGAGCTGCCGGTCGATCTGGAGGGCGGCGCGATCTTCCATGCCGGCCCCATCGTGCGGCAGAAGGAAGACGGCGATTATGAAATGGTGTCGATCGGCCCGACCACCAGCATGCGCATGGAAAAGTTCGAGAAGGAATTCATCAGGCAGACCGGCGTGAAGCTGGTGGTGGGCAAGGGCGGCATGGGCGCGGAAACCGCCGCCGGCTGCGTCGAGAACAAGGCGGTGCATGCGATCTTCCCCGGCGGCTGCGCCGTACTGGCCGCCACCAAGGTGGAAAAGATCGAAGGCGCCGAATGGAAAGACCTCGGCATGCCGGAAACCCTGTGGATCAACAAGGTCAATGAATTCGGACCGCTGATCATTTCCATCGACACCAGGGGCAACAACCTGATCGAGCAGAACAAGGCGCGCTTCAACGAAAAGAAAAAGCCCATCCTGGAGCGGATCAATGCGCAGGTGAAGTTCATTTCGTAAGGATGGGGCGAGAGCGCGCCGGCATGGCCGGAAAGCCCACGGCGATGCCTTGGCGCATCGCCGCCGATTCTGCTCTGCCTGTCTCATCCGCCGGCCGGCATGCACGGCGCAGCCGTGCCGCCTTCAATTCCGCTTTCAGTCTTTCTGCGGATCGTGGCCCCAGTTCATCAGGGAATAGCGCCAGTCGCTGGTGGCAGGGTCGCTCTTGCTCGGACCCTGCGCCAGATGGCGGTGGACGTAGCCGACGACCTTGCCCATATGCGCAAGGTCGTCCTCGCTCAGCTCCGCCGCCGGCCGCTGCAGCAGCTCGATGATGCGCCGGCCCGACTGGTGGCCGACCGATTCGCCGGCGCCATGCTTTTGCCCCACGCGCCTGGAATCTTCGCTGGCCAGCCATTTCTCAAGCTGCGCAGGCGTC
>Ga0308161_1004628_pt1 | contig 12455 bp, 11 predicted proteins | sample PhyFR2_FD_201034 | JGI IMG/M metagenome (GOLD analysis project Ga0308161, IMG submission 201034) | Phyllosphere microbial communities from UC Gill Tract Community Farm, Albany, California, United States - DLSLF.R2 | ecosystem: Host-associated > Plants > Phyllosphere > Unclassified | place: USA...
CGCCCTGCGATACAAACTGTCACACCCGGGAATGCGCACCGCACCTATACTGCGTCCGAACCTTCTCCCACGAAGCAAGATGAACAAGTGCAAAGTCCTCCCACTTGATCCCGGCAAGCGACGCGCGGTCCGGCATGATGAACCGCCGGCATGGTCGGCCATGATGGCCGACGGCGTGATGGCCTTCCCGGTCGAGCGCCGCCAGGCCGCCATCCACGACTGCGACGAACTGCAGGCGCGCCGCCAGCGCCGGCAGGCGCGCCAGGCCTGACCCGTCCCTGACCTTTACCCCAGCGGGTCCACCATGAAGGTGGGCATGGCCTCGCCGCGCGGCGCCGTGGCGAGAAAGCGCTCGGCCACGTCCAGCGCCTCGGCGATGGTGACGTGCATGTCGAGGTAGCGGTAAGTGCCCAGCCGCCCGACGAAGGTGATGTTGCGTTCCTGCCTTGCCTTCTCGATGTACTGGCGCAGCTGCGACTTCTCCTTGGCCAGCCGGATCGGATAGTAGGGCGTGTCGTTCTCCTCGCAGTAGCGGCTGTATTCCTTGAAGATCAGCGTCTTGTCGTGGCTTTCCCACGGCGAGAAGTGCTTGTGCTCGGAGATCCGGGTATAAGGCACTTCCTCGTCGCCGTAATTGATCACCGGGTTGCCCTGGTAGTCGCCCTCGTGGCGCTCGGCCGCGAAGTCCAGCGTACGATAGCCCAGCCGGCCCTCGCTGTAGTTGAACCAGGCATCGATCGGCCCGCTGTAGAACACGTGGTCATAGCCGGCAGCATCGCTGCGGCCGAGCTTGGTGTTCAGGTGCACCGTGATGTTCGGATGGTCCAGCATCTTCTCGACGATGGCGGTATAGCCGTTCCTGGGCATGCCCTGGTAGGTGCTGGCGTAATAGTTGTCGTCGTAGTTGAAGCGCACCGGCAGGCGGCGCAATATGCTGGCCGGCAGTTCCGACGGATGCATGCCCCACTGCTTGGTGGTGTAGCCTTTGAAGAAGGCCTCGTACAGCTCGCGGCCGACGAAGCGCAGCGCCTGCTCCTCGAAGGTCTGCGGGTCCTTGATGCTCTGGTCGCCGATCGAGGTCAGGAACGCTTCCGCCTCGCGCGGATTGAAGGTCTTGCCAAAGAACTGGTTGATCGTCAGCAGGTTGATGGGCAGGCTGAACACGCGCCCGCCAGTAATGGTCTTGACGCGGTTGACGAAAGGCATGAACTCGTCGAACTGGCGGATGTAATTCCATACCTTCTCATTGCTGGTATGGAAAATATGCGGCCCGTAGGCATGCACCATCACATTGGTCTCCGCATCGCGCTCGGTGTGGCAGTTGCCCGCCACATGCGGCCGGGCGTCGAATACTTCCAGCTGATAGCCTGCCTTGGCCGCCTCATGCGCGATCACGGCGCCCGAGAAGCCCGCTCCAATCACAGCAATTTTCTTCACATGTCGCCCTTATTTCGATCGTGGAAAAGCCTGGCGGCACGCCGGCCGCCGGATGGTCTTGCTGTCGATTCTATGGGCCGGGTCGGGCCGTTGGGTTGATTCGGAACATGGCCCCGACGCCTGGCAATTTGGCCGCTCTATGCCGCTTGCGCGGCGTCAATCCCGCCGCCGGATATTGCCGCTGCTGACACATCTGGTAACGCCGCTTACGCATCCGCCCTAGATGCAACGCCGTTCCCGCGGTGTAATGAAGCCGTTTCCACATGGAGGTGCATATGAAAAACCCAGTCAAGATCATTGCAGGCATCCTCGCCGGCGCAGCCGTCCTTCTCTCGGCGCCAGCCGCAATGGCCCACACGGTACGCGATGCGCACGGCCACTACCGCGCCCACCGCCACGTGCAGCCGCATTACGTCGCGCCGGTGCGGCATGGATACCGCCATGACCATCGCTATCCGCAACGCGTGGTCCCGGCCCGCGTCCAGCGCGACCGCGACGGCGACGGCGTGCCCAACCGCTTCGACGCGCGCCCCAACAATCCGCGGCGCTATTGATCAAGCCTTCATCAATCCACGGAGAATCCGATGCGCAAGCTGATCCTGCCGCTCGCCGCCGCCAGCATCCTGCTATCCGGCTGCGTGGTGGCGCCTTACGACCCGGTCGGGCCGGGTTATTACCGCCAACCGCATCATGGCTACTACGGCCCGCCGGGCCGTGGCTACTATCGCGACCGGGATGGCGACGGCATACCCAACCGGTATGACCGCGCGCCGGGCAATCCTTACCGTTATTGACGCGCTGCCGGGCTGGCCGCGCCGCTGCGCGGTAAGCTGGCGTCCTCTTCATCGAAATTAGGGAGGACGCCATGCGCATGACCAAGCTGCCATCGGGCGAAGCCGTACCGGCGCTGGGCCAGGGCACCTGGTATATGGGCGATTTGCCGGCCCGCCGTGCCGCCGAGGTGGCGGCGCTGCGCGCCGGCATGGACCTCGGCATGACGCTGATCGATACCGCCGAGATGTATGGCGACGGCGCCGCCGAGCGCCTGGTGGGCGAAGCCATTGCAGGCCGGCGCGATTCGGCCTTCATCGTCAGCAAGGTACTGCCGCACCATGCCACCCGGCGCGGCACCGTGGCCGCATGCGAGGCCAGTCTGAAGCGCCTGGCCACCGACCGCATCGACCTCTACCTGCTGCACTGGCGCGGCGGCGTGCCGCTTGAAGACACCCTTTCCGGATTCGCCGAGCTGCAGCGGGCCGGGAAGATACGCCATTGGGGCGTCAGCAATTTCGACGTGGATGACATGCGGGAATTGAATGCGGTAGCCGGCGGCGCCGCGGTGGCGGCCAACCAGGTGTTATACAACCTGACGCGGCGCGGCATTGAATTCGACCTGCTGCCGCAGTGCGCCGCCGAAGGCGTGCCGCTGATGGCCTACTCACCGATCGAGCAGGGATGTCTGCTGCGCGACCCGACGCTGGCGACGATTGCCGGCCGTCATCAGGCCACGCCCGCTGCCATTGCGCTGGCCTGGGTGCTGCGCCAGCCAGGCATGATCGCCATTCCCAAGGCATCGAGCGAGGCGCATGTGCGGGACAACCGTGCCGCACTGGATATCCAGTTGAATGAGGACGATCTTGCCGCGCTCGACCGCGCCTTTGCGCCGCCGCGTTCGAAGCAGCCGCTGGAAATGATTTAGGCCGGAATAATATTCCCGCAGGAAATTAAATCGGGCTTGCAGCTGCGCAAGCATGGTGCGTTTCTGCTCGATTTCAGTGATTCTGGTGCCTGAGTGAAAGAAAAGCGCTGCAATTTGCGCTATACCTATAAAAACATGCGAATTGGTGATTTGCCATTTACTTTGAATGTGCCATTATGCTGCGTATCGAATTGACCAAGCTTTTGGGATTTCGGTAAAGCAGAATGTGCAGGGCGATCTAGACCGGCATTTTCGTATTTTTTATCTTAGGAATGTGGACGCAATTATGGCAACAGGTACTGTGAAGTGGTTTAACGACGCTAAGGGCTTTGGTTTCATCACCCCGGACGCAGGCGGCGAAGATTTGTTCGCGCATTTCTCCGCAATCAACGCATCCGGATTCAAATCCCTGCAAGAAGGCCAGAAAGTAAGCTTCGAAGTCACCCAAGGCCCAAAAGGCAAGCAAGCTTCGAACATTCAGCCAGTGTAATTCCCATCACCAGCGTCATTGCGACGCAGTGATGCTCAAAGCCTGCACCGACCCGGTTAGCGGGCTTTTTTTATGGGCGTCGCATTCCCTGCCCGCGGTTCAGCCGCCCATGTTGGGCACGACGCCCGGCGAAGCGGGAACATGCTCGATGTCGCCATCGCGCACCGCCAGATGCAGCCTGTCGATGATACCGGCAGCCGCGTCGCCGCTGACCTCGGGCCGGCTTGCCTGCAGGCGCGCGATCAATTCCTCGCGCGACGAGCACAATGAGCGGTCCTTGTCGCCAAAGTCGACGGCGGCCGCCCCCTCATAACCCGAGATCTGCGCCAGCAGCTGCCGGGCCTCGCTCGCCTGCAGGCGCAATGCATCGGCCAGCACGGCGGCCTTCTGCTCGAATTCCTCACGATTGGGATACGGGGTATGCATCGTCATGGTTCCTGTGGTCGACGCCGGACGGCAGACCGGACCAACATAGCCGATAGCGGCGCGATGTCCCGGCATTTCCACGCCCGGGCTTGAAATTGCTCAACAACGCCTGCCTGCGCCAGAAGTTTGCACAGGCAACGGAACGAAGCCCGCCGCCCGATGCCAAACCGGCACCAGGACTCGCCAACGGAATCGCCATGCCAGGCATGCTGCCCAAAGCGCCGCTGTTTCCTTCCACGCTCACCCAGGGCCTGCCGGCCTGCGAACTGGTGCTGCCACCCGCGGCGCCGCGCCATGCGGACGTCAACCGGCTGGCGCGGTCGCTGCCGCCCGGCATGCCGGACCGGCTGGAGGTCAGCATCACCCGGGCCGCGAACGGCAGCGAGCGCTGCACCGCCGCCTGGTACGGCAAGCGCGCCTACCTGATCCATCTGGCCTTGCTGCCGGCCGGGAGCTGACTGCGCCGCGCCTTGTCAGCGCAGCGCACCCGATCCGCCGCGTGGCGTACGGGCGCGTGCTCCCTGCCCTGCGCCGGCGCCCGAAAGACCGCCGGGAACGCCCGCGCTGGCCGGCATCACGGTCGAGATCGCATGCTTGAACACGATCTGCGTCACGTCGCCGTGGACGGCCAGCACATAGTTGTCGAACGACTCGATGGTGCCATGCAGCTTGATGCCATTGACCAGGAAGATGAACACCGGGGTGCGCTGGTCGCGCAGGTTCTCAAGGAATGCGGCTTGCAATAATTGCGGGTTACGTTCCACGGCACTTCCTTCAAAGGACAGGTTGGAGCGGCAGGCTGCGTTCGGCGCAACATTCCGGGCGCAAAAGGCGAACAGGCAGCATCGTTTCAGCTTAGTCCACAGCTTTGCGCCAAGGTTCGGTCTTCGAACTTCAAAAGCGGCAACCGTCAAGTCAGGCGGCGTTGTGCCGTCAACACAGTCGGTAGGCTTGCCCGGATGCAATGCGGCGCCCGGCACGATCAGTTAACCGCAATCCATAGCGCCTTGATACAATGTTTCTCTAAAGAATCTTTGTGGTGATCCGGAGTGTCGCCGTGAAACGTGCTGCGTCAATGTGCTGCGCCCGGCGGGACTTCAACCCTTAACCTGTTCAGATGGCCTGGCCGTGATTGCAGCATGAAAACTATTCCCAGCAATGTGCCCGCCGGCGCCGCCAGCCAGCCTGCGAACCAGGTCAAAACGCTGGTGTGGATGACTGACACCAGCGATGTGATCATTTACCTCAGCCGCAGCATTGCCCACCTGTTCGAGCTGGGCAATGTGCTGTCGGTCGACATGTATGTGCGCTTCATTCATCCGGACGACCAGGCGCGCGTGCGGCAGGTGTTCAGCCAGGCCAAGGCGGCGCGCCAGGAGTGCCAGGCGGATTACCGGGTTGCCTCGCCAGACGGCTCGGTGCGCTGGGTGACCGGCTCAGGCGCGCCGCGCTTTGCCGACAACGGCGACTTCCTCGGCTATGCCGGCGCCCTGATCGACGTCACCGAGCAGTATGCCGCGCTGGAGCAGCTGGCCAAGAGCGAGGCCAGCCACCGCCTGCTGACCGAGAACAGCCAGGACCTGATCAGCCATCATGAAGCCTATACCGGGGTGTATCGCTATGCCTCGCCGTCCTTCGAGCGGGTTCTGGGCTATGCGCCGGCGGAGCTGGTCGGCAAGGTCAGCATCTACCACCAGGTGCATCCCGATGACATCGACGTGATCCGGCAGGAGATCGCGCGCCAGGCCGGCAGCGACGGCGACAGCCGGCTCATCGAGTTCCGCGTGCGCCACAAGGATGGCCACATGGTCTGGATGGGCACCAATGTCAAGCTGATGGTGCAGCCGGCGACCAGGGAAAACATCGGCTCGATCGCCGTGTCCCGCGACATCACCAGGGAAGTGGAGATTGCCGAAAAGCTGGCCCAGCTGGCCGAAGAAAACAAGGCGCTGGTCGAGAACTCGCTGGACATCATTGCGCTGCTGGACCGCGACGGCCGCTTCCTGCGCCTGAATGCGGCGGCCCATGACATCCTGGGCTATGCGCCGCAGGAGCTGATCGGCCGCTCCTACCTGGAACTGCTCGACGGCGATGAAGTCGCCCGCATGCGCGGCGTCGATGCGGGCCTGCGCAGCGGCCAGAATACCGCCACCGACCTGGAAACCCGGTTCCAGCGCAAGGACGGCCGCATCATCCATCTGTCACTGGCCATGCGCTGGTCCGAACACAAGCAGCTGATGTATGCCACCGCGCGCGACGTCACCGAGCGCTACCGGGCGCAGGATGAGTTGCGCAAGTCCAAGGAGCGGGTCGACGCGATGCTGGAGAGCATAGGCGACGCCTTCTTTGCGCTCGACCGCGACTGGCGCGTCACCTACGCCAACCGCAAGGCCTGCGCCTTCGCCTCGGTCGAGCCGGCCACCGCGATCGGCCGGCCGCTCGCGGACCTGGTGCCGTCGATGCAGGAGTGGGCCTCGCTGCCGTATTACCGCAATGCGATGGAGCGGCGCCAGAGCGCCTTCTTCGAAGCCTGCTGGGCGCCCACCGGCGCCTGGGTGGAGGTCAGGATCTATCCGAGCGAGGACGGCATCTCGGTCTATTTTCATGACATCACCGACAAGCGCGTGGCGGAGAATGCGCTGCGCAAGAGCGAGAGACGGTTTCGCAACCTGTTCGACCAGGCCGGCGACAGCATCATCATCGCCGACGACATGCTGCGCATCCACGATGCCAACAAGCGCGCCTGCGAGGCGCTGGGCCTGGAGCGCGATGCGCTGCTGCGCCTGACGATCGGCGACGTGGCGCCGCGCTTCGATGCCGAGCCGGCGTTCTGGGACCGGCTGCGCGCGGGCCAGACCCGGCTGGTGCAGAGCACGGTAAGCCATGCCAGCGGCAGTACCTTCCCGGCCGAGATCCATGTGTCGCGCTTCGAGGAAGACGGCAATGAATACCTGCAGGCGATCGCGCGCGATGTGACCGAGCGCATCGAGGCCCAGAAGAAGATCAGCGCCAGCGAGCAGCGCTTCCGCGAGGTGCTGGAAATGACGCCGGCCGGCTACCTGGTGGCCGACAGCCAGGCCAGGATCACCGACGTCAATCCGGCGCTGTGCCTGATCGCCGGCCATGCCCGCGAGGAACTGATCGGCCGCACGCTCGACATGCTGTTTGCCTACTGCCCATGGGAGGGCGCGGCATTCGCGCCCGGCGGACCGACCTCCACCCACGGCGCCGAAGCCGTGATCCGGCACCGCAACGGCGGCCATGTGTACGTGCTGTTCAATGGCAGCATCCGGCGCAACGCCGACGGCCAGGCCGAGTCCATGACAGGTCTTTTGACCGACATCACCGCACGCAAGGAAGCCGAAAGCCGGCTGGAACGGCTGGCTACCCATGACACCCTGACCGGCCTGCCCAACCGCAGCCTGCTCAACGACCGGGTGCAGCAGATGCTGGACACCGGGCCGCGCAACATGCCGGTGGCGGTGATGTTCATCGACCTCGACCGCTTCAAGGAAGTCAACGACTCCTTCGGCCACGAGCCGGGCGATGTGCTGCTGCGGGAAGTGGCCGGGCGCCTGGCGCGGGCGCTACGGCCCAGCGACGTCATCGCTAGGCTGGGCGGCGATGAATTCGTGGTTGCCGCCTACTGCTCCACCGGCGCGGCCGGCGCGGCCAGCATCGCCGAGAAGCTGCTGGCCACACTGGCCGCGCCGGTCGACATCGGCCACCATGAAGTGATCGTCAGCGCCTCGATCGGCATCAGCATGTTCCCCGACCATGCGCGCACCAAGGAACTGCTGTTCCAGAGCGCCGACACCGCGATGTACCGCGCCAAGGCGGCGGGCCGCAACGGCTACCGTTTCTTCGAAGCGGAAATGACGGTGGAAGCCCGCACTCGGATGACACTGGAGCTGTCGCTGCGCCATGCGCTGGCGCGCCGCGAATTCGAACTGCACTACCAGCCGCGCATCGACCTGCGGGCCATGTCCATCGTCGGCATGGAGGCGCTGATCCGCTGGAACCATCCGGAGCTCGGCCTGGTGTCGCCGATGCAGTTCATACCGATCGCCGAGGAAACCGGGCTGATCGAAGGCATAGGCGAGTGGGTGCTGCAGGAGGCCTGTTTGCAGAGCCAGCGGCTGATGGACAAGTTCGGGCGCGCGCTGTGCGTGTCGGTGAACATGTCGGCGCGCCAGCTCAAGTGCCGGGTCATCGTCGACCAGGTCGGGGCGGCGCTGAAGCAGGCCGGGCTCAAGCCGTCATTGCTGGAACTGGAACTGACGGAAAGCGCGCTGATCGAGAACATCGAGCATACGGCGCGGCTGCTGAAGGAATTGAAGGGCCTGGGCGTGCGCATCGCGGTGGATGACTTCGGCACCGGCTATTCCGGCCTGGCCTACCTGCGCCGCTTCCAGCTCGACGTGCTGAAGCTGGACCGCTCCTTCGTCCATCAGCAGGATGCGGACGACCAGAACTTCGAATTCATCAAGGCCTTCGTCGACATGGCCCATGCGCTGAAGCTGTCGGTCGTGGCCGAGGGCGTGGAGACCAGCGAAACCCTGCAGTTCCTGCGCAAGGCGGCCTGCGACGAGGCGCAGGGCTATTTCCTGGCCAAGCCGCTGTCGCTGGCCGAGTTCGAGGCTTACCTGTCGCGGCTGCCGTCGCCCGGCAAGCCGGACTGACAGCACGGGCCCGCACCGCAAGCCCGGCCGGCCGCGCCGGGCCTGTCATCGCTTACTGCGCGTAGGAGCAGGCTTTCACCACGCCGTAGAGCGGATCGCCGAAGGTGGCGTTGTCGCAGGCGATGCCATCGGTGGCGGAGCGGTAGGCATAGACGCCATTGGCGCCATAGCGCACCTGGCGGGTGCCGCTGAAGGAGCAGCTGCCATTCTCGCTGGCGCAGTCGGCCCAGCCGCCTTCGGCGGCGGCGCCGCTGGCGGTGGCCGTGGGGGCGGTGGCGACCGTGGTGACTGCCGCGGTCACGGCCGACACCGTGCCGGCCACGATGGTCGACAGCGCGCCGCCCGCTTCATAGGCGCCGATATCGATGATGCCGTTGGCCGGCCTGGCCTCGGTGCCGACCGGGAAACGGTATTGCAGCGTCGGCGACAGCGACAGGCCGCCCGACGAGGCGCCGACGGCTGCGCCGGCGTCGATCATGGCCGCGCCCAGCGCCGGAAGCAGGTTGAATTCGCCGCGGTTGATGAAGGATGGCGACAGCGAACGGTAGTTGTTGAGGTCGATTGCGCTAGGCCGGTTGGTCGCATTGCCGGTGCCGGAGAAGATATTGTTCTGCAGCAGGGTCGGCTTGCTGACCTGGTCGCCGATCATCACGAAGGTGCCGCGCACGCTGTCGTCATTGAGGAAGGTATTGTTGACCACGTACAACTCATGGCCGGGATTGCTGGCGCCCTCTTCGCCATAGGCCAGCATGGTGGCGGCCTGGTTGGCGCTGGGCTGATGGATCACGTTGCCGATCACGTAGGAATTGCCGGCGTTGGGCAGGTCGATCTCGTAGCTGGGCTGGTTGGTCGAGGCGGAGAAGCGGCTGTAGACGATGGTGTTGGTGCGCGCCCGCGACTTCAGGTTGTGGCCGACGTTGGCGTCATGCGAATAGCTGCCGCGGAACACCAGGCTGTTGATGTTGCCGATGTAGAGGTTGTGGGTATAGCCGTTGCCGAGGCCGTTGAAAGCGAATTCGGTGTCCTCGATCACCACGTCGGAAGCGGCATCGTTGTTGGTCAGGATGCCGTTCTCGTTGTGATGCAGATAGCTGTTCTTCAGCGTCAGGCCGCGCGCGTCGAGGCGGATCGCCGCGCCGTTCTGGTCAGGCACGGCGGCGCCGAAGAGCTCGACGTTGTCGATCGTGGTGTCATTGCCGTAGAGCACCCAGGTGCCCTTGCCGACGGCGTTCTGGCCGGCGGCATTGATTTTCGGGCGGCCATTGACGCCGCGTATGGTCAGGTTGCTGGCATAGATCACGCATACGTCGCCGTCATAGCTGGCCGAGCCTTCGATTTCGATGGTGTCGCCGTTGGCTGCGGCAGCGATTGCCTTGCAGGGCGAGGAAAAGGTCTTGCCCGGTCCCACCGACAGCGTCGCGGCGGAGGCGCCGGCTGACACAGACAGCGCGCACAGGGCGGCGAGGGAGAACAGCGGACGTGGCGAGATCAGTGGAAACCTGGTCATGGATGAGTGCATCTTTCTTCACAAGGGTTGGCGTCAGTACCAGCGGTTAAAACAGTCCACACTGACCACCGGAAAGTTTGGATAGTTCATGGCCTGGCGGAAACGCCGACTTGACGGGAAGAAACGTACTCAACAATAAGTCGCGGTTGAAGAAGATGCTACAAGGAATGTATCGATGAGATAGGGCGGCCGGAAGAAAAAACTGTTATCGGCAGGAATATTGCAGAGCAATTTTTTGAGCGAAATCGGGGGTTTTATTTTCTTCGAGAAATTAAAGTTGACGAGAGCCAAGCAGATGTTTTCCCTGAAGACATGAATTCCGTTTCCTCATTGAAATAGTCCAAAAAAGTCATCCACCATTTTCTGCAGCCGCTGCCACTGGTTTTCCACGGCGCGGATCGTGTCACGCACGTTGGTGATGGTTTCCTGCAGCCGGTCCAGCCAGGACAGGTCGGCCTGCCCTTCCCTTGACGGCGCAGGCGGCCTGCGCGGCTGCGCGGGCGCAGCCTCGCCCAGCAGGCCGCGCAGCCAGTCCAGCGCCGGTCCCCAGACCGCCGCGCCCGGCCAGGCGTCGCGCGCTTTCGGGAACTGGGCAGCGGCGTCGATCATGCGGCGGCTGGCGGCCTGCCGCAGGAAGTCGCTGGAGAGAAACAGCGCGTTATGCGCGCCCTGCCCCCAGTAACTGCTGCGCATGGTGACGCGGGCATCGTTGAAGCCGACCCAGGAACCGGTCACCAGGCGCGGATGCATCAGGATGAACCAGCCGTCGGTATTGTCCTGGGTGGTGCCGGTCTTGCCGGCCACGTCGAGCTGGATGCCGAACTGTTTGCGTACGCCCTGGCCGGTGCCGCGGTCCACCACGCCGCGCAGCATGTCGACCAGTTCTTCCGAAACGTCGCGCGACCATACCCTCTTGGCGCGCCCGGAAAATTCCACCAGCACCCGGCCCGAGCTGTCCTCGACCCGGGTCACCATCATCGGCGCCCGGTATTCGCCGCCGCTGGCAATCGTGCCGTAGGCCGACGTCATTTCCAGCAGCGTCACCGGGCTGGTGCCCAGCGCCAGCGACGGCACTTCCTTCAGCTGGCTCTGGCGCACGCCGGCGCGGCGCGCGAAGTCGGCCGCCCTGGCCGGGCCGACCGCTTCCATCACCTGCGCCGTCACCGTGTTCTTGGAATAGACCAGGCCGTCTCGCATGCTGACCGGGCGTCCGCTCGGCGCGGATTCGTCCTCCGGGCGCCAGACCGTGCCATCGTTCATCCGGATCTCGCGCACCTGGTCGATGAACTGGCGGTTTGGGTCCATGCCCCGCTCCAGCGCCGCGCCATACACGAAGGGCTTGAAGGTGGAGCCGGGCTGGCGCTGGGCGCGGGCCACATGGTCGTACTGGTCGGCTTCGAAACCGGTGCTGCCCACCCAGGCCTTGACATCGCCGGTGGTGGGGTCGATGGCCACCAGCCCGGCCTGCAGCCGGGTCTTGTCGGTGCGCAGGCGGGCCATGAACTCGCCATCCTGCCTGAGCTTCGCCAGCGCGGCCGCCGGCTCGGCGCCGGCCGCCACCGCATTGCGATAGGGGCCGGATTCACGGATGAAGGCATCCACCAGGGCAGTCTTGCTGCGCCAGAAATACTCGAAAGGCGTGGCCTGCCGCTGCGCGCTGACATAGGCGCCGGTGCTGGTGGCGAGCAGCCGCTCGCTAATGCCGGCCCATTCCACGTCGGCCACGGCCTGCAGCGCATCCATCTGGCGCTTCACCGACTGGTTGGCGGCCGCCTGCAGGCGGGAATCGATGGTGGTGTAGACCTTCAGGCCGTCGGAATAAATGTTGTAGTCATTGCGGTCGGCCCAGTCGACCAGCCACTTGCGGATATGCTCGGCGAAATGCGGCGCCGCGCCGCGCGCTTCCAGCTGGCGCTCGAAGTCGAGCTGGATGGGCCGGCCCTTCAACGCGTCGAAGCTGGCCTGGCTCAGCGCGCCGCGCCTGACCATCTGCGACAGCACCACATTGCGCCGTGCCGTGGCGCGCGCCTTGTTCTGCACCGGGTTGTAGTAGCTGTTTCCCTTCAGCATGCCGATCAGGGTGGCGCTTTCCAGCACGCTCAGTTTCGCGGCCGGCTTGTCGAAATAGGTGCGCGCCGCCATTTCGATGCCGAAGGCGTTATACAGAAACGGCACCGTGTTGAGATAGTTTTCCAGGATCTCCTGCTTGGTGAA
>Ga0308161_1004629_pt1 | contig 12454 bp, 9 predicted proteins | sample PhyFR2_FD_201034 | JGI IMG/M metagenome (GOLD analysis project Ga0308161, IMG submission 201034) | Phyllosphere microbial communities from UC Gill Tract Community Farm, Albany, California, United States - DLSLF.R2 | ecosystem: Host-associated > Plants > Phyllosphere > Unclassified | place: USA...
AGCTCGCCGCCGCCGACCAGCCGCGCGCCGCCCGGCAGCGCCGCTTCCACGCCGGTGAGCTGCTGCGCCTCGGCCGTCAGGCTGGCCTCCGCCTTCAGCGAGACCAGCGGCAGCAGCTGCTGGTCGATGGCGCCGGGCCTGGCATTGGTGATCGTGATCGGCCCGGCGACCCGCAGCTGCGACAGGTCGGGCGCGGTGGTGCCGGCCGCGCCGGCCTGCGCAACCGGCGCGATGTCGGCGTCGATGCGCAGGTCGGCTTCCGGCGCGGCCTCGCTGAACAGGCGCGGGTCCAGGTGCTCGACCGCCACCCTGGCGCGCCGGAACGGAATCGGCGCGAACGGCGTCGCTTCGATCCGCGCCTCGGCGCGCAAGTCGCCGCCGCCGCTGGCCTTGACTGCCACGCCCGGTGTTTCCAGCGTGCCGTCCAGCGTGGTGTCGATGCGGTAGTCATGCTTCTGCCAGGCGCCGTCGAGGCTGGCGCTGCCGTTCAGCGGAAAAGGCGCGTCGCCGGTCAGGTCCAGCGCCGCCTTCGCCGCGCCCCAGGGCGTGCCCAGTTTTTCCAGCGTCAGGCTGTGATGCACCCGGTCGGAGCCGGCGCGCAGCAGCAAATCGGTAAGGGTGGTGGTGGCCTCGCCCTGGTGGATCGCCACTTCGCCGATGGCGAGCTTCTGCAGGTCGACCTCCAGCGGCAGATGGATCCTGGCCGGCAGCCTGGCCGGCTCGGACGGTTCCTTCGACGGCCGGAGCGTGACATCGACCTTGCCCAGTTCCAGCGCGGCGATGGTCAGCTTGCGCGGCGACAGCGACAGCTGCCAGCGGCCATGGATGCGGTCGACCCTGACCGTGGTGGTCTGGTTGCCCCAGCGCACATTGCGCAGGTCCAGGCCGTGCGCCAGGCTGCCGCCGACAACGTCGCCCGACAGCGCGCCGGACAGCGCGCGGGTCGCCAGCTTCCAGCTGTTGCGCGCGCCCCAGTCGGTAAACACCAGGCTGTAGACGGCGCCGGCCAGCAGCAGCACCAGCACCAGCAAGCCGATGGCCAGCCGCGCCGGCCAGCGCCGCCTGCGTACGGGCTTGTTCCCCGTGTTGTTGTCCGGGGTTTTGCTGCCCGCCGATGCGGCGGGCGCGGTCTTCTGACCGTCGATCTCGGGCGCTGCCATCAGAACGCCACGCCCAGCGACAGGTGGGGCTGGAAGGTGCGGTTGCGGATGCCGTAGCCGAGATCGACATTCACCGGGCCGACCGGGCTGCGGTAGCGCGCGCCGACGCCCACGCCCTGGAACAGTTCCTTGTCGCCCCAGCTGTCGGTGGCGGTGCCGACATCGTAGAACAGCGCGCCGCCCCAGGTGGCGTTGAACCAGCGCTGGTATTCCACGCCGGCCACCGCCAGGTAGCGGGTCGGATAGACGGTGCTGCCCTCGACATTGCCGATGCTCTGGAAGTCATAGCCGCGCACCGAGTCGGTGCCGCCGGCGCGAAACAGCAGCGAGGCCGGCACCGCGGCGTTGCCGCCCTTGGAAATGACGGCGCCGAGTTCGCCGCGCACCAGCACCAGGTCGCGCTCGCCCACCGGCCAGTAGCGGCGCAGCTTGCCGTAGGTGCGGAAGAAGGTCTGGTCGGTCAGCAGGCCCTTGAGCGCCACGCCGAATTCCACCGAGGCGATATAGCCGCTGCGCGGAAACAGCGGGTCGTCGACCTTGCGGCGGGTGCGCGCAAAGCCCGCCACCAGCGCCTGGTGGCTGCCCTCTGGCGTGATCACGTTGGCCGGCAGGTCGGCGCCGTCGATCCGGGTCAGCTGGTCGCGGTAGTACTGGACCGTGTAGGCATAGTCGTCGGTGTCGGTGCTGCGGGCGCGGCGCACGCCGGCGCGGCGGCTGCGCAGGTCCACGCCTTCCAGCGTGGTGCGTTCGATCGCGGCATTGACGCTATTGACCCAGGCGCCGCCGTCGGGCGGCATCGCCAGGTCCAGCTTGGCGCTCTGGCGTTTCTGTTCGACCCTGGCCTGGCCGTCGAATACCCATGCGCGGCCGAATACATTGTTGTGACTGTAGCGGCCCTCGACCCGGGCGCCGGTGTCGGTGGCGTAGCCGACGCCGGAACGGATGCGCTGGGTCGGATATTCGGTGACCTTCACGTCCACCGGGGCCAGCGTGGGATCGGTGGCGTCGCGCGCCACGTCCACCACGATGTTGCTGAAATAGGGCGTGCGCTGCACCGCGCGCTGCAGGGCCAGCAACCGGCCGGCGTCGTATTCCTCGCCAGGTTTCAGGGGGTTGACGTTGCGGATGATGCTTTCCGGATAGCGCTCGGTGCCGCTGATGCGCAGTTCGCCGAGCGTAAACAGCGGGCCGCTCTGGTAGTCGACGGCCAGTTCGGCCTCCCTGCGGTCGGCGTAGATGGCGGCGTTCGAGCTGGCGATGCTGGCGGCCGGGTAGCGCCGCTCCTGCAGCACCCGCAGGCCGGCTTCCTTGGCATTGGCCCAGTCTTCCTGGCGGAACGGCGCGCCGGTCTTCAGGGGCCATTCGTCCACCACCCGCGCCACCTGCTCCGGCGCCTGCTGGCTGGCCGGGCCGCTGACCCGCACGTCGGCTTTGGCGATGCTGGTGCGCGGCCCGGCCTCGACATTGATGCGCACCACCGGCGGCAGGGCGCTGTCGTCGATCTTCACGGTCGACACCGGCGAGAAATAGCCTTCGGTGGCGGCCAGTTCACCGACCTGCTCGGACGCGGTTTCCACCATGAACCTGAGCTGGTCGGCATTGATGTCCTCGCGCTCGCGGTAGCGCATCAGGTCCAGGTGCTGGGTCAGCAATTCGCGCAGGACTTTCGGCGCTTCCAGTTCGACCTTGTAGGCGGCGCTGGCCGGGGCGGCGGCCAGCAGCAGCGCCATGCAGCCGGACCACAGGACAGCGGGTTTCAAAGACAGGCCATGCCGATGCGGCGGGGTGTGCTTCTTCAATCAATCCTCTTGACGATGCGGTCCGGCCGTGGCGGCCTGGTGCGGTGGGGGCGGCGGCGCAAGGCCGGCAACCTATATGGTGTCAGGCGGCAAGGGCGAGTTCAATCTGAAAGCGCTGGATGCCAGGCGGTAATCATGCCTGATTAAAGCAGATAAGGCGCAGCGGGGTTTTGCTTGCAATCAGCGGATGGGGCAAAGTAAATTCCCGTGGGAAAGGTCGGCGCGTCATGGCAATGGATGCCAGGACGCCTGGCGGGACTGGATTGCCAGTTGGCTAATGCCCGGCTGATGTTCAGTTGTAGAGCAGCGGCAGATGCCTGCCCCCGCTTTCCACCACCAGGCCTTCACGGGTTTTCGCCACCAGCACGTGGCCGTGGTCGGGCACTTCAACCACCGCCTTGCCGCAATCGGACAGGGCCATTGCGAGATGCAGGTGGCCATGCAGCAAGTGATAACCAGCGTTGTCCTGAATGATCAGAATGTCGGGCGTCATGTCGTTGTACTCCTGGTGGAAGAACGGACTGGGGCGGCTGAGACTGGTGCGGCGAACGAACAGCATAGACAATTTTATTGACTTCGCAATGCCAGTTCGACCACGGAACGCCGCCGTTCCCAATCCTGGCGGCGTGCCTCGGCGCTGCTGGTCCGGAAACGGCAGCGGGCCGGCGCTGCAGCGCATCCACCGGCAGCAGGAACATTTCTGCGCAGTCGACATCTGGGTCCCAGGCCGGTTCGCAGCATCCTATCCAGGCTTTGCTACGCCGGCATGACAGTCCGGCTTCAGCGGCATGACATCGCGCTGCAATGGTCGGTGATGGCGGACCGCAACCTGCGGTGCGGCGCGATCTTGTAATGAAATGTAAGTTCCGTACGGCAATTTAAAGCGGTCATCGGTCTGTCACCGGACGCAGCATCGTGCGATGCCTGTCATGCCTTGTTGCAAGCTGTTACGCCGGCATTTATTTCCCTTGATTAAGATTGCCGCCGTCTTCCTTACCTTTGCCCCACATGCTGCCTCCCAATGTTTCTTCCGCCCCGGCCGGCGCCGGCCTTTACCGCAATCTCTGGCGTCATGCCGCCGGCGCCCGGCTCAAGGTGGTGCTGGTCGGCCTGATGCTGACCGGCGCGGCGCTGCTGGAACTGGTATCGCCCTGGCTGGCCGCGCAGGCCATCAATGCGCTGCAAAAGAACGAGAGCGGCGCGCTGCTGCATGCCGGCGGCTATGTCGGCGCCATCCTGGCGGTGTCGCTGCTGGCCTGGGCGCTGCACGGGCCGGGCCGGGTCGGCGAGCGCACGGTCGCGCTGCGCATCCGCCAGCAGTTCACCGACGCGCTGTATGCCAAGCTGATGCGCCTGCCGATGTCCTGGCACGACCGCCATCATTCGGGCGACGTGCAGCAGCGCATCGGGCAGTCCAGCATGGCGCTCTACAACTTCGCCCAGAGCCAGTTCACCTATCTGAAAAGCGCCGTGCATTTCATCGGCGCGGCGGCGGCGCTGGTGCTGTTCTCGCCCTTGCTCGGTTCGCTGGCGCTGCTCGGCTACATCGGCGTGGGCTTCCTGATGCACCGCTTCGACGGCACGCTGATGCGCCTGGCCGCGGCGGAGAACGCCGCCGAGCGCAGGTACCAGGCCAAGATGCTGGACTTCCTGGGCAATGTCTCCACCGTGTTCTCGCTGCGCATGCAGCAGGGTTCCCGCCAGCTGGTGAACCAGCGCCTGGCGGACGTGTTCGTGCCGCTGAAGAAGAGCATCGTGCTGGTGGAAGCCAAATGGTGCGCGGCCGACCTGCTGTCGCTGGTGCTGACCTGGGGCCTGGTGGTGGCGGCCGCCTGGCCAAGCAAGAACAGCGGCGGCGTGGTGCTGCTGGGCAGCGTGTTCCTGGTGCACCAGTATGCGCAGCAGGCGCGCGGCGTGGTGCTGTCGGCGGCGGACAAGTTCCAGTCCTTTGCCCGCACCCGCACCGACGTCGCCAGCGCCGACGCCATCCTGAACGCGGCCGACATGCCGGCCGCCGGCGAGCCGGTGCATGCCGGCTGGCAGAAGCTGGCGGTCAAGGGCCTGTGCTACGAGCATCCGGCGATCAGCGACAATGCCGCCGCCCAGGCGCCGGCCGGCCTGCACCATGTGTCGCTGGCCATCGCCCGCGGCGACCGCGTCGCCCTGATCGGCCACAGCGGTTCCGGCAAGAGCACGCTGATGCGGGTGCTGGCCGGCCACTATGCGCCGACCCAGCAGCATTTCGATGTCGATGGCCAGGCCTATGGCCGCACCCGCCACCTGTCCAGCATCGCCACCCTGATCCCGCAGGAAGCCGATGTGTTCGAGGCCAGCGTGCGGGAAAACATTTCCCTGTCGGGCGCCCACAGCGACGCCGAGATTGCCCGCGTGGTGCATGCCAGCGGCTTCGACGCGGTGATGGCCGACATGGCCATGGGACTGGAGACGCCGATCACCGAGCGCGGCTTCAACCTGTCCGGCGGCCAGCGCCAGCGGCTGTGCCTGGCGCGCGGCCTGCTCGCGGCCTCCTCGTCGTCGCTGATCATGCTCGACGAGCCGACCAGCGCGCTCGACCCGGTGACTGAGGAAACCGTGCTGGGCCGCATCTCGAAAGCCTTCCCGGACGCCTGCGTGATGGCCTCGGTGCACCGCATGAGCCTTTTGCACCACTTCAACAAGGTGGTGCTGATGAATGGCGGCAGGGTGCAGGACGTGGGTACGGTGGAGGAACTGCTGGCGCGCCAGCCGTCGTTCCGGGCGATGATGAAGCAGCCGGGCGCGGCCGACGCTGTGCAGGAGGCCTAATCGAGATTGATGCGCAGGAACAGCATCACGCTACGGTCCGAGCCCAGGCCGTCGCGCGCCCGCGGCAGGTAGGTCATCAGCAGCTTGGGGCCATTGTCGCCGCCGAACGAGGCCAGCGGCAGGGCCACGCGGTAGGGGCCGGTGCGGCTTAGCACGCCCGACTTCTCCATGTCCTGGCGCCAGCTCGATTTCAGGTTCAGGGACAGGCCGCCGCTGGATGCCGCTTCGCGCTGCTCGCGGCGCGCCAGTTCCCAGTTTTCTCCGAGCAGCCTGTCGTTCCAGGCATGGGCAGCCGGCAGCATGCAGGCCAGGATGCAGGCACTTGCGAACTGGACTTTCAGCATGACAATCTCTCCCTGTGCGACATTCGGCTGCTTGGAAAAGTATTGTAAAAATCCTATCGTAATTTGCTTAGCGTTTCGACAAGTATTTCGCAGATTTCTTGTGCGTCGCATCAGTCGCTGACACGGCAGCCAGCCAGCAGGTCCATGCCGGCGCGGTAATGCCGGTCCCGCGTAGCCATCATGCCCAGCAGGGTGTGGTACAGGTTGTCATGGCTCAAAGGCTGATCGAGCCGGCGCGCCAGGCAGTCGCCGGCAATGCCCATGCGTTTCCGATAGCCGTCCGACATCCAGAGCAGCAGGGGAATGCGCTTTTGTTCCTGCGGCGCCGCCGCATAGGGCGCGCCGTGCAGGAAAACGCCATCTTCGCCTAGCGATTCGCCGTGGTCGGAGACATACAGCAGCGCACTGTCGAAGCGGTCGGACCGGTTTTCCAGCAGCGCGATCTGGGCTGCCAGGAAGCGGTCGGTATAGACGATGGTGTTGTCATAGGCGTTGCGGATTTCCTCGGCGCTGCAGTCGGCCAGTTCCTGGCGCCGGCATGCCGGGCTGAAGCGCTGCGCCGCGGCCGGATAGCGCCGGAAGTAATCCGGCCCGTGGCTGCCCATCTGGTGAAAGCCGAACAGGCTGTCGCGGTCGACTCCGGCCAGCGCCTGTTCCAGCCCGGCCAGCATGGCTTCGTCCAGGCAGGCGGCGGCGTCGCACAGGGCGGCGTCAGGCAGGAACGCCCGGAACGCCACCGTGGGCAGCCGGGCGCTGATGCCGGCGCTGCCCGCATTGTTGGCGCGCCAGGCCACCCGCACGCCAGCCGCGGCCAGCTGCTCCAGCACGTTCGGCAGGGCGCGCGCGCCGGCCACGGTATAGTCTTCCCGGCCCAGCGGCGAAAACATGCAGGGCAGCGACACGGCAGTGGTGGTGCCGCATGACGTGACGTTGGAAAAATAATGCACCCCCGGCATGCCCGACAGCAGCGGATTGGTCGGCCGGTCATAGCCGCCAAGCTGGAAGCTGGCATGGCGCGCGGTTTCGCCCACCACCAGGAACACCACCAGCGGACGGCTCCCCGGGGCAGGCGGCAGGCGCTGCGGCGGGTCGGCCGGCATGGCTTCGCCGTCGGGCCGCCAGGATGCCAGGTCGGAGGCCACATAGCGCGCCGCGCCCTGCAGCGCCGCCGCCGGCACCAGCAGGTAGGGCGCGGGCGAGCGCAGCAGCGCCTGGAAGCGCGCGGCGAATGCGGTCGTCAGCAGGACCGCCAGCGCCAGGGCGGCGCCGCAGAACAGCAGCCGGTGCCGCAGGTGCTGGCGCAGCGGCAGCGGCGCGATCCGGCTGGAGCCGACCACGAACAGCGGCAGCACGCCCAGCAGCAGCGCATACAGCAGCAGGCGCGGGCCGAGCAGCGCGCCGGCTTCGCCGCGGGTGGCATGCGCCAGGCTGCGCACCATGCCGGCATCCACGGGCAGGCCGTAGCTGTCGGCGGTATAGGCCGCCATGGCGCCGAGAGGGAACAGCATGCCGCTTGCCACATGCATCAGCCGCCGGCCCGGCAGCAGCAGCAGCGCGCCCGAAAAGCCCGCCAGCAGCAGCAGGAACAGGGCCAGCAGGAACGGCAGGTCGGCCGCATTGCCGCGCCAGCACAGGGCGAGCGCCTCGCGCCAGAAGCGCTGGTTCAAGAGCGCCAGGTACATCGCCGACACCAGCAGCGCATACCAGACCGGCGAGGCGAAATGCAGCCGGCACGGCGCCATGGTCAGCCGCACCGGCTTCATCGGCGGCCCTCATGCCGGCCGGGCGCGGCGCGGCGCCTCACGCCGGGCAGCTCCCGTAGGCGTAGTAGCCGGCCGAGGTGCGGCGCACGCTGGTGTAGGCCGCGGTGGAGTAATAGCCCAGGTACTGGTTGGAGTTGGTCGCATACACATTGCCGTTGTAGGCATAGGCGCGGCCGTAATAGACGTGCCAGTAATTGCTGTCGTACCAGGACGCGCAGGCATACGGCGCGGCGGCGTTGCCGCTGGCGACGCGGTCGATCATGGTCTTGACCGCCACCATCTGGCCGCCGCTCTTGGCCGGGAAGTTCACGTCGTCATAGCCCCACCAGTCCCAGCAGCCGTTCGGGTTGGCATAGGTGGCGGCGGCCTGCGGATACAGCACGATCATGTTGTTGGTGTCGGCCCAGCGGTTGTAGCCGGCGTTGGCATAGAACTGGGAACCCACGGTGGCGGCATTCTGCTTGCAGCCATGGAAGGCCACATGCAGCTTGCACGGCTGGCCGGCGGCGCAGCTGGCCGGCACATAGGCCCAGCCGTCGTTGGCCATGCCGTGGCTGGTGGGGTCGCCGTTGCCCCAGTAGGCGCGCTGGTCGAAGTTGACGAAGCTGCCGGAAAGGGTGCCGGTGTTCCTGGCGTTGAGGGTGCCGTAGATCCATTTCAGGATCTCGCCGGCGGCGTCGAAGTTGCAGTTGTTCACGTAGGGCGTGCCGTTGTAGCTGCAGGCATTGCCGCTGCTGTCGGTCGGCACCGCATGCTCGGCCGCCAGGGTGTTCTTGTACGTGATGTTGGCGCTGCCGACATAGTTGCCGTACATCGAGCGCAGGTCGTTCATCACCGGCTGGCGCACGGTGGAGTCGATGGTGCCGGAGAACAGGTAGACGCGCGACGTGGCCAGGTTGGCAGTCGGGTCGATATAGCCATTGCCCGACCAGGTGTTGATGGTCGAGACCAGGTAGGGCAGGTTGCGCGAGCCGGTGTCGGCCATGCAGGGACCGGTGGCGATGCTGACATTGCCCTGCGAGCAGTAGACCGGCCCGCCGGCGATCACGCCCGCGCCCTTCCTGATCGTCTTCGAATAGGCCACATGCATCTGGGCCGCCATGTAGCCGCCCGAGGACAGGCCCGACACCGAGACGTTATCGAAGCTGACGTTGTATTTGGGCAGCGTGACGACCACGGCGAAAGCGTGGCTGCAAAGGACAAGGCCGCCGGCGGCCAGAACGGCGCCAACGGCGTGATTGCGCATGAAGGGCATGGTGTCTCCGGTATCGTTGTTATTGCATGGCCGTCCGCCATGTCCGGACGAAGATAAACCCGAAACGGCGGCGCTGCGGCGGCGTCGTTCCGGTTTGTTGAAGAGCCGCAAACCTGGCGCCGCCCACGGTTAGAATGGCGAACGCCAACCCATCCTGCCCCCAAGGGAACCTGCCTCCATGACCATACTGCTGCTCGGCCTCGTCATTTTCCTGGGTGTTCATTCGACCCGCATCGTCGCCGACGGCTGGCGCAGCGCGCAGATTGCGCGCATCGGCCCCGGCCCGTGGAAGCTGGGCTATACGGTGCTGTCCCTGATCGGCTTTTACCTGCTGCTGTGGGGCTATGGCGCAGCCCGGCAGGCGCCGGTGGTGCTGTGGACGCCGCCGGTGGCCATGCGCCATGTCGCCGGCCTGCTTACGCTGATTGCCTTCGTGCTGCTGGCCGCGACCTATGTGCCGCGCAATGGCATCAAGGCCAGGCTGCACCATCCGATGGTGCTGTCGGTCAAACTCTGGGCCTTTGCCCATCTGCTGGCCAATGGCACGCTGGCCGATGTGCTGCTGTTCGGCAGCTTCCTGGCGTGGTCGGTGCTGTCCTTCAGCGCCGCGCGCCGGCGCGACCGCGCGGCCGGCACCCGCTATCCCGCGGGCACCATGGCCGGCACGCTGGCCACGGTGCTCGTGGGCGGCGCTGCCTGGGCGCTGTTTGCCTTCCGGCTGCACGGCTGGCTGATCGGGGTGCAGCCGTTCCATCAAGGCTGAGCCGGCGCCGGGCCGGCGCTAGGCGCCTTTCTTGTCAGGCTTGGATGCGCCTTCCTCCGGCAGGTCGGCGAGAAAGGAATTGTCGTTGGCGTCGGACTGTATCGCGTCCGGCGGCAACTCGCCGATCAGTTCATCAGGCGTCTGCGCCGGGCTGGCCGCGTCAGTGCCTTTCTGCTGCTGCTGCTTTTGCGTATCGTTCATCATGGCCTCCAGAAATGGTCGGGTTGACATGCTTTCCGTTGCAGACGTTAGACCCGGCCTGCGGGGGCCGGTTCTGGCTCCGCGCCTCATGCGGGTCGGACATGTCTTACAGCGGCTTCAGTCTTTGGCCGACTGGCTGCACAGGCCGATTCATATAAGATGCACTCCGTCTCCTCCATTCTTAACGGTATGGATTACGCCCCGCCCGGCATTGCCTGGCGGGGCTTTTTTTATGCCGTCACCGACTGGCGGGAGGCTTTTGACCATAACCAATAGCGTGGCCTGCCGCGCCCGGTTTTCGCAACCGCCTGGAAATACAATCGAGCACGACCACAGCGGTTCAGGACAGCCATCATGACGTTTGCCAGTGACCAGAATCTGCATGACAAGGGGCTTTCGGCAACGGCGCGGCGCATGCTCGCGCTGCGCGACGTGGTTCTTGTCGAATGGGAAAAGCGCCTGCGCTCTACCGTCAGGGAAGCAGCCGGCCTGCCGCATCCCATCCTGATCAATACCTTTCCCAGCCTGTACGACAATATTGCCGAAGCCATCAGCCCCGGCTATCCCAGGGGAAATGCCGCTGCCAGCAACACGGTGGCGTCCGAGCATGGCGGGGAACGCGCGCGGCTGACCGACTACAGCCACCAGGCGGTAATCGCGGAATACCAGCTGCTCAGGTGGACCATACTCGATGTGCTGAGGCAGCACGGCGTGTCGCTCAGTGGCCAGGAATTCCACGACATCAATGCCTCGATCGACGCCTGCATACAGGAGTCGGCCAATGCCTTCGCGCTGGCGCACTCGGCGCTGCGCGAGCGCTTCATCATTACCGTCACCCATGACCTGAGAAATCCGCTGCAGGTCATCAGTTCAGCGGCCGAGCTGCTGCTGCATGCGAAAGACCCGGACAGGGTAGGCATGCTGGCCGAGCGCATCGTCAACAACAGCCAGCGCATGGACCGCATGATCCAGGAATTGCTGGACGCGGCGGTGTTCCAGAGCGGAGAGCGCCGGCGGCTGCACCTGAGCTGCTTCGACATCATGGAAATCGCCAGGGAAGTGTGCGACCAGCTGGCGGAAGTTCACGGTCCGCGCTTCGAGATCGTTGGCGGACCGGTCGAGGGCTGGTGGGACCGGGATGCGCTGAAGCGGGTAATGGAAAATCTTGTCGGCAATGCGCTGAAGTATGGCAAGCCGGAGGCGCCGATCCGCGTGAGGACGGCCAGCCAGCATGGACGCATGCTGCTGACGGTGCATAACGACGGCGAGCCGATTCCGGCCGAACAGCTAGAGACGGTGTTCCAGGTGTTTCGCCGGGCCGAAGCGGCCAAGGAAGGGGTGGAGCGTGGCTGGGGCATAGGGCTGCCCTATGTGCGCAGCGTGGCCGAGAGCCACGGCGGCAGCGTGCAGCTCGACAGCGCCATCGGCAGGGGCACCACGCTTTCCATCGACATCCCGGTCGATGCGCGGCCGTTCCAGGACGCGCCTACGCTGGGCAGCTAGCATGCTTCAACGTGAGCGCCCCGGGCATGGCCGGGTCGCGCCGACGCGGCGTCGCGGCCGGGGAACGGTGGCCAGCGTGGAATAAGGCCGCCTCGCTTTGCCGCCTTCCTCCCCGGACTTCCCGGCCAACACTTGTCCCGTTGGCATGCCTTCAATGATTGGCTATCAGGCCCAGGTTTATCACGCCTTCGGCAGGCTCGCTGTCGTTTCGCCCTGTCCCGGGGGCGCTGCATGTGCGGCCCGGGTTCACCATCGTCGATCAGGAATCCATGTCAAACCGAGCGCGCCACCATGCAATGCCCATCCCTTCACATTCCGATATTGACGATCTGCCGGAGCGCATCGTCGTGATGGTGTACGAGGGGCAGCGGACCAGGGAACAGTCCGAACAACTGGTTCGCCTTATCGGGGTGTTGAAGGTTGCGAAAGCGGGTGGGGTGGTGGGGGTGGGGCGTTGGGCTTGGTGCCATGGGGGATGGGGCCGCTGGCTAGGGAGGGGGGAGGCAACTGGCGCGGTTGCGGTTGCGGTTGCGGTTGCCGTTGCGGTTGCCGTTGCGGTCGCTTTTGAAGTGGCCGTTGTCGTTGCCGTTGCAGTTGCAGTTGCAGTTAGGGTCCCCGTCTGTGTACCGCCGTGACGGCGATGCCCGGAGCGGGAAAAGGTGCGGCGTCTGTCTGAGCGCCGCGCAGCGGAGCGAGTTTAGCCGCGCCCCGCTCCGGGCATCGACGGCACGGGAACCCCGCGCAGCGGGGCGGCACAGTCGGGGTCGCCTTTTTTGGTTACTTTTTTGGCGAAGCAAAAAAGTGACTCGCCCGCCGGGGCGAACACCCGGCCTGGTCATGACGACAGTGCAATCGTATTGC
>Ga0308161_1004631_pt1 | contig 12453 bp, 18 predicted proteins | sample PhyFR2_FD_201034 | JGI IMG/M metagenome (GOLD analysis project Ga0308161, IMG submission 201034) | Phyllosphere microbial communities from UC Gill Tract Community Farm, Albany, California, United States - DLSLF.R2 | ecosystem: Host-associated > Plants > Phyllosphere > Unclassified | place: USA...
TGCGGTGATGGGCGGTGTGCTGGTGGTGGGCCTGATTTTTGTGCTGCTTAACCTGATCTCCGACCTGCTCTATCAGGTGTTCGATCCGAGGACCAAAGTATGACGATCTCGTTTGACGCTGCGTCTATAAGTCATTCCCGTGAGCGGCTGGTGCGTTGTCAGCGTTTTGCTGCCCGCTGTGGCTATTTCCTCTGGCGCATGGCCTGTAATCCCCTGACTGCGATTGGTGGCGGCATTGTGCTAGTGCTCTGCATCGTTGCGCTGTTCGCGCCCTGGATCGCGCCGTATCACCCGCTGGTTCAGGATCTGAACAATGCGCTGACGCCACCCGGCGCGGCCCACTGGTTCGGCACTGACGAGTTTGGCCGGGATATCTTCAGCCGTCTCGTATGGGGTGCTCGTATCACGCTCTACATCGTGCTGCTGGTGTCGGTCACCGTCGGGCCGCTGGGTCTGCTGCTGGGCGTCACCGCCGGTTACTTTGGCGGCAAAGTCGACAGCGTGCTGATGCGCGTCACCGATATCTTCATCTCCTTCCCGAGCCTGGTACTGGCGCTGGCGTTTGTTGCCGCGCTGGGGCCTGGACTGGAGCATGTGGTGATCGCGATTACGCTCACCGCCTGGCCACCCATTGCCCGTCTGGCCCGTGCTGAAACGCTGTCGCTGCGTCAGGCGGACTTTATCTCGGCGGTGCGCTTACAGGGCGCGTCGTCGCTGCGGGTGCTCTGGAAGCACATCATTCCGCTCTGCCTGCCGTCGGTGATTATCCGCATTACCATGAACATGGCGGGCATTATCCTCACCGCCGCCGGGCTGGGGTTTCTCGGGCTTGGCGCGCAGCCGCCGGATCCGGAATGGGGCGCGATGATCGCCAGTGGCCGCACCTACATGCTGGAGTGCTGGTGGGTGGTCACCGTGCCCGGTCTGGCAATCCTGATTAACAGCCTGGCATTTAACTTCTTAGGAGATGGCCTACGTGACCTGCTTGATCCCCGCAGTGAGTAACGCCTCGCCGTTACTCGACGTGCGCGATTTGCACGTGAACTTTGTTAACGGACGCCAGATAACGCCGGCGGTGCGCGGTGTTACCTTTCAGCTCGGTCAGGAGAAGCTGGCGATTGTCGGTGAGTCTGGCTCCGGTAAATCGACCGTGGGCCGCGCCCTGCTGCAGCTGCATCCGGCTAAGGCGCGCATTGAGGCGAGCCGGATGCAGTTTGGCGATATCGACCTGCTGCATGCCAGCCCGGCACAGATGCGTGCTATCCGTGGCAAACGCATCTCGATGATTATGCAGGACCCTAAATATTCCCTGAATCCGGTGATCCGGGTGGGCGAGCAGATTGCCGAAGCCTGGCGCAGTCACCATCGTGGCCAGAAATCGGCGGCACGTCAGCGGACGCTGGCGATGCTGGAAGAGGTGCAGATCCGCGATCCTGAACGGGTCTATCAGCTCTATCCCCATGAAATTTCCGGCGGTCAGGGACAGCGCGTCATGATCGCCATGATGCTGATTACCGAGCCGGAACTGGTGATTGCTGATGAGCCGACTTCTGCGCTGGATGTCTCGGTTCGCCTGCAGGTGCTGGCACTGCTGGATGATCTGGTAAAAGCGCGCGGACTGGGACTGATTTTTATCAGCCACGATATCAATCTGGTACGCAGCTTCTGCGATCGCGTGCTGGTGATGTACGCCGGGCGCGTGGTGGAGTCGCTGGCCGCCAGCGAACTTGACCGCGCGCAGCATCCTTATACCCAGGGACTGCTGGCGGCACTGCCCGACCTTGATCGGCGGCGCACACGCCTGCCAGTGTTACAACGTCACGCCAGCTGGCTAACTGACTAAGGAGTCGTGATGATTGAGGTGAAAAATCTCAACCTGAGTTTTGGTGACGAGGGTCGCCGTAATCAGGTGCTGTTCGACGTGAATCTGCAGGTGAAACAGGGTGAAATCTTCGGGCTGGTTGGTGAGTCGGGATCGGGCAAGACCACGGTGCTGAAGTGTCTGGCGGGCCTGTTTACTCACTGGCAGGGAGAGCTGACGATTGATAATCAGCCGCTGACGCATCGCATCGATCGGGCGCGCTGTCGGCAGGTGCAGATGGTGTTTCAGGACCCTTACGGTTCGCTGCACCCGCGTCACACGCTGGGCGATATCCTTGAAGAGCCGTTGCAGATTCAGGGCATCGGGCAGCGCCAGCAGCGGGTGGTGGCAATGCTGGATAAGGTCGGGCTGAATCGCGCCTGGCAGACGCGCTATCCGCACCAGCTTTCTGGTGGGCAGCGTCAGCGCGTGGCGATTGCAAGGGCGCTGATTCTGGAGCCGCGCGTGCTGCTGCTGGATGAGCCGACCTCTGCACTGGATGTTTCGGTGCAGGCGGAAATCCTGAATCTGCTCAGCGATCTGCAGCAGCAGGAGAACCTGACCTATCTGATGGTGACGCACGACCTCGGCGTGGTGGCGCATCTCTGCCATCGCGTAGCGGTGATGCAACAGGGCAAGGTACTGGAAACGCTGGATGTACCGACGCTGGTGGCCGACCGCGCCGTGATGCCCTACACGCGGATGCTGGTGGAGGCGAGTCGCCACCACCATCCCGCGCTGGCGCAGCAGAGCTGAATAGTTGCGGACGCAGAGAGAAAATAAAAAAAGGGCCGGTCAGACCGGCCCTGTCAAATCGGAGGCCTTAGTGAGTCAGCTGACGCACAAAGGCAACGATCTCCTGATTTTTACCATGCTCAAACAGGCACTGCTGGAAACGCGGGCCGCTGACAGCGGTGCGTACCAGTTCAGGATCGATGGCGCGCAGGGTATCGAGATAGTTCTCTTTGATCACCGCAGCCTTGACCTGATTCAGCAGGCCGGCGTTGCGTACCTGCGGCTCTTTACGCTCTGGCGGATAGCCATTGCCCTTCTCGCCGGTGAAGGCTTTTTCAAAGATAAAGCGCAGGTTAAGTTCAGCGCCCCAGCCAAACCCTTTGGCGAATGGCAGAGATAAGGCATTACCGTTGTTGATCTGCGCAAACAGGTAGGCATCCGCCGGATCGATACAGTAGCCGCAGACTACGCCCGGATGAATGTTCAGCGACATCAGCGCGCCCTGCCCGGTGCCGCAGCCCGCGACCACGAAATCCACGGCCTGGCTGTTGAGCAGCACGCTGGCCTGAATGCCGAGGTGAATGTAGGTCAGATGGTGATCCTGTTCATCGCTCATCCCGACGTTGAAGACCTGATGGCCCAGCGGCTGCGCGACGCCTTCCAGTTCTTTCAGCACGGTAACGTTTTTAGCGGCCTGGCTGTTTTCCATCATTAACGCGATTTTCATGATCTACCCTTATAAATTAAATGAAACACCGTTTCATTTTAGTGAAAAACCACTAAAGTGCATGAACTAATTCACCCTGGGGCTGTGAGATTCATCACAAAATGGTCACCGCAGCAGGGGCAACCGCAGGAGGATTACGATGTTTATCTACCATAAAGAGCGACCACTGGAAGATCTGGGCAACGGCGTGACCCGCCGCGTGCTGGCTTACGGCGGCACAATGATGGCGGTAGAGGTGAGCTTTGAGAAAGGCGCTATCGGCCCGCTGCATCACCACCCCCACGAGCAGCTGACCTATGTGCTGAGCGGACATTTTGCCTTCACCATCAATGGTGAAACGCGTGAGGTGGGCGCAGGAGATACGCTCTACAAAGCGCCCAATGTGGTTCATGGCTGTGTCTGTCTGGAGGCGGGCATGTTACTGGATACTTTTACACCGCAGCGCGAAGATTTCCTGACTGCTGAATAATGCAGGCGGCCCGGTGGGCCGTCTTTTGAACGACGCATGGCTGCCCAGGTTTTTCCCGCTTCTGCATCTTGCTTCAAACCCACAGAATTTTTCTGAAATCCCTGCTCTCGCTAACTTAATGATTAGCTGACATTTACTGCGAAACCGCGCTGCGCTTAGCTTCGTCCTGAAAATCAATCGGGCAGATTACTGTACAAAATCCAGATCGCTGTATAAGTTTAATAGCAACAGCAGAACATTTTTTAACCCGAAACAGGACAATAATATGCCAATGCAAAACACTCTGACGTTGCCGGTGAATCACAATGGCCCGGCCAAAAATGAGTTTAGTTCATCCTTTGCCGTGTCTGAACAGGACAAACTCAACTTTCTGATTGAAGAGTTACTGGAAGCGGGCAAGGAAAAAAGCTGTATGGCACTGCTGCGCCACCTGGCATCCGCAGACAGTGCCGAAGAAGAGGCATGCTGCCGCGAACTGCTGACATTGCTGATGGCACAGAAATGAAGCCCGTTGCCAGCTGTTCAGCACAGATTCACTCCCCTCTGGAAACATATCTGATATCACGCTCTACGCCTGACCGTACTTCCCCGTTCAGGCATGTCAGCGCGCCCAGCGACATTCCCGCGTATTTCTGAATGCAGTAACGCCCGCAGCAGCGAAGAGTGTTACGCGCGGTAAATCCGGTTCTATTCACCAGCAACTTTACCCCTGTCATTGCTTATCTCTCCCCTCTTTTGTTAGCCTGAATCCCGCTTCGGCGAGACTCGCTTTACCTTGCCTTCGCATAATGCGCGCAGTTCACTATCAGGCTGACACAGGAGTGATATGACCATGACCTCTGGCTCCGCCACGCTGCATCTGCTGTGTGGAAAAATGGCTTCAGGGAAATCGACGCTGGCAGCTCAACTGGGCGCTTTACCGGGTTACGTGGTGATCAGCGAGGATCAGTGGCTGGCTGCACTCTATGAGGATGAGATGCAATCGGTCGCTGACTACGTCCGCGTTGCGGCAAAACTCAGAAAGGCGATGACGCCTCATCTGGTGGCGCTGCTAAACGCGGCCGTGTCGGTGGTGCTCGATTTCCCTGCCAACACCCGGGCGAATCGCGACTGGATGATGTCAGTGATTAAGGCATCCTCAGCCGACCATCGCCTGCATTATCTGGACGTGCCGGATGCGCTGTGTAAATCGCGGCTGCACGCCCGTAATCAGGGCGGTGAACACGCCTTTGCCGCAACAGACGAGCAGTTCGCGTTGATTACCCGCTATTTCGAACCGCCGCAGGAGGAGGAAGGCTTTAACCTGGTGCGCCACGGTTAACGCCTTCTGAATTTAAGAGAGGTCGAGTGCCGCGAGCACGTCAGCAATCTGCTGGCAATCCGCATCAGGGAGCGGCTGCAGCGGGCGCGGCAGGCAGTCGCGCTCGGTCAGTCCCAGCAGCCCCGCCGCGGTGCTAACCACCCGGAAACTGCCGCCGTGCTGGCGGAACAGCGCCCATAGCGGCTGCAGGCGATCGGACTGCGCCCTGACGCTCTCATAATCGCCTGCGGATGCCGCGTTGGTCATCGCTTTTGCGACATGCGGAAACAGCCCGCCGCACACCGAATACCAGCCATCACATCCGGCAATCAACGCATTGGCGGCAGAGGCGTCACCGCTGACGCCAATCGACACGGAAGCAGGCAGCGTACCACGCAGCTGAGCAAGGCGATCGTTAGCCGCGGACTGCTCCGCCGGAACACCCGGGATTTTCACTGAGCCAACACCGGGCAGTGCGGCGATCCGGCTCAGCAGCGCATCAGAAAACGTAAAATGGGTGGTACCCGGATTGTCATAGATACAGATTGGCACCGAGGCGTGGCGCGTCACGGTCTCAAACAGCCCATACACCTCATCCTCTTTCAATGCCTGATAACCCAGCGGCGGCAGCAGTAACGCGGCGGCGCCCGCCTGTTGCGCGTCCTCCGCCAGCGCCAGCACCTCGTCGGTGCTCACCGCGCCAATGCAAATCATCACCGGAATCGAATCTGCATGCTCAACCGCCAGCTCGGCGATACGCCTGCGCTGTGGGCGGGTCAGATAGGCATAGCTGCCGGTGGAACCCAGCACGCCCAGTGAGTCGACTTTCGCCTCAGTCAGCCTGCGTAGCAGCCGCAGAAAGGCCGCTTCATCGGGCTTGCCATGATCAAAGGGAGTAAGGGGAAAGGCACTGAGTCCGCTGAACATATCGTCTGCTCCATCGTAAATGTGAACGGGTGGACATCACCCGTACAGCCATATTTCGTCACCGGCCGAAGCATCGTTTCGCCCCGCCCGCTATTTTTGCGCTATCACCCAAAGGAGGATAGCGATGATTGCCGTACTATTTGAAGCCGAAGCCCGCCCCGAACACCAGATGCGTTACCTGCAACTGGCTGCCGACCTTAAACCGCTGCTGATGCAAAACAGCGGGTTTATCTCTCTTGAGCGCTTTCAAAGCCTGACCGATGAGAAAAAAATCCTCTCGCTCTCCTGGTGGCGTGATGAAGAATCGGTGCTGGCCTGGAAGCGCAACCTGTGCCATCAGGCCGCCCAGCGTGAAGGCCGCGAGCCCCTCTTTGCTGGTTATCGTCTTCGCATCGTCACGCTGGTCAGAGAATATGCCTCACAACAGGGAGTAGATTAGCATGTTCGATATTCATGTCATCCTGCAAAATAGTCCAGGCACACTTTCCCGACTCACCACGCTGCTGGGCCGTCATGGCATCGGACTGGAAGGCGGCGGTCTGTTCTCTTTTGGTGAGCAGAGCCACGCCCATTTTCTGGTCGCGGAAGGCGAACGGGCGCGGGCCGTGCTGGAAGCCGAGGGGATAGCCGTCGAGGCCGTCAGTGCCCCGCTGATTCGCAGGCTACCGCAACAGCGTCCCGGCGAGCTGGGGGCGATCACGGCACGCCTTGCCGATGCGGGAATCAACATCCTGGTGCAATACAGCGATCACGCTAACCAGCTGATCCTGATCACCGATAACAACGGCTCAGCCGCCGGGCTGACCACAGAATGGGCACCGTAATCTGATGGCAACACCGCAACCTTATAACGCACCGGACGACAGCGACGCGCTTGAGCACGCGGTTGTGGGCGTCGCTGCCGCGATGGCCGATCCGTCACGGGTGAAGATGCTGTCCGCGCTGATGGATGGACGCGCCTGGACCGCCACCGAACTCAGTGCCGTGACCGACGTGGCACCCTCCACCGCCAGCGCTCATCTGAACCGGTTGATCAACAGCGGCTTGATCGTCTGTGTGGCGCAGGGCCGTCACCGTTATTACCGACTGACCGACAGTGACATCGCTGCGCTGATTGAGAACATGATGGGCGTGTCGTGGCGACGGATTACCGCGCCGGCAAGCACCACCCCGACATCGCTTCGCACCGCCCGCACCTGTTACGACCATCTGGCCGGTGAAGTCGCAGTGCAGATCTATGCCGCAATGGCGCAACAGGGCTGGATCACGCCGGAGGGCAGCGCGGTCACCCTTTTCGGCCAGCAGCAGTTTGCGGCGTTAAAGATTGATCTGTCGCAGTCCGGACGCCGCAAGGCGTGCTGCGGCTGTCTCGACTGGAGTGAGCGCCGGTTCCACCTCGGCGGCTACGCGGGTGCCGCGCTGCTGACCGCCTTTGACGCACAGGGCTGGCTCACCCGACAGTCCGGCTATCGTGAAGTCACGTTTACCGAAGCGGGCGTCCGGCATTTACGTCAGGTTTTTGATATCACCCTGCGCTGAAACAGCACGCCTGAGTTCAGAGCCTCTTTGCCACCAGGCGCTACGCGGGTGGCCTGAGACTGCGCGGGATCCCCTTAACAGCGCGTAACAGGCTTATGAATTCTGTCACATTTCCGCAAACTCGTCTCAGAGCCGATCACACGCCGGAAAAATCACCTTCCTCGATAACATACTGAATTTCAAAGCCTTTAAAAGGTAACGACAGGCAATCATGCGGCATGCACATCAATCCATGCCCTTTTTGCACTTATCTGGCGCGGAGTGCTGATCCACTCTTCAGTCACAGGCGCGGCAAAAAGCGTCAAACCTTACTGGAGTTACTGATGCAGACAACCTCACCCATGACTCACCGCGCCAGGATTGGCGCCATATTCCGTGTTACCTCAGGCAACTTTCTCGAACAGTTCGATTTTTTCCTGTTCGGTTTCTATGCCACCTATATCGCCCATACCTTTTTCCCGGCCAGCAGTGAGTTCGCCTCACTGATGATGACCTTTGCCGTGTTTGGTGCAGGATTCCTGATGCGCCCGATTGGCGCGGTAGTGCTGGGGGCGTACATCGATAAAGTCGGTCGTCGTAAAGGGCTAATCGTCACGCTGTCCATCATGGCGGCGGGCACCTTTATGATCGTGCTGATCCCCTCCTACCAGAGCATTGGCCTGTGGGCGCCGATGCTGGTGCTGACTGGTCGGCTGCTGCAGGGCTTCTCCGCCGGCGCGGAGCTGGGCGGTGTCTCGGTCTATCTGGCGGAAATTGCCACACCAGGCCGCAAAGGCTTCTACACCAGCTGGCAGTCGGGAAGTCAGCAGGTCGCAATTATGGTCGCGGCAGCGATGGGTTTTATCCTTAACGCCGTGCTGGAAGAGAGTGCTATCCGTGAATGGGGCTGGCGTATTCCGTTCCTGTTTGGCTGCCTGATTGTGCCCTTTATCTTCGTGCTGCGTCGCAAGCTGGAAGAGACCCAGGAGTTTAACAACCGTCGCAGCCATCCTGATGTGAAACAGGTGTTCCGTATCCTGCTCAATAACTGGCAGGTGGTGATTGCTGGGATGCTGATGGTGGCGATGACCACAACGGCGTTTTACCTGATTACGGTTTATGCGCCGACCTTTGGTAAGAAGGTCCTGCTGCTGAGTGCCTCTGACAGCCTGCTGGTGACCCTACTGGTGGCGGTGTCGAACTTTATCTGGCTGCCGATTGGCGGCGCAATCTCTGACCGCTTTGGCCGTAAGCCTGTGCTGGTCGCCATGACCCTGCTGGCGATTGTCACCACCTATCCGGCTCTGAGCATGCTGGCGGCAGCACCAGGCTTTTCGATGATGCTGGGCGTGCTGCTGTGGCTGTCGATGATTTACGGTCTCTACAACGGCGCGATGATCCCAGCGCTGACCGAAATTATGCCCGCGGAAGTCCGCGTGGCGGGCTTCTCGCTGGCCTACAGCCTGGCAACGGCGCTGTTTGGTGGCTTTACCCCAGTGATGTCAACCGGACTGATTGAGCTGACTGGCGATAAAGCGTCGCCAGGCTACTGGATGAGTTTTGCGGCAGTCTGCGCCCTGGGGGCGACACTTTACCTCTATCGTCGCACCCGCAGTGCCGTATCGCCTGCCCACGAAACTGTTAGCTGAGGAACGGAAGATGAAACTGAAAACGATGTCGCTATACGCAGCCCTGCTGTTCAGCGTGGCGGGCAGCGCCACGGCGCAGGCGAAAGAACTGACGGTGATGATCTCCGGCGGGTTTAAAGCGGCGTGGGATACGCTGTCGCCACGTTTTGCCCAGCGCGAAGGGATCACCATCAACACGGTCGCCGGCCCCTCAATGGGCAAGACGCCGCAGGCTATTCCGGCCCGGCTGGCGCGCGGTGAAAAGGCCGATGTGGTGATTATGGTCGGCGATGCGTTAAGCGATCTGCAAAAAAAAGGCGCGACGCTGCCGGGTTCACGGGTTGAGCTGGCGGACTCCCGCATCGGCGCGGTCATTAAAAAAGGGGGCACACCGGTGCAAATCGGCAACGAAAGCGAGCTGCGTGCGGCCCTGCTGAACGCCCCTTCTATCGCCTACTCCGACAGCGCCAGCGGCAAATATGTCAGCAGTCAGCTGTTCAGCCGACTGGGCATTGAGGACCAGGTGAAGACGAAAGCGGTAAAGGTTGAGCGCATCCCAGTGGCATCAGAAGTCGCGGCCGGTAAATACGCTATCGGCTTTCAGCAGGTCAGTGAGCTGCTGCCGGTGCCAGGCGTCACCTTTATTGGCGAACTGCCGGACAAACTGCAATACACCACCCGCTTCGCCGGTGCCGTGGTGCGCAGGTCAGCGCAGCCGGATGAAGCGGCTAAGCTACTGCACTGGCTCGCCTCGGCCGAAGCTCAGCAGGCGGTGCACGCCAGCGGACTGCACACTGTAAAAGCGTCAAAACCGGTCAAAGTCGCTGATACTGTTCAATAATCAGGTTCTCCAGTTCGCTGGCGATATGCGACAGTGTCCGGCCATTCTTGCGCAGCAGCCCCACGGTGCGTTTCACCTGCGGATCGGTTAACGGCACCGCCATCAGCAGGGCGTGATCGTAGCCAGGCATCGACATGGCGGGGACGGCAGCAATGCCAAGCCCCGCCTCAACCATCCCCAACATAGTGGTCACGTGCCGGGTTTCACAGATACAGGGCTTCTCCGGCATGATCGCCTGCAACGCCTGGTCCAGCAGGTTGCGATTGCCGGAAGTTTTATCCAGCCCGATCCATTCCTGCTGATAAAATGCCTGCCAGCTCAGGCTCTTTTTGCCGGCAATCGGATGGTCACGCCGACAGGCCGCCACGTAGGGATCCTCCATCAGCGGCTGGAAATGCACATCCGGCTGTGAGCGGCTCGAAAAACTGATGCCGAAGTCGGCCTGACCGCCGATCACCGCGTCATAGACGTTGGCCGCACTGCTGTCGATCATTTTGACCCGCACCTTTGGATAGCGCACCTGGAACAACCGGATGATACTGGGCATAAAGTAGTAGGCGGCTGACGGCACGCAGGCCACAGTGATCAGGCCGGTACGGGCTAAGCTCACCTCACTGAGATCGGCCATGACCTCCTCAAAATCAGCCAGCAACTTATCCGAGCGCTGCGCAAACGCATGCCCCTTCAGGGTCAGCGTAACGCGGCGCGTGGTCCGCTCAAACAGTTTAATTCCCAGCGTGGTTTCCAGCTTATCTATCCGGCGGCTCAGCGCTGACTGAGACAGGCAGATCGATTCCGCCGCCAGGCGAAAATTGCCAAACTCCACCAGCGCGCGAAACGCGTAGAGATCGTTGAGATCAAAATTAACCGGCATAGCCCCTCTTATAAACTATCAGTGATTTAGCCAGTCTTCAGGATACTCGAATTTTGTAGCGAAGTTGTTAAAATAGATTAAAATGAGGCGATTTCATTTTTAACTTTATTGGAAAAAAGGCCCGCCGAAGCGAGCCTGCTCGGATCAGTTTTACTCCTGCGAACCTTTCATAAAATAGAGGGTCAGGTCTTTCAGGATTGAAATCCCACCGTAAAAACAAAATAAAACCACAAAAAACTTTGCAAGTTCATACGGCAAAAATCCCAACCATCCATCATGAGGGAAAATATTCACTGAGGTTAACAGGACACCAGCTGATAATATCCCAGGCATAATACAGGCGTTTTTCACCCTCTTTTCCCTACCACGTACATTGTCCGCCATAGTTATTCCCTGAGTCGCCACCATTACCATTACCGCCCGAAAAGCATTGTCCAGTTAATGCCCCTGCGGCGACACTTTTTGCTATGCCTGCCCAAGATCCTGAACCCGCGATAATGCCCCAACAATACCTGTTGCACATGGGTTATTCCTGATAATAGATCCTAAATCCAGACAGTTTGATTGTGTACCTACAAAACCATTCGCTTGTCCACCATAGCCATGCTGGCTTTGACGGGCACCAGCACCAGCATAAGCGGGATCATATGCACCACTTGCACCTGCAACCATTTTTAGATGCTCTTCATATAAAAATTCCATTTTTTATTCCTCAGTTTAAACTTTTACTCTTAAGTCGTAATGAACAGCGCTGCTGATTTTTTATAACACTCACAGAAAAGAAGATCAAAACAATCCGTTCATTACATCAAATGTTAAATAAAAACATAAAATACATTACTTAGATGAAACTGTAACTAAAGAATGAAGCCATCAATAACAAATCAAACACCAGAAACCGTGAAAAAAGAGACGCCACTCGCATAGCCGTTATTTCTGTAAACCTGGCATTAACTTCTCAGCGTCCCCTTTAAACCAATCCTTCATGGCGATTCGATTAAATTTGACTCGAGAAACTTATTCGCATTTTATTCTATGCAGTTATTACAACGAAAAGCTATCATCCTTAAATTCCAAAACAGCCGGGGAATATTCACTCATTGATTCAGGTTCTGGAAAGTTTTTATCTGGCGAGCACTGATTCAAAACAGCCGCTGCCGGACGGTATTTACCCTTCCGGCGTAATGGACGACTCAACAGGATGCAGAAATCGCTCAGGATAATCGGGTCTGATGGCGTGCTGGCTACTGTAACGGCCGAACAGCTTATAGCGGTTTAACGCGATGCGGTCATAGGCAAAATTACTGATCGCGTCAGGAAAGTGGCGCAGCACTGCCAGCCCGCGCCAGGGAGCCGGCAGATGCTGCATCACGCGGAACACTGCCTGCGCCCGCAACCAGTGCTCATTACCGTCAATGTAGACAATGGTGCTGACGTTCTCTTCCGGCAGTCCGGCCCAGCGCAGCAGCGCTTTGCCCTGCTCGCTCTGCACCGAGGCAAAACGGACCTGCCGCGCCAGATGGTGACGCAGCAGAAACTGAACCCAGCCGTTACACAGCTTACAGACGCCGTC
>Ga0308161_1004632_pt1 | contig 12452 bp, 10 predicted proteins | sample PhyFR2_FD_201034 | JGI IMG/M metagenome (GOLD analysis project Ga0308161, IMG submission 201034) | Phyllosphere microbial communities from UC Gill Tract Community Farm, Albany, California, United States - DLSLF.R2 | ecosystem: Host-associated > Plants > Phyllosphere > Unclassified | place: USA...
TATCCACATGACGCCAATCAGCGCACAATACAAACCGCTCCCAAGGCGATCGGCAAAACCACACGCACAGCCGATCTGAGCCGTTCATGCATGCCGGCCCGACGGGAGCCCGTGCCGCCACGCGGCGCCGGCCGGCGGTCCATGCCTGGGAGAGAACGATGACGAAACTGGTGATCTGCTGTGACGGCACGTGGAACACGCCGGACCAGAACGACCGCGGCGTGCCCGCGCCGACCAATGTCGTACGGTTGTACAACGCGGTCGCCCATACCGCCGACCAGAAGCGCTACTACCATCCGGGCGTCGGCACGGACGGCACATGGTGGGACAAGGCGGTCGCGGGCGGCACGGGCGCTGGACTCGGGCGCAATATCATGAGCGCCTACCGCTGGCTGTGCGAACAGTACGTGCCGGACGCGACCGACATCTACCTGTTCGGCTTTTCGCGCGGCGCCTATACGGTACGCAGCCTCGTCGGCTTCATCAACTGCTGCGGGCTGCTCGATCCGCGCGAGATTCCGGTGTCGGCGCTGTGGCCGCGCATCGAGCGCCTGTATGCGCGCGGCTACCGCACGAAGGCCGACACGCAGGACACGTGGCGCGCGCTGGGCTGGGCCTTTCACCGCGCCGACCCGCTGCGGATCCGCTTCCTCGGCGTCTGGGACACGGTCGGCGCGCTCGGCATTCCGGACACCCTCCCGCTGCTCGAATTGTTCGACGACGTGCGCCACCACAGTTTCCACGACACGCGATTGTCGTCGCACGTGACGACGGCGCGCCATGCGATCGCGATGGACGAGCTGCGCGAAAGCTTCCAGCCCACGCTGTGGGCCGACGCCGACCAGCATGCGGACGCGATCCAATGCTGGTTCCCCGGCGTGCACTCGGACGTCGGCGGCGGCTACCACGAGGCCGGGCTGGCCGACGGCGCGCTGCGCTGGATGATCGACGAGGCCCGGAAGGCGGATCTCGCGTTCAACGACAGGATGGTCGCGCAGGTAGCGCCGAACGTCCTGGACATGATGCACGACTCGTGCACGCTGCCGTTTTCCGCGTTTCCCACGCAGCCGCGCGCGATCCCGTCGTTGCGCACGACGCCGTCGGCGCAGGCCGTGTCAGCGGAACCCGTCCAGACGGTGTTCCACCCGAGCGCCCTGCAGCGCCATGAAGTGCCGCCCATCCACCAGAGCCCGTACCGCCAGGCGCATGTCACGCCCGAGCCGGGCGGCGTCGACGTCGAAGTGTTCGCGCGCCAGCAATGGAACCCCACGGGCATCTGGCTGGAGGCCGGGCAGCGCTACCGCTTCGAGGCATGGGGCGAATGGACCGACGGGTCGCTGCGGTGCGGACCCGCCGGCACGCGCGACGGCCACTTCGCGCTGGGCGAGGTGGCGCACCTGGCCGGCGGCGTGCTGGGCGCCGTCGAGACGGGCCTGCGCCGGCTGACGGGCAACGAGGCCCTCAACGTCCCGTTCACGCGCCGGCATGAGGAATTCCCATGGTTCAGCCTCGTTGGCGCCGTGGCGAACGGCGGCGGCGCCGACGCCAAGGGCCGCATCCAGCCGCACGAGTCCTTCCACATCGGCGCGGGCCAGACATTCACGCCGCAGCGCTCGGGCTACCTGTACGCCTACGCGAACGACGCGTGGCATTTCTACGGCAACAACCGCGGCAAGGTCGACCTGCGCGTCACCACGGCCTGAACGGAGCACACCATGGCACACATCTACAAACCCGAAGAAGGCTGGAATGCCGATACCGGCTTTCCGTCCGCGCTCGCCATCGGCGACTCCTGGTTCTGGTACGTCAACAACAACATGCTGGGCACGCTGGTCAACCACAGGCAGGTATTCCCCGACCACAGCAACATCCAGCTGGTGGGCTACAACGGCGCGCGCCTGAGCGACTACGTCGGTACCGGCAAGTATGCGGACACCGTGGCGCACTTCCTGCGCCCCGGCTTCGTCGAGGGTTTTTCGGAGTTCTACATCAGCGGCGCGGGCAACGACGCCGTCGACTACCGGCTCGCGCTGCGCGACCACTGTCCGCCCGGGACCGACGCCGCCGGGTGGATCGACCCGGAGCAGATGACCACGATGCTGCACGCGCTGGAGCAGGCGCTCGTGCGCCTGATCGCCGCCATCCGCATGGCGACGCAGGACCGCGCCGTCCAGCCGCCGATCTTCGTGCACGGTTACGACCACCCGATCCCCGACGGCCGCGGCTTCCAGTTCGGGTTGATCCACTCCGGGCCCTGGCTGGCGCCCGCGATGGACCTGCGCGGCGTGCCGCACGACCTCGAACTGCGCAGGACCATCGCCGCAAGGCTGATCGACCGTCTCAACGATGACCTGCTCGAACCGCTGGCGAGGCGCACGCCGGGCCTGGTGTATATCGACAGCCGCCGTGTCCTGCCGGACGACGCGGCGTCGTACCGCGACTACTGGGCCAACGAGCTGCATCCGACCAATGCCGGCTTTCGACGGATATTCGAGACGAAGTGGCTGCCACCGCTGATCGCGCACGGCATCGCCCGGGCGGACAGGCCATGAACGCCCCGGCTCCCCTCGGTGCGCTCGAACGGACCGTACGCACGGACCAGGCGCAGTCCGAGCGCGAGCGCAGGTACGAACGCGCGGCCATGTACCTCGTCGCCCTGCTGTGCATCGCCACCGTGATCGTCTTCCTGTGGGATCCGATCGACCCGAGGACCGGCACGAACGCCGCGGCCGAACCGCGCCGTGCGCTGCACATCTGCGCCACGGTCGCCAGCGCGGCCGCCCTGATGTGGGGCGTGCACTGTTTCACGGGCGATCCCTATGAACGGCGCACCTATCAGGTCAGCTTCACGTATTTCGTGATGGCGGCATCGTTTCTTATCTTCGCGCTGCCGCTGGCCGTGCGCAACCAGGCGGTCGGGACCGAACCGATCGGCATCCTGTCGGGCTGCGTCCTGGGCGACGGCGGCGACCAGCTGCTGTCATGCAGGAGGGCGTCGACGACAGGCTGCGAAGCCCAGCCGGACGTCGCCGCCGCATTGAAATGCGAACGGAACCGGACCGACACCAACTATCACTGGCTGCTGAACGTAGGCGGCACGCTGTCCGCGCTGCCCGCTGCGACGAGCGTCAACTGCAGTGCGGATCCGACGCAACCGGAATGCAAGGCCGGATCGCAGCAGAAGCGTGTCGGCGTCACGGGCGGCATGGTGGTGCCGCTGCCGTTCCTGTTCATCGCCCTGGTCGGCGGGGCGATCAGCATGAGCCGGCGCATCCCGGAAATCCAGAAGCGCTCGGAAGCGGAGTACCTCGGCACGCCGGCGGAGCCGAAGCTGCTGCCGTGCGAAGTGCGCGAACGGCTGGCGTTCCAGATCCTGCAGTTCGTCTCGGCACCTTTGTTGGCGATCGTTGCCTACCAGGCGATCCGTCCGGAAAACCCGTCGACCGCGGCCGTGCTGGCGTTCATGTCCGGATTCGGGTCGGAATACGTGCTTGCGATGGTGCGTGGCCTGTTCGACGGCATCAGGCCGGCCGCGCCGCCCGCCGCGCTGGCGACGGCGACGCTCGCCGGCGTCGTGACCCGTGGCGCCGTGCCGGTGGCCGGCGCGAAGGTCGGACTGCCGAACGCCGCGCTCGGCGTCACCACCGGGCCGGACGGCCGCTACCTGCTGGCGGGCGTTCCGCTGGGCGCCGGCCAGATCAGCGCGTCGTACGGCGGGCTGGCGCGCACGGCCGCGTTCAACCTGCCGGCCGGCGGCGCGACGTGCGATGTCGACCTGGAAGCCGCCGCACCGGCGCTGCCGTATCCGGTGCGGCTGAAGATCGTACTGGACGCGAAAGACATCGAGCCGGGGTCGCTGAGGCTGACCGCCGACGAGGCCGACGTACCCGTCAACGCGGACGGGTTCGCCGAAGCGCAGCTGGCGTCCGGCGTGGCGCACCGCCTTGTCGCGCGGGCACGCCGCGGCAGCCGCAACGTCGAAGCCAACTACGCCATCACGCCGGCGGCGGTCGACGAGGACAGCGTGATCACCATGACGCTTTAACCCAAGGAGACAGTCATGAACCTGCCTTACCAGGGCACCGGTGCCCCCATCACCGGCCAGGCCCTGCAGAAAACGCAGCAAACCATCGGATGCGACCAGGCTGCCCTCTGGGCCCTGTTGACCGTCGAAACGCGCGGCTTCGGCTACCTGGCCGACCGCCGTCCCAAGATCCTGTTCGAGCGCCACATCTTCCATCGCCTCACGGAAGGACGCTTCGACGCCTATCCGGACCTGAGCGCCCGCCAGCCGGGCGGGTACAGCGGCGGCGCGGCCGAATATGGCCGCCTGCAGCGCGCGATGGCACTCGACCACGAGGCCACACTGTCCAGCGCGTCGTGGGGACTGGGCCAGATCATGGGCTACCACGCCGACAAGCTGAAGTATGCAAACACCGACGCGATGATCAACGCGTTCGTCACGTCCGAAGACGACCAGCTCGACGGCATGTGCCGCTTCATCATGTCGACGCCGCGCCTGCGCGATGCCATGGCCAGGAAGGAATGGGCGACGATCGCGTTCTGCTACAACGGCAGCGACTACGCCAGGAACGAGTACGACGTCAAGCTGCGCGGGGCCTACGAGGCGTTCGGCGGCGACGGCTGTCCGGACGTGGTCGTGCGGGCCGCACAGGTCTACCTGAGCTACCTCGGCTTCGACCCGAACGGCATCGACGGCCAGCGCGGCCGCAACACGCTCGCCGCCCTGCATGCGTTCCAGCGACAGGAGGGGCTGCCGCTGGCCGACGTCATCGACGCCGCGACGGTGGCCACCCTGCAGGCGGCATTCGCGCGCAGGCAGCACTAGCCCGCATGCGGTCCGGCGGCGGCGCGGCGCGGCTCAGAACCGCCCGCCGCCGTTGAAACCGCCAGGGCCGGCGCCGCCCTCGTTGCCGGCACCGCCGCCGTCGCCCGGCGCGCCCGGGCCCTGGCCGCGGAACGCGCCGCGCCCGCCGTTGCGCACGCGCTCGTCGCCGGTCACGCCGCCCCACTGGTAGCGCAGGCCGATCTGCACGACGCGCGGCTGGCTCACGTTCAGGGTATGCAGGCGCAGCACCTCGTTCTCGACGTCGCTTTCCATGTTCCCGGTGTGGAATACGTTGTTGACGTTCAGGTTCAGCGACAGGCGCGGCGTGATCGCGTGGCGCCACGTGAAGTTCGTCATCGTCACGGCGCCGTTGATGCCCTGGCCGTTCAGGGTCGCGCCATTGCGGTTGACGGACAGCTGCAGCGATTCCTGGCCGATCTGGTACGCCAGGCGCAGCTTGACGTTCTCGCGCCGGTTGGATTGCTCGACGGCGGTCGCACCGGCCGTGAAGTTGGAGATGCGCTGGCGCCTTTCGTTGGCCAGGGTCGCGCCCAGGTTGGCGGACAGGCCCGGCACGAACAGTTGGCGCACGTTGAAGTTCAGGTCGACGCCGACCGAGTCGTTGGCGCCGAAGTTGATGGGCGACGTGACGATCACATTCGGGTCCGACGCCAGCGCGTAGCTGCGGTTGCCGATCACCGGCGCTTCGCGCCGCTTGAACAGGACGAAGCTGCTGTCGACGCCGAAGATGCGGTCGCGGTAGGCCAGTTCGAGCAGGTCGTTGTTCACCGGCTGCAGGTCCGGATTGCCCTGGCGCGCGGAAAAATCGCTCAGGTAGACGAGATTCGGGTTCAGGTCGCGCTCGTTCGGCCGTGCGATGCGGCGCGCCGCGCGCAGCTGCAGCATGCCGTTGGCGCCGACGTCGCGCGTGGCGTAGAAGCTCGGCAGCCAGTTCATGTAGTCATACTTGTCTTCCTGGTTCAGCAGCGGCTGGCGCACGTCGAGTTCGGTGTATTCGCCGCGCAGCCCGGCCTGCACGCTGAGGTTCGTGAACAGCTTCGTACTGAGGATGCCGTAGACGGCGGCGTTGCGGTCGTTCGATTCGAAGTCGCTGATGCGGCTCGCGAGCGGCACGTAGTCGCCCGTGACCGGGTCCTGGGCCAGGTAGTTCGTCGGGTTGCGGTTCTTGCTGTCCGCGACCTTGGCGCCGGCCTTCAGGTGCCACGTGTCCCAGACGTTGCGCTCGTAGTCGACGGACAGGTCGAGGATGCGGTTGCGCCGGTCGGTCGAACGCAGGCTGTTGGCGATGAACGGCGTCGGACGCAGGCGGTAGTCGTACAGCACGCTCGAATCCGCGCTGTTGTTCTGGCCCGTGTAGCGCAGGTCGAACTTCAGGTCTTCGCCCGGCACGCCGCTCTTGTGGTCGTACGAGGCGCCGAGGCCGAAATTCTCCGCCGGCGAGCGGCTGCGCGACACGCTCGTGAAGTCCGCCAGCGGCGCCTGCAGCGCATCGAAGCGCTGCGTGAGGCCCGTGCTGTCCGATTCGTTGCGGATCTTCGCATAGCTGACGGTGGCGCCGGCCTGGTCGCGCTCGCCCACGTTGTAGGTGAACGTCGAGGCCAGGTTGCTCGACTTCGACCGGCCCTGGGTGTTGCCGGACGCGTTCTGCGACCCGGTGACCGCGCCGCTGGCCGGGTCGAGGTCCTGGCGCTGCGATTCGCGATAACTGTTGCGCACGGTCTCGCGCACGCCGACGTTGCCGCCGATCGAATACGGGCCCGCCGCGTATTCGCCGTTCAGGAAGGCGTTGGCGCGGCCTTCGGTCCCCTTGTTGGCGCTGAGCGATGCGCGCGAGCCCGCCTTGCGGTTGCGCTTGAGGACGAGGTTGATGATCGGGCCGCTGCCGCCCTCGTTGCCGAACTCGGCGCCCGGCACGTTGATCACCTCGATCGATTCGATCGACTCGGCCGGGAACGCGTTCAGCGCGTCGCCCCGGTTCTGCCCCTGGAACTGCGCGTCGCGCTTGCCATTGACCATGATCTGCACGTTCTGGTTGCCCCGCAGCGCGACGTTGCCGTCCTGGTCGACCGTCACCGACGGGACGTTGTTCAGCACGTCGGACGCCGACGCGTTGCTGACGCTGATGTCGTTCTTGAGGTCGTAGACGTCGCGGTCGACCTTGTTGGTCGGGCGGCTGGCGACCACTTCGACGGTGGCGACGCCGTCGTCGGGTTGCGGCGCGGGTTTGGCGGTCGTGGCGGTTTGCGGTGCGGTTTGTAGCGTGCTTTGCGGTGCGGGTTGCTGTGCCGTTTGCGGTGCGGCGCTGCTGCGGGCCGGGGCCGGTGCCGTGGACTGGACGGCTTGCACGGTCTGCGCGAACAGCGGCTGCGCGGCAAAACAGCCGGCGCACAGGGCGGCCAGGAGTTTCAGGGTCGGGGTGGCGGGGACTGGGCGGCGCAATGCGGTCGGGGTCGGAGTCATCGATCGGTTCAATGGTTGAGGGTCTTACGCTTTACTCCGCTATTCCCGCGGCGCGGCGATAAAGTTCCAGTTATCTGGAGGCGCGGCACAAGATAGCCGTCGCCCCCGCGCAGGCGGGAGCCCAAGCCGCGCTGTTCGTTGCGACGCACGCCCCTACGCGGGCGCCGGCGCCGCGTGCGCGGCCGGGCAAGCTGCGCGGCGACCTTGCTTTATCGGAATGCGTCACGAATAATGCGGCCACGCCCCCTACGGACACGCACATGAAGCAACCGGAAGACCTGAGCACGATCGAATTGCCGCTCGCCGCGGCGCTGGCCAAAAAGCGTGGCCGCCCGCCGAAGGACGACAAGCTGAGCGACGCCGAGCGCGCACGCCGCTACCGGGCACGCCAGAAGATGCTGCCGAAAGGCATGTGGAACTACGACCATGTGACGGAACTCGCACGCACGGAAATCGAACGCCTGCTGGGCGGCGCCGGGGCGCGGCCGGCCGGCGAAGCGGAGCTCGTGGCGCAGTGGGCCTACGGCATGTTCCTGCTGTGGGACCGGGTCACGGCGCAGCGCCAGCGGCCGGAGGACCGGGCGGCGCTGCTGGCGCTGGTGTCGGGGTGAGCCGGCCTCAACCGCGGATGAGGCTGCCCAGCATGGTCACGACGGAACAAAGCGCCATCCTCGGTGCCCCGGCCGGAGATTCCGACAATAAACGGTATCGGGGAATTCAAAGAAATCAGTTAGTTTTATTGGACTGCGAGATACGCCTGCCTATCCTTAAGGAGACTCGTTAAGGAGTGCAAAGTGAAACATCTCTTGTTCAACAAAATAGCGTTTACGCTTGCCGCCGTCGCGGTTTTCCTTGTCGGGATGCTGCGCGATCCCGACCTCGCGAATGGCGACGAGCTCGATCCGGGTCCGGTCGCCCATGAATACATGCCCGGCTACCAGTTCGCTCCCGACGCCGCCGGAGCGCAACCGCTCACCGATGTGGAAATCGCGAAACTCAACTCGCCGACGGACAATGCGGTACCGACGTTCTAGGACGCCTGACAAACTCGTTTGACGTCTGGCCAATAGATGAGCGCGCGGGCAAGCGGCAAGAACGCCTGGCGCATGTAACGCTCCGGAAATATTCAGGGCGCTACCACCGGCGCCTTTACGGCAGGATTACCTCGATCTCGACCAGCGCGCTGCCTTTTGCCGCATAGCCCAGCTTGGCTGCGGCCACATACGACAGATCGATGATCCTGTCAGAGAGGAACGGGCCGCGGTCGTTCACGCGAACGACGAGCGTTCGACCGTTCTCGACGTTGGTAACCCTGACATAAGAGGGGATGGGAAGAATCGGATGCGCAGCCGTCAGCCGCATCACGTCGTAGAGTTCGCCACTTGCGGTCGGCATTCCCTGGTAACGCGTCCCATACCAGCTTGCCACGCCACGCGCATGGTAGGGCGCTAACGTCTTCATCGGCACGTAGCTGTTTCCCATGGCAACATAAGGCTTGAGCGTACCGGAGACAAGCCGCTCCGCCCGCGGTACGGGTTCCTTGACAGCATCGATCTGCGCCTGCGTGATGCCTTTTGGCGGGCCATCGTTGCGGTAATAGCGCCCACCGCCTTTCGCTGGCTGAACCTTGGGCGTCGAGCAGGCGACAAGCGACAGCGCAACCGCAGCGACCAGCCCCGGTCTGGAACAGATAGGTAACATGCTTCTCATCGTTGCTTCCCACACGTTGTTCGTCGCCCGACGCGCCGCTGTCTTGTGACCAGCGCCGCCTCGGCATCCGTTGGCAAACGGCGCGGCTCAAGCGCGCCGCCCGCCATCACAGCGCCAGCCGGTCCGCGTGCGTATAGCAGACGAAGTCCTCCCCGCGGGCGAACGCGAGCAAGGTCATCCCGGCATGCTCGGCCAGTTCGACGGCGGCCAGCGTCGGTGCCGACATCCCTACCAGCGCCGCCACGCCCGCCACCGCGCTCTTTTGCGCCATCTCGAAACTGACGCGGCTCGTGATCAGGAAGAAGCCCTCGCCCGGCCGCGCCCCCGTGCGGGCCATCGCGCCGATGACCTTGTCGAGCGCATTGTGGCGGCCGACGTCCTCGCGCACCAAGTGCAGCGTGCCGTCCATGCCGCACCAGGCGGCCGCGTGGGCGGCGCCCGTCAGGCGGGTCAGCGCCTGCTCGGGACCGATGGCGGCCAGCGCGCGCCGCACGCCCGCCGCGCTGAATCCCTGCGCCGGCGCGAGCACGCCGTACGGGCGGCAGACCTGGTCCAGGCTGTCGACGCCGCACAGGCCGCAGCCCGTGCGTCCCGTCAGGTTGCGGCGCCGCTCCTTCAGCGCGACGAAGGCGCTGCTGGCGATCTCGATCTGCACGGCAATGCCCGCCGGGTCGCGCTCGACGTCGATGCCGTAGCACTGGCCGGGGCCGGCGATGATCCCTTCGCTCAGCGAAAAGCCGAGGGCGAAGTCGTCCAGGTCGGCCGGCGTGGCCATCATCACGGCATGCGAGATCCCGTTATACACGAGCGCGACGGGTACCTCGTCGACCAATTGGTCTTCCACCTCGGCAACGCGGCCGGCGCGCATGCGCAGGACGGACCGCGGCCGGGCCGGCGCCGGCAGAGTGAGCTCATCGGTGGTATTGTGTGGCGAATTCATCAATTTTTGGATGAAGGACGTCGTCATTACGCAGCACGCATTGTGGAAACTACGTATTTTTAACGAAAAATTTTCTTGCGCGGCCATTTTACCATCCACGAAATCTGACGACGCTGTTACACTCCGGCAAGTAATAATGGCCCCTGAAAAGGATTTATTCATGAATCAGATGTCTCGTCGCCAGTTCCTACGGGTAACTGGCGCTACCATCGCGGGTTCGAGCCTTGCGGTGCTCGGCTTTGCTCCGGCTACGGCGCTCGCCGAAGTCCGGCAGTACAAGCTGGCACGCACGACCGAAACGCGCAACACCTGCCCCTACTGCTCCGTCGGTTGCGGCATCCTGATGTATGGACTGGGTGACGGTGCCAAGAACGCCGCGGCCTCCATCATCCACATCGAAGGGGACGCCGACCACCCGGTCAACCGCGGCACGCTGTGCCCGAAAGGCGCCTCGCTGGTGGACTTCATCCACAGCCCGAACCGCCTGCTGGAGCCGGAATACCGCGCACCGGGCGGCACGGAATGGAAGAAGATCGGCTGGGACGAAGCGCTCGACCGCATCGCCAAGCTGATGAAAGCCGACCGCGACGCCAACTTCATCGAAAAAACCGCTGACGGCAAGACCGTCAACCGCTGGCTGACGACCGGCATGCTGGCCGCATCGGCCGGGAGCAACGAGGTGGGGTATCTGACCCATAAAACCATCCGTTCTCTCGGTATGCTGACGTTCGACAACCAAGCTCGTGTCTGACACGGCCCGACGGTGGCAGGTCTTGCCCCGACGTTTGGCCGTGGAGCGATGACGAATCATTGGGTCGACATCAAGAATGCCGATGTGATCCTGGTCATGGGCGGTAATGCCGCCGAAGCCCACCCCTGCGGTTTCAAATGGGTGACCGAAGCGAAGGCCCATAACAAGGCCAAGCTTGTCGTGGTCGACCCGCGTTTCACCCGGACCGCCTCGGTCGCGGACTACTATGTCGCGACCCGTACCGGCACGGATATCGTATTCCTGGGTGCGATCGTCAACTATCTGCTGACGAACGACAAGATCCAGCACGAGTACGTCCGCAACTACACGGACATGCCGTTCATCGTGCGCGAAGACTTCGCGTTCAACGACGGTATCTTCTCCGGCTACGACGACAAGGCCGGCAAGTACACGGACAAGTCGAGCTGGAACTACGAGATGGGCGAGGACGGCTTTGCCAAAGTCGACCCGACGCTCGAGCACCCGCGCTGCGTCTACCAGCTGATGAAGGCCCATTACTCGCGCTACACGCCCGAGATGGTGCAGAAGATCTGCGGCGTGGCGCCGGAACAGTTCCACAAAGTGGCCGAGACGCTGGCGTCGACGGCCGTGCCCGGTCGCGCCGCCACGATCCTGTACGCGCTCGGCTGGACGCACCACTCGACCGGCGCCCAGACCATCCGCCTCGGCGCGATGGTGCAGCTGCTGCTGGGTAACATCGGCATCGCCGGCGGCGGCATGAACGCGCTGCGCGGGCACTCGAACATCCAGGGCCTGACCGACCTCGGCCTGATGTCGAACCTGCTGCCGGGCTACATGACGCTGCCGTTCGAAGCGGAACAGAACTACGACGACTACATCGCCGCACGAGCGTCGAAGCCGCTGCGTCCGAACCAGCTGAGCTACTGGAGCAACTACAAGAAGTTCCACGTGTCGTTCATGAAGACCTGGTGGGGCGACCATGCCACGGCCGACAACAACTGGGGCTACGATTACCTGCCCAAGCTGGACAAGCCGTACGACCTGCTGCAGGCCATCGAGCTGATGCACCAAGGCAAGATGACGGGCTATATCTGCCAGGGCTTCAACGTGCTGGCCTCGGCCCCGAACAAGGCCAAGGTCACGGAAGCGCTGTCGAAGCTGAAGTTCCTCGTCGTCATGGACCCGCTCGCGATCGAGACGGCCGAGTTCTGGAAGCCGTTCGGCGAGTTCAACCGCGTCGACCCGAGCACGATCCAGACCGAGGTGTTCCGCCTGCCGACCACCTGCTTCGCCGAAGAACGCGGTTCGCTGGTGTCGTCGTCGCGCGTGCTGCAGTGGCACTGGCAAGGCGCCGAGCCGCCGGGCCAGGCGCGTTCCGACCTGGAAATCATGTCGGGCCTGTTCCTGCGCATGAAGAAGATGTACCAGACGGACGGCGGCAAGTTCCCGGACCCGATCCTGAACCTGACGTGGCCGTACGCCAAGCCGTTCAGCCCGACGCCGGAAGAACTGGCGATGGAATTCAACGGCAAGGCGCTGGCCGACGTCATGGACCTCAAGGACCCGACCAAGGTGCTCGTCAAGAAAGGCGAACAGCTGGCCAGCTTCGCGCAACTGCGCGACGACGGCACGACCACGTCCGGCTGCTGGATCTTTGCCGGCAGCTGGACGCAGGCGGGCAACCAGATGGGCCGCCGCGACAACAGCGACCCGACCGGCATCGGCAACACGCTGAACTG
>Ga0308161_1004633_pt1 | contig 12451 bp, 6 predicted proteins | sample PhyFR2_FD_201034 | JGI IMG/M metagenome (GOLD analysis project Ga0308161, IMG submission 201034) | Phyllosphere microbial communities from UC Gill Tract Community Farm, Albany, California, United States - DLSLF.R2 | ecosystem: Host-associated > Plants > Phyllosphere > Unclassified | place: USA...
AAGTTTTCGTAGGCGATGTTCCAGCGCAGGTCGGGATTGATCTGCCACAGCAGGCTGACGCGGGCGGCGGTCTGGTTCTGGGCGCTGTATTTCTGGTTGCCGACCACGTAGTTGTTCGGGTTGATCGGGCGGAAGGCGGCCGGGTCGCCGCCGGCGGCCACAAAGGCGGCCCGCTGGTCCGCGAGCGGCACGCCGGGGAATTTCTGGTAATCGACGTAGCCGTCGTGTTGTTCGTGCACGATCGCAAAGCGCAGGGCTGCGTTATCGGACAGCGGCACATTGAAGGCGCCGCGCGCCCCGTAACGCTTGTAGTCGCCGATGCCGCCCTCGACATAGCCGGAACGGCTGTTCAGGGTCGGCTTCACGGTCTGGATGTTCACCGCGCCAACCGTCGAGTTGCGGCCCCAGAGGGTGCCCTGCGGACCGCGCAGCACCTCGATCCCTTCGACGTCGAACAGCAGGGCGGTTGCGCCTTCGGCGCGCGGCGAATACACGTTGTCGACGAACGAGGCGACTTCCGGATCGGCGTACTGGGTCTTGGCGCTGTCGTTGCCGATGCCGCGCAGGGTCATGGTGGTGACGCCGTGGTCGCCCTGGGCGGTGGCCTGGAAGCCCGGCACCAGGGCCACCACGTCGAGCATGGTCTGGACGTGGTTGTCGGCCAGGGTGGCGGCGGACAGCGCGGTGACGGCCACCGGGGTCTTTTGCAACGAGGTGTTGCGCTTGGTTGCGGTGATGCGCACTTCGGGGATGACGTTGGTGTCGGCAGCGGTGGGCTGCGGCACTGCAGCGGCGGCGTTCGCCTCCGGCGTCTGGTCGGCGGGAGCGGTCTGCGCGTGGGCGCTGGCGATGCCGGCCAGCAGGGTCAGGATGGCGAACTGGATCTGGGCGTTGGCGTGCCGCCCGCGTTGCGGTGCAAGGGTTTCCATGGTTGTCTCCAATGTGGAATTATTGATTTGTGCGTCAGCCGGCAGCTTTTGTAAGAAATCGATTTCATCCGCCGTGAAAACGATTTCATGCTACATTTGGACTTATTCGAAAGTCAAACAAAATTTGCAACAGTGTTGCGGAGCGTGTTTTCGCAGTGCCGCGAGCACTGGCGTGAAAGGGTTTCATGGAAGCGGCCGGCCTTGGGTGCGAACCAGCCACGAACAGGCGTTGTAAAAAAGGAGAAAAACCCGCGTGATATACTTCAGTCAACTAGCCGGCGACGGCGCCACGATGCCTACACGATGAAGAACGACGACAGCAGTACCGCTACCCTGTACGAAGTCGCGAGTGCGGCGGGTGTGTCGCCGGCGACGGTGTCGCGCTTCCTGAACGGCACCGCCAAGGTGTCCGACGACAAGCGCAGGACCATCGAGCGCGTCATCGAGGAACTCAACTACAAGCCGAACCGCCTGGCGCAGAGCCTCAAGATGGGCAGCACCCGCACCATCGGCGTACTGACCCAGTCGCTCGAGAGCGGCTACTTCAGCCAGGCCATGATCGGCATCGAGGACGCCGTCAAGGCGTCGGGCTATGCGCTTCTCATCATGAGCGGCCACTGGCATGCCGACGAGGAAGCCGAACGCGTCGAGCTCCTGATCGGGCGGCGCGTCGACGGCGTCGCTATCCTCACCGGCAAGCTCAGCGACGAGCAGATCGTCGGCTATTCCCAGCGCGTACCGATCGTCGCCTTTGGCCGCCAACTCGAAGGCGAGCGCCTGATGAGCCTGCGCCTCGACAACTACCAGGGCGCCTGCGACGCCGTCGAGCATCTAGTGGAGCAGGGGCACCGCCGCATCGCCTTCATTACCGGCCCCGACGACCACGAGGATGCGCGCGCCCGCCTGGCCGGCTACCTCGACACCCTGGCGCGCCACAAGATCGCGGCCGATCCGGCGCTGGTGGTGCCGGGCGACTTCCAGGAATCGAGCGGGCTGCTGGCAGTGAACCAACTGCTGGCAGAGAAGCAGAGCTTCACCGCCATCTTCGCCAGCAACGATTTGAGCGCCTACGGGGCGCGGCTGGCCCTGTACCGGCGCAGCATCCGCGTCCCGGACGACATCTCGATCGTCGGCTTCGACGACCTGCACAGCTCGATGTACACGACGCCGCCGCTGACCACGGTGCGGCAGCCGCTGTACGAGGTGGGGAAGGGCATCGGACGCATGATGCTGGGGATGCTGGGGCAGAAGCAGGTGGAGGTGGAGGCGCCGCAGCTGGGGTTGATGGTGAGGGAGTCGGTGCGTAGGATTGCGTAGGGTGGAGTGGGAAGTGCGGGTTGGAGGCGTGCGCCTCTGGCGGCTCAGGTGTTGCGGGTGGGAGCGGAGGGTCGCCTGGCGTGGCAGTGTTGAAGGCGTGCCAGGCCAGGGTGAAGGAAGACCGGATCGGCAAATGCTGTTTTCGGGCTGGATGCATCTGGTTCGGCTGTGCACTGAGCTCGCTTTGACTCCGTGCTGGCTGCGTGCCGGCTCCGCTGCATATTCTGGGCAACGGCGCTGAACTTTGTTCGAACGTAAGCGAAAAGCGCCCATTTCGCGTCGAATCTGCAACTCGACATTACGCAAAATATTGTCGAGTTGGGTGGCGCTAAGCTTCTTGGACTCCGTAGAGCAGGTCCCCGCCCGCGACCATGACTGTGTGTCGACTTTACTCAACAGCGGCACGGGCTCGAACGGAATGTGGTCCCTTGATCAAGCCACCCTATGCGCACCAGCGTCCGAACGGCCTCCATCGCAGATTTTCGTGTGATCGCGATTCGTTCCACAACCTCGGTCACGCGCCGACACGCCGAAAACCTCCCTGTCGAATGCTGGGAAAAGCACCCGGATGCCATGCATGCACTCGCCATCACGCTCCCGGCACAGAGCTTGCGCTTGGGTAGGAAAAGCTAGGGGCTGGTCTGCAATCCGGGACGCGTTGAGCGCGTGCCAGCGCTTGCCAGGCTGTCTTGCGGAGAGCTGGCGGTACCTGACGGATACCTTCATGCCGGCCAATCCCTTGGCTGCTTTCACCAGAGTTGGCTGTTCTTTATCGCCCAAGAAAGCGTAGATGCTCCTGTAGCGTTCCCCGGCCACGTTGCTTGAGAACGCCGTGGCAGGACCGGTTTGGTGGTTTTCACCCGAACCAAATTGGCCGAGTGGTGCACGCTGACGCAGCTGATCTTCCCATCGGTGCGCTGGAACGTTTAACAGACGCGGTATTTCAGAAGCCCATCGTTTGCTAACCGTTCGTACAGTCGCGTGTCCTGCGCGAGAGCGGTCAGCGGCACCGTCCTCGGAAATGCGTACAGGATGGCATATCCATCCAACGACGTGTGATGCGCATGCTTGCATGGCTCCTGATGCGCAACCTGACCCCGGGCATACGCATTCGAGGTGCGGACGTTTGTACATACCTCGTCGTTCGGCAGGGAGGTGATTCTTGCGCTTCGATGCTGCGCCTCAGATAGCGCATTTAACATAATATAGATTATGCGCACTTAAGGCGAACACGAGCTTGCTGATACTCGCTTGGCCGTCCTCTGCATTTTCTTGAAAAGACTTAGACAAGAATTTGCTTGCGCGCTTGATGAATCGTTTGGAATCCAGTAGAGCAAGCCGTCACTGGCATCGTTGCTCTCTTTGGCCACGTTCGCACCATCATGCGACCTACCGACATGATCTGGATTCGCGGCCGCGAATGATTTGCTCTGTGACATCACATGTAGGATTCTCCGAGCAGGTACAACTCATCTCTGAAGCCGGGCAACAGCACTGCTGCCTCGTGTTCCAACCAGCGCTGGTGATCGATTAACCATTTCAGCACAGGATTGTTCAACAGATCGGGTGGAAAACGCTGTGTCGGCCATGGCAAGCCGAGAGGCAATGAATGGGTAGCCAGGAGTACACTCGTGGCACGCGGAATCCAGGGCGTTGGCCTGCGTCCCGGCTCCTGCCCGCGGATCGAAAGCCCAATGTCGAGTCCAGCCGGGTCGACGTCCCCGAAATGAAACCAGGGAATATTGCTCGGCAAGCGATCGATGAAGCGTGTTGCCAACAAGGTGTTCCGGCCCGGCGCATGGATCAGGAGTAGCCAGGACGGCACGGAAAGATCGACGTATGCGCCGGTGTTTTTCACTGTCAGGATCAGCTTTGGCAGCTCCCCGCCAAGGCGCCAGTTACGCGCCAGACCGCGTTCAGGCAGGATTGTTTCCCCAAACAAGGCTTGGCATGCATTGGCTGCAAACCGTTCTCCGCCCTCCCCTGAAAATTCGAGTCCTGCGTTCGCCCGCAGTCTCAGCGCTTCGTCTGTTGTCAGCAGTACGCCTTCCGGCGGCGTGCGATAGCCCGACTTGGAGTGGGCGCCGGCCCAGGCGGACCAGGTTTTGCGATTGAGACGTTCGATGCCGACAGGGAGTTCGAGCGACATGCGCCGTATCGTTCTTAGCGCGGTGGCCGAAATCGTATCCGGACAGGAGCAAAACGCCGACTCGGCATCGTCCAGTTCTGGCCAACGCACCTTCAAGTACCGACGGAACTTCTCCTTGCAGTGAGGTGGCAGGCGAAACTCGTTCAGGCGCCTCGCGGGTACGACCAAGCCAAGTTCTTCGGCCTCCACGAGCAGTGGCTCGGCAACCCTGGTCGATCTTATCGTTTCCAGCAGCAGGAGCCGTAGCGCCGCCGCCCGCAGCTCGTCGCTGTCCCAGTTCACGCGCTGATCCTTGTCCCGCGGATGGTGACAAACTCGTCGTTACCACGCAAACTCCGGCTCAGCTGGAACACGGTCGAGCGGCGCGGTTTATCCAGTCCGGGAGCCGCCACCAGGGCCTGGACGTCCATCCGTTGGCAAAAATCCGTCAACGTATCGAGTGCTTGCTCATCCAGGCGATTGGCTTCATCGAGAAGGATCTGCTGCATGGCAAAGCCGCCCGATCCCGAAATCCGGCTGGCCTCCTCGTTCCATGTACGTAGGATCATGACAAGCACCGCGGCTCCGGTACCGATCGCTTCGCCTGTCGACACCTCGCTGGTGGCTTCCCACTTGCCGTTGATGCGCCTGACTTCCAGCCTCAGCTGCAGATAATTGCGGTAGTCAAACAGGCGTGCTCCCTGGATCGATCCGCCTGTTTCACGTTTATAAAGGGCTGCCAGCGTTTCCTCGAGTGGGAGGCCGGAATCGAAAAGAGAAATACTGTTATCGCGCTTCAGGCAAGCCAGCATGTTAATCATGTCGTCTGGATAGCTGATCGCAATCTGCAGCCCCCTGATGGAGCCGAAACAGACCTTCTCCAGCTCCCGGTTCAAACGAATGATCAACGACCGGGCGGAGCGCTGGCGAGCGGCAATGCCGTCGGTAAGGCCGGACGAACGTGTCCGCATCTCGTCCTCTTGCGAGGCCAGGGTGCGCTCCAGCTCGCTCATCTTCTCCAGCATCTGGGCCAACGCCACTTGCGGATCGTCGGCGCTGGCCAGATGGCGTGGAATACGCTGCTCGATATGCCGGCGCACACGTTCCCACGCCCGCAAGGTTTGCACGGCGCGCCGTTCACCGGGCACATCGTCGAAGCCCTCGATGCGCTTCAGGTCCAGAAGCACATTCGGCCAGGGTTTCAGGCGTTCGAACAACAAGGCTTGCTGGTTCTGCGACGACTGGAAAGCGTTGATCTGGCTACCTGTCGGGAAATGTTGCTGCCGGTTGAGATCGGATTCGATGCGGCCGCGTAATCCCAGCTGGATCACGACCCGGTCGAGTTCGCGCTGCGCCCGACGCTCGTAGCGGACGGATGCCAGCCGCTCCGATGCGCGCTGTTGTTCGACCTTGATCTGCCCGGCCCGGTCTTCCAGCCTGATGCGCTGTTCGATGAGCAGATTGTTCGACGTTTCATGCTCGACATCCAGGCGCTGCGAGTTGGCGCTGGCGAGGTCATGTGCTTGCACGGCGGCAGCGACCTCCTCGTCCGTTCCTTGCAGGCCAGTGAGGTCAAGCCTGCTGATGAGCTCCCGGCATTTCTCGACGACTTGCAGCAGGACGGCCGACGCATCCGACTCCGCCCACCGCGCGCCATCGAATTCGGCACGCCGGACCTGCAGCTTTTCGTCGGCATCCGTGACGCCTTGTCGTACGGGCTCGATTTTTCGCTGGAGCGCCTCGATCACACTGGTTTTTTCGTTATAGTGCCGTTCGTCCTCTTCCCGGTCCAGATGCGTGAGCACGCCCAGCAGGCGTTCGAGCGCCTCACGCTGATGTGCGAGCCGCTCGCGCACCCCCCGGTGACGCTCGAGCGACGCTTCCAGCTGATCGCGCTGCCCAGGCTGCACGGGATGCGCGAGAATCGGCAGCCCAGCGAGGATTTCGTGTACCGTGCCCCCATGCCGGCCGATCCAGGCTTGCGCAGCGCGTGCTGCCCCAAGCTGCGCCTCGATCCGCTCTGCTTCTTCGGCATGGTCGGGAGCATCGAGCAAGGCATGCCGCGACTGCAAGCGCATCAGGACTTGCTGCCGCCGGGTGATCGTAGCGCCTGTCTCGCGCAGTTCGACCAGTTGGGTTTGTGCGCTCTCGATCGTCTGGTTCAGCGCCCGCACGGCGGCATGCTCGGCATGCAGGGCCGGGCGAGGATCGCTTGCCCAGGCGGCGCTGCCATAGGACAGCACCTTCTCCGCCAGCCGAACGCCCTCCTTCAGGCGCCGCGATGTCTCCCGCAATTCGCTGAGTTCGCTTTCCATGGCATTGCGCTCGTCTTCGAGACGCCCCATCTCGCGCTCACGCGCGTGGCGCCCCAACACGGGGTGGCGCGGCCGCCGGGTCAGGCGAACCGCTTCTTCGTCGCGGAAGCGCTCGGCAACGAGCTCGCTGTCCTCCAGGCTTTCCTCATCCCGTTCTCCGTGAACTGCCGCCTCCGATACGAACAGCAGGTTATCCGGACGGTCACTCAGCTCGGCGGCTTCGCGTGCCGCGTGCCGGGGTGCCGCCACCACGATCGCTTCGGTCCACATTCCCAGGCGTGCCTGTACTGCAGGAGCGTCTTCCACCGCCAGCGAATCGAACCGGGCAGCCAACAGGCGTCCATCGACATGTTCGGCGACGGTACCGAGCCGCGCATCGAACAGGCCAGCGCAATGCGCCAAGTTCTGGATACGTTCCGCCGCCTCATGCAGTCTGGTTTCGAGAAGACGCCGGCACGCGTCGGTATTCGACAATTCACGTCGTCCCGCGTCGATTGCGTTTGCCAGGCTCTCGGCCGTTGCCGACTTGGCCCAGTTGGCACATAGGGCGGCCAACTGCTCGTGCCAGTTGCGTGCATCGACGTAACGGCGCGCCTCCTCTTCGAGCTGCGCAATCCGGCTCCTGGATGCGACGAGCGCGTTTTGCCGTTCGGAGAGTTCTGCTGCCAGGCTTGCCCGGTCGCTCTCGATTCTTTCAATTTGCCCGGACACGGCCACCAGCTGTTCGGCCAGCGCCGCACTGGTGGCAATCCCCAGGTCCGCCCCGGTTTTCCGTACTTCCCATTGTTGCGCCGCCAGGTCACGCGCGTGCACCAGTGCAGTCTGGAAAGCGGCGACCTGACCAGCAAGGCGCGTGTCATCGCGCAGTTTCGCTTCAAGTGCCAGTGCCCTGTCGTAGGCGCCGGCCTGCTTCCCGTCCTGGCCCTCTTCGACAACTGCAATGGTCTGCAACTTGGCAAGCAACGAGGCGAAGCGCGTCGCGTGATCGTCCAGCGCGTCGAGCTCTGCCTGCAATCGTGTCTGGCGCTGGGTTTCCTCTGCATACTGCCAGTCGATGTCCCGTCTCGTCGACGATGCGTTTGCCGGATCGAGCTTGGCCGGCCGCATCGCCTTGCGCGCATCCGCCAGGTGAGTACGGGCGATACGCAACTCGGTTACGCGTCGAATCAATCCTTCCACGGCCGCCTGGACGTCGGCCAGTTCTCCGACAATGCGTGCATATTCATCCTGGGCATGCCGCAGCGCCTGCGCGGCCTCCTTTTCTTCCGCCTCGGCCCGATCGCGGCGCGACACGGCCTGGTCGACTTGTGCTTGACGGCTTGCATGCTCCTCGCGGGCGCGACCGAGATCTTGGTTCAGCGAGCGCGCGTGCAATGCCTTCTGCACGTCGGCACGTCTCGCTTCCATCGCCTCCCGGGACGCTGCCAGCTCCTGCTTCAACTCGTCCACGCGCCGCTGCAAGTGGGCGGTGCGCGCCTGCAGACTGGCATATTGGCGCTGGCTCTCCCTGCTGCGGTCGACCTGTTCCTTCCAGTTTCGTGCCTCCTGTTCATAGCGGCCGCGCGCGCCGAAGTACGCATACGACGCCATCTTCCATGCCGCGTCGAACAGTTCGCAAATCTCATGGTGAGCCTCCCTTGCGTGCTCCAGCTCGCGCCGCGTCTGCCGGCACTGATCCAGGCTTTCGCGCATGAGCGTGATGCGCCGCTCCAATGAGGTGTCGGGCGACAGTAGATAGTCGCGCAAGCCGGTCTTGATGAGTGTGGCCAGTGCGGAACCCTCCATCGACGTGGCAAGCACCCGGTAGAAGCGTTCCTGTTCCTCGTGGGTTGTCATCGGCATCGGTGTGATACCGTGATCGAACAGGACCCGCATGTAATCGGCAAGCGACTTGTGCACGACCATCCTCGCGCCATGCATCGCAAGCTGCTCGCGCAGGCGCGCCAGGGGCGGCACGATCACGCCGGATGGCTCACGCAGCAGCAGAACATCATGGGGACTGGCATCCGGCGGCAGATCGTGGATGATGAAAGGTTTGCTGTCGACCGAGGGCATGCCTGCGCGCGTCATCGCAACCCCGGCCCACAGGTTTTTTCCGCGCGGCGTAACCCATTCGATCAGGGTATAGCAGGTACCGAATTCGCCGATGCGTCCCCACAGGCCGCCATCGCCACGCGTGGACGGACCACCATTGATGTTCTTGAAGGAGAGCAGCCGCTGATTCGGCAGGATCGCGGTGACGTAGGCCGCCATGACCGTGGTCTTGCCGGCGCCATTTTGCCCCTCGAGACCGGTAACGTGCCGGTCCAGATCGAACGAATGGAAAACGATACCCTTCCAGTTTGCCAGGACCAGGCGCTTGGCAAACGCACGACGCAGATTCATCTGGGTTCCTCCCGGCCGTCGGCATCCGGATCATCCGTGCCATCCGCGATCTGTCCTTGTGCGATCAGGCTTTGCAAGGCTGCCTCGAGATCCGCCGACGTGCGGACCGGGTCGGCAAAGCGCATCACGGCGCGTAGCGGCCTGATCACGGTTGCGTCGGCGCGCCCCTCGCGCTTGATGAAGCCCTGGCGCTCCAGCGATCGCAGCGACGTGGCGAAAGTCTCGCGCAGTTTGCGCGCATCCTGATCGACGTCCTTGCCGCGCCGCCGTGGACGGGGGATAAAGCGCAGCAAACCCTCCTCACCCAACAGTTGCTCGAGCAGCGTGAGCACGGCCTTCTCGGGTATGCACAGATTAGTCTCGAGCCACTTCGGATCGAGGCGCATCAGTACGAGTGCCTGGCCGACCAGCATGTCCATGGCCGAGAGCCTGCGTTGCCCAAGCGGCGGCGGTATCGCCAACCGGTCCGGCACGAGATAGAAGTACGCTTCCTCGCGGGTCAGCAGCGACACTTCGTAGCGCCCGTAGAAGCTGTCGAGGTGCGGCTTGGCGGCCGTCAGGAAATCGAACAGGGCGGCATCGTAATCCGCCCCGATGTGCTTGCCGGCGCGCAGCTGCAAGTCGGCACGTGGAAATAGCGGATCGGAAATGACTTGTTCCAGGGACTGATAGATCATGGTTGGTGTCCTTCATCATGGACCGGCAAGGATGGCGTGAACGGCAATTCCAGCGCATCGTTATCGGCCTGGGCTGCAACCAGGCGAAGGTGCAGGTCCAAGGTCTGGGCATGGAGATGCTCCGACAGCTTGACCCATGCCTGCTCGAGCATGTCACGGGTCGTCATCCCGAACTTGAGCAGTTCGGGCGTGACGCGCATCAGCAGCTGGAAATACGCGTTTTCGGTGAAGTCAGGGGCGATATCGCGTACCGCGGCCACGATGTCGATCCGGCCGTCGTGCCGGAGGCGCTCCACGAGGGCCGCAACCGCGAGTTCGATCTCGTCGGGGCACGGCTGCACGCGCTCGGTAAGTGTCCGGTTCGCGAGCACCTCGTCCGGCACCGTGATCACCACGGAAGCGGAAGGCCGTGTCACATCGCGCAAGTGCAGGAACGGTTCCGGCGCCACGGCCAACAATCCGAAGGGCCGGTTCTGGAATCGGCGGATCTGCTCGCTCAATCGGCTCCGCAGCAGGTTGTCCGGGTCGGTGCGGACAACGTCACGGATGTAGATCTGCGCATTCCGGTAGTAACCACTCCAGTCCTCGTAGCGCTGGTGTCCCCAGAGTGCGAGCCGTCCGAGCTGGTTGCGCGTGCGGTCGAGCAGCCTGGGTAGATCAGCGTGCTTGCCGCTATATGCCGCGAGCTCGAAAAGCTGGGTTTCAAGGTGCTGGACATGTTCGCTCAGTATTTCGTTGAGCTCGCGCAGCGTCCGGTGCACGCGGTCGATCATGGCAACGCAGCGGTCGATGGCTTCCGCCCATTCGCTGTCCACCAGTTCGGTGATCTCCTTGCGCAAGGCCTTGTGCGCAAGGTCGAGCCCTCGCTGCCGTTGATCGACCAGGCGGATCATTTCGGCAACAATGTCACGTAGTGGCCAGATGACCCTGCTTTCCCAGTCCTCTTCGGCATTCGCACTGGCAGCACCGCGCAAGATCTCGGCCACGACCGTCCTGATGTTCATCAGCATGAAAGACAGGTTTCGTTTCGTCAGTTCCCGATCTTTTTCCATGGACCTGGCCAGTGCCAATCCCAGCGGAGAAAGCGAAAATTCGCCTTCGCTGGCCAAGCCGGCCCCATCGGTGCGCAACAAGATGCCCTGCGCTTTCAAGCGCGCGATCATGTTCGTTGCGCGCTGGGCTTCGGTTTCGCTGTCGACCTGGGCAAGTTCATATACCGGCGCGAAGATACGGCGCAAGGTTTCACCGTCGAGGCTCGGCTCTACGGCATCGAGCAAATACGCGTGCAGACCAGCCAGGAAAGCCGCTTCTTCCCTGTCGAGATCCAGGGTGAAGTTGGCATGCCAGGCCTCTGCGACGACTTCGGCGACCGATACGGGCGCGTCTGGTGGATCGGAAGATGGATCGACGCGCATGAGTGGTCGGCACGGTTTGCGTTAAAACATGCAGTCTACTGACGGGCAACTAGCCGAGTTTGACGCATATCATGAACCGCCGGCGCTCCGGGGAAGGTCACCAGCCCTGCCAAAGCGGTGCCAACAGGACAGCCTCGGCACACGCCATTTGTGGCTGGACAGGTGAACTCGCCGAGCCCCTTTCCTGGAAGCTTGTTTCGTGATTTGTATTTTGTTTATTGCCCGAGACGGATCAGTTTGATTCTTGTCTGGAAGCCAGAGTTAGTTAGTTACGCTTTTAGCCCGGCGCAAGCCCTGCCACAAGTTGACAAACTTTTCGGCGGCTTGCAGATGATAATGATTCTGATTTACCACTCTCGCTTACGCCACCACATGCACCTGCTCTCGAACCCAGTCAACACCGCACGCCGCCGCTGCGCCCTCGCCGCCGCCGGCGCCCTGCTCGCCCTGTCCGCACTCCCGGCCCTGGCCCAATCCAAAGTCGACATCAAGCACGCCAGCGGCACCACCGCCGTCGTCCCCAATCCAAAGAAGGTCGTCGTCCTCGACCTGACCAGCCTCGACACCATGGCCGCCCTCGGCATCGACGTGACCGGCGTACCGGAGTCGCCGATGCCGAAGCACCTGGCCCGCTTCAGCGACAAGAAGTACGCCCGGGTCGGCACCCTGTTCGAACCCGACTTCGAGGCGATCCACGCCGCCGCGCCGGACCTGATCGTCGTTGGCGGCCGTTCCCAGGCCAAGTACAAGGAACTGGCGAAGATCGCCCCGACCATCGACATGACGGTCGATCGTACCGACCTGATCAAGAGTGTCGAGCGCAACACCAACCTGCTGGCCGGTTTATTCGGCAAGCAGGCGCAGGCCAAGGTCCAGCTCGACAAGCTGCACGCCTCGATCGCCGGCCTGAAAGCCAAGGCCTCCACTGCCGGCAGCGCACTGATCGTGCTGACCACGGGCGGCAAGATGAGCGCCTATGGCCCGGGCTCGCGCTTCGGCGTCCTGCATGACGCCTTCGGCTTCAAGCCGGCCGTGGCCACGCTGCAGACTTCGAACCACGGCCAGGCGGTGTCGTTCGAATTCATCCAGAAGACCAACCCGGACTGGCTGTTCGTCATCGACCGCGACGGCGCCATCGGCCGCCAGGGCGCCTCGGCGCAGCGCCTGCTCGACAACGAACTGGTGCGCCAGACCAAGGCCTGGCAGAACAAGCGGGTGGTCTACCTCGATGGCGGCAACTGGTACACCCTGGGCGGCGCCGGCTTGACCGCGATCCAACAGAACA
>Ga0308161_1004634_pt1 | contig 12450 bp, 7 predicted proteins | sample PhyFR2_FD_201034 | JGI IMG/M metagenome (GOLD analysis project Ga0308161, IMG submission 201034) | Phyllosphere microbial communities from UC Gill Tract Community Farm, Albany, California, United States - DLSLF.R2 | ecosystem: Host-associated > Plants > Phyllosphere > Unclassified | place: USA...
GCCGGTGCTCAGGGCCGCAATGTGAGTGGCCGACAGGGCCTCGACCTGACCGGCGCTCAGGGCCTGGAACTGTGCTGAACTGAGGGCGTTCAGCTGGGCCGTCGTCAGCGCGGCGATCTGATCCAGCGTCAGAGTACCGATCGCCTCCGTGCTCAGGCGGGGCATGGCTGTGCCCGTGATCGCGGCGATATCGGCGGTGGAGAATGTTGCGATGTCCTCCGCGCTCAGGACCGCGAGCTGCGACGCAGTCAGCGACCGTACCTGTAACGGTGACAGGGCTTCGACCTGGCTCGTACTCAAGGCCGCGACGTGGGTCGTTTTGAGTGCGGCAATCTGCGCTGTCGTCAAGGCGGCGATCTGGGCGGTACTCAGGGCCTCGATCTGCTCGGTCGTCAGGCCGGCAATCGCGCTTGCATTCAGAGCGGCGACGCGATCCGCCGTCAGTTCCGCGATTGCCTCGGTGCTCAGGCCCGTTATGGCCTTGCCGGTAATAGCGGCGATATCGGCCGCGGAGAAGGTGGCGATATCGTCTGTGCCGAGGGCAGCGAGCTGAAGCGAGCTCAACACCCTCACCTGGGCCGGGGTCAGGGCTTCCGCCTGCTGCGGGCTCAGGATCGCGATCTGTTCGGTCGTCAGGCTTGCGATCGCGCTGATGTTCAGCGCCGCGATCTGATCCGGGGTAAGTCCCGCGATCACCTCCGTGCCGAGGCCCGGCATGGCTTTGGCCGTGATCGCCGCCATGTCAGCGGTCGAGAAGGTTGCGATATCCTCTGCGCTCAGCGCCGCAAGTTGCGCGGAGCTGAGAACGCGCACCTGGGAGGAGGTCAGGGCTTCTGCCTGGTCCGTCGTCAGGGCATGAAACTGGGTGGTCGTCAGCGCGGAAACCTGGCTCGCACTCAGGCTTTTGATGGCGTATTGGTCGAGAATGTTGAGTTGGTCCAGCGTCAAACCAACAATGGCGCCCTGTGAAATGGCGCTCAGCTGCTGAGAATTGAGGATTTTGACATCCTCCACATCCAATGCCGCGATCTGATCCGATGAGAGCGCCTTGATCTGCGTTGTGGAGAGTGACGCGACGTCCTCGGTTGTCCAGGCGGCGACCGCCTCTGTCGAGAGATATCTGATCTGATTGACATTCAGGGAAGCAATGATCGACGTCATGTCTGGAAAATCCTAAAGCCCAAGCCTCGACAGATGGATTTCCAGCCCCAGCCCCGGAAGAGCGTCGGTTACTCAGGTCCATCATTTTTCAGATGTTGAGTACGCAATTGGGCTTGCCTGAACCTTAAGTTGCGCTTAGGCCGATCGCCTTTGCAATATTGTGTTCAGTACAGTAGAGGCTCGGACACCGGCGTGCTCGTCGGCTGATAAATCTCAGACGGGTGAATGCAGAAATGCCGGCATGGAGCCGCCCTCTGATCGTCTGGCGAGATAGAGGCGGGCAGTGTCGAGCGCTTCGCGGATGGTCGCATCCATGTCGAGATAACGGTAGGTCCCGAGCCGTCCGACAAAGGTGACCGACGCTTCCCGTTCGGCCCGCGCCACATAGTCGGCGAGCTGTTCTTTGTCCTCGACCAGCCGGATCGGATAATAGGGAATGTCCTGCGGGCCGCATTCGCGGGAGAACTCCCGGTAGCAGACGGAGCCGGCATGGTCTTCCCATGGCGAAAAATGCTTGTGTTCGGTGATACGGGTAAAGGGTACCGACACGTCGCCGTAATTCATCACCGCGCAGCCCTGGTAGTCGCCGTCATAGGTGAACCGTTCGAAGTCGAGCGTCCGGTACGCCAGGCGGCCGAATTCGAAATCGAAATAGCCATCGAGCGGACCGGAGTAAAAGACGTGTCCCGTGGCCAGCGCTTCGGCGCGGTCAAAGCGCGTGCCGAGTTTTACCGTAATATTGGGGTGATCGAGGATGCGCTCGATCATGTCAGTATAACCGCTTTCCGGCATGCCCTGATATTTGTGGAAGAAGTAATTGTCGTCGTAATTGAAGCGCACGGGCAGACGTTTCAGGATGGAGGCCGGCAGTTCCGTCGGCGAGCAGCCCCATTGCTTTTCGGTATATCCCTTGAAGAAGGCTTCATAGAGATCGCGGCCGACGAAGCGCAGCGCCTGCTCCTCGAATGTCTGCGGATCGGTGATCGATTTGTCGGCCTTGTCCTCGATGAAGGTCCGCGCTTCGTCGGGCCGGAAATTCTTGCCGAAGAACTGGTTGATCGTGTGCAGATTGACGGGAAGGGAGTAGACCTGCTCGCTGCTCGTCGTTTTGACGCGGTTCTTGTAGGGCATGAAGGTCTGGAAGCTGTTCACGTAGTCCCAGACTTCCCGGTCGTCGGTATGGAAAATATGCGGACCGTAAACATGCACCATGACGCCGGTTTCGCCGTCGCGTTCGGTATGGCAATTGCCGGCAATGTGATCACGGGCATCGATGATGTCGACCAGATGGCCCGCCAGTGCAAGCTCTCGGCCAATGACCGCGCCGGAAAGCCCGGCGCCCACAATGACAATTCTTTCGTCCGCGATCATTGGTAAGTCAGTCCTGTTCATCCATCGCCCCGCGGGCGGTCAAGATTTGCCGGGAGGTGCCGCATGGCATTTGTCCTGGCCGGTGCCGTTTGATGCGGCGCTCAATTGTCCGGGTTCTGCCAGAGGCGGCGGTCATAAGGGATCGGCGCGTAATCGTGCCATTGCCTCAGCTTCTTCAGGTAGCGCTCGCGGTAGCTCTGTTCGTCCTCGAACTCGATGTTTTCCAGCAGCGCTTCAGCACCCGCTTCATAATAAATATCGAGATTGCTGAGATCGGGCACCGGGGTCTCGCCGCGCTCGCATTCGCCCTGCATTTGCCAGAAGAGTTCTTCCAGACGCCGTGCGAGCGCAGGAATATCCCGCAGGACGCTCGTCTCGCGCTGCCGGGCGATCGATTCCCTGACCTCCAGAAGGCTTTGGCGGTCTCGCTCGAAACCGATGGCACGGGCGACATAATCTTCCGGTGAAGAGCAGATCATCTCCGGCACGCCCGCTGCGGTGACGATGCTGCCGCAGAAGCGGGCGGCGAAGGTCTTGCCGGACATGGTGAGGACGGGCAGGCCTGAGGTTATCGCATCCGATGCCGTGGAGTGCGCGCCATAGGGGAATGTGTCGAGAAACAGATCGGCAAGGCCGATGCGGGCAATATGCTGCGGGTTCTGGGCCTTCGGTGCGAAGACGAGCCGCTCAGACGCAACGCCGCTCTTTTCCGCAAGGTCTCGCAGGCGTTGATTGACGTCATCATCCCCCGTCAGCAGCCATAGCAGGCTGCCGGGCGTCTCCGACAGGATGGTCATCCATCGTGCGAAGCAGTTTTCGGTGATCTTCTGCATGCCGTTGAAGCTGGCATAAACGAAGGCATCCTCCGGCAGTCCGACGTCGGCACGGCTCGGCCGGGCGGCGACGGGCCGCTTTCGGTCGAGCGGCTGGTCGCAGGCGATGCGCAGCACCTTCTCGGAATAATAGATTTCGTTCTCCGGCGGGATCATGTAGCCGTCAGAGATCAGATATTGATGGAACGGGCTGCCCATCGATCCGGGGTAACCGCAGAAGCTGACGATGACAGGTGCTGGACGATAGGCGAAGATTTTTGCGCGCGCGTCCTTGGTGTAGCCATTCACGTCGATCAATATATCGATCTCGTCGGCGATGATCTGTGATGCGGCGGTGGCATCGTCCACACCGTGAATATCCCGCCAGCAATGGACTGCGGCCTTGATGCGTTGCTGCGTGCTGTCGGTGCCGCGGACATTGCCGCAATAATAGGCGAAGACCTCGAGGCTGTCCTTGTCATGCAGTTCCAGAACTTCGCAAAGGGCGAAGCCGACGGCATGATCGCGAAGATCCGATGAGAGGTAACCGACGCGCAGACGCTGACCGGTGCCGGATTTCTGCTTCGGTGATCTTCGCGGAAAACGGCTGAGGTCCGGACGCGCGCCGATCAGCGTTTTGCTGAGGCGATAAGCCTTGGCCAGCTGGAACATCGGGTCGTCGGCGTAACAGCTGAGCGTCAGCGACGACATCGCATCGAGCATCTTGCGCGGGGGAATGTGGTTCGAAGGGGCGAGGACCGGCCATTTGCACTGGCGCTGTCGCAACGATGCCCAGTGCTGGCCGGCTTCCGGCAGTTCCGGCCGCAGTTCGAATGCCTGCAGCAAAGCGGTCTCGGCCTCTTCGAGCTTGCCGGCGCCTTCGAGAACCCGGCCCATGTTCTGCAGGGTCATGTGCCGATGGCCGATCGTCTCGGCGTCGACATTTTTCGTCACCTCGGAATAATGCGACCATTGCTCCACCGCGTGGCCGATCAGCCCGGCATCCTCTAGCGCGCGGCCGAGATTGATGTGGCCGGGAGCAAATTCCGGATTGGCCTTCAGACACGCCCGGAACGCCTGTACCGCACCTGCGCGGTCGCCAAGCTGGTTGAGCATGACGGCATAGTTGAAATAGGCGAGATGGATCGTCGGGTTGTTGTCGTTGAATGCGACCCAGGTCTTGTAAAGCTCTGCCGCAGCGGCCTGCTGGCCTGCGGCATTGAGCGCCTCTGATACGCTCAGCAGATCCATGAGGCTCAACCGTTGGTTCCGCGCGAGATCGAGGGCGCTGGGAGCGGCGGCGTCGTTTGAAGGAGAGGCGTGGTTGGCGGTCATGACATCCTGCGGCAAGGCGACAAAGGGTCGAAGATAAAACAGCCTGTTGATGGGCCGTCTTTAGCTATCGCAGATAACTTGCCTGTGGCTGGATGTGTTTAAAGCCGGATTGCTTGCCCGGATCGGCAGCTGGCCCGGAGAGGTGAAATGACCCTCTAGTTAAACGGCGGCTTCCGAAGCGCTGGCGCAGTCATGTGAAGCGATGCCTGCTCACATGTTCTGCGGATGGGGGGTGTTTCATCCCGCCGTTCTCATGATGATTGAAGGGTTGATCCAACAACATTACCGATCCCCTCAGGCATGGAGTATCGGAAAGAAAGTTCGATGTAATCATCGCCAATCGCAAGGTTGTTTATTGCGGTTTATGGTGGATAGAACTGTCGCGTACTTCACTGAAAAGGCAGGCCATTTTGAAGGTCGGCGCGGCGATGAATATTTTCGCTGGCAGATACTGATAGCTCTTTTGAAACTTTCTGAAAGGTTATTTCAAACGCATCACGACGCGGCTTTGGGCCGCGTCGTGGGTTGTCTGGTCCTTTAAGTCTTAGACGGTCTTATAGGCTTTGATGACTGCCTCGACCTGGGCATCGTTCATGACCTTCATCTGCTGGGCCGAAAGTGCTCCAGCCTGCGCGCTGCTGAGGCCGCCAATGGCCGCAGTGGAAAGACCGGCAATGGCGTTGGCGCCAATGGCCTTGATCTCATCGGTCGAGAACAGGGCCAGTTCGGTGCTGTCGAGCGTTCCGACCTGCGCAGAGTTCAAGCCTGCGACCTGCTCGGAAGTGAGGGCCTTGATCTGGTCCGTCGAGAGTGCTGCGAACTGCGTCGTGGACAATGCTGCGGCCTGTGCCTTGCTGAGTGCGGCGATGTTGCCGGTGCTGAGCTTGGTGGCATCAAGTCCGCCGAGAGCCTTGGCGGTGATCGCCTTGACTTCGTCCGCCGTGAAGGTGGCGAGGTTCGCGGAGTTGAAGGCGTTGAGCTGCGTCGAAGACAGGCCGGCAATCTGGGTCTTCGTCAGTGCGGATGCGTTGTCGGTGGTAAGCGCCGCCAGAGCCGCAGCAGACAGACCGGAGACGGCAGTAGCGCCGATCGCCTTGATCTCATCGGTGGAGAAGAGAGCCAGTTCGTCGCTGCTGAGAGTCGCAACCTGCGCGGAGGTGAGGCCGGCAACCTGGTCGGAGGTGAGAGCCTTGATCTGGTCGGTCGACATGGCAGCGAACTGTGTCGTCGACAGCGCCGAAACCTGTGCCTTGCTGAGGGCTGCGACGTTGCCGGTGCTGAGCTTGGTGACATCCAGACCGGCCAGCGCCTTGGTGGTGACCGCCTTGATCTCGTCTGCCGTGAAGGTAGCGAGATTTGCCGAGGTGAGGGCGTTGAGCTGCGTGGATGAGAGGCCAGCAATCTGCGTCTTCGTCAGTGCGGATGCATTGTCGGTGGTAAGCGCCGCCAGAGCCGCAGCAGACAGACCTGCAACGGCGTTGGCGGCGATCGACTTGATTTCGTCGGTGGCGAAGAGAGCCAGTTCGTCGCTGCTCAGTGTCGCAACCTGGGCAGAGTTGAGGCCCGAAACCTGCTCGGAGTTGAGAGCCTTGATCTGGTCGGTCGACAGGGCTGCAAACTGCGTCGAGGAAAGCGATGTAACCTGCGCTTTGGTCAGCGCGGCGATGTTGCCGGTGCTGAGCTTGGTGACATCGAGACCGCCGAGAGCCTTGGTGGTGATCGCCTTGATCTCGTCTGCAGAGAAGGTGGCAAGGTTTGCGGAGGTCAGGGCATTGATCTGCGTGGACGACATGCCCGCGATCTGCGTCTTCGTCAGTGCGGATGCATTGTCGGTGGTAAGCGCCGCCAGGGCTGCGGCAGACAGGCCGGCAACGGCGTTGGCGCCGATCGCCTTGATCTCGTCGGTGGAGAAGAGAGCCAGTTCGTCGCTGCTGAGCGTCGCAACCTGCGCGGAGCTGAGACCGGCGACCTGTTCGGAGGTGAGGGCCTTGATCTGGTCGGTCGACATGGCAGCGAACTGCGTCGTCGACAGCGCCGAAACCTGTGCCTTGCTGAGGGCTGCGATGTTGCCGGTGCTGAGTTTGGTGACATCGAGGCCAGCGAGGATCTTGTTGCTGATCGCCTTGACTTCGTCCGCCGAGAAGGTTGCAAGGCTGCCCGACGTGAGCGCGTTGAACTGCGTGGAAGACATGGCGGCGATCTGGGACTTCGTCAGTGCGGCTGCATTGTCGGTGCTGAGACCGGCGATAGCCGCCGCGGAAAGACCTGCGATGGCATTGGCGCTGATCGACTTGATCTCGTCGGTGGTGAAGAGAGCGAGTTCGTCGCTGCTCAGCGTTGCGACCTGGGCGGAGCTGAGCCCTGCGACCTGAGAGGAGTTGAGCGCCTTGATCTGGTCGGTCGACATGGCGTCGATCTGGCTGGCATAAAGTGCCGTGACCTGGGACGAAGACAGGCTGCTGACCTGGGCGGAGCTCAGTTTCGCCATCTGGGTGAGCGTCAGGCCCTTGACCGCCGTTACCGAAATGGCGCGGAGGTCTTCGGAGCTGAAAAGAGCAAGGTTATCCGTGCTCAACGAGGCGATCTGAGACGAAGAGAGAGCCTTGATCTTGGTGCTATCAAGAGCATTTACGTCTTCCGACGTCAGGCCGGCGATCGTCGACGTGGAAAGCTTGGAAATCTGCACAGCAGACAGTGAAGAGAGGATCGAAGTCATGAACGTGTCCTTTACCGAATGGCGGATGGTCACGCCTATCTGCTGCCAGACACTGCCCATGATGACAGGAACCCGGCATCCGCAAATAAAGCGAAATTGTGGAGAACATGGCTCATGTGAACCTGCGCTGGAAACGCTTCATGCAATTCGAGCCGGAGATCGGACCCGGATTTTCCACGCTAGCTTGTGCGAATGCCGCTAATAATTTCTTGCCGCTTAAGAAGCTCACGACGTGCGTGTCATATCAGGCGAACATTTAAAGCCGAGTTAATATTTAGAGTGGCGCCATCTATTCTTGGTAGATGCATATTTTAGATTCTAGTGAAGTATAAAATAAAGCGGACAAGTGTCGGTTTGGCCATCTTTCACTGCCAGAAACCAGATGCGTTCGCTATCGTATAGGTAGCATGACTTCGGGATGGCAGGAGTATCGGGTTCTGGTTGTCGGTCTCGCCCTAAACTGAATAACGATGCTTGGTAGGGGCTGATGAAGTTATGTAACGCTTGCCCGCCGGGGTTGAAAAATCGTTTTTTTCTTGATTCTCTACGCTGGTATTAGATTTTTTTAAAATCGGAAGCTGTTTTTAGGCCATGACAATGCTTCAGTCGGGCAGATGTGACGAATAGGCTAATTCAGCCATACGCTGATGACGATATTCCGCAAACGGGCGTCGAAAAAGCCTTCCCGCTATTGCAGTCAGATCGCTCTCATAACCGCCGCCCTTCCGCGCGTCGTCATGCTGGAATGTGCCGGCTCTAGTCGAGCGCCACCATATGGGCCGTCAACTGTTCTTCGAAGAATTTCGAGAAGGTGGCGATGCGCGGCGGCAGGGTTTGATAGGGCGGATAATAGAGCGTGAGCCAGAGTTCCGGTGGGGCCCAGCCCGGCAGAATATGGACAAGCCGGCCGCTGCGGATATGTTCGGCGATATGAAATCCCGGCAGCATGGCCACACCTGCGCCATCAGCTGCCATATCGGCCAGAACCTCGCCATTATTGGCGCTGAAGGCGCGACCGGCCGTTATGGTGATGCTCGATCCGCCATCCGAGAGGATCCAGTTTTCCCGCCGGCTTTCACCGCTATAGGCAAGGCAATCGTCGGGGGTGAGGTCGCTTGGATGTTTCATCTGTGTGAACCGGCTGCCCGGTGCCGCCACCAGGATTCTCGGCACAGCCCTGATCTTGCGCCAGATGGTGAATTTGTCTGACGGGGCCGACGAAATGCGGATCGCCAGATCGTAGTCGTCATCGACAATATTGACCAGGCCGTCCGACAGGGAAATCTCGAAACACATTTTCGGATACAATTCCCGGAAACCCGACAGGATCGGCGGCAACACCGTCTTGCCGAGCCATGTCGGCGCGCTGATCCTGAGCCGCCCCTCATCGGCCTTGTGGGCGTTGCGGACATCGCGCCGGGCATTCTCCAGCGCCTCGACTGCGGGCTGTATCTGCGCGGCGAAGACGGCGCCATCCGTGGTCAGAGATACCTGCCGGGTGGTGCGGACGAATAGTTGCACACCGAGATCACATTCGAGCGCGGCAATGGCGCGCGTGACGCCGGCGGCCGTCATGCTGAGTTCGCGGGCGACCTGCGCGAAATTGCGCTTCTCGGCCGCCATCAGAAAGATTTTCAGAGCTTTGTGATCGTTCATCGCATTATTTCAAAAATCGCAATTCATTCGAGAGAAATATTGCAATTCCGCGACGTGATCAAGCGGGTTACATCTTTGTCCATCGAAACAAACACAGCGACCACGAAAGGCGCCGATGATGATCAAGGATATCAAGGGCCTGCACCACGTTACCTCGATGGCGTCGGATGCGCGGCAGAACAACAGCTTTTTCACCGATACGCTCGGCCTGCGCCGGGTGAAGAAGACCGTCAACTTCGACGAACCCAGCGTTTATCACCTTTATTATGGTGATGAAACGGGAACGCCCGGCACGGTGATGACCTATTTTCCTTTCGACCACATGATGGCGGGCCGGCCCGGCGTGGGTGAGGTGGGTGAGACCCAGTTCTCCATCCCGAAGGGTGCCATGGGCTTCTGGAAAGACCGGCTGATTGCAAAGGGCGCCGCCGGCATTCAGGCCGACACGGTCTTCGGCGCCAATCGCCTGCGATTCACCGGTCCCGATGGCGATGGCCTGGCCCTGATCGAAACGGCAAATGATGGACGCGCCGCCTGGCAGGCTGAGGGCATTTCCGAAGAGAACGCCATACGCGGATTCTCCGGCGCACGCTTCAACCTGAATGATACGACTGCCACCGAAGAACTTCTTCGCTTCATGGGATATGAGCGGGCCGATGCCGAGGGCAATGTGACGCGTTATGTCATTCCCGGCGGCAACGGGGCCGATACGATCGATCTTGCGACCCTGCCGAATACGCCCTTTGCCCGTCAGGGAGCAGGTTCGGTCCACCATATCGCCTTTGCGGTCGAAAACCGCGAAAAGCAGCTGGAAGTGCGCAAGACCCTGATGGATACGGGTTATCAGGTCACCCCCGTCATCGATCGCGATTATTTCTGGGCGATCTATTTCCGCACCCCGGGCGGAATCCTGTTCGAGATCGCAACCAATGAACCCGGTTTCGACCGCGACGAGGATACCGCGCATCTGGGCGAAGCGCTGAAGCTGCCCAGCCGCTACGAGCCTTTCCGCAACCAGATCGAGGCGAACCTGGTGTCGCTCGCCGCATAGGCGGATCGCTGATCCGTATCGACTGACCATACCATTCCGCCTTCTCAAGACGGCTGCCCCTGACGGGCAGCCGGCCGGCGAAGCCTTGTCAATTTCACCGCCGTAGACCGGCAATCACCACCTGAACGGAGAACCACCATGTCGAAGCTTGAAGTCCTCACTCCCGCAAACAGCCAGTTGATCTTCATCGACCAGCAGCCGCAGATGGCTTTCGGTGTGCAGTCGATCGACCGCCAGACCCTGAAGAACAATGTCGTCGGCCTCGCCAAGGCGGCAAAGATCTTCAACATCCCGACAACCATCACCACGGTCGAAACGGAAAGCTTCTCCGGCAACACCTTCCCGGAGCTGCTCGCGGTCTTCCCGGAAAACGATATTCTCGAACGTACCTCGATGAATTCCTGGGATGACCAGAATGTCCGCGATGCGCTGGCGAAAAATGCCGCCACCGGCCGCAGGAAGATCGTCGTCTCCGGTCTGTGGACGGAAGTGTGCAATACCACCTTCGCACTCTCGGCGCTGCATGATGTCGCGGATTACGAGATCTACATGGTGGCGGATGCCTCCGGCGGCACTTCTCTCGATGCGCATAAATATGCCATGGACCGCATGGTGCAGGCGGGTGTCATTCCCGTCACCTGGCAGCAGGTACTGCTGGAATGGCAGCGCGACTGGGCTCGCAAGGAAACCTATGACGCCGTCACCTCGCTGGTGAAGGAACATTCCGGTGCCTACGGCATGGGCATCGATTATGCCGTCACCCATGTCCATGGCGGTGCAGAGCGCGTCAAGCACGGCAAGCGCATCGGCCCGAACCCCGCGAAATAAGCTTTCAGCCATGCCACGCCGGCGGGACCAGTATCCCGTCCGGCGCGGCTTTATCCATCCAAAGGAGGTTTCCATGAAAGTCTATCTTCTGTCCCTTGGCGCTGGCCTGCTGGTCGGCATCGTCTACAGCCTGCTTAACGTGCGCTCGCCGGCGCCGCCCGTGATTGCGCTTGTCGGTCTGCTGGGCATATTGGTCGGAGAACAGATCATCCCCTTCGCAAGGACGATCATCGACAGGGAACCAGCCGCCGTTTCGTGGTTCAACCAGATCAAGCCGCACATGTTCGGCCATATGCCCAAGGGTGGTTCTGAAACCACGGGTCTCGCGCAGACGCAGCAGCCGACCAACCGGGAGAAAAGCTGATGCCGACACGACGCACTTTCCTCGGCGCGGCATCCAGTCTCGCCTTTCCGAATCTGTTTTCACCGGCTAAGGCCGCTGATCCCATCAAGAGCGGAGCTTCGTCCATGCATCCAGATACCATCCTTCACAATGGCCGCGTCACGACACTTGATCGCGGCAATCCGAATGCAACGGCAGTCGCCATCAAGGATGGTCTGTTTGTTGAAGTGGGAAGCGATGCCGAGGTCATGGCCCTTGCCGGGTCGGAAACGAAGATCATCGATCTCAAGGGCAAGCGCGTGCTGCCCGGCCTGATCGACAACCACACCCACGTCATTCGTGGCGGCCTGAACTTCAACATGGAACTGCGCTGGGACGGCGTTCGCTCGCTTGCCGATGCCATGGATATGCTAAAGCGCCAGGTGGCAATCACGCCCGCCCCGCAATGGGTGCGCGTGGTCGGCGGCTTCACCGAGCATCAGTTCGCCGAAAAGCGCCTGCCCACCATCGAGGAGATCAATGCGGTGGCCCCCGATACGCCGGTCTTCCTGCTGCATCTCTATGACCGCGCGCTGCTGAACGGCGCAGCCCTTCGCGCCGTCGGATACACCAAGGATACGCCGAACCCGCCCGGCGGCGAGATCACGCGCGATGCCAATGGCAACCCGACTGGTCTGCTGCTGGCCACGCCAAATGCAGGTATCCTGTATTCGACGCTTGGAAAGGGACCGAAGCTTCCGTTTGATTACCAGGTGAATTCGACCCGCCACTTCATGCGCGAGCTGAACCGGCTCGGCATTACCGGCGTGATCGATGCTGGCGGTGGCTTCCAGAACTATCCGGACGACTACGAGGTGATCCAGAAGCTTTCCGACGAAAACCAGATGACGGTTCGTCTAGCCTACAACCTGTTCACGCAGAAGCCCAAGGAAGAGAAGGAAGATTTTCTCAACTGGACCTCGTCGGTAAAATACAAGCAGGGCAATGATTACTTCCGCCACAACGGCGCTGGCGAGATGCTAGTGTTTTCCGCCGCCGATTTCGAGGATTTCCGTCAGCCGCGGCCGGATATGCCACCGGAGATGGAAGGCGAACTCGAAGATGTCGTCCGGATTCTGGCGGAAAACCGCTGGCCCTGGCGCTTGCACGCCACCTATGACGAGACTATCTCCCGGGC
>Ga0308161_1004635_pt1 | contig 12450 bp, 8 predicted proteins | sample PhyFR2_FD_201034 | JGI IMG/M metagenome (GOLD analysis project Ga0308161, IMG submission 201034) | Phyllosphere microbial communities from UC Gill Tract Community Farm, Albany, California, United States - DLSLF.R2 | ecosystem: Host-associated > Plants > Phyllosphere > Unclassified | place: USA...
CGCTTGTCGGCCTCGCAGCACAGCGCGATGCGTGCCACCCGCTCCGGCCGGCGCAACGCATCGCAGCGGCCCAGCAGTTCCAGCACGGTGGCATCGCGCAGTTCGTCGATGCGATGCACGTTCAGATGCTCGCGGCAGACGGCCTCGGCCAACTGCTGGTGCTCGGTCGGAATCTTCAGGCGCGCGCACAGTGCTTTCAGCGGTTTGATGCCGCGCTGCTCGTGCATGATGTGGCGCGGCCATTCCTCGGCTGGGGTCAGGCCCTTGCCGAGGTCGTGGGTCAGTGCGGCAAAGCCGACCAGGTCATCACCGGGCGCCAGCGTCGCCGCCATGTCGCTGACCATTTCCTGGTGGATGCCGGTGTCGACTTCCGGATGGAATTCCGCGCGCTGCGGTACGCCGTACAGCGCTTCCAGCTCCGGCAGTATCGGGCCAAGCGCGTGCGCGTCGTGCAGGGTGCGCAGGAACGCCGATGGGCGCTCGCACACAAGTGCCTTGCGCAGTTCCTGCCACACACGTTCCGGTACCAGCGCGTCGAGCTCGCCACTGGCGGCCACCTCGCGCATCAGCGCCATGGTTTCCGGCGCGACGGTAAAACCGAGCGAGGCGAAGCGGGCCATGAAGCGCGCCGCACGCAGGACGCGTAGCGGGTCTTCAACGAATGCAGGACCGACATGACGCAGCACGCGCTGCTCGATGTCGCGCGCGCCGCCATAGGGATCGACCAGCGTGCCGCTGTCTTCATCGCAGGCGATTGCATTGATGGTGAAGTCGCGGCGCTGCAGGTCTTCTTCCAGCGTCACCGCCGGATCGGCATCAACGACGAAGCCGCGGTAGCCACGGCCGGATTTGCGTTCGGTGCGGGCCAGCGCGTATTCCTCGCCGGTCTTCGGGTGCAGGAAGACGGGAAAATCACGGCCCACGGCGGTGAAGCCCTGCGCTTCCATCTGCGCGGGCGTGGCGCCGACGACGACCCAGTCACGGTCGCCGGCAGGGCGCTGCAACAGGCGGTCGCGCACGGCGCCGCCGACAAGATAGATCTTCATGGGGGGATGATGGCACGGTAGCGCCGGGCCGTGCCCGGCCGAACACATGGCGTTCGCCGGGCATGGCCCGGCGCTACCGATACAACGTGATCAATCGCCGCCCTGGTCGGCGTTGGCGGCGCAGGTGAAGGCCTTGCGCTTGTCCACCAGGCGGCCCATCAGGCGGTCGCTCAGCGGCAATGCGTCGCCATTGAGTCGCCAGTCGTAGATCACGCTGAAGGCCAGCACGCGGGCGACATACTCGCGCGTTTCCTTGTAGCTGATGGTCTCGATCCACAGGTCCGGATCGAAGCCCGGGCGCTGGGTCTGCCAGCGTGCGGTCGGCGTCGGGCCCGCGTTGTAGGCGGCGATGGTCACGTAGGGCAGGCCGTCGTACTTGTTCATCAACTGCCGCAGGTACGCGGTGCCGATGGCGATGTTGGTATCCGGGTCGTACAGGCTGTCAGCGCCGCCGTAGCCGGTCAGGCCGATGGACCTGGCCACGCCGGCGCCGGTCGCCGGCAGTACCTGCATCAGGCCCATCGCATTGGCAGGCGAACGCGCGCGCGGGGTGAAAGTGCTTTCGGCGCGGATCTCGGCGGCCACCCAGGCCGGGTCGATGGCATTGCGTGCCGATTCACGGCGGATCGTGGCGTCGTGGTGCAGCGGGAAGCGCAGGTCGTACAGGCGTTGCTCCTGCGGCTGCTTGCCGAGCGCGAACACCGCGCGGTCGAACCAACCGTTGTCCTGCGCTACGCGCACGGCGAGGCGACGCTGGGTGTCATCGAAGCGCGACAGCGCATTGTTCCATTCGGCCACCGCCCAGCCGGCGCGGTCGATCTGGTACAGCGCCATCGCCCGCTGGATGGCCGGATCGCGGGCCACCGCGGCCTGCGCCTGTGCGCTGTCGTTGGGCTTCCACGGGCACAGCGTGTAGGGCTGCTGCAGCTTGTCCGCAGCGAGGAAGCCATGGAAGGTCGGTGCGCGCGCGGCTTCGCGGAACAACGGCTGCGCCTGCTGTGCCTGGCCGGTCTTTTCCAGCATGCGGCCTTCGAAATAGCGCCAGCGCGAATCGTTGCGCTGGGTCGGGCCCATCTTGCGGATCGCTGCCAGCGTCGCCGGCCAATCGCCGCGCGACATCGCTTCGCGTGCGCGCCATTCGTGCAGGCGTTCGTCGTAGGCCGCATCGGGCACGGCATTCAAACGGCGAGCCGAGTCGGGCAGGTAGGACGCCACCGTCCACAGGGCGATCTGGTAACGCACCTGGCCCTGCTGTTCGGCGCTCAGGCCCAGCGCCTGCGCGTACTGCGGCAGCTGCTGCTCGGTAGCGTCCGGGTCGGCCTTGGCCAGCTTGGCCAGGCCGTCGGTGGCGATGCGCCGGCTGCGCTCGTTGCGCGGCCAGTTCAGGGCGCTGGCATTGGGCTTGTCGACGAAGGTCGCGTAGGTGTTGGCCAGGGCAAGATCACTGGCCGGCAGGCCGCGCGCGGCCGAACGCATCACCGCCGGCTGCTGTGCATCGGCAGCGGCATCGATGCGTTCCCAGCGCAGCGCATCGCTCATGCCACCCTGCGCCTGCAGCACGGCGAACACGGCGTCGCAGGCATCGGGCAACGACTTGCCGTTCTTGCGCCACAGATCCTGGGCTTCACCGATCCACTGCGGGTCCAGCTTGCCGGTGGCCTGGCGCGCCGTCAGCTGCGCACAGCGCAGGCCGAGGTTGTCGGTGGGAGCCCAGTTGGCCAGCAGCGTCGGCCAGTCCTGGCGGCGCGCTACAGAGGGCAGCCAGGCGCTGCGGAAGCTGTTGGCCACGGCCTGGCCCTGGTAGCGCTTGAGGAAGGCCTGTGCCTGCGCCGTATCGACGGTGTCGATGTTGCGCCGCAAGTTGGCGAACTCCAGCCAGCCATACGCGGGATGGCGGCTGAGCGCGGCGGCCTGGCCGGGATCGAACTGGCCACGTTCGGCGGCGGCGATGGCGGCCTTCAGCTGGGCGTTCTGGGCATCGAGGGACTGGGCACTCGCGCAGCCGATCAGCAGCGTGGTGGCCAGCGGGAGCAGGGACAGGGCGGTCGAAGATCGTCGGGTCATGGCGACCAGCATAGCGGGCAGTGGCTGAATTCAGTTTCGCATCGTGTACACGGCCGAAGATGGCAACGACAGCTGAATGACGGCGGGATCCGCACTGCCGCGAAGGCGGTTGTCCGGCGTAGGTTTGGGCTGGGGCGACCGGCCCTGCTGCAGGGAGCGGCACATGGCATTCAGTAGCGCAGGAAGAAGCGGCCCGCTGGCGGACATCAACGTCACGCCACTGGTGGATGTAATGCTGGTGTTGTTGATCATCTTCATCGTGACCGCGCCGATGTTGTCGCGGCCGATCAACGTGCAGTTGCCGCAGGCCACCGATCGCGTGGTGGATCGCCCCGAACCGCCACCGCCGATCGAGCTGCGCCTCGATGCGTCCAGCCAGTTGAGCTGGGACGGGCAGCCGATGGCCATCGGTGATCTGCAGTCGCGCCTGCAGGCGCAGGCCAGCGAGCATGCCGGCAACCTGCCGGAGCTGCGCATCAGCACCGATCCGTCGGCCGAGTACGACGGCATGGCCAAGATCCTGGCCGCCGCCGAAGCCACCGGCATGCAACGCATCGCGTTCGTGCAGTGAGCGATTCATCGGTGCGGCCTTCCCAAGGGAAGGCCGCACGTGTACCGGTAGCGCCGGGTCATACCCGGCGGCAGACCTGCGATGTGCGCCGGGCTTGGCAGAGACCTCTTCGACAATTCGCCGGGCATGGCCCGGCGCTACCGTGACCCCGGGGGAATGACCCAGCGCTACGGCGATGTTGTCGTGCGCGCATTCCGGTGAATACGTAGGCAAATGACGTTATCTGCTTTCAGAATCGTCAAATTCGCGTGAAAGAGTGTCGGGCATCACGCCGCGATGTTTAACGCTTGTTTACAAAGGAGACGCTGCCGCCATGCAGGGGGGAGCGCGGCAGTCCATGTCCCGACATTCCTTTGGAGAGAGAGCGAATGAATTACCTGCATCACCGCCCCTTGGCGGTTGCCGTCGCGCTGTGCGTGACCGCACTGGCCCCGTTGGGGGCTGCTGCCCAATCGGCCACTACCGACCTGGATCGCGTCGAAGTCACAGGTACCCGCATCAAGCGCGCTGAAGTGGAAGGCCAGGTGCCGGTCCAGACGCTCAACCGCGCCGACATCGAACGCACCGGTCTGACCTCGATCGGTGAAGTGCTGCAACAGCTCACCGGCTCGGGCTCGGCACTCAATGCCAAGTTCAATTCCTCGGGCAACTTCGGTTTCCCACCCGACGGCAGCGGCGTCGGCGCGGGTTCGGCGCAGGTGGACCTTCGCCATCTCGGTGCCAAGCGTGTACTGGTGCTGGTCGATGGCATCCGCTGGGTCAATGAATCCTCGGCCTCGGGCGTGGGCTCGGCCACCGATCTCAACACCATCCCGCTGGCGATCGTTGAGCGCATCGAAGTGCTGGAAGACGGCGCATCGTCGCTGTACGGCTCCGATGCCATCGCCGGCGTGGTCAACATCATCACCCGCCGCGATTTCGATGGTGGCCAGGTGACGATGAACTACGGCCAGTACGGCAAGGGCGATGGCACGCAGAAGGGCGTGGACCTGGCCTGGGGCAAGAGCGGCGACCGTTACAGCCTGTTCCTGGGCGCAAGCTGGACCAAGCAGGACCCGGTGTATGCGAAGGACCGCGAGCAGTCGCGCTTCCCGATCCCCGGCACCGGCCTGGCCTTCGGCAGCGGCGGCATTCCGCAGGGGCGCTTCGCCTTCGTCGATCCCAACACCGGTGCCGAACAGGACATCGTGCCCAACACCGGCGTGAGCAGCCCGCGTTACGACGGCAGCGCCGGCTGCAACCGCACCGACGACTACCACTGCTTCACCAGCGCCGACCGCTTCAACTTCGCCGAATACAACATGGTGCTGACACCGTCGGAGCGTAAGGGCCTGTTCGGCCAGTTCCGGTTCGACATCACCGACAACGTGCAGTGGTACGTCAAGGCACTGGGCAACCGCCGCGAGTCGACCAACCAGGCCGGCCCGGAGCCGCTGTTCTTCGGCCCTGATGGTGCCACCGGCAATCCGCTGGCCGACAACATCGTGGTCTCGGCACTGAACCCGTACAACCCGTTCGGCTTCGACCTGGTGTCGTCGGGCAACATGAGCCTGATCGGCCGCCGTCCGGTGGAAGGCGGCGCGCGCGTATTCGAACAGCAGGTGGACACCACGTACTTCGCCACCGGCCTGGTCGGCAACTTCCAGGCCGCTGACCGCAGCTGGTACTGGGACGTCAACGGCATGTACAGCAAGAACAAGGCCGAGCAGACCAACTACGGCAGCTACAACATCTACAACGTCAACATGGCGCTGGGCGATCCTGCGGTGTGCGCGGCCACGCCGGGCTGCGTACCGCTGAACATCTTCGGTGGCGCCGGTTCGATCACCCCGGACATGCTGCGCTGGATCCAGCCGGTGGTGCGCGACCGCAGCCAGAACGAGCTGAGCCTGTTCACCGCCAACCTGTCCAGCGATCTGTTCACCCTGCCGGCCGGCCCGGTGTCCTTCGCCACCGGCCTCGAACACCGCAAGTACAAAGGTTCGTACCAGCCTGACCCGCTGACGGTGATCGGCCACTACAACGGCGTACCGTCGCAGCCGACGTCCGGCTCCTACGACGTCAACGAAGCGTACCTGGAGCTGAGCGTGCCGATCTTCGCCGACTCGGCGCTGGGCAAGAAGCTGGACCTGAGCCTGGCTGGCCGCTACTCGGATTACTCGACCTTCGGTGGCGAGTTCACTCCCAAGTACGGCCTGCGCTGGCAGGTGACCGATGACTTCGTGCTGCGTACCACCTATGCCGAAGGCTTCCGCGCACCGTCGATCGGCGAGCTGTACGGCTCGGCCGCGCGCGCCGATCTGCAGTTGTTCGATCCATGCTCGGTGGGCCTGGGTGGCACACCGCCGCGTGGCAGTGCGGCCAACTGCGCGTCGCTGGGCGTGCCGACCGGCTTCCAGCAGGCCAACTCGCAGATCTCGGTGACCACCGGCGGCAACCGCGAGCTGGAGCCGGAGCGGTCGCGCAGCTTCAGTGCCGGTTTCGTGTGGAGCCCTTGGTTCGGCAACGATGCATCGTGGTCGGAGCGCTTCGACGTGGAAGTGACGTTCTACCGCCACAACATCGATGGCGCGATCCAGGCGATCAACGCGCAGACCCAGCTGGACCTGTGCGTGGATACCCTGGACCCGATCTACTGCGACGGCATCACCCGTGCCAGCACCGGTGCGGTCAGCAGCTTCAACAACCGCCTGACCAACCTGGGTTCGATCAAGACCGACGGCTGGGATGTGGACCTGTTCTGGACCCTGCCGCAGAGCTCGATCGGCCAGTTCAAGCTGGGCTGGAAGAACACGTTCGTCGGTCGCTACGAGGCCACCGGTGCGGCCGGCCAGCGGCAGCCACAGAAGCCCGGCGTGGAAGTGGCTGACAGTTCGATTCCGGAGTGGACCAGCAACGCCAGCATCGGCTGGACGCTGGACAACTGGAGCGCCAACTGGACGGTACGCCACATTTCCGAACTGACCGAAGACTGCGGTGACGCCATGGCGTTCCCGGTGTGCAGCAACCAGGCCGCCGGCACCAACACGCTGTCGGCCACCACCTTCCATGACATGCAGGTGGGCTACAAGATCGACTGGATGAAGGGGCTGCAGCTGACGGCGGGCCTGAACAACGTGTTCGACAAGGACCCGCCAATCTGCCTGTCGTGTTCGTTGAACGGCTATGACGCCTCGACCTACGACATCCCGCGTGGCCGTTACTGGTACCTGCGCGCGGACCTGCGGTTCTGATGTGGGTACAGCAGCGCCGGAGAGATCCCGGCGCTGCTGTTGCCGCGGTAGCGCCGGGCCATGCCCGGCAACGTTTCCTTCAGAACGACCAGGTAAACGTCAGCGAGCCGTTGCGACCATCGCCATACGCACCGTAGCCATTGATCTGCGAGAGGTACTTCTTGTCCAGCAGGTTGTTGAGGTTGGCCTGCACGCTGAACTCCGGCGAGATGCGGTAGCGCACGAAGGCGCTGACCAGTGCGTAGCCGCTCTGCTCGATGCGGCCATAGGCCGGCACCGGGTAGTAGATGCGGTTCTGCCAGTTGGCACCGCCACCGACAGTCAGTTCCTGCAGCGACTGCGGGGTGTAGCTGGTGAACAGCTTCAGCGCGGTCTGCGGCAGGTTGGTGTTGATGTCGGCGTCGTTGGCATCCTTGGCCACGTAACGGGAGGCGCCGAACGTGGCGTTCCAGCCCGGTGCCAGTTCGCCGTTGAGCTCGAACTCGAAGCCACGGCTCACCGTGCCGCGTGCGGCGCGATAGGCGAATTCGTTCTGGTTGCCAGGCACCGGCTCGCCAGTGATCTGGCCGACGTTGTCCTGTTCGATGCGGAACACCGCCAGCGAAGCATTCAGGCGGTTGTCGAACCAGGCGCCCTTGACGCCCACTTCGTAGCTTTTGCCATCCACCGGGTCCAGATAGCTGCCGTTGCGGTCCTTCAGCGTCTGCGGCTGGAAGATCTCGGTGTAGCTGGTGTACGCCGAGTAGGTGTCGTTGATGTCGAACACGAGGCCGGCATACGGCGTAGTCACCTTGTGCTGGCGATCTGCGCCTTCGCCCTCGCTCTTCCAGTCGGTGTAGCGCGCGCCGATGATCAGCTTCAACGGATCGGCCAGCGACAGGCGTGCGGCGGCATAGCCGGCCTTCTGGGTGATGGTGCCCTCGCTGGCCAGCGCCAGCGGGTTCCAGTTCGGCTCGCTGATGTTGCCCGTCCAGTTCAGGTAACTGGCGAACGGGTCCCAGCTCTGGCCGGCGCCGCCGACCTGGTAGTCGCCGTAGTTGGCGTAGTCGCGCTTGTTGTAGCTCAGCCCGGCCATGAACTGGTGCTCGCGGCCGAACAGCTGGAACGGACCATCAACGTAGCCATCGACACCGGTGACCTTGCGCTCGGTGTTGTAGAAGCCTGCGGACGGCGAAATGCCCGCACCGGTGGTCTTGTCGAAGTTCGAGGCGCCGGTGGTCCAATCGTTGTACGCGGGGTAGAACAGCTTGTCGTCGGCCCTGGTCTGGTCATGCGTTGCGCCGATCTTGAACTTCCAGCCGTTGCTGAATGCGTGCTGCAGGGTGGCGAACGCGCGCTTGCTGGTGGTGTCCCAGTAGGTCCAGTTCGGGCTGGCGTTGAACGATTCGTCGTACGGGGTCGCGCTGCCGTCGGAGTACAGCATCGGGAAGCCACCCCATGTCGCGCCGTTGGCGCGCTTCTGCTGGTAGTCGTAGCCCACGCTGAGCTGGGTATCCGGGGTCAGGTCGGCGTCGATCACCGCATAGCCCAGCGTCTTGCGCTGGTTGTAGCGGTCCATCTGCCCATCGGTGTCCAGGTAGCTGCCGATCACCCGGCCGCGCACAGTGCCGCTGGCGTTGAGCGCGCTGCCCACGTCCACGGTGGTGCGGGTGCGGCCCCAGCTGCCGACGTTGACCGACACGCTGCCGGTCAGTTCGGCGCTGTCGGCGTGCTTGCGGATCAGGTTCACCGAGGCGGAAGGATTGCCGGCGCCGCTGAGCAGGCCGGTGGCGCCGCGCACCACTTCCACGCGGTCATACAGGGCCAGGTCCAGGCCGGAGTCACCGTAGCTCCAGTTCTGCACCATCTGCGTGGGCAGGCCATCGAACTGGTACGCATCGATGTAGAAGCCGCGCGCATAGAACTCGGTGCGCTCGCTGTCGGACTGGGTGCTGGTGACGCCGGTGGTGTTGCCCAGCACGTCGATGATGTCGTCCAACTGCTGATCTTCGATGCGCTGGTGGCTGATGATGCTGACCGACTGCGGGATCTCGCGCGGCGCCAGGTCGAAACGGGTGCCGGCCGAGGTACGGCGCACCGAATAGCCTTCGGCGCGCTCGCCCTTCACTACGACCTTGTCGAGGGTGGTCGGGTCGGTGGCGGTTTCGGCGAAAGCGGTGGGTGCGACGGCGCAGAGCGCGACGAGCACGGCAACGGACAGCCGCTGCGGCTGCGGGGTACGGAAGGCGGAACGGATCATGCGGATTCCTGCAACGGGCACGCGCGTTCGGCCGTCATCCAGGAGTCGAGGCGCTACGGGTAGGGGAAGGGCGGGCAGGCCGTCCTGGCACCACCGGAAACGAAAGAAATGGTAATACGAACTATTCCTATTTACAAATCATGAACAAACGCCTGCGGCCTCGCGGCTCGGCTCGGTTGCCGTCAGCGGGTGCCCTGCGGTTGCAGCAGCGGCAGCGGGTCCCGCGCGCCGTCGGCGCCATAGATGCCCCAATGCAGATGGGGCGGCGTGCCCTTGGCGTTGCCGCTGTCGCCAACATGGCCGAGCAGGTCGCCGGGTTGCACCACCTGGCCGCGCGCCAGGCCATCGGCCCAGTCTTCCAGGTGCGCGTAGTAATAGCGCTCGCGTCCCGGCCCGATCACCCAGACCTGGCGGCCACCGAGTCCGTTGTCGCGGATGTCGGCGACAACGCCGGGGGTAGCGCTGCGCACCGGCGTGCCGCGCTTGCCGAAGATGTCGATACCCGCGTGCGTGCGGTCGCGCCCGCGCGGTGCGCCGAAGGTATCGGCGATCTGCCGGGGCCGCACGCCGTCCACCGGCACCGGCAGTTGCGTGGCCGGTGGCATGCGCGAGAGTGTCCACAGCATCTTCGGTGCGGCAGCCCACGGGCTGTTCCAGAAGGCCATCGCCGCGATGGCCAGGATCAGCAGGACGGCGCCACGCAGCAACCAGCGGCGCAGGCGTCTGGCGTTGGAGGGGGAAGCGGTGTTCATGCGTCACCAGTGTAGGAGCAGGACAGGCTCGACGGCATCTGCGTCATGTCAGCGGCACGTCGAACCCGCGCTTCAACGTGCCCAGCGCTACCGACGTGCGGAAGCGCTCGATGTTGTCATCACCACCGAACAAGCGCTCGGTGATCGCCTCGTATTCCTCCATCGATGCCGCCGACAGCAGCAGCAGGAAATCGCCGTCGCCGGTGATCGAGTAACACTGCTGCACGGCAGGGTCGTCCTGCACGCGGCGGCGGAACGGGGCGACCTTCTCGCGCTGTTCGCTGACCACGCGCACCTCGACGATGATGGTCAGCGGCCGGCCGATCTTCGCGGCATCGATCACCGCCACATTGGCAGCGATCACGCCGCTGTCCTGCAGGCGCCTGATCCGCCGCTGCACCGCCGGCGTGGACAGGTGCACGGCTTCGGCGATCTGCCGCTGCGGCAGGGTGTTGTCCTGCTGCAGGAGGGCGAGGATGGCGCGGTCGAAGCTGTCCAGCACGGGGGCGGTGGCCATGGTGAGCAGAAGTTGCACGGACGGGCCGTCAATTGAGCCAAGTGCTCGCCGCCGACGCAATAGACTGGCGGCATGCAGACTTCTCGAATCGCGCCGATGTTGCCGGCGCTGGCGGTGCTCGGCTCGGTCACCGCACTGGCCATCGGTACCTCCTACGCCAAGCAGCTGTTTCCGTTGATCGGCGCGCAGGGCACCAGCGCGCTGCGCGTGGGCTTCTCGGCGCTGTTGCTGCTGCTGTTCTGGCGGCCATGGCGCTGGAAGACCAGCCGCGTGGATGCGGTCACCATCCTGCGCTATGGCCTCACTCTGGGCTTGATGAACCTGTTGTTCTACATGGCCTTGCGCACGATCCCGTTCGGCATCGCGGTGGCCATCGAATTCACCGGCCCGTTGACGGTGGCGATGCTGTCGTCGCGGCGGCCGATCGATTTCCTGTGGGTGGGTTGCGCGGCGGTCGGGCTGCTGTTGCTGCTGCCGATCGGCGGCGGCCCGGCACTGGACCCGGTGGGCGTGCTGTACGCCATGGGGGCGGCAGCGTGCTGGGGCCTGTACATCGTGTTCGGCAAGCGCGCCGGCCACCTGCACGCCGGGCATTCGGTGTCGCTGGGGCTGCTGGCCGCGTCGCTGGTGGTGGTGCCGGTGGGCGTGGTGCATGCCGGTGCGGCGTTGCTGGAGCCGAAGATCCTGCTGGCCGGGCTGGTGGTGGCGCTGGTGTCCAGCGCGATCCCGATGTCACTGGAAATGATGGCGCTCAAGCGACTGCCGAAGGAGACCTTCGGCATCCTGATCAGCATGGAACCGGCGGTGGCCGCGCTGTGGGCGATGCTGCTGCTGCATGAGCACCTGCATGGCCTGCAGTGGCTGGCCATCGGCTGCACGGTACTGGCCTCGGTGGGCAGCACGATGACCGCACGGCGGTTGAAGGTGCCGGTGGCGCAGGCAGGGTAGCGCCGGGCCATGCCCGGCGGAGAGCGTGCGGACCAACGGTCCGCACCCACCAGGTCAGCCTGCCAACGGGGTCCGCACCACCAGGGCAGCGTGCCAACCAAGGTTGAGCCCCTACCAGGGGCGGTAGCGCCGGGCCATGCCCGGCGAGCGCAGCGGCAGCGCTCAGCGCAGGGCGTCGGCCGGGACGTCGATTGCCATCGCCAGGGCAAGATGGTCGGAGAACGCAGCGGGCACCGCTTCCACGGTGCGGGTCTGCAGGCCGCTGCTGACCAGGATGTGGTCGATGGCGCGGTCGGGGCGCCAGCTGGGGAAGGTCGGCACGATGCAGCCGGGCGGCTGCAGCCGGGTCTTCTGGTACAGCACCTGCATTTCCGGACGTTCGGCCAGGCAGTTGAAGTCGCCCATCAGCACCGCATTGGGATGGTCGGACAACAGCTCGGCAATGAAGCCGAGCTGGGCCATCCGCGAACCGGCGCCCAAGGACAGATGCGCTACCGCGACGGCCAGGCCATCGCGGCCATCGCCGAACTTGGCCAACAGCACGCCGCGCCCGCCGATACGGCCGGGCAGGGCATGGTCCTGCACTTCCACCGGTTCCAGCTTGCTCAGCAGGCCGTTGGCGCTGGAGGCGACGCCACCCATGCGCCGGTTCGGCTGGTGGCTCCAGTAATTGAAGCCGGCGCGTTGGGCCAGGTAATGGGTCTGGTTGGTGAAGCCCGAGCGCAGGCTGCCCGGGTCAGCCTCCTGCAGGCCGACGATGTCATGACCGCGCGCCAAAGTGGCAATCGCGTCAAGGCTGCTGCGCTTGCGACCCGCCGGCAGCGCATGTGACCAGCTGCGGGTCACATAGTCGCTGTAGCGGCGGGTACTTGAGCCGGCCTGGATGTTGGCCGTCAGCAAGCGCAGGGTCCGTGTTGTGGGGGAAGTCACGGCCGGGAAAACGTCTCTTTGATCAGTGAGCCTGGGCCGCACCGCGTTCGCGGGCGATCAGGTGGTCGGCAATGCGCAGCATGTCCGGGAAGCTCTTGCCCTTCACCAGGTACTTGCCGTTGACGATGATCGACGGGGTGCCGCTGATCT
>Ga0308161_1004639_pt1 | contig 12445 bp, 15 predicted proteins | sample PhyFR2_FD_201034 | JGI IMG/M metagenome (GOLD analysis project Ga0308161, IMG submission 201034) | Phyllosphere microbial communities from UC Gill Tract Community Farm, Albany, California, United States - DLSLF.R2 | ecosystem: Host-associated > Plants > Phyllosphere > Unclassified | place: USA...
GGGTTCTCGTGGAGTTCGGTGAGAGTCTCGCTCTCTATCTTCAATTCCTCCCGAGCTCGAATGATCGAATAGGTTTACTGCAAGGAATCGCTTCACTTGCTCTACTCTACGAAGTCTTTACATCCACCAAATCGAGTATCCTTCAAGCCAAATTTCTCGTCACTTCAAAGAAACGATTTCGAAGACTCGAGATGTCTTGCGGTTCTTCGAGTTCGACTCTTCGACACGATGCAGCGGTATCGTACTCATCACCTCTGTAGCTGTCATCGAATGGAATATCCTACAGTGACTTGACGTGCGTGGATCGTCAGATGCAAGAAGCGAGAGAGCTTTGACCTTGATTGCAAGAGACAGCTTATCCAGTTCTGATCTGACACTACGGGTCCGCTCGCGATCGTCTGTTTCATTGCAATCGAGTATCGTAGCCACTCGAAGCTACGCTCGGAACAGGTCAAGCGTCTAATAAGCAGAGGATTGCGAGATTGCGAACGGACTCTCCTTGTCGCACGATTGATCAGGAAGCTGAAGTCCTCGCTGCCAGCTTCCGGATTCTCTGTTCTCTTCCTATCTACTCCTTCGCACTCTGTGTTCCGATTCAATAGATCTACGAAGGAAGAGTGGATCGAGATGACTGGACTTTCGATTCCCTCGTTCACTCTTTCTCTTCTCTTTTTCTCTTTCTCTCTTTCTCTCTTTCCCTCGTCTCTCGCTCTCTCGCTCGTACGTCCTCCTTTCCATCGCCACTCTACAGGAAGGTACCAGGGTTAGTTATGGGAAGGAAAGCGAATTGTTCCTTCATCTCAACTTTGGTTCCTTCCCAGCATTTCTACCTGAACCCCTCGCAGCCCAAGTCGCTAACATTCACTATCATAGCTCTCAACCATGGGCTGGATAGGATGACTACCAGGAATCGGCCCGAGGTCTTTAGGAGAATCAGGAGGAGAACCAATGCTTGTCGATTCGGACGACGAGGCGGACCAGGAGTAGGAGGATAAGGATCATATTCGGTTGAAGAGCAAGTCACTGATCATGCGACTCAATTGGAGCTGCTCGAGCTCGGAGAACAGGTTTCGATCATGCTCGAATGACTTTCGCAACATCAAGAATGCTCTCGCTCAGCTCTTACTTCTCGTTCTGGTAGACTCGCTTATCTCCCTCGACTCAAATCAAGGTATAAGATTGATGGCAAAGAGTAAACCAGCGCTCACTCGCTTGGTCAGCCTCGTGCGACGACCTCGTCTTTCGACTTTCGCTTCGAAGCTCGATAAGCATCTGTCGCCGTGCCCACGAGCTCGCTTTGTCGCCATCAATCTCGTCAATGCGTTCGAAACAGGAAGCGAGCTTGTCGAGTCCAGCATCGGAGAAGGACAAAGCTGGAAGCTACGAACACAACCCTTTTCAAATTCTTCATCGCATCCTCTGAAAAGTGCCGCCTCGCAATCTTGCCTCGTATCTTCATGCGTGGGATACCTGAGAGGTGATACGAAGGCACTCGCCTTTCCGCTATCGTCGACAAGGCCAAACTAGGGTTGATCGTTTGACACCTGTCCCGATACCGACGTCTCTCTTCAAGGTTCAGCTCGAGTAATCTAGACGTCGCGCCAAAGTTTGACTGCTGTCGAGTCTCAGTCTTGTCGGAGCAGGTACAAAATTTAAAAGTGAGAAGCGAACGAGCTCAAGCTCTCGTGGAAATCTCGCATCGATGAAACGGAATTGAGAATGGATGGGATTGCGTGTAACGACTGAAGAACTGCATACCGACACAGACACTGTGGAAGACCAATGAGGGGGAGTAGACGGCAAAGAGATAGGCAAATAAGAAGAGGAAGGAGTTTGTGAAAACGAAGGAAAGCGAACGAGCTTGCAAAGGGGGAAAGTCAGGAGAGAGGGATACATGTACTGTGCAAAGGGAGAACACAAGGGCAAGACTGCGTATGGAGGTAAATCTAGAGAGAAGCGACGAGTTGGACAAGTTGACGAAGGTGAGGAGCGGTGAGCCAAGCTGGGATGTAAGTCTGAATGAATCGACGACGTCAGTATGCATGCTAGTGAAGGCGGTCCACAAGAATCGACTCACCTCGATACCAGTAACCTCTCGAGGAAGAGGAGTCTCGTAGGGTCCAGCTTCTTCGACCTCTGGAGGGAGGAGCAGGTGATCGTTCTTGTCCCCAGCGACGACACGAGCGTTGACAGCGCGAAGGATTTCGGGTGAGATGGGATTCTCGTAATCGGCAACGTAGTAGTTCGCAACGAGTTCTGTGAACAATATCGAGGAAGTTTAGCTATGATGGTTTCGGAAGATGGATGGACGAGAAGTGCTTACTCTGAATCTGAGTGGGAGTCAACATCCAGCAGACTACGAGCGAAAGAGAGTAAGGATCAGCTCCCGATTCGAGAGTAAAATAGCAGAGAGACTTACCATCAAAGATGATTTCGATATCAGCGAGAGAAGCCTTCTTGAGCTGTAGCAGTTTCGTAGCTTGCATGAGGTGCTCGAGCTGAAGAGTTCCCTCAGGCATATCGTGAGCTTTGCACCATTCTTCGAGACGAGTGATGTTGCTGAGGGGTGAAAGAGGGAAGTCAATCCAATGCTTTCAAATCGAAAGTGAAACAATGTTAGACTCACTATTGGATTTGCATCGCTCGTTTCCAAGATGAGAAGTTTCGTCGCATGAGGAGATCGTTGAAACTCGAAACGCCGATAAGTTTCAGAAGTTCAGTGATCGCTTGCTGAACGACGCTGTGTTCGACATAGTACGACTTGAGACTCTTCCAGACCTTGTTGAGGAGGTTGAGGATGTCGTCCATGCTGAATGCGGGAGGTTGATTTCCGCCAACGAGACGGTTGAAGAGACGTCCTCCTGAATCGCTCGTGACGAAACCGGGTAGAGATTGCGATTCGATTAAAGCGGGGATGACCATCTTGTGAAGACGTTTCTTCGTTTCTTGCATCCAAGTGTGATAGATGTTGTACTCGAGAGAATCGAGATCATGTTTGACGATAGTGACGAGTCGTTCGTAATCATCCCATTCGTAGTCTCGTCCGACAGCGCCATCTCCTGGTCCGATACCTTGCAAGATGTCGGATTCGGCGATGCAGACGAAGGAGAGGATCTCGTGAACGTTTGAAAGCCAGAAGATCCCAGGAACGATGACTTCGTCGCCAGTGTAGCTCTGCGATCGTGGGAGAATTGTCAGCTCAGTGCCGAGAGAGAGAGGGATGAGGCGATCGAGAACTCACCATGACATGCTGTTGGACTGTTTGCATGACATTCGCCAAGAATCGCTCGCTTTCCCTCATCATTCCATACTTCCACATCTCGTTTGTTACGAGAGAAATTAGGTGAGCAGGGAAGAGGACTTCTTTTGGTGACGGTGGACTGGAGAGATTCGGTGAAGGGATCTTGAGATGTCGAATGATGCTGAACAGGACGTCCTCGTCGAGGGGTTCTTCCTCCTCGAGTAATCGCATGATCTCCTCTGCAGGATCGTCGTAAACGTCGGGTAGGTAAGACTTGCCTCCTGGACCAGCACCGAGTCTTCGAACAGCGTTCTCTTGAGGGTAAGCGACTGAAACAGGTCGAGGTCCTCGTTCCCATCGATCGTCATCCGGTATCGGGCTGACTGATGCGTCCGGTACTCCATCGCTGTGCCGCCGTGCTCGACGCTTGCCGTTTGTTGGAGCTGCGAGAGCTGCTGCAGCGAGGGCTCCTCCTCCTGCACCGGCCATCGCGGCTGCACCATTTTCGAGAGCACGAGTTTGACCAGTCGACATTTCGAACTTGCCTCCATCGGGTCGAGCAACTTTGGGAGCCGCGTTGTTTGCAGCGACTTGACGAGAGAGTTGTTCTCGGAGGGAAGCGAGTTCTTGACGGAGTCCAGAGACAGTAGTCGAGTCGTCGCTGGCGGCTGCGAGTGAAGTTTTGAGAGTCGCATGTTGAGCCTCGAGTTCCTCCTTCTGCTTGACGAAGTCTTGATGCAGTCTCTCAATCTCGGCGTCTTGTTCGGCGATCTTCTTGAGCGACTCCTCCAATTTGGCGTCGAGTTCTCGTTTCTGTTGAGTGAGGGCTTCGAATTCGGGGAGAGATACTGTTGGCTTGTCCAATTCGACCTGAAGAGCTCTCGCTTTGGTATCGGCATCGTCGTGTTTGGTGACCCATGACTGGAGTTGTTGTTCGAGAGCGCGGAGTTTGCCTTGGAGTTCTTTGTTGTCGGCAGTTCGCTTCTGAAGGTTCTGAGTGAGTTCGACGACTTTGTTCTCGAGCTTGTAGGAGACCTCCTTGAAGTGAACGGCAGAACGAGCTTCGTGTTTGAGCGTTGAGAGTTCCTTCTTGGCGTTTCGTCGACGAACGCAAGATTGGATCAAGACGACTCGCTTTCGATCCCGAGAAGTAGATTGTTGTACGAGCCTAGAGCAGAACGGTATGAGCATGGAGAGAGACTCGCTAAAGCGTGGACAGCTCACCATCCTCGAATCAGCGCTTGAAGAGCAACGACAGCTTGCGTTTTCCGCTCCTCCTTGTAAGTTCTTCGAACGTGTTGACCACGAGCGACTGAATAGCAAAGGTCGAGCGGGTCAGCGTTTGAGGTCCGAGTAACCAGTGAGAGGAGGGGAAACTCACTGGATTGAACAGCAAGGACTGCTTGTCTCGCTCGTTGGAAACGGGACCTCTCGAGGTAGCCTCGAGCTGCCTTCTGAATCTGCACCGCTGCTCGATCTTGTCGCATCGCCTGAGCCCTCTTTCTCGCATCTTTACCCCTCCACAAAGCTTGTAGTCCAACAGCACCCTTCTGCAATCGCTTGTAATCTCGTTGAGCGATGTAACGTCGAACATTCTTCTGAATGAGGGTTGTGAGCTCGTTGAGTCGGTTCGTACGGAGTTGTTCGAATCGAGCGAGAAGTCCAGCTCGGAAGAAGATCTTGGTGAGTCCGACTTGGTATTTGTCGGCTTCGGAAATCGTAGAGGAAAGGATGTCGCTACAGAGGGTTCGAAGATCGGCAGTTGACGACAATCGAGAAGAAGGTACGAGCATGTAGTATCTGCGATATGAAAAGGTTCGAGTCAGCTTTGAACGAGGAGAAGAGACGGAGAATTGAAAGCAAAAACGAACCGGTCGGCGAATTCATCGAAAGTCCAACGAGTAGGGTAACCAGCGCAACTGATCTTGATTGTTTCGAGGACACCGCAAGCACGTAGTTGTCCAAGAACCATCGGAGGTTCGAATTCCCACGCAGCTTTCGCTTCGTTCGGCTTGATACAACGGATGTAGTGAGCGTTGGTCGAGTCGATCGTGTCCATGAGACTGATAAGAGATGCCTTGAAGATCGATCCGAGAGTAGGCTTGCGAGACGATCCTCCTCCTCCCATTCGACCTCCTCCGAGGGGTTTCGGTCCTCCGAGTACACTCGATCGCTTGTTCTCCATGACGACTGACTGAGGTCGAGCGGCAGCAGCCTTCGCAGCATCAGCTTCAGCAACGGCAGCTTTCGTAGCGTCGGCTCGTTCGAGGACTTCCTTGAGGAAAGAATTCGTTGATCCAGCGAGTAAGGAGAGATGTTCGTCGGGAACGGTGTCGCGATTCTTCTCGAGGAAGCCCTCAGCCTCATAGGTGACATCGAGAGCGTAGTGAGCGATCGTGAAGCCGTTGTTGCCGAATCGAGGTTTCTTGAAGACTTTCGAGTTCTCGGGTTTCGTTCCGACAGTCGAGTAAAGCTTTTGAACGAAGTTGGCGTCTGAGCCTGATGGCATACGTGATTCTTCGTCGAGAAGCGAGAGGACACCGAGCTTGCCCTCGATAAGGTCGATAGTAGGTTGATTGTCGGCGAAATCGATGAAAGTCCAGTCGATCTGTTCTCGAACGTATTCTTCCTGTTCGAGCTTGAAGACGTGGGCGTTGAACTACAGATGATCGTAGAGGTCAGCTTCTGAATTCAATCTAGGTTCACCTGCGAGAGAGACGCACCTCTTGTTGAAGTTTCTCGTTGGCATAGTTGATACAGAACTGTTCAAAACTGTTCTTCTTGAAGTGTTCGAATCCGTAGATATCCTGTGACAGTGCGCGCGAAGATGGTCAGTCGTTGTAAAGCCTGCAGGAATAGGAAAGACGTACGAGAACACCAATGAAACTCTTGACAGATCCCTCTACTTTCTCATTCGTCAAACTTTCGTTCGTGACAGAAACGAGCCAATCGAACAAGCTGGCGTAGATGTGCTTCGCGACCGAATCTTTGACGATGTTGGCTTGAGCGGCGTTGAGACTGGTAACGATCTTGTCCGTTCGGGTGACGATTTGTTTCTTGAGAATCCACTTCTTGAACTCGCTCTTGTCGATACCGAGGAGCTGAGTCGCGAGGATGAGAGATGGGTCCTCGTCGTCGAGGAGGGCGTCCGTTCGAGTAGCTTTGATTTGCATGTTACCGAGATGGAGAAGAGCGGCAAGAAGCCTGAAGATGTGCCATTGGCGTTCGACCGTAATTCCAACAGTACTCAATGCTCGTTGAGTCGTAGCGAACTCGGCGGCATCGTCAACTCCAGGAATGGTGATTGCGTTGGGGCCGCCTTGATTGAGGAAAGTGAACGAAGCAGCCGAATCGAGACCGAGAGATTTTCGTTCTGATGAAGGTGCTCCGGCGAGAAGTTGGTAGAAGATGTGGTAGTTTCGTTCAGTTTCGGGTTGATAGACGAGACGAGATCGTTCGAGAAGGTAGGTTCGGATTCTGGCACCGACGATGGTTTGTGAATCGTCGAACAAGATCTGCGAACATTCACTTCATCAGTCTACATTCTCCCGCAATTCCCGAATGACCGTGAGACTCACCTCAATGTACTTTCCGAAACGTGAAGAGTTGTCGTTCCTCGTCGTTTTGGCGTTACCAAATGCTTCCATAATCGGATTCGTAGCGAGGATCTGTTCCTCCACTTCACTCATGCCACTCGCAGTCGTCTGGGAGAAGGGAAGATCCATCAGCACTGTTCGCATCTGATTCTGATGAAATTCAGTCTTCTCACCTTTTTCTTCCCTGGCCTACTCGAATCCTCGACCGTTGCAAAGTAACGCATAATGTACTTTGCGCTAACCGTCTTTCCTGCTCCGGATTCTCCACTGACGATGATCGTTTGATTTCCACCAGGTTCGCCAGCAGTTCCAATCATGCATCGATACGCCTCTTCTGCGATAGCGAACAAATGGGGTTCGAGATCTCCTTTCCGTCTTCCCGAATAAGCTTGTACGATCGAGTGGTCATAGACGGATAGTGAGGAGAAAGGGTTGACCGCGACGAGGACGATTCCGGAATAGGTGTAAATCGAACGAAGGGAATATCGGTGTAGAATTGTGTGAAGGACTGCGGTCACTCGAACGCTCCGTGAATAGAAGCTCTCATCGGAGGATAAAGTTATGAGGCTTACCAGCAGGCTCATTGAGGTAGGAAAGGTTTGTGAGATCTTCTGTAGATTCGAGTAAAGGGGGGTTGCGAAGGGGAGGTAGAAGGTCTAGAGGGTTCGCGGGATTGGCGGATTCGAGAGCGGATAAAGCAACGGTAACATGCGACTCCTGTGTTCGTGGGAGTAGTGTGAAGAATGATCAAAGTCAGCGAACCGTTTCCCGAAGATCAATCCGTTGCGATGAATCACGCTGAATTCGCTGATTCGCTTTCACAAACTCTAGACCTCGCGAGGAGCTGGTGTACAGCGTATGCAAGCGTTTCTGTCCACGCTTGACGCGGTTCTGAAGGAGGATGAACCGTTCAACTCCTTGACCGTCACGAACTGCTCCAACATGCCTCTAGCCTCCCTCAGCTCTCGTAGCTGCTCCTTGGAGCTCTATCAATGCGCCTCATACGTAATAGAGCTGTCTGTCGCTGCCTTCCCTTGCTACCGCTCGTTCCCCTGAGACCCCTCCGACTCCCTTTGAACAGCGAAATAGAGGACTCGCCTTTCCATTGTCATCGATAAAGCCAAACTTGACTTGATCCCCTTCTATAGCTCTGGTCGATACATGTCCAGATAGCCAACCTTTCTCCTTGTCGGGAAACCAAACTCGTGCGTCCTTCACGTAGGATTCTAGAAGTGAAGACGAACTCATGCCGCCGAATGAGAGAGAAGCGCGTCCAGCACGCTGCTTGTGGTGGTCTAGAAGAAGGTCTGGTGAGGTGAAGTCGAGCTGGAGAAGTGGTCGGAAGTTGAAAAGTGGTCGCGTACTCCCCTTGAAATTCTCTAAGTCGTGGAAGTGAAAATTCTCGAGATACCGTGGTGACCGGTGACCCGATCAGGACTGATGTACGGCTGAGAAATTGAAAATTGGGTTCTGATCAGAACGAGACCTACGAGAAAATTTGCGAAAAGTTTCGTTGCAAGTTTGCGGAAAGTCCTCGATTGCTCTCCGCAGACGACACCTACTTGTCACCCCTGCAAGCTCTGCTTGACGACGACGACGATGACGAAAAGCATCAGGCAGAAGTCTGATCTCGGTTGAAAGACAGCTTCGAAAAGCAATCTCTCTTCACTCGTCGCAAGCAAACAGTATTGGATCAAGCGGTTATGATTTGCGATCAGTGTGGCAGAGAGAGAGAGAGAGAGGAGCAGGGACAAAGTGTTTATGGCTACAGCAAAACAGAGAGAGAAGGGGCAGGGTAAAACTGTTGTAGAAACGAAGAGAGAGAGGAAACTGAAAACTAAAGAGAACCGTACAACCCGGATATGGTACTGAAGAAGGGACAGACAAACAAACAAAAGAGATTGATACTAAGGCGAAATAGTACAGTAATGCAGAGGGACTTGAAAGGGGAATCTTGATGCAGAGGGTAAAAAAAGGTTAGGCGTTTAAAGTGACTTTGAAATGATTGAACGAGAATGCGGGCTGATTGGGTGTGGTTGAGCAGGATATGAATGGGGTGTAGCGCGGGAGAGAAGCTTGGATGCGTGAGAGAGAGAGGTGGAACGCTGGTTGGAGAGAATGAGGGTGGTTCCTTTTTGTCGGTCAGAGAAGATGCGATTTCTAGAGTAGCTGAGAGTGGCGGTTTCGAAGTCAGCTTCTGTGCAGTGAGGGAGAGAGAAAAGGTGAGAGAACTCACTCTTTGGTTTAGCACAAGAACCTTTCGTTGAGTCTTGCGATCTCGCAACAGAGGAAACTCCATCCCAATCTGTTGCTGCGTTTGAGACCGGGTAATCCGAGGTGGACGACAGGATCGCGATCGTGTAAATCGGAGGAAGACGAGTAATCGGAACGAGGAGAAGGAGGAGAAGAGGCGGAGATTTGATCTTGTTCTTCGAGTAACGTTGCTTCGAAGGCATGGAGAGCTGCCATGAAGGGCAAATTGGGCTATGGAGGAGAACGGAGCCAAGTCAGTATCCAAAGTCTGAGAGAAGGAATGGAAAGCAAGAGCTAACCTGAATGAGGATGTTGAGGCGACGACTCCTCGTGAGGAGATAGGCCGAAGCGAGATCGAGTCCGATCTCCTTCATGAGGTAAGCGATGACGATACTAGCTGAACGACTGACTCCGACTTTGCAGTGAACGAGGACTTTTCCTCCTTGTCGACGAGCTTGTTCGATGAAAGCGATTGCTTGATCAATGTGAGGCTGAATCGAATCGATACCGTCGTCGGCAAAGTTCTTGAGGTCGAGTACTGAGATGTTTCCGAGACGTTCTTCGAGCCAGAGAGAGTTCTGAGGAGCGTTCGCAGTCGAGTCGTGACGGAAAGTTTTGCTGAAGGAGAAATTAGGAGGAGTGGGAGGGTGGAGTGCTGATTCACCGAGAGAGACGACGTGGGTGATACCGATCTGTTTGAGCATGAGAGCGTTCGAGGCGTGATTGAGGTTGCCGAGGTAAAGGAATGGGAGGATACGACTTGGGAAGTGACCTTCGAAAGTTTGACCGAAGAACCAAGGGTCGATTGAAGGGCAGGTGAGACGCATTTCCGTACGTTCAGGAATCGAGATGGGTCGAGTAGTCGATTTGCGTTGAGCTGCGAGAGGGTCCTCGGTCGAATCGACGAATCCAGAATCACTCCTTTCCATTCCAGCGCTCTCTGCCTCACGACTGTTTTGCCACTCGATGGCTCGGTCCTCCTCCTCATCTTCGCGGGCGAGGATGTCTTTGACGCGTTGTTCGAGTTTGAGGACAGTTTCTTTGTCGGTGGGGTAAACGAAGAAGCTCTTCTCGCATTCTTGCTGAAGGTAGACATAAGCTTCGGCAGCGGGAATGCGACGGTTGACCATGATGAAGGTGAGAGCGAGGAGGGTCGTTTCGGTGTAACCGTCAGGGCAGTGAAGGAGGACTCGACGAGGAAGTCGATTCGTGTGGTAAGGAGGACAAGCTTGATCTCGAATCCAGAAGGCGAGGTCGACAATCTTGTGAGCATAGGCGGTACGAGCTCGACTCGTGCTACCGAGGGCCATCGGACTCGAGAGCGCCTCGATGTGAAGGATGTCGTCGACTTGAGGTCGAAGGATCGTAGACTTGTGTTCGTAAACTTCTTCTCCATGGACGAGGCGACGAACGTCCTCGAAAGCTTGACCTTGCTGTTGAAGTGTATCGAGGGCGTGTTCGACTTGACCGAGGAAATCGGAAGAATGAAGAGGAGCGCTATCGTGCGATTCGATGCAGACAGCGAAGGATCTAGGGTTTCCATCTTCGAGCAGGCTTGAGCTCGAGTCGGATGAGAGTGGTCGAGATCGAGTCGAAGCGATAGGAACGTCTTGAGAGTTTCCCAACTACTCCGAGGAGAAAGTCAGTCTCTGAATCGAGGTGAAAAGGGAAGCGAAGAGTTGATTTACCCAAACGTTATCTCCAATCTCACAAGCTTCAGTGAGAGTCCTCATTTCCTCCTTCTCGCGGTCGAAGAAGTTGAGGCGATTCCTCGAGAAACCGCTCGAATCCAATGCGACGAGTTTCGGGTGATTCTCTTCGATGACGGAGAAAGGTTCTGTCGGAGGATGGTGGTCAATCACTTATCGCTGCTCAAGTAGTTCAGAGAGCGAGCTTACCAGCAATGACGTAAACGTTGTATTCGAGTCCTTTTCCACCTCGCTTCTGCCTTTCATAATCCATCGCTTCTCTAACTTGCCGAGCAGTCTCCACTACACTCTCATCGATCCCGTTCTCTCCATAGACTACAACATCGCTGATCGTCGCGTACTTTGGACCTTGGAGAGCGAAGTGACGAAGATTGACTTGAGCCGAAAGTTGAGGCATCGCGAACCTTGTCATGGAGGAGGAGGGATCGGTCTCGAGGATTTGGGAAGCGTCGAAAGAGGAGACGATGCGACAGGCGGGTCCGGTAGGTGGAGGAGAAGGAGAAGGCGAGTGAGAAGAGGAGGATGAAGAATGGGTGCTCGTCGAAGAGGTTGACCAGGAAGCGAAGGAAGAAGTGAGTTTGCGACGGAAAAGACTGCCTCCGTTTGATCGAGTCGTCGTAGGTGGAGGAGGTGCTTTGATCGTCGTCAAACCGCGGTAACTAAGTTTCGAGTGTGAAAGAGTGATGAGCGAGAATAATTCAAGGAGAGGCAAACTGGATCAAACTCACTTTGGTGTCTTTGCAGCTTTACCATTCGGGAACCCAAAGTATCTAGCAGCGGGTGAATCTGCTACATCTGCCGCGCCATGACTCCAAGGGAATAACTCCTTTTCATCCAACTTTGTCTTTGAATCGCGTTCATGTAATTCTGCGTACTGTTTCGCGGTGATGACTCTAATTTGAGGTGCATGACAAGATAGCGAGTAGAGTGGGTATTCGTTTGGATCTACTTGAAGTCCGGTGTGCTGAAGCGTCGCGTTCTGCTTCAAAGGGGAAGGGTTTCCTCGAGAAGAACGCGAAGAGTACTGTTGGTGATGATTGTGTTGTTGCTCGGGGAAGATGGTATCGATTTGTGGGAAGAAAGGAGTTGTAGCGAGTGGAGAAGGAGGAGATGCGGAAGAAGAAGAGGAAGAGGAAGGGGCGCAGGCGTGACGGGAAGCTTGAGGGTGTAATTGTACTGAGATAGGAGTGGACATACTTGAAGTGGTTGATGAGAGACCTGCTCCGTCTTGAGGAGGGGAATTGAAGTTTGTGAGAGGAGAGAGAGAGAGAGATGCAATTTGCGTCGCGCCCTTCGAAATTCGCACTTGAAAACACGCCCAATGCGCCTGAATTGTTCTCTTTTCTCCTCTTCCAATAAAGCATCCCAGTCTCATTGCTGTTCAGCTTAGTACTGCTGTTATCGCAGTCAGATCTCTCGTCACGTTCCATCACTTTTATTCGTCACTCAACAAACTTCGCAAAAAAGGTGCCTACAGCTTCGAGAACCGCGTTTCCTTTGCAGGTGTTCAACGCATCGTCGAGCAAGTTCAGTCTCTGACGGAAAGCAGACGTGTCAATTGAAAGAGGGTGATCGAGGTAATGGGAAAGAGCGAGAATCCATCGGAATCATCCAAACCTCCCTCGCGGACCGTTGTCTCTTCTCTT
>Ga0308161_1004641_pt1 | contig 12440 bp, 10 predicted proteins | sample PhyFR2_FD_201034 | JGI IMG/M metagenome (GOLD analysis project Ga0308161, IMG submission 201034) | Phyllosphere microbial communities from UC Gill Tract Community Farm, Albany, California, United States - DLSLF.R2 | ecosystem: Host-associated > Plants > Phyllosphere > Unclassified | place: USA...
CTCGATGCCGCGACGGGCACCTTCCTCGAAGAGGACCGCTCACCCGGGCGCGCGCTGGGCACGATCGACAACCGCGGCAGCCACTTCTACCTGGGGCTGTACTGGGCGCAGGAGCTGGCGGCGCAGACGACGGATGCCGAGCTCGCCGCCGCATTCGCGCCGATCGCCGCGACCCTCGCCGAGAACGAGGAGAAGATCGTCTCCGAGCTCAACGCGGTGCAGGGCACGGCGGTGGAGATCGGCGGCTACTATCGCCCCGACGACGCGCTGGTCCAGGCCGTGATGCGCCCGTCCGCGACGCTGAACGGGATCGTCGACGCGCTGAACTGACCGACGGCACGGAGAAGGGGCCGGATGCGCGAGCATCCGGCCCCTTCTTCTTCTCCTCTTCCCGGGCCGCGAGCGGAACCGAGGGGGAGGAGATGATCAGTTGTGGACCGACACCTCGAGGCCGACGGGCGACCACTCATAGACGAACTTCGCGACGTCGATCGGCATGTTGACGCAACCGTGGCTGCGGGGCGAGCCGAAGGCATTGTGCCAGTAGGTGCCGTGGAAGCCCTCGTCTCCGTTGAAGTACGTGACCCACGGCACGTTCGGCGTCTCGGTGATCGATCCGTCGGGCTCACGGCTCTTCATCGTCTGCATGCGCACGTGCGCGTAGACCGTGAAGTTGCCGGTGTCGGTGGGCGTTGCCGCCTTGCCGGACGAGATCGCCCAGGAGCGCACGACCGCGCCGTTCTCGATGAGCGTCGCGGTCTGGGATCCGAGGTCGACGTCGATCTTGCGTACGAGGTTGACCGACTCGAACGGGGTCTCGGTGACGGCGAGCGGGACGACGCCGTCGGCGGCCTCGAGCTTGTCTGCGACCTCCGACGCGAGGTTCGAGGTGTCGCCGAGCGCACGACCGTTGACGCCCTCGGTCTCGGTGCGGAGCACCTCACCCGAGGAGTTCACGATGTTCGTCGCGTTGACGGGAGCGCGGTCGACGGCGCCCGCGAGGGAATCGATCGTGGTCTGGATGACTGCTTCGTCGGCGACCACACGCAGGGCTCCGTCGTCGTCGACGACCGAGAACCAGCTCGCGGCCGTGGCGGGGTCGATCGGGACAGTGCGCTCTTCGCCGACGTAGAAGCCGATCGTGCCGAGCATTCCGTTCAATGAGGTCATCAGCGTCGTCGCGTCCTCATCGGTGACGGCGGCCGCCGCCTCGACGGGCGCGCCGGAGAACTCGAGGCTCTTGCCGCCGTCGGCGACGGTGTCGGCGATGGCCGAGGCGAGGCCGTCGATGTCGACGGCCGTTCCGGAGACCGACGGGGTGACCGTGTAGGCGGCGGTCGCCGCGTCGAAGACCACTCCGGCATCGGTCGGGTCCTGGTAGCTGGTGGGGACGGCCGCGCGCAGCGCGGAGTCCGCGGTCGCAGGGTCGAGCGTGATCTCGCCCGCGATGGGGTCGCCCATCCATGCTCCGAGATTCCAGAGCGGATGCTCCGCGAAGGCCTTGTCGGCGAGCGCTCCGGCATCGATCGACGCACCGAGGTCGGCGCCCGTGAGGACCACCTCGTCGCCTGCGCCGGTGAGCGTGACCTCGGTCTCGGCGACGTGCGCATCGATCGCGTCAGCGGCGGCGCCGGGGGTGAGCCAGCCGACGGGGATGCCGGCGACGCTGGTGCCCGGGGCGATGAGGATCATCGACGCGGCGCCCGCGGCGAGCACGACCGCTCCCGCTCCGAGCCCGATCCACAGACCGAGGCGCTTCTTCTTGGGTGCGGGCTCGATGGGAGCCCAGGCGACCTCGGGGTCACCGCTCTGCGGCGGGAGGGCGGCGGTGGGCGTATCGGAATCCTGCGGGACGGCGGCATCCGTCGCCTCGTTCAGCTTCTCGGTCTTCGCATCCTGAGCTGAGATCAGATCGGTCACGAACATCACCCCCCGGTTTTCTCGTGTGTCCTCACTGCTATGCTACGCGATCGCAGGTAACGGGGAGGCAACGGTCCGTGGGGCCGAGCGGCAGGCCCTCAGTCGGAGACGACCGCGAGCCCGTCGATCTCGACGAGCATCTCCTCGCGGGGGAGTCCGGTGAACACGGTGGTCCGGGCGGGCAGGACGTCGCCGGTCGTGTGGGCGCTGACGAACGCGCCGTACGCCTCGTTCATGATCGGGAAGTCCTCTCGCGCGGTGAGATACACGCGCAGCATCACGACGTCGTCGAAGGTCGCTCCCGATGCTTCGACGATCGCCTTCACATTCTCGAGGGTGCGAGTGGTCTGCGCGGCCACGTCGCCGGGGAACAGGTACTCCTTCGTCTGCGGATCGACGGGGCCCTGCCCGGAGACCTGTACGATCGGTCCCTTGCGCACGCCCTGCGAGAACGTGTGGGCGGGGGCGGGGGCAGCGTCGGTCGAGATGCGGATCTTCGCGGTCATACCTCCACCCTAGTAGCCTTGTTAGATGCCTCTACAAATTCCGGATCCTGTTCTCGGCACGTGGGCGAAGGGCTTCTCGGCGCGCACCGCGGGCATCCGTCTCTCCGAGATCGCTGGCGCGGATCTGCACCTCTCCGATCTGACCACTCCGATCCTGACGGTGCACGAGGCCGCGCTGGCGCACAACGAGATGACGGTGTTCGACTGGGCGGTCGAGCGGGGAGTGCTACTGGCGCCGCACGGGAAGACGACGATGGCGCCGGCGCTCTGGCAGCGTCTGCTCGATGCGGGGGCGTGGGGGATCTCGGTCGCGACGACGTGGCAGGCCGAGGTCGCGGTCGCGGCCGGGGTGCGCACCGTGCTCATCGCGAACGCCGTGACCGACCGCGAGGCGGCCCGCCACCTCGGCGCACTGCTCGCCGAGGACGCCGGGCTGCGCATCCTGTGCTGGGCCGATTCGCCGACCACGGTGGGCATCTTGGCGGATGCTCTCTGTGACGCGCCGCGGCCCCTCGACGTGCTCGTCGAACTCGGCGGTGCGGGTGGTCGCACGGGTGCGCGCAGCCTCGCCGAGGGCGAGAGCATCGCCGAGGCGATCCTCGATGCTCCGGGGCTGCGTCTCGCCGGGGTCACCGGATACGAGGGGCCGTTCGGACCCGACCGCAGTGCGACGTCGATCGCGGCGGTCGACGCCTACCTCGAGACACTCGTGACCCTGCACCGGCGTCTCGCGTACTCAGAGGATGTGCGTCCGGTGCTGAGTGCCGGTGGCAGTGCCTTTCCCGACCGGGCGGCCGCGGTCCTCGCTCCGCACCGGGCCGATGCCGACATCGTGCTGAGGTCCGGGGCGTTCCAGATCCACGACGACGGCTTCTACTCACGGATGTCGCCGTTCGGTCCGCTCACCTCGACCGCTCCGCTGCGGTCGGCGATGCATGCCTGGTCGCGCGTCGTCTCGCACCCCGAGCCGAACCTCGCACTCCTCGACGCGGGGCGCCGCGATGTGCCGTTCGATCTCGGTCTGCCGATCCCGCAGTCCGTCGACGGCGAGATCACGGCGCTCAACGATCAGCACGCCTTCCTCCACCTCGCGGACACCGCGTCGGTGGTGCCCGGCGACGTCGTGCGTCTCGGACTGTCGCACCCGTGCACGGCCTTCGACAAGTGGCGCGTCGTGGCGGTCATCGACGACCCCGATGCCGACGACCCGCGCGTCGTCGGAGCGGTGGCGACGTGCTTCTGAGCAGCGAGAAGCCGGTCAGGGTCTACCGGGAGGCGACCGTCGTCGACGGCACAGGGGGCAGCCGGTTCGTCGCCGACGTGGCCGTCGAGGGGTCTCGCATCGTCGCCGTCATCGGGGCCGACGACCCCCGACGGCTGCAGCTGCGGGACGACGCGGTCGAGGTGGCGGCCGCGGGCCTCGTGCTCGCCCCGGGATTCATCGACATGCACGCGCACAGCGAGCTCGCGGTGCTGCAGGGCGCGACCCACGACGCGAAGATCCTGCAGGGCGTCACCACCGAGGTGCTCGGCCAGGACGGACTGGGCTATGCGCCGCTCGATGACGACACGGCGACGATCATCCCCGCGCAGATAGCCGGATGGAACGGGATGCCGGATCGCGCTCCCTGGCGCTCGATGGATGACCTCCTCATCGCGATCGACGGTGCATCCGTCGCGAACGCGGCCGTGCTCGTACCGCAGGGGAACCTGCGGATGATGGTCGTCGGGCACGAGAACAGGCGGGCCACGCACGCCGAGATCCGCGAGATGTCCACGATCCTGGCGGCGGCGATGGATGCCGGGGCCTTCGGGATGTCGAGCGGTCTGACCTACACCCCCGGCATGTACGCCGATACGGCCGAACTCGAGGCGCTCTGCCGGGTGGTCGCCGAACGGGGCGGGTACTGGGCGCCGCACACCCGCAGCTACGGGGGAGCGGCGCTCGACGCCTACCGTGAGGTGCTCGACATCGGCCGCCGCACCGGGTGCCCGATCCACCTGACGCACGCGACGATGAACTTCGCACCGAACAGGGGACGCGCGGCGGAACTGCTCGCCCTGGTCGACGCGGCGTCCGACGACGGCGTCGACGTCACCCTCGACACCTACCCGTATCTGCCCGGGGCCACGACCCTGGCGGCGCTCCTTCCCAGTCGGCTCGCCGAGAGCGGCGACCTGCTGGGCGCGCTCGCCGCTCTCGACCGCGCAGGTCGCGAAACCGTGCGCATCGAGCTCGAGGATGTCGGTTCGGACGGCTTCCACGGCGAACGCGCCGACTGGGATTCGATCCAGATCTCGGGCGTCTCGGTTCCGCACCTGACGGGGCTCGTCGGCCGCACGATCGCCGAGATCGCGGCCTCGTCGGGAAGGCGCGCCATCGATGTCGTGATCGACACGATCCTCGCCGACCGCGGCGCCACGGGCATCCTGATGCACGTGGGCGACGAGGAGAACGTCCGCGCGATCATGCGGCACCCGCGCCATTGCGGAGGCAGCGACGGCATCCTCGTCGGGGCGAGGCCGCACCCGCGGGGGCGGGGGACGTTCGCGCGATACCTCGGGCATTACGTCCGCGAGCTCGGCGTGCTGACCCTCGAGGAGGCCGTGCGGCACCTGGCGGGCACGCCGGCCGCACGTCTCGGCCTCGACCGCGGCGATGCGCCTCGCGGAACGATACGCGAGGGGGCCACCGCGGACCTCGTGCTGTTCGACGCCGCGACCGTCGATGCCGGGGCGACGTTCGACGCGCCTCTCGAGCCGCCGGTCGGGATCGTCGAGGTGGTGATCGCGGGAGTTCCCGTCGTGCTCCGCGGCGAGGTGACGGGCGCGACCCCCGGCGGCGCGCTGCGCAGCACGCCGCCGCCGCATCGGGCCACGGTGCCGCAGGTGCTCGTATCGGTGGATCCGGCCGCCCCGCCGTTCGAATGGACCGCGCAGACCCCCGTGGCCGCGTCCCAGGCGCTCGCCGCGAGCGTCTCGCGACTGGCGGCATCGGTGACCCGCAGAGATCACCCCGGCGCACCCGAAGCGTCGGAGTCGGAGGCCGGCCCCGCGATCGTCCTGCGCGTCGACGACTCGCTCGCCGCCGAGCCGTTCGCACGCGGGCGGATCGGCAGGGAGGCCTTCCGCATCACGGTCTCGGCGACGACGATCGACGTGCAGGGCGCGAGCCCCGAGGGAGTGTTCCGCGGTGCGACCGCTCTGCTGCAGCTGCGCGAGCCGGGTGCGGAGCGCGCCCGCATCCCCGCCGGTGTCTGGCAGGGAGCTCCCGCGCATGCCTGGAGAGGGGTGATGCTCGATGTGGCCAGGCACTTCCGTCCTCCCGAGGACGTGCGGCGACTGATCGATCTGCTCGCCGACCACCATCTCTCCGTGCTGCACCTGCATCTGACCGATGATCAGGGTTGGCGCTTCGAGGTGCCGGGTTATCCCCGACTGGTCCGTGTGGGTGCGCGCCGCGAGGGGACGCAGCGCGGGCACGGTCCGCTGGCCACGGTCGAGGCGGGAGTGCACGAGGGGCACTACACGGATGCCGAGCTGCGCGCCCTTGTCGCCTACGCCGCCGAGCGGTTCGTGACGATCGTGCCCGAGGTCGAGCTGCCGGGGCACGTGCAGGCGGCGCTCGCCGCGTATCCGGAGCTCGGCAATGCCGACGCCGCCGAGGTGGCGACCGGGCCCTGGCAGCGGTTCGGGGTGAATCCCCGCACTCTCGCGCCGACCGACGAGGCTCTCGCGTTCGGGCGGGCGGCGATCGATGCTCTGTGCGATCTCTTCGACGCGCCCTGGATCGGGATCGGCGGCGACGAGGTGCCGGTGACCGAATGGGCGGCGAGTGCGGCCGCGGCCGAGCGGATGCGCGAACTCGGTCTCTCGACGGTGCGGGAGGTGCAGCCGTGGTTCACCGCGCACTTCGTCGAGCACGTGCGCCGTCGCGGTCGCACCGCACTCGCGTGGGACGAGGTGCTCGAGGGCGACGTGCCGCAGCAGGTGGCGATCCTGGCCTGGCGCGGTCCCGTCGCTCTGCGCGCGGCGGTACGCCGCGGACTGCCGGTGATCGCGTGTCCCGATCTGCACGCGTACCTCGACTACCCGCAGTCGGAGTCGCCCGAGGAACCGATCAGGGTGGGGCCGCCGTTGCCGATCGAGCAGACCTACGCGCTCGAGATCGACGAGGCGGCGCTGGGAGGGCAGGCCAACGTGTGGACCGAGCATCTGCCGACGAGGGAGCGAGTCGACTTCGCGATGTTCCCCCGTCTCAGCGCGATCGCCGAACGGCTGTGGGACGGGGGCGAGCCCCCGCCTTTCGCAGGCTTCGCACGCCGTCTGCCGGTGCACCTGCGGCGGCTCGCGCATGCGGGGGTGGGGTATCGTCCTCTGGACGGTCCGTCGCCGTCGCAGCGGCGACCCGGCGTGCCGGGCAAACCGCTCACGCGACAGGCGCGGGAGGAGATCGTCGAGGCGCTCGTGGCCCGGTTGTCGGGGCCGTCTTCGGAGTCTTCCGCGGGGTCCGGGACATCGCTCTCGGCATAATGTAACGTTTCCGTAACCCTGCCTGTGCTATTCGGGGCAGGACTTGCACAATTTTTGTTCGTAAGGTCTACTAACAAACATGTCCGTATCGGATGCCACGCCTCCATCGACGTCACCAGACTACGTCGGTGCGAGCCTCCACGCCTTCGGCCCTGGGCGCCATCTGCGCTCGCGGGCGAAGGTGCTCCCGGAGCACGCGAGGGGGCACAATCGCGCGCTCGTCCTGCAGACCCTGTACCACTCGGGAGCGATGAGCCGAGCGGACCTCTCGCGCGAGACCGGGCTGACCCGGGTCACCATCTCCGACCTGGTCGCCGAGTTCATCGCCGACGGCATCGTCATCGAGATGGGCGTGCGGGAGACCGTGGGTCCCGGCAAGCCGCCGATCCTCATCGACATCGATCGCGTCGGGCATCAGATCATCGGGATCGACCTCTCAGGGCCCCACGCGTTCGTCGGTGCGCTGCTGAGCCTCGACGGCGACATCCTGGAACGTCGTGAGGTGCCGCGGCCCGAGAGCGCAGACGGCGACGCCGCCTACGCCGCCACACTGCAGCTCGCCAGGGCGCTCGCCGAGACCGCCACCCACCCCATTCTCGGCGTCGGCATCGGCACCCCCGGGGTCGTGAGACCGGACGGGGTGGTGCTCAGCTCGCCCAACCTGGGATGGAGCGATCTTCCGCTCGAGGGCAAGCTCGGCATCGACCTCGGCCTGCCCGTACTGGTGCGCAACGATGCCAACGCGGCCGTGCTCGCCGAGTACACGTTCGGCGAGGCGAAGGCCGACTTCATGCTGATCAAGATCGGTCGCGGCGTCGGCGCCGGCGTGATCACCGGCAGCCAGCCGCTGCTGGGCAGCCGCTTCGCAGCGGGCGAGATCGGGCATGTCGTGGTCGGCACCGACGGCGGTCCGCGGTGCGCATGCGGCAAAGACGGATGCCTCGAGGCCTGGCTCAGCGAGACGAGGCTGCGCCCGGCGATCGACGCCGAGCCGCAGTCGAGAGACGAGATCCTGCGCGATGCGGGAACGCGCATGGGCATCGCGATCGCTCCGATCGTCGCCGCGCTCGACCTCTCAGAGGTCGTGCTCTCCGGCCCTGACGACCTCCTCGACGGCGTGCTGATCGACGCCGCGGTCGAGACCCTGCACGCGCGCACGCTCGAGGGCGTCTTCGAGGACGCTCTGATCCGCCGCACGGAGCAGAACGACATCGTGCTTCGCGGTGCCGCCGTCATGGTGCTCTCCAGCCAGCTGGGTGTCTCGTGAGCGGCGCCGGCGACGCCACCATGCGCAGGAGCGCCATCCGATGACGGAGGCGATCGACGTCGACCTCGCGGGTCGGCGTCTTCGAGTGGGCCTGGATGTCGGCGGGACGAAGATCGACGCGGTGGCGGTGACTCCCGAGGGAGACGTCGTCGCACGTCTGCGCCGGCCGACCGGGTGGGGCGCAGAGGCGGTGGTCGACACCATCGCCTCGACGGTGACCGCGCTCGCCGGGGAAGCCGGCATCGACGCTGCCGCGGTCTCGTCGGTGGGCATCGGGATCCCCGGTCTCGTCGACGTCACCACCGGACGCGTCCTGCACGCCGTGAACCTCGGCGTGGAGTCGCTCGATCTCGCCGACCGCGTCGCCGACCGCCTGCGGGTGCCGGTGCACGTCGAGAACGACGTGAAGGCCGCGGCGCTGGGGGCCGCCGCGATGCGCGAGATCGACGGGTCGATGGCCTTCCTGAACCTCGGCACCGGTGTCGCGGCGGGCATCGTGGTCGACGGCGTGATCTGGCGCGGCTCGCGGGGGACCGCCGGCGAGGTCGGTCACCTCTCCGTCGACCCGAACGGACGGCTCTGCAGCTGCGGCCAGCGCGGATGCATCGAGACTCTGTGCGGCGGCGGGGCACTGGCGCGCGCCTGGGCGGTTCCCGGCGCATTGCCCGTGCTCGACATCCTGGACGCGGCGGAACGCGGAGATGTCGGAGCGCGCGCGCTGCGCGCGGACCTGTTCAACGGCGCTGCCGCAGCCGTGCGGGCGCTCGTGCTCTCGGCCGACGTGGAGCGGGTGATCATCGGGGGCGGGCTCACCGCGCTCGGCGACCGGCTCCTGTCAGGCATCCGCACGGCCCTGCAGGCCGGAGCGGAGGCCTCATCGTTCATGCGCTCCCTGCATCTGGACGACAGGATCGAACTGCTTCCCGCGGGTTCGCCCGCGGCCGCCTTCGGCGCTGCGCTCGTCGGTGCCGCCACCCCTCTCAAGGAGATCGTGACCCATGGCTGAAGTCGTCATCGTCGAGAACGCCGAGGCTGCAGGCGCGCTCGTCGCCGCCGAGATCGTCGGACTCATCGACGCGCGTCCCGACGCCGTGCTCGGACTCGCGACGGGATCCACCCCGCTGCCCGTCTACCAGGCGCTGCGCACCCGCCTCGCCGGCCGCGACGTCTCCCGGGTCCGTGGCTTCGCCCTCGATGAATACGTCGGACTCGATCCCGCGCATCCCGAGAGCTATCGGTCGGTGATCACCCGCGATGTCGTGGAGCCCCTCGGACTCGATCCGCGTCGAATCCACGTGCCCGACGGCGCCCAGGAGACCATCCGGCACGCCGGGTCGGACTACGAGGCGGCCATCGATGCCGCGGGCGGTGTCGACCTGCAGATCCTCGGGATCGGCACCGACGGACACATCGGCTTCAATGAACCCGGCTCGTCGTTCGCGTCACGGACCCGCGTGAAGACGCTGACCGCGCAGACGCGCGAAGACAACGCGCGCTTCTTCGACTCCATCGACGACGTGCCCATGCACTGCATCACGCAGGGTCTCGGCACGATCCTGCGCGCACGACACCTGGTGCTCCTCGCCTTCGGCGAGGGCAAGGCGCAGGCCGTGGCCGACGCTGTCGAGGGGCCTCTCTCGGCCATCCTCCCCGGCTCGGCGATCCAGCTGCATCCGCACGCCACCGTCGTGGTCGACGAGGCCGCGGCCTCGCGTCTCGCGCTCTCGGACTACTACCGCTACACCTTCGCGAACAAGCCGAGCTGGCAGGGCATCTGACCCGTCGAGGGCTCAGCGCCCCGCAGTCGGCCACGCGAGCGGCAGCAGATGCTCGGTGCTCAGAGGTGCGAGCGGCAGGGACTCGGCGTCGGCCGGGGTGATCCAGCGGAGCTCGGCGAGCTCGGCCTGCACGACGACATCGGTGATCGGTGCGGTGACGGCGAACGCATCCGCGATCACCCGATGACCCGGCTCGTTGGCAGCCTCCGACACGAAGATGCCGAGGGGGGAGAGGTCGGCCTCGACGAGCTCGATCCCGAGTTCCTCGTGCAGCTCGCGGATCAGGGTCTGCGCGGGGGTCTCGCCGGGCTCCGGCTTGCCCCCCGGCTGCATGAAGCGGGTCGTGCCGTGCTTGCGGACGACGAGTACCCGTCCGGCGTCGTCGACGATCACCGCGGCGCTGACCCTGATGTCAGGCACGAGGGGTGAACACCTTGCCGGGGTTGAGGATGCCGAGGGGGTCGAACACCTGCGTGATGCGGCGCTGCAGCTCCCACTGGTCATCGCCGAGCTCGTCGGCGAGCCACCGGCTCTTCAGCGTCCCGATGCCGTGTTCTCCGGTGAGGGTGCCGCCGAGTGCGATGGCCGCACGGAACAGCTCGTCGGCCGCGGCCCACACCTCCGCCGGGGGCTCGGCGCCCTCGAAGATGAAGTTCGGGTGCAGGTTGCCGTCTCCCGCGTGGGCCACGGTCGGGATCGCCATGCCGTACTTCTGCTCGATGCGCGCGATCTCGTCGAACATCGCCGGCATCGCGCTGCGGGGCACGGAGACATCCTCGATGAGGGTCGTGCCGAGGGCGGACATCGCGGGATGCATGGCACGTCGTATCGCCAGCAGCTTCTCGCCCTCTTCGCGGTCGTGCGAGACGAGTGTCACGCCGTCGTGCGACTCGAGGATCGCGGCGATCGTCGTCGCCTCGACCACGGATGCGGGTCCGTCGGTCTGAATCGTCAGCTGGGCGCTGCCCGCGGCCGGCAGGGGCAGATCGAGCAGCGCGGCGACCGCGGCGAGGCTCCCGGCATCCATCAGCTCCATGATCGCCGGCTGGATGCCGGAGGCGGTGACGGCGGCAGAGGCCGCGGCCGCGGAGCGCACGTCGGGGAAGGTCGCCGTCACGGTGCACGTGATGCCTTCGACCAGGCGGCGGAGCTTCAGCGTCGCTCCGACGACGACACCGAGGGTGCCCTCGGATCCGATCACGAGGGAGGTCAGATCGAGACCGGTGACGCCCTTCACGCTGCGGTGACCGAGGTGCAGCAGTCGACCGTCGGCGAGCACGAGATCGAGTCCGAGCACGGCGTCGCGCACGACGCCGTATTTGGCGCAGAGCAGGCCGCCCGCGCCGGTGGCGATGTTTCCGCCGACGGTCGAGATCGCACGGCTCGCGGGGTCCGGGGCCCACCACAGCCCGTGCTCGGCGAGGGTGTCGTTGAGATCGGCGTTGAGTATGCCGGGCTCGACCACTGCCAGCAGGTCGTCTGCGCGGATCTCGTGGATCGCGGTCATCCGTCGGGTGGACAGCACGATCTCGCCGTCGCCGCCGTTGGCGGCACCGGCCAGTCCGGTGCCCGCGCCACGGACGACGACCGGAGTGCGGGTCGCGGTGGCGATGCGCAGAACGGCCTGGACGTGCGCGACGGTCTCGGCATGGACGACCGCGAGCGGGGTGCCGGGGGAGGCGTGGCCTGAATGATCCGCACGGGCCTGGTCGAGGACCACAGGATCCGTGTCGACGAGGATTCCGAGCTCGGCGGTGAGCTGTTCGACGACGCTCATGCGATGCGGCGCCTGCCGCTCACGAGCCCCGCGCCGATGGCGACGATCGCGAACGCGATGCCGACGACCGGCTGGTCCATCAGCCACCAGGCGATGGTCACGCCGACGTAGATGAGCAGCTCGACGGCGGCGCGGAGGAACGGGTGCAGACGCAGCATGGGGCGCGGCGACAGGAACAGCGCCCAGACCAGCAGGACCACGAGCGGAGCGCCGATGCCGAGGACGACGTTCCACGGCAGCGGCCAGGTGGCGAAGCCCCACAGAGCGAGCGTGCCGACGGAGACGACCAGGACGATCGAGCGAACGATGTCGAGAGGGGTGATGTTCGGGCGGTCCACGCCGGGCACGGAGACGGAATCCTGAGGCATGGCCCCAGTCTATTCGCCGCCGAAGAGCCTCAGAGCGCGGGGACGACGGCTCCGTCCGCGGTGGCGTCGGCGGTGGCGGGGGTGGGGTCCGCGGCAGGTTCCGGGGTGGTGGTTTCGGGTTCCGTGTCAGTGCCGGGCTGGTCGGTCCCCGGCTCCGCGACGCCGGGCTCCTGGACAGGGGGCTGTTCAGCGGGAGGCTGTTCAGTGGGGGGCTGTTCAGTGGGAGGCTGTTCAGTGGGAGGCTGTTCAGTGGGAGGCTGTTCAGTCGGGGGTTGTTCGGCGGGGGGCTGC
>Ga0308161_1004642_pt1 | contig 12438 bp, 11 predicted proteins | sample PhyFR2_FD_201034 | JGI IMG/M metagenome (GOLD analysis project Ga0308161, IMG submission 201034) | Phyllosphere microbial communities from UC Gill Tract Community Farm, Albany, California, United States - DLSLF.R2 | ecosystem: Host-associated > Plants > Phyllosphere > Unclassified | place: USA...
GTCGTCGAGGTGCAGGGTCGCCGCCGAGCGGATCAGCTCGCCGTCCGACTCCCAGCTCGCCTCGACGCCGGCCAGCGGGTCGGCCTCGGGGCCGCCCTCGGGGCCGTACGAGTTCGGGGTGTACACGCGGTGCTCGGCCGGGTTGAACCGGTACTGCATGTGCCCCTCGTGCATGTAGTTGCGCACCTCGGCGGCATGCGGCTGGTTGACCGGCAGCTGGTTGTAGTTCGTGCCGACGCGGTGACGCTGGGCGTCGGGGTACGCGAAGACGCGCGCCATCAGCATCTTGTCCGGGGAGATGCCGGTGCCGGGCACCTGGTTGCCAGGCGAGAACGCCGCCTGCTCGATCTCGGCGAAGAAGTTCTGCGGGTTGCGGTTCAGCGTGAACGTGCCGACCTTGATGCGCGGGTAGTCCTTCTTCGACCACGTCTTGGTGAGGTCGAACGGGTTGAAGCGGTACTCCTTCGCCTCGTCGTACGGCATGACCTGCACGTAGACGTCCCACGAGGGGTGCTCGCCGCGGGTGATCGCATCGAACAGGTCGCGGCGGTAGTGGTCGGCATCCGACCCTGCCAGCTGTTCGGCCTCGGCCGCACCCATCGCCTCGACGCCCTGGTTGGACATGAAGTGGTACTGCACCCAGAAGCGCTCGCCCTGGGCGTTGACCCACTGGTAGGTGTGCGAGCCGTAGCCGTTCATGTGGCGCCAGCTGCGGGGCAGTCCGCGGTCGCCCATGAGGTAAGTCACCTGGTGGGCGGACTCGGGCGAGAGGGTCCAGAAGTCCCACTGCATGTCGGCGTCGCGCAGGCCGGAGTCGCCGAGGCGCTTCTGCGAGTGGATGAAGTCCGGGAACTTCATCGCATCACGGATGAAGAACGTCGGGGTGTTGTTGCCGACGATGTCGAGGTTGCCCTCGGAGGTGTAGAAGCGCAGCGAGAATCCGCGCACGTCGCGCCAGGTGTCGGGGGAGCCCTGCTCACCGGCGACCGACGAGAAGCGCAGCAGCGTCTCGCTGGTGGCGCCCGGCTGGAACACCGCGGCACGGGTGTACGCCGAGACGTCCTCCGTGACGACGAACTCGCCGAAGGCGCCGCCGCCCTTGGCGTGCGGGTTGCGCTCCGGCACACGCTCGCGGTTGAACGAGGCGAGCTTCTCGACGAGGTAGCGGTCGTGCAGGACCGTGGGGCCGTCGGCGCCGACGGTGAGCGAGTGCGCGTCGCTCGGTGCCGGGGTGCCGGTCTGGGTCGTGGTGTTCGGTTTCGTCATGTGCTTCTCCTTCTGCGCGAGGCGAGACGAGGGCATCCGTGGGTCCGGGTGCTCTCGGTGTTCACGCCTATGCGGCGTTCTGGCAACTGGGGCACAGGCCCCAGAAGGTGACTTCGGCTGTTCGGACGGTGAATCCCCCCGCCGAAGACGGGGTGAGACACGGCGCGTCGCCGACGACGCAGTCCACATCGCCGACCGCACCGCACCGGGTGCAGACGACATGGTGGTGGTTGTCGCCGATGCGCCGTTCGTAGAGCGCTGCGGAACCTGCCGGTTCGATCCGACGGAGCAGGCCCGCCGCCGTCAGGTCCGCGAGGATGTTGTGCACCGACTGGATCGACGTCGTCGGGAGCACCGCCGACACGGAACGGTAGACCCGCTCCGCATCCGTATGGGCCATGGATTCCATCGCCTCGAGCACGGCGACCCGGCCCGCGGTCGCCCGCAGTCCCGCGTCGCGGAGCGCGGAGTCGAGTTCGGTGTCCATGCCTCGACTGTACCTGTTGTTTTGAGTTGTTCAAAAGACCGGCGTGTCGGCATCGGCGGTTGCGCACATCGTGCAGATGCGTAGCGTGGAGTGATGGCTATGAGACGAGCAGCGACGATCGGACTGATCCTGGCGGCGGGCATCGCGCTCGCCGGATGCACGGGGGAGGCCACCGGTTCACCCACCGGATCCCCGGCAGGGTCCCCCTCCCCGTCGGCGTCGACACCGCTGCCCACGAGCACCGGGGAGGCGGCGGCCGCCGACGAAGCCCTGCTGCCGATGCCCGTCGAGGAGATCAAGGACTGGGCCGAGACGGCGGTGCCCGGCGCGGATTCCGAGGGGGCCGGCCCGATCCTCTCCGGATGGCTGAGCGAGAACACCTCCCCGCACCACAAGACGTTCCTGAAGTCTCAGGAGGCCGGTGCCTATCAGGCGCAGCTCGCCTGCCGGGGCGACGGCACCATCACTCTGACGGCCGGCGAGCTCGACGAGGAGCAGCTGTCTGCCGAGCCGATCGTCTGCGACAACGAGACGATCGCGTTCGACGTCACCACCACCGCCACCGGGATGCAGATCGTGATGGACCTCGAGGGCGCTCCCACGATCTATGCCCTGTCGCTGCAGCGGATGGGCTGAGCCGCGGTCTCGATCGGCGTCAGGACTCCGAGGGCGCGAGGGGCAGCTCCCGCCCGTAGTTCCACGACAGGATCGCCGGCTGCTCGCGGTAGAAGCTCAGCACGGAGACGGATCCGGCGTCCAGGCTGATCTGCGCTCCGAAGCGGGGAGCCAGCCGCAGATAGACAGCGGTCAGGATGCGCAGGAAGTGGCCGTGCGCGACGAGGGCGACATCCCCGTCGGCCAGGGCGGGAAGGATGCGCGTGAGCACCCGCGATGCCCGCGCAGCCACCTCTTCGACGGTCTCGCCCGGCGTCGCACCGCGGATCACCCCGTGCGTGAAGGCGCTCCAGTTGTAGCCCAGTTCCTCGCGGATGTCCTTCGTCGTGCGTCCCTCGTATCCGCCGTAGTCCCACTCCACCAGCAGCGGATCGACCTCTGCGTGCAGACCCGCGAGCTCGGCGGTACGCCGGGCACGCTGCAGCGGCGAGGTCAGGACGAGCGAGAAGTCGTAGTCGGCGACCAGTTCTCCGGCTCCGCGAGCGAGATCCTCACCCCGGGCGGTGAGCGGGATGTCGGTGAGGCCGGTGTGCAGACCGGCCTTCGACCATTCGGTCTCGCCGTGGCGCAGGAGCACGAGCTTTCCCGAGGGATTGTCGGGCGCGGGGCGGTCGGGCAGCGGGTCGTATTCGGGGAGCGCAGGCACACCGCAACCGTAGTCCGCACGCGTCGTGGGGGGACAGCCCCGCCCGGACTCAGACGAACGTGATGGTCTGCTGCAGACGAGTGCGCACGTCGAAGAGCTCGTTGCCCCCGATCGCGCGGGCGCCCGGCACTCCCTGGCGCAGCACCATCGACAGCGCGCTGCGCCGCACGACCACGACCGGCATGCCGCGGCTGCTGCCGAGCGGCGTGACGGCCTGCGCGAGATCGTCGTCGGGGAGCACCATGATCGCGCCGCCGAACTTCACCCTGGCGGCCTTGGCCACCGTGCGCATGCGGGCGAGGGCCGCGGTGACCGGTGCGCGGGTGCCGAGGCTCGGTCCGGTGATCTCGCCGCGACGGAAGCCGACGACCCCGCCGAAGTCCTCCGACATCACGCCGTACAGACCCGACGGGCTGAGCACCACGTGGTCGAGCTTGTCGTCGGCATCCGCGCCCGTGGCGACATCGTGCCAGACGGTGAAGCCCATGCCGAGGGCGCTCACCGTGCGGGCGGTCGCCTCTTCGGCCAGAGCATCGGCGAGCAGTCGTCGCAGGTCTCGCGGAGCCGAGCGCACGAGCGCGGGGTCGTAGGGGTCCGGCACCTCGACGCCGCGGCCCGCCCATTCGCGGATCAGCGACAGGTAGCGCTCGCGACGCCAGCCGCCGGGGTGGCCGTACGAGCGCGCCCGGGGGCGGGTGTCGGTGCGCGTCGCGGTCTGCGGACGCCATCCGCTCCACTCCGGCTCCGACGGGATGCCCGGGTGCGTGCCGCTGCGGCGGTCGTAGGCGGCGCGACTCTCGGCGGTGCCGACGAGCTCCCACGCGCGCTGCACCTGGATGAACACGGCCGCGTCGCCGCCGGTGTCCGGATGCGTCTCGCGCAGCCGCAGCCGGTAGGCGCGTCGCAGTTCGACATCGTCGACCGACGGATCCACACCGAGGATCTCGTAGGCGGAGGCCGAGAGCGGGCTGTCGAACATCGCTCTCCTTCCGAGATCGCGGCATCCAGAATATCCGGCCGCTGTTGTGTATCGGCCCGGCAGCCGGGATCAGCCGGGATCCGTCACGATCAGTCGGGCACGTCGACGATGCGCTCGCCGCCGATCACCGGCACGACGGCTCCCGCCGAGGCCGCCGCGATGTCCTCCGCGAGCCGATCGAGCTCGGGCGCCGGAACCCAGGCCTCCAGCGTCGCCCGTGCCCCGTACCGAGGTTCGCCGAGCGTCGCCCCGTGGTGCAGCACCCAGTCGCGCAGCAGGTTGTCGAAGCGCCCGGCGTCGGCGTGCGAGACCTCCATCGTGATCCGGGTGAGCGACTGCCGGCGCACGAGCGATGCCAGGTCGAGGGCCTCGGAGACGGCCGAGGAGTAGGCCCGCGCCAACCCGCCGGCGCCGAGCTTCACCCCGCCGAAGTAGCGGGTGACCACCGCGGCGACATCGGTCAGCTCGCGGCGGCGCAGCACCTCGAGCATCGGCACGCCGGCTGTCCCCGAGGGCTCGCCGTCGTCGGAGGACCGCGCCTGATCGCCGAGCAGGCCGGTCACCATCGCGGTGCAGTTGTGCCGGGCATCCCACCACTGCCTGCGGAGGCGCGCGATCACGGCATCCGCGTGCTCGACCGAGGTGACCGGAGTGACGGTCGCGATGAATCGGGACTTCTTGATGACCAGCTCGTGCTCCACAGGCGCGGCGATGGTCGCCGGGTGGCTGCGGGGCGGAGTCATCCGCCTCAGACTACCCAGCCCGGGTGCCTGCTCAGCGCCGCCTGCTCAACCCGGTGCCTGCTCAGCGCCGCCTGCTCAGAACCGCCGCCTGCTCAACGGTCGACGAACGACATCTGCTGCGGGTTGTAGCGGTCGCCCTGCACCCCGACGCGCGCCGCGAGCTGGTCGAGATCCGCCATCTCGTCGGCCGAGAGCGACACGGCGGTCGATCCCGCATTCTCGGCGATGCGCGAGGTGCGTCTGGTGCCGGGGATCGGGACGATGAACGGCTCCCGGGCGAGCAGCCAGGCCAGCGCGACCTGTCCGGAGGATGCCTCCTTCGCCTCCGCGAGGGCTGTGACGTGACTCACGAGGGCCTGGTTCGCGGCCCGGTTCTCCTCGCTGAAGCGCGGGATCGTGCCGCGGATGTCGCCGTCCGAGAACGAGGTGCTCTGATCGACCGTGCCGGTGAGGAACCCCTTGCCCAGCGGGCTGAAGGGCACGAAGCCGATGCCGAGCTCGGCGAGGGTGGGCAGCACCTCGGCTTCGGGATCGCGGGTCCACAGCGAATACTCGCTCTGCAGGGCGGTGACCGGCTGCACCGCATGAGCGCGCCGGATCGTCGGGGCGGATGCTTCGGAGAGGCCGAAGTGGCGCACCTTGCCCTCGGCGATCAGCTCGCCCACCGTGCCGGCGACATCCTCGATCGGCACGTCGGGGTCGACGCGGTGCTGGTAGAAGAGGTCGAGCACGTCCGTGCGCAGCCGTCGCAGCGACTCCTCGGCGACGCGGCGGATCTGCTCGGGCCGACTGTCGAGGCCGATGCTCGTGCCGCCTTCGATGCGCCAGCCGAACTTCGTCGCGATGACGACCCGGTCGCGGATCGGCTGCAGCGCCTCGCCCACGAGCTCTTCGTTGACGTACGGCCCGTAGACCTCGGCCGTGTCGAAGAACGTCACTCCGTGGTCGAGCGCGGAACGGAGCACGGCGATCATCTCGTCGCGGCTGCCCGGGTTGGGGCCGTAGCTCTGCGACATCCCCATGCAGCCGAGACCGATGGCCGAGACCTCGAGTCCCTGTCCGAGTGTGCGAGTGTGCATGTCGTGTCCTTTCGTCGAGGACGACGCTACGCCCGCGCTCGACGCGGTGGGAGGCCCTGCCGGAACCTCCCTCCGGCATCCTGAGTTCACGATTCAGCATGAACAGTCCCGGACAGGCCGGAACCGGCCGATTCCTCGGGAGCCGGCCGGCTCATGCTGAGTTGTGAACGCGAAACCCGCCTACTCCGCGGAGTCGTCGCGCAGGTACGCGATGTGCGCCGCGTGCCGCGTCAGGTGGTTCTGCGACCTGCGTACGAAAAGCCACGCCACGAGCAGCAGCACGAACCAGATCGGCGTCACCAGCAGCGCGGTCAGCGTGTCGGGCTGCGTCGTGAGCGCCCAGAGGATGAACACGAAGAACGCCAGCACGACGTAGACCATGAAGATGCCACCGGGCATCCGGAACGTCGACGTCGCGACCTTCTCGGGACGCCGGCGCCGGTATGCCAGGTAGCTGCAGAGGAAGATCGTCCACACGAACATGAAGCACACCGCCGAGACGGTGGTCACCATCGAGAACGCGGTGCCGATGTCCTCGCCCGCGTACAGCAGCACCACGCCGGACAGCAGCAGGATGCACGAGAGGAACAGGGCGTTCTGCGGCACGCGGCGTCTCGACAGGCGGCCGAAGAGTCGCGGCGCATCGCCGTCCTGTGCGAGGCCGAACACCATGCGCGAGGTCGAGTAGATGCCGGAGTTCGCGCTGGACATCGCCGAGGTCAGCACGACGAGGTTGACGACCGTGGCGGCGATGCCGAGGCCCGCGAGGGCGAACATCGCGATGAACGGGCTCTCGTTCGCGACGTACTCCGTCCACGGGGTGACGGCCATCAGGATCACGAGTGCGCCGACGTAGAACAGCAGGATGCGGATCGGGATCGCGTTGATCGCCTTGGGCAGATTGCGCTCGGGGTCTTTGGTCTCGGCCGCCGCCGTGCCGACGAGCTCCACGCCGACGAACGCGAAGACCGCGATCTGGAATCCGGCGACGAAGCCCAGGAAGCCGTGCGGGAACATCCCGCCGTGCTCCCACAGGTTGGCGAAGCTTGCGGTTCCCGCGTCGTGCTGGAAGCCGGTGAAGATCATCACCAGACCGGTGATGATGAGGGCGACGATCGCGATGATCTTGATGAGGGCGAACCAGAACTCCATCTCGCCGAACGCGGCGACGGTGGGCAGGTTCAGTGCGAGCAGGATCACGACCACGAGCACCCCGGGAATCCACAACGGGATGCCGGGGAACAGCGCGTCGGAGTAGCCGGCGATCGCGATCACGTCGGCGACTCCGGTCACCACCCAGCAGAACCAGTACGTCCAGCCGGTGAAGAACCCGGCCCAGGGACCGAGCAGGTCGCTGGCGAAGTCGCTGAACGACTTGTACTTGAGGTTCGAGAGCAGCAGCTCGCCCATCGCGCGCATGACGAAGAAGAGCATGAACCCGATGATCATGTAGACGAAGATCACCGAGGGTCCGGCGACCGAGATCGTCTTGCCGCTGCCCATGAACAGGCCCGTGCCGATCGCGCCGCCGATCGCGAGCAGCTGGATGTGGCGGTTGCTCAGCGCCCGCTTCAGGTGCTGCTCGTCACCGCCCGTGGATCCGCCCGTCGCACCGCCCGTCGCACCGCCCTTCGCTCCGTCCACGCCGACGGTCGGGCCTGTGTTCTCTGTCGTCATCGTTCGAGCCTCCGGTGGTTCTGTGCCGCCTCCCGCTGCGGCATCCTTCCGACCGTACTTCGCGATCGGGGGTGTCGGCGGAGCGAATCGCGTCGACATGCCGCAACACGTCGTCGCGCGGGTGCCCGGCTCAGCCCGACGACGCGGAGGAGGGGGCGCGGTAGGTGCCGATGATCGCCGCGATGAGGTCGGAGTACGCGGCGTCCTGGCTCGCGAACGAGCCGTTGTTGCGTCCGTGACGAAGCACCTCGACGCGATCCGACACGGCCTGCACATCGGCGATGTTGTGGCTGATGAAGACCACGCCGAGACCGAGCTCGCGGAGCCGCTCGATGTGCGTGAGGACGTCGGCGGTCTGCGCGACGCTGAGCGACGCCGTCGGCTCGTCGAGGATCACGATGCGAGGCTGGCTGATGAGCGTGCGGGCGATCGCGACCGCCTGTCGCTGCCCGCCCGACAGGGTGTTCAGAGCGGAGCGAATCGAGGGGATGTTCGCGGCGAGGTCGCTGAGAGCCTGTCGCGTCGACTGCTCCATCTCGCCCTCGCGCAGCATCCCGCTCGGCGTGCGCAGCTCGCGGCCGAGGAAGACGTTCGCCGTGACGTCGAGGTTCTCGCACACCGCGAGATCCTGGAACACCGTGGCGATCCCGAGCCGATGGGCTTCCGCGGGCCTCGAGATGTCGACGCGTTCGCCGTCGATGCGGATCTCGCCCGAGGTGGGCGTCAACGCCCCGGCGATGATCTTGGCCAGAGTGGACTTGCCGGCGGCGTTGTCTCCGATGAGGCCGACCACCTCACGAGCATGCACGGTGAAGTCGACGTCGGTGAGGGCTTCGACCGCCCCGAAGCGCATCGAGATCCCGCGCAGGGTGAGCAGGGGCTCCGCCTGCGCCGCGGTGATGTTCACGAGCGGTCCTCGAGCAGCTGCGACGGATCCGTCGACTGCAGGATGTGGATGATCGCGCCGGTGAGAACGGCATCCCTGCCGAACGACGAGGGCACAGGGTCGCGCCGCGGAGTCCGCCCCTGCGGCGCGTTGTCGCGGACGGCGGCGGCGAACGGCAGCAGGAAGATGGGCCCCGCGTCGACGAGCTCGCCCCCGACCGTGATCACCTCGGGCGCGAGCGACTGGTGGGCGGCCGCCACGACGCGTCCGAGTGCGGTCGCGGCGTCGGCGACGACCCGCGCGCACCCGGAGTCGCCCGCGGCCGCGCGGGCGATCACATCCTTGAACGTCACCTGCCCGAAGGTGGCGCGCAGGGGCGCGGTGACCGCTTCGGCCCCGGCCACCGTCTCGAGGCAGCCGCGCTGCCCGCAGGCGCAGACGGATCCCGCGGGGTCGACCTGCACATGGCCGATCTCGCCCGCCGTTCCGGAGCGTCCACGGTAGATCTGCGAATTCAGGACCACGCCGGCGCTCGCCGTGTACGAGGCATGCACGAACAGGCTGTCCTTCACGTCTCGCGCCGTGCCCAGCGTGGCCTCGGCGAGGGCGGCGAGGTTCGCGTCCTTCTCGACGAGCACGGGGCAGCCGATCCGCTGCTCGACGACCTCGGCGACCGGCCGCGTCTCCCATCGGCGCATCACCCCGCTGTAGGCGATCAGCCCCGTCTCCGGGTCGATCGGTGCGGGCAGGGCGATGCAGACGCCGATCAGATCGTCGGCATCCGCGGCGATCATGCCGAGCATGTCGATGATGAGAAGAGTGATGCGATCGAGCACCGTGTCTTCGGCGTGGTCCGTCGGCAGCGGCATCGACCGGTCGGCCAGGACGTCCTGTCCCACATCGGAGAGCCGTACGCGCATGCTGCGGTTGCCGATCTGCACGGCGGCGACCAGGCCCGCCCGCCGAGCGATCGTCACGAGCTGCGCACGGCGTCCGCTGCGCGAGGTCGGGTGCGTCTCGATGAGGCCCGAGAGGCCGAGCTCCTTCACGATGGCCGAGACGGTGGCCGTCGAGAGGCTGGTCGCTTCGGCGAGCTCGACCTGGGTGAGCCCGCCGAAGCGCTTGACCGCATCGACGATCTTCGCCGTGTTGGCCTCGCGCAACCCCGACTGGGATCCCGCGGGCCATCTGCTCATAGCGGGAGCTTATCGCGCGTCGATGCCGTCGCCGCGGTCAGCGGGCGGCACCGGCCCGACGCTTGTTCCAGACGTCGAAGGCGACCGCGATCAGCAGCACGAGACCCTTGACCACCTGCTGGGTCGCCTGGTCCAGACCCATGAGCTGCATGCCGTTGCTCATCACCGCCATGATCAGGCCACCGACGATCGCCCCGCCCACGCGGCCGACGCCGCCGGTGACGGCCGCACCGCCGATGAAGCAGGCGGCGATGGCGTCGAGCTCGAACATGTTGCCCGCCCCCGGCTGGGCACCGTTCGTGCGCGACGAGAACACGACCCCGGCGATTCCGGCGAGCATGCCCATGTTCACGAAGATCCAGAAGTTGACCCTCTGCACGTTCACGCCGCTGAGCAGGGCCGCGTGCAGGTTGCCGCCGATCGCGTAGACGTGGCGGCCGAAGACGCTCTTCTGCGTGATCACCGAGTACGCGATGATCAGCACCGCGAGGATGATCAGCACGAACGGCAGGCCTCGGCTGGTGGAGAGCTGGTAGCCGAACCACATCACGACGGCCGCCACGATCGCGATCTTGGCGACGAACCAGCCCAGTGCCTCGACCGACTGCTGGTGAGCGAGCTTCGACCGGCGGCTGCGGACCTGCCAGACGGCGTAGCCGACGACGCCGATCGCGAAGATCACGAGAGTGAAGACGTCGACCCCGTATCCGCCGAACAACCCGTTTATGAACCCGTTGGCGATCGAGTAGTAGGTGCCGCCGAACGGCGACAGCGAGACGTTGCTCAGCACGATGAAGGTGAGTCCGCGGAACAGGAGCATGCCGGCCAGCGTCACGATGAAGGCGGGGATGCCGACGTACGCCACCCAGAAGCCCTGCCAGGCTCCGACGAGCAGCCCGACGGCGATCGCCGCGAGAACGCCCACCCACCACGGCTGCTGTCCGCGGATCACGATGACGGCGGCCGTCGCACCGGTGAGCGCCACCACCGAGCCGACGGACAGATCGATGTGGCCCGCGATGATGACGATCACCATGCCGATCGCGAGGATCAGGATGTAGGAGTACTGGAGGACGATGTTCGTGAGGTTGCCCGGCGAGAGGAACGTCGGGTTCAGGATCGCGAAGAACGCGACGATCGCGATGAAGGCGACCAGGATGCCGCTCTGGCGGAGGTTCCGTGTGGCGAGGCTGAAGAGGTTGCTGACGCCGGTCATCGCGCGGCCGTCCTTTCGAGGGTCATGAGCTGCATGAGGTTCTCCTGTGTGGCTTCTGCGGCGGGGAGTTCACCGGTGATCCTGCCGAAGGCCAGGGTGTAGATGCGGTCGCAGATGCCGAGGAGCTCGGGCAGCTCCGAGGAGATCACCAGCACTCCCTTGCCGGCCGCGACCAGGCGATTGATGATCGTGTAGATCTCGTACTTCGCACCGACGTCGATACCGCGGGTCGGCTCGTCGAGGATCAGGACGTCGGGTGCGGTCTGGATCCACTTGCTCAGCACGACCTTCTGCTGATTGCCTCCGGAGAGGTTGCCGACGAGCTGGAGCACGCTGGGGGTCTTGATGTTCAGCTCGGCACGGTACTGCTCCGCCACCTGCAGTTCGCGGTTGGCATTGATCCATCCGCCGGGGCTGATCAGGCGCAGTGACGCCATGGTGATGTTGTGCCGGATGTCGTCGATGAGGTTGAGCCCGAATCGCTTGCGGTCCTCGGTGGCGTAGGCGATGCCGGCGCGGATGGCGGCGCTCGTCGTCGAGGTGTTCACCTCTTTGCCGCGGACGAAGACCTTGCCGCGTGCGTGGCGTCCGTAGGTGCGCCCGAACACGCTCATCGCGAGTTCCGTGCGTCCGGCGCCCATGAGACCGGCGATGCCGACGACCTCTCCGGCGCGGACCGACAGAGAGGCGTCGTCGACCATGACGCGTCCCGGCTGGGTGGGGTGGCTCACCGACCAGTTCTCGATGCGCAGCACCTCCTCGCCCGGGTTCGAGACGCGCTCGGGGTAGCGGTGGGCCAGATCGCGGCCGACCATTCCCCGGATGATCCGCTCCTGGGTCGAGGCGGGATCCTTCATGTCGAGGGTCTCGATCGTCTTGCCGTCGCGGATGATCGTGGTGCGGTCGGCGATCTCGGCGATCTCGTTGAGCTTGTGCGAGATGATGATCGACGTCATGCCCTCGTCGCGCAGCCGGCGAAGCAGATCCAGCAGGTGCGCGGAATCGGTGTCGTTGAGCGCGGCGGTCGGCTCGTCGAGGATCAGCAGGCGCACGTTCTTCGACAGCGCCTTGGCGATCTCGACGAGCTGCTGCTTTCCCACGCCGAGCTGCGCGACGGGCGTGGCCGGGTTCTCGTCGAGCCCCACCTGTGCGAGGAGCGCGGATGCCTCGGCGTTCGCCCTGTCCCAGTCGATGAGGCCGTTCTTCGCCCGACGCTCGTTGCCGAGGAAGATGTTCTCGGCGACGCTCAGATAGGGGATCAGCGCGAGCTCCTGGTGGATGATCACGATCCCCTTCTGCTCGGAGTCGGTGATCGCGCCGAAGGCGGCCACCTCGCCCTCGTAGATGATCTCGCCGTCGTACGTGCCGTGCGGATAGACGCCGGAGAGCACCTTCATGAGGGTGGACTTGCCTGCGCCGTTCTCGCCGCAGATCGCGAGGATCTCGCCGCGGTTCACGTCGAGGCTGACGCCCTGGAGCGCCTTCACACCCGGGAAGCTCTTCTCGATCTCCCGCATCTGCAGAACCGGTGTCGTCATGACCCGATGTCCTTTCGTGAGAGTGGGGCGTGCTGCCGGTCCGGCAGCAC
>Ga0308161_1004644_pt1 | contig 12433 bp, 15 predicted proteins | sample PhyFR2_FD_201034 | JGI IMG/M metagenome (GOLD analysis project Ga0308161, IMG submission 201034) | Phyllosphere microbial communities from UC Gill Tract Community Farm, Albany, California, United States - DLSLF.R2 | ecosystem: Host-associated > Plants > Phyllosphere > Unclassified | place: USA...
GAACGTGATCCGCAGCGGATTGATGGCGCCGGCGCTGACCGGATCGAGCAGCAGGGTCAGCGGCGCATTCTTGAATTCGCGTTCGCGCAGCAGGTCGTCGTTCTGGATCGGCTGCCAGCGCGTCTCGGTGCGCACGAGGAAGTGATAGCGCTCGGGCGTGGCCTCGAAGGCGACCAGGCGGTTGCGCACGATGGCTTCGTCGCGCGCCAGTTGCAGCAGCAGCGCGATGCGCTGCGCCTCCTTCTGCAGGTCCTGGTGCGGGCTGGGCACGGCGTTCACGCTGACCAGGCCCAGCGTGATGCCGATGATGACCATCACGACCATGATCTCCACCAGCGTGAAACCGCCGCGCCTGGTCATCGGATGGGTCACTGCCACTCCTCGTGCCGGGACAGGTTGGTCGTCAGCGGATTACTTGTTGTCCCACGAACCGATGTCGGCATCCTCGCCGCTGCCGCCCGGCTGGCCGTCCGCGCCCAGCGAGAACACGTCCACCTCGCCGTGCAGGCCCGGCGACAGGTACTGGTACGGCGTGCCCCACGGGTCCTTCGGCAGCTTGTCGAGGTAGCCGCCTTCCTTCCAGCCGTTGGCGGCCGGGCCGCTGGTCGGCTTCTGGGTGAGTGCCTGCAGGCCCTGCTCGGTGGTCGGGTAGCGCTGGTTGTCGAGCTTGTACAGCTTGAGGGCAGACATCAGGGTCGAGATGTCGACCCGGGCCGCGGCCACGCGCGACTCGCCGGTGCGGCCCAGCAGCTTGGGCACGACGAGCGCGCCCAGGATGCCGATGATGACCACGACGACCATGATTTCGACGAGAGTGAAACCGCCCTGGCGGCGCTGCCGCGCGAAACGATGCTTGAGGTTCTGCATATGTGTGATGATGTGGCCGGAAGAATCGATCAAGTATAAGGCCGGACGATGTTAAGAATTCGCCCGGAAGATTTTCCAATTGTAAGGTAGGCGGCGCGGCGTGACACCATCGGCCTTGGCTTTTTATTATTCTCCGTCGCGGCGCTCGCCGCACACGGGGCAGCACGGGTTGCGCGCCACGCCGATTTCCGTCCACTCCATGGCGCGCGCATCCAGCATCTGCAGCCGGCCCGCCAGCGAGCGGCCGCTGCCGGCCACCACCTTCAGCGCCTCGGCCGCCTGCATGGCGCCGATGATGCCGACCAGCGGCGCGAACACGCCCATCGTGCTGCACGCCACCTCTTCGAACCGGGCGTCTTCCGGGAACAGGCAGGCGTAGCAGGGCGATGCGGGGTCGCGCACGTCGAATACCGAGATCTGCCCGTCGAACCGGATCGCCGCGCCCGCGACGAGCGGAACGCCGGCGGCGACGCAGGCACGGTTGACGGCGTGACGGGTGGCGAAGTTGTCGCTGCAGTCGAGTACGACATCGGCGTCGCCCACGAGTTCCTGCAACCGTGCGGCATCGGCACGTTCGCGCAAGGCGACGACGTCGACGTCGGGATTGATCTGGTGGAGCGCATCGCGTCCGGATTCGACCTTGGGCTGGCCGACGCGCGCGGTCGTGTGCATCACCTGGCGCTGCAGGTTCGTGAGGTCGACGGTGTCGTCGTCGACGAGCGTCAAACGCCCGACGCCGGCGGCGGCCAGGTACAGCGCGGCCGGCGAACCGAGGCCGCCGGCGCCGATCACGAGCACGCGGGCGCGCAGGATGCGGTCCTGGCCTTCGATGCCGATCTCGTCGAGCAGGATGTGGCGCGAATAGCGCAGCAGTTGCTGGTCGTTCATCGCCTTACTTCTTCGGCGCAGGGACGATGCGCGCCGGCGCCGCCGGGGTGCCGTCCTTGATCTCGGCCGGCTTCTGCTCCTGGCCCGGCAGGTGCGCGGGCGGCGCCTTGTCAGCGTCGCCATCGTCCTTCGCCAGCTGCACCTTCGCGCCCTTGAAGTGGTTCAGGGCCTGGGCCAGCTGGAAATCGTCCTTGCCGCCGAATTCGATCGGCCTGGCGTTCTTCAGCGCGGCGACGGTCAGCTGTTCTTCCTCGAGCTCGTCGCGGCGCTTCGCGTTCGCGCTCTTGGCGTCGGCCTTCTCGTTCGCCAGGTGATGGTCGAGGTCGGCCTCGCGCACGCGCACGGCGTTCAGGCCGTCGCCGTCCGGCGTCTCGTCGACCTTCAGGTCCGGCACGATGCCCAGCGCCTGGATCGAGCGGCCCTTCGGCGTGTAGTAGCGCGCCGTCGTCAGCTTGACGGCCGTTTCCGGCGTCAGCTGGCGCAGCGTCTGCACCGAGCCCTTGCCGAACGTCTGGCTGCCCATCACGATGGCGCGCTTGTAATCCTGCAGCGCGCCCGCGACGATTTCCGACGCCGACGCCGAGCCCGTGTTGACGAGCACGACCATCGGCACGGATTTCAGCGCGGCCGGCAGCTTCGCCAGCGGATCGGTGCCCGGCTTGAGGGCATAGAATTCGCGCCGGCCGTAGAACGTGGTGTTCGATTCCGGCAATTGCCCCTTGGTCGAGACGATCGCGTCGTTGGCCGGCAGGAACGCGGCCGAGACGCCGATCGCGCTCGGCAGCAGGCCGCCCGGATCGTTGCGCAGGTCGAGCACCAGGCCCTTGATGTTCGGGTTCTGGCCGTACAGGCTTTTCAGCTTGTCGGCCATCTCGTCGACGGTCTCTTCCTGGAACTGGTTGATGCGCAGCCAGGCATAGCCCGGCTCGATCATCTTGGCCTTGACGCTGGCCACGCGGATTTCTTCGCGCTCGACCGGCACGACCCACGGCGCGTCGGCGCCGCGGCGGGCGATGGTCAGCATGACCTTGCTGTGCGGCTCGCCGCGCATGCGCTTGATGGCGTCGTCCAGCGACAGGCCTTTCACGGGCACGTTGTCGATCCGGGTGATCAGGTCGCCGGCCTTGATGCCGGCGCGGTAGGCGGGCGAATCCTCGATCGGCGAGACGATCTTGACGTAGCCGTCTTCCAGCGCGACCTCGATGCCGAGCCCGACGAAGTGGCCCTGCACGTCTTCCTGCATCTCGGCGAAGTCGCGCTCGTCCAGGTAGACCGAGTGCGGATCGAGCGAACTGACCATGCCGGCGATCGCGTCCGACAACAGCTTCTTGTCGTCGACCTTCTCGACGTAGTCGCTCTTGATGAGGGCATACACGTCGGCCAGCTGGCGCAGCTCGTCCAGCGGCAGCGGCGCGTCGCCGCCCTTTTGCGCGAGCGCCGAATACTGGACCGACGCGGCCACGCCGGCCACCATGCCGAGACCGATCAGGCTGGCGCTCTTGAGTTTCTTGCCCATGCTTTTTCCTTAGAACCGAACCCAGCTGGCGGGATCGAACGCCTTGCCGAGATGCCTGAGCTCGAAGTATAGCCCCGATTCCTCGTTGCCACCGGTATTGCCGGCGCTGGCGATGACGTCGCCCGGCTTGACCGCGTCGCCGGCCTGTTTCACGAGCGTCTGGTTATTCCCGTAGATCGACAGGTACTCGCCGCCATGGTTGACGATGATCAGGTTGCCGTAGCCGCGCATCCAGTTGGCGAACACGACACGGCCCGCCGCGATGGCGTGCACGTCGGTGCCTTCCGGTGCCTTGATGAACATGCCGCGCCACGTCGGGCCGTCACCGCGCTTGGCGCCGAAGCGGGCGGCGATCTTGCCGGCGATCGGCGCCGGCAGGCGGCCGCGCAGGCTTTCGAACGCACCGCTCGGCAGGTCGGCCGCCAGCGCGGTGTCGGCCGTGCGCTGTGGTGCCTGCGGTTTCGGCGCCGGTTCCTCGGCCACCTGCGTCTCTTGGGGTTCCGGCTTCGGCGGCGGCAACGGCTTGGCCGGCTTGCCGGTCCGGGCCGCTTCTTTCGCCGCTTCGCGCGCCAGGCGTTCGCGTTCCTCGCGCTGCGCCTTCGCCTTGGCCAGCGCACGCTCGCGCGCCTCGGCGGCGGCTTTCGCGCGCGCGGCGGCCAGTTCCTGCTGGCGCTTGCGCTCCGCCGCGGCGGCGATCTCCTGTTCGCGGATCAGCCGCGTCAGGCGGTCGACGAGGCCGCTCATGCGCTGCTCGTCCTGCTCCAGCCGGCTGGCCTGCTTGCGCTGGTCGACCAGCTTGCTGGACAGGTTCGCCAGCAGGGCCGCGCGCTTGGCCTTTTCCTTTTCGAGCAGCGCCTTCTGGGCCTTCTGCTCCTGTGCAATTTCTTCGAGTTCGTCCTTGGCGTTCTGGGTCTCGGCCTGGTTGGCCTCGACCGCCGTCAGGTTCGCACGCAGCGCGTTCAGCAGCCGGGCCTGCGCCTGCGACACGTACGCCATCATCTGCAGGTCGCGGTTGATCCGGTTCGGATTGTCGCCCGACAGCAGCAGCTTGATGCGGTCTTCGTTACCGGCGACATAATGCTCGCGCAACAGCTTCGCCAGCTGGGCCTTCTGCGCGGCGATGGTCTGGCCGAGGCGCCCCTGCTCGGTCGCCAGGTCCTTGAGCTTGGCGTTGGTACCGGCCTGCTCGTCGGCCAGTTCGCGCAGCGAGCGGTTGGCGTCGGAAATCGCTTCTTCCGACTCGGACAACTCGTCGGCCGCGTCTTCCTTTTCGCTTTCGGTGCGGCTGATGTCCTTCTTGAGCGCACTGAGCTTTTGCTGGATACCGACGCGCGCCGCCTCGGCGGCGGACTTCTGCTTGCTGCGCTCGGTCTGGCGCGGCGCCGCCTGCACGCTGCCGAAGGCGAGCACGCAGGCCAGCAGGCCGCATAACAGCTTGCCGCGGGCAACCGGGCCCGCGGACGTGGACTTCATGGGGGACAAGCGCAAGACTTACTTCGCCTTCCCTTGGTTCACCACGGCGGCCATCGCGGCCGCGATCGCGTCCTGGTCGCCCAGGTAGTAATGACGGATCGGCTTCAGGTCCGCATCCAGTTCGTACACGAGCGGGGTGCCGTTCGGGATGTTCAGGCCGACGATGTCGGCGTCGCTGATGTTGTCCAGCATCTTGATCAGCGCGCGCAGGCTGTTGCCGTGGGCCGAGATCAGGATCTGCTTGCCGGCGCGGATGGCCGGCGCGATTTCCTCGTCCCAGGCCGGCATCACGCGGGCGACGGTATCCTTCAGGCACTCGGTCAGCGGGATCTGCGCCTGGTCCAGGCCGGCGTAGCGCGGGTCGCCGGACGACGTGCGCGGATCGTTCGCTTCCAGCGCCGGCGGCGGCGTGTCGTAGCTGCGGCGCCAGACCAGCACCTGCTCGTCGCCGAACTTGGCGGCGGTCTCGCCCTTGTCCAGGCCCTGCAGCGCGCCGTAATGACGCTCGTTCAGGCGCCAGTCGTTCCTGACCGGCAACCACATCATGTCCATCTCGTCCATGGCCAGCCACAGCGTGCGGATCGCGCGCTTCAGGACCGAGGTGTACGCCAGGTCGAAGGCAAAGCCGGCTTCCTTCAGCAGGCGGCCGGCCGTCTTGGCCTCCTTGACACCTTTTTCGGTCAGGTCGACATCGGTCCAGCCGGTGAAACGGTTCTCGAGGTTCCAGGTGGACTCGCCGTGGCGCATGAATACGATTTTGTACATAGGTTCTTTAGAGAAAAAAGTGAGCAAGAAATACCGATCCGACTTCTATTTTATAATGCGATGATTCAGTTCAACCAACGGAACCTTCGTGAAATTCATCATCGACCATTTCATCACTGTCGCGATCGCCGTCCTGTCGGGCGGTGCGCTGCTGTGGCTGTCGCTGGCGCCGCGCGGCCGCCAGCTGTCGCCGCTGCAGGCGACGCAGTTGATCAACCGCGGCAAAACGACCGCCGTGATCGACGTGCGCAGCACGGACGCCTTTGCCGCCGGTCACCTGCGCGACGCCCGTCACATCCCGCTGGCCGAGCTGGCCACGCGCGTCGGCGAGCTGGACAAGGCCAAGGTCAAGACCGTCATCGTCATCGACCAGGACGGCAAACACGCCGATAAAGCGGCGCGGCAGTTGAAAACGGCAGGGTTCGAAGATATCTATGGACTGGAAGGTGGGGTCGCGGCCTGGACGGCTGCTGGTCTGCCCTTGATCAAATAATTGGAAGAAAGGATTCTGCCATGACAGCCCATGTCGTTCTGTACCACACCGCGAGCTGCCCCTACTGCGTGCGCGCCGAGCGCCTGCTGGAAGCCAAGGGCGTGAAAGACATCGAGCGCATCCGTGTCGACCTCGACCCGGAACAGCGCGCGATCATGATGCAACGCACCGGCCGCCGTACCGTGCCGCAAATCTACGTGGGCGAGACCCACGTGGGCGGCTTCGACGACCTGTACGCGCTCGACCAGGCGGGCCGTCTCGACCCGCTGCTGAAGGGCGACGCCGCCTGACGGCATCCTTCTGCTCGCCGGCCGCGGGACGGCCGGAGCGGCTTTTCGTACGGTGCCGCCGGGGAGACGGCCGGAACCGGACGGGGCGGCGGCATGCTATTGCAACCGAATTGGTTTTGATACAATTGCCGGCGCCTTGACAAGTCAATGCACCTCGAATGGCAGGCTTTGCCATTCTTCTTAAAATTCAAACGAAAGCGTTCCATGGCTGACGAAAACCTGCAACCCGTATTCCAAATCCAGCGTATCTACATGAAGGATCTGTCGCTGGAACAACCGAATTCCCCGTCGATCTTCCTGGAACAGGAAGCCCCGACCATCGAGGTCTCGCTGGACGTCGGCGCAGAAGCCATCGCCGACAGCATCTACGAATCGACCGTCACCATCACCGTGACCGCCAAGGTCAAGGACAAGGTCGCTTTCCTGGTCGAAGGCAAGCAGGCAGGTATCTTCGAAGCCCGTAACATCCCGGCCGACCAGATGGATCCGCTGCTGGGCATCGGTTGCCCGAACATCATCTATCCTTACCTGCGCAGCAACATCGCCGACGTGATCACCCGTGCCGGTTTCCCGCCGGTCCACCTGGCCGAGATCAACTTCGAGGTGTTCTACCAGCAGCGCCGCCAGGCGCTGGCCGAACAGGCTGCCACCGCCGGCACGCCGGCCGGCAACCAGTAATTGCCCGGGCGTCCCGCGCCGTCCACCGCGGACGGGGCCGGACGCCTTGTTCATCGTCGCGCGCTTGCCGAAGCGCACTCAACGACGTCTTCGGCTGTCGCTCCGGCGTGGTCCGTCTTCAAAGGTTCACATGCGCTCCATCCGCTTCCACCGTCGTCTCATCGCAGGCAGCCTGTTGTTGCTGGTATCGTGCACGGCCGCCGCGTTCGATTTCAAGACGGTCGGCGCGCATTCCGCCGTCCTGTACGAGACCCCGTCCACGCGCGGCAGTAAATTGTTCGTCGCACCCAGCGGCATGCCCGTCGAGGTCATGCTCAGCTACGGCGACTGGGTCAAGGTGCGCGATGCCACCGGCGACATGGCATGGACCGAAGCGAAGAACCTGTCGGCCAAGCGCAACGTCATCGTGCGAGTGACCTCCGCCAAGCTGCGCGCCTCGCCCGACGACAATGCGCCGGTCGTGATGACGGCCGAGAAGAATGTCCTGCTCGAACTGGTCGATCCGGAAGCCGGCACGTGGGTGCGCGTACGCCACCGCGACGGCCTCACGGGCTACGTGAAGGCATCCGAGGTCTGGGGCATCTAGCCCAACATCATGCACGAATCGAAATCCCCCCAACACATCACCGTCCTCGGCGCCGGCGCCTGGGGCACGGCGGTGGCGATCGCCCTCGCCGCGCGTCACGACGTCCTGCTGTGGGGACGCAATCCCGCCCAGATGGCGCAGGCGGCGGCCGCCCGTGAAAACACGGCATACCTGGCCGGCTTTCCCTTCCCCGCCAACCTGAACGTCACGGCCGACTTCGACGCCGCCGTGGCCCACGTGACGGACGCCGCCGCGCAGCCCGGCACCACCCCGCTCCTGATCGCCGCCTGCCCGGTGGCCGGCCTGCGGCCGCTGCTCGAGCAGCTGAAGGGCCGCGCCATCCCGAACATCGTCTGGCTGTGCAAGGGCTTCGAATACGGCACCGGCATGCTGCCGCACCAGGTCGTGCGCGAGGTGCTGGGCGACGCGGTGCCGGGTGCCGCGCTGTCCGGCCCGTCGTTCGCGCAGGAAGTGGCGCGCGGCCTGCCGTGCGCGCTGACGGCGGCCTCGAACGACCGGGCGCTGCGCGAACGGGTCGTCGCGCTCGTCCATGGCGGCAACCTGCGCGTGTATTCCTGCGACGACATGGTCGGTGTGGAAGTCGGCGGTGCCGTCAAGAACATCCTCGCCATCGCCACCGGCGCGGCCGACGGCCTCGGCCTGGGCCTGAACGCGCGCGCCGCGCTGATCACGCGCGGCCTGGCGGAAATCACCCGCCTCGGCACCGCGCTGGGCGGGCAGACGGGCACCTTCATGGGCCTGACGGGGATGGGCGACCTGATCCTGACCTGCACGGGCGATCTGTCGCGCAACCGCCGCGTCGGCCTGGCGCTGGCCGAAGGCAAGCCGCTCGACACCATCGTGCGCGAACTCGGCCACGTGGCCGAAGGCGTGCCGTGCGCCAAGGCCGTGCGCGAACTGGCCGCGAAGCGGGGCGTCGACATGCCGATCACCAACGCGGTGGCCGGCGTGCTGTTCGACGGCGACTCGGCCAGCGAGATGGTCGGCCGGCTGCTGGCACGCGATCCGCGCGACGAACTGGCCTGAGCGCGCGCGGCGCGGACGAGACGCCCGCGCCGCGGCGAACGCATCAGGGGGCCGGATTGTTGCGCGTCGGCCCGCCCGTGTTGTCGCCCGGATGCAGCAGGATGGTCAGCAGCGCGACCGCATCCCGGTTGGCCTGGATCGCATGCGGCTCGCCGCCCGCCAGGTAAACCATTTCGTTCGGCTGCAGGATCGTCGTGCGGCCGTGCGCGTGGAACGCGATCTCGCCTTCCAGGCACAGCAGGGTCATCTCCCCTTCGACCCAATGTTCCGGCATCGGTTTTTCCTTCGGTATCACCAGCCGGATCAATTCCATGTGGTCGGTCTTGATCAGTGCGATCGACGTGAAATTCGCGATGTCGTCTTCGCCCCGCTGGAGTGCGATCCGCTCACCCGATACTGCGTGGTGCAACGCCATGTGTGACTCCCTTTACTCTTCGAATGTCTGCGGCACCCCGCGCAGCCAGGTGACGAGCGCGGTGGCGTCCTTGAAACCCTGCGCGAGCTGCGGCACGAGCTTGTCCGGGGCGTTGATGTCCAGCTTCTCTTCCTTCCAGACGAAATAGCTCTTGAGCTTCAGGTATTCGACCAGCGGATGGTTCGGATCGAATCCCTTCGGCGGGCGTTGCAGCTTGTCTTCCGGCTGCAGGTCGCCATATGCCTCGCGCAGATGTTTATTCTTCAACATTTTGGCGAAACCTGGCGCATCGTTGACGACGTGCTCGCGGATCGCCTTCAGGCGCGCCGCCGGCGGCAGGTATTCGCCGGCGCCGTACAGCAGCGTGCCGTCGGCTTCGATGTGGAAGTAATAGGTCGGGCCGCCGCCTTCGCTGGGGCGGCGCTTGTTGCCGGGTGCGATGCCGGCCGAGAAATGCGTCTTGTACGGCGTCTTGTCGTGCGAAAAGCGCGTATCGCGCTGGAAGCGGAACATCGCCTTCTTCGGATCGCAGGCGACGACCTGCTTGTCGAACCGGCCGATCTCGCGGATCAGTTCCGTCAGCACTTCGAGGAACTCGACCCGCAGGATGTCGTAGCGGGGCTTGTTCATGATGAACCACGGCCGGGTGTTGCTCTCTTTGAGTTCGGAAAGGAATTGCGTCAGGTCGCGCAGGTGCATGGGTTCTCAAGGTCCAAAAATCAGTCAGGGAGTCTGGCGCGGACGGCGGCCGACGGTGACGTCGATCGTCGTCTCGCGGTTCTTGCGCATCACCGTCATCTGCGCCTTGTCGCCCGGCGGGAGCGCGGCGATGAGGTTCATCATGTCGTTGGTGCTGCGCACTTTCTTGCCTTGCACGGCCAGCAGGATGTCGCCCGGGCGCATGCCGGCACGGTCGGCCGGACCGCCGCGCACGACGCCGGCGATGATGGCGCCGCGGTCGCGCGCGAGGCCGAAGCTGTCGGCCAGTTCCGGCGTGATGTCCTGCGATTCGACGCCGATCCAGCCGCGCACGACCTGGCCATGCTTGATGATGGCGTCGAGCACGGTCTTCGCCGTCGAGACGGGAATCGCGAAGCCGATGCCGACCGAGCCGCCCGTCTGCGAATAAATGGCCGAATTGATGCCCAGCAGGTTGCCGCGCGTGTCGACCAGGGCGCCGCCCGAGTTGCCGAAGTTGATCGCGGCATCCGTCTGGATGAAATTCTCGAAGTGGTTGATGTGCAGGTTGTTGCGGCCCAGCGCCGAGATGATGCCGAGCGTGACGGTCTGGCCGACGCCGAACGGGTTGCCGATCGCCAGCACGACGTCGCCCACACGCGCGCCCTCGGGGTCGCCCAGCACGATCACCGGCAGTTTATCGGCCTTGATGCGGATGACGGCCAGGTCCGTTTCCGGGTCCGTGCCGACCACGCTGGCCGCGGCTTTCCTGCCGTCGGCCAGGCCGACTTCGATCTCGTCGGCGCCTTCGACGACGTGGTAATTGGTCAGGATGTAGCCGTCGCCGCTGACGATCACGCCCGAGCCCAGGCTGGCCATCTGTTCCTGCGGCGGCATCTTGTCGCCGAAAAATTTACGGAAGAATGGGTCCTTCAGCAGCGGATGGGTGTCGCGCAAGGCCTTGCTGGTCAGGATGTTGACGACGGCCGGCATGGCGCGGCTGGCGGCGTCGCGATAACTGCCGGGTGCCACGCCGCCGGCGGGGGCCTGCAGCACCGGCACGGCCTGGCCGGGACCGCCCACGGCGACCTGGGTGGGCGGCCTGCCGACCCACGCCGGCCGCAGCGCCGCGATCACCACATACACGCCGAGGGCGATCGTGACGGTCTGGGCGAACAGCAGCCAGTAGCGGCGCATGGGTGATCGCTCTCTCGTTCCAGCGCTGCGGCGCTTCAGCGCTTCAGCGAATCGCGGATTTCGCGCAGCAGGACGACCTCTTCCGACGGCGGCACCGGCGCGGCAGCAGCGGCCTCTTCGGCCTTGGTGAACGGCGCGCGCATGCGGTTCATCAGGCGCACCATCTGGAAGATGACGAAGGCCAGGATGAGGAAGTTCAGCAGGATGGTGAAGAAATTCCCGTATGCCAGCACGGCACCGGCCTTCTTGGCCTCGGCCAGCGGCAGGCCGTATGCCTGGCCATTCAGCGGGATGTAGTAGCTGGCGAAATCGAGACCGCCGAACAGCTTGCCGATCGGCGGCATGATGACGTCCTGCACGAGGGAGTCGACGATGCGTCCGAACGCGCCGCCGATGATCACGCCAACGGCCAGGTCGACGACGTTGCCCTTCATCGCAAATTTCTTGAACTCTTCCAGCATCGCCATCGCGGCCCTCCCTTGTGTTTATAAAAACATTGACATCTGCATAGCAGATGATACAGGAAACGTGCACCGCACCCGACTGCCGAGACAGGCATGTGGCGAAGTCAGCGAATGCAAAATGAGCATTTGGAGTGTGCTGGGGCGGGGCGAACGTTTTTTCTTTAATTTGCAAATCTGTTCACCTATAATCGACCGTTGCATAAAAGGCTTTTACCGTATTACAACTTATTGCATTGCAACATTTCGCATTTGACGAATGGAGTTGGTATGAGTAATGAGAAGCAGGTCGATTCAGGCCGGCGAGGCTTGCTCGTGGCTACATGCGCGGCGGGCGGCGTTGTCGGTGTTTCAACGGCCGGAGTCCTGGTCAGCACGTTGCAGCCTTCCGAGCGAGCGAAGGCGGCCGGCGCGCCGGTCGAAGCCGACATTTCCGACATCAAGCCGGGCGAGATGAAAGTCGTGGAATGGCGCGGCAAGCCGGTCTGGATCCTGCGCCGCACCCCCGAGATGCTGGCCAGCCTGCCGAAGAACGACAGCCTGGTCGCCGATCCGAATTCCGATAAATCGTATCAAATGCCGGTGCCGGCCTACGCGAAGAACGAATTTCGCGCACGCGAGAACCACAAGGAACTGCTCGTCGTCGTCGGCATCTGTTCCCACCTGGGCTGCTCGCCCTCGTCCCGCTTTACCGAAGGCCCCCAGCCGAACCTGCCGGACAACTGGCACGGCGGCTTCCTCTGCCCCTGCCACGGGTCGACGTTCGACCTGTCGGGCCGCGTCTTCCAGAACAAGCCGGCGCCGGCCAACCTCGACGTCCCGCCGTACATGTACCTGTCGGACAACAAGATCCTGATCGGCAAAGACGAGAAAGGCGAGGCATAACATGGGCGCAGCGTTCAAGGAAACGAAACTCCCGGCCGACGCGCCGAAAAGCCACAAGGCCCTCGCCTGGGTCGACGACCGCTTCCCGCTGTCGAAGTTGTGGAACGACCAGTGGGGCCGCTACTACGCCCCGAAGAATTTCAACATCTGGTACCTGTTCGGCTCGCTGGCGATGCTGGTGCTCGTACTGCAAA
>Ga0308161_1004650_pt1 | contig 12421 bp, 10 predicted proteins | sample PhyFR2_FD_201034 | JGI IMG/M metagenome (GOLD analysis project Ga0308161, IMG submission 201034) | Phyllosphere microbial communities from UC Gill Tract Community Farm, Albany, California, United States - DLSLF.R2 | ecosystem: Host-associated > Plants > Phyllosphere > Unclassified | place: USA...
TCCGTACCGAAAACCGAAGGGGCAAAACTGGCCGGTTCACTGCGCGCACACGTGGATGATTACAACGTGGACGTCATTGAAAGCCAGAGCGCCATCAAACTGATCCCGGCAGCGAAAGAGGGCGGACTGCACGCCATCGAAACCGCCTCCGGCGCAGTGCTGAAATCACGCAGTATCATCCTGGCGACTGGCGCACGCTGGCGCAACATGGGTGTGCCGGGTGAAGAAGAGTATCGCACCAAAGGCGTCACCTACTGTCCGCACTGTGATGGCCCGCTGTTTAAAGGCAAGCGCACGGCAGTGATCGGCGGCGGTAACTCCGGCGTTGAAGCGGCCATTGACCTGGCCGGTATCGTTGAACACGTTACGCTGCTGGAGTTTGCCGGTGAGATGCGCGCTGATCAGGTGCTGCAGGATAAGCTGCGCAGCCTGAAAAACGTGGATGTGATCCTGAACGCGCAGACCACCGAAGTGAAAGGCGACGGCACCAAAGTGACCGGCCTGCACTATATCGACCGTACTACGCAGACCGCTCATGAGCTGCCGCTCTCCGGTATCTTCGTCCAGATCGGTCTGCTGCCGAACACCCCATGGCTGGAAGGCGCAGTTGAGCGCAACAAAATGGGTGAGATCATCATTGATGGTAAATGCGAAACCAGCCTGAAAGGCGTGTTCGCCGCGGGCGACTGCACCACCGTGCCGTACAAGCAGATCATCATCGCCAGCGGCGAAGGTGCAAAAGCTTCACTGAGTGCTTTTGATTATCTGATTCGTACCAAATCGGCAGAGTAAATTTTTGCCATTCAGACAACAGCCCTTCAGCATTCGTGCTGAGGGGCTTTTTTTATTAGTCTGTTAATAGCCTGCCAGCGTCATCAGCATCATCCAGACTGGCGTCGTCACCGCCGCAAACACCGTAGAAAAGAGCATACTTGCCGCCGCCGGGCCGGTAATGACATTAAACTTCTGCGACATCAGGTAGACGTTCACCCCGACCGCCATCGACCCCAGCAGCACCACCACTTTACTCTCCAGCGGCGGCAGACCGGTCAGCCACGCGATAGCCCATACTGTCATCGGTTGCAGCACCAGCTTCAGCAGGCAGATGGTATAGCTCTCTTTTAATCCATCCCGCACCCGATAGTGCGCCAGACTCATGCCCAGCGTGACCAGCGACAGCGGCGCGGCCAGCGAAGCCAGCATTTTTAGCGGTTCCGCGGCTAGCACCGGCAAGGGACGTTGCAGAAAGCTCCAGGCTGTACCGCTGAGAATACCGATGATCAGCGGATTCTTCAGCACGCCGAGCAGGGTGCGCCAGAGACCTTCCAGCGAAAAGCTGCCTTGTTTTGCCCACTCAACCGAAACGGTCAGTAAGGTCCAGAGGATCAGGCTATTAAACACCAGCACCAGCGCCACCGGGGGCAGGGCTTCTGGCCCAAGCAGTACCGTCGCCACCGGGATCCCCAGCATCACGTTGTTGGAAAAGATGCCGCCCAGCGCAAAAACCGAAGCCGCCACGCCATCCAGATTAAACAGCCTTGTTGCCAGCAACCGTCCCACGATAAACACCAGCAGGCAACTGCCGAAGAAGGCCAGTAACAGGCGTGCATCCACCGGCGGGCTTTGTGAGAAGGTACTCATTACCCGAAACAGCATGCAGGGCAGGGCAATGTTAAACACAAAGCGGTTCATCCCTTCGCTGATGCTGGCGGGCCATTTTCCGAGGCGCGTCAGGCAGTATCCCAGCAGGATCAGGATAAACAGCGGGGCTGACAGGTAAATTTGATGGCTTAAGCTTTCAAACAGCAGTGGCATAGAGAGAGTCTGGTCAGACGATGATTAGTTACCAGACTAACAAATTGCTAACTAACTGTTAACTTGAACGGTGTCTGAAATGACCGTAGCCGGGACGCTAACCTAACCAGCGGCGCGCCTGCTGATCGCTGATGTCGCGATAATAGACCCGGTGAATAATTTCGCTACAGCCTGTGCAGCGGGCGGAAATATAGGTAGAGAGGTATTGTCTGCCATTGGGTGCCACGGCACCCTTGCGTTCAATAATAATATCCTGCCATCGATGCCGGTGTGGAATAAGCGCTGACAATCGCATCATACATCCTGAATAGTATGAAGTTCCGCTTCAGGAGTCTTCTAACTCCATGAAATAAGGTGTTTTTTACGATGATACTGCAAGCAGGTTAATTATTATGGGGTAACCAGAGTAACGGCGGAAAATAGTACCCAGCCGGGTAACAAGCTGAAGTACCTATAAAGAGGTATCTCGTTAACCCGCAGCATTAAGCCTTTTTTTGCACCTTCAGGCGTTGATCGGGATCATGTGAAATGTTCCAAACACGATTATTTTCCCGGCATACGTCGATTCCTCTATCAGCAAGCATTTTGGATGCTGCATACGCTTAAACTCCCTGACGTGTCGCTTCCATGGGGCAAGGGCTGAGAAAACGTCTGAACTTAAAAACGTCCTTAAATCCGCATTATAATAATATGCAGCCCGAACCCCTCTTTCGGACATGAAAGATTCAGGAACAGTGATGATTGCCTGACAAATCGGGTTTTACATAGGGTGATTTACTCAGGCGGTATATTGAGCAAGCTGGAGGAGCACTAAAGAGAGATGTAGCTACCATAATGGCTGCATTTTAAAATGATATGCTAACAATATTCATCATATTGATAGTAAAAAAATTCAAATAATTAACATCTACAAAATTTACATTTTCAAATGGATAAAAATACAGTTAGCTATAATAACGTTAACATTTGTCTTTTTATGTATACAAAAAGATTTTAAATCTTTTTATTATTGTTAATTCAGAACTAAATTCTGCGTAATGTATTTTTATTGTTCTTTTGTTCTTTTTTTTGGCATTTTATTAACTCTATGAAAAATAGGATAGATGCCTTAATATTCTCCCCAGATGAATTAACGCTTCTCTGTTATTTAATAAATACGTCATGAATGCTGCCATGGAGTTTGCCAAGTGCTAGTCCTTACTTTAATCAGAAGGTGTATCTTATTTATTGTAACAACTTCATTGTTCTTTTCTCTTTCTCTTTCTGTTTTTGCTGAAGGCGGGATTTCAATACAAGGTACTCGTATTATTTATCCTCAGGACTCCCGACAGGAGAGTATTGCCTTACGTAATTCCTCAGCAAAGGAATCATTTTTAGTGCAGTCATGGATAGAGAATGCTGACGGAAAGAAATCTCAGGATTTTGTTGTCACGCCCCCTCTTTATCTGAGCGGTCCAAAAAATGAAAACGTCCTTCGATTGGTATTTACAGGATCTAACTCTAGAAGGGATAAGGAATCTTTATACTATTTTGTTTCTAAGGCTATCCCTTCAGTTGACAAAAAAGATAGTTCTGGAAAAAGTGTGATTCGGATTGCCGCAGCTTCCCGTATTAAACTGTTTGTTCGGCCGCCTAATCTTGAAGTAAAACCAGAAAAAGCAGTTGCTGAGCTCAGTTTTAAACGTATAAATAATAAAATAGAAATCACGAATCCTACACCTTATTATATTACGATGACAGACATAAAAAATAACGGAAAGTCACTCTCTGGAATAATGGTTCCACCTGTTGATACCGTGTTGATAGATACGCTTTCAAATAGTGGAAGCACCCTAACTTTCAGCACTATTAATGACAGTGGCGCCATTTCTAAACCTGTCAGTGTGTCTATTAAATAAGTCAATAAAATAATATAGCTGTATCTATAATAATTTCCAACTTTATTAATTATTTATTTAATCAGGGTTTATTTTGAAAAATAATAAGCAGAGGATGTTTTGCATTGCGTTTTCTACTTGGTTTTTTTTAATCACGATGTCTGATGTTGCTCATGCAGAACTCCAGTTCGACGAATCCATGATTTCTGATGATCCTGATTCTGTTGCAGATCTTTCCCGATTTTCCGTTAGTGGCGTTCAGCTTCCAGGAACATATTTCGTCGATGTTTATTTAAATGGAAATAGTCTTAATTCGCGAAATGTGCGTTTTCTTTCCGACGATGATAAAGGGCTGGAAGATGATCTGCGGGATGCTACCGGTCTGATGCCATGCATCACCACAAAAGAACTCCTCGAAATGGGAGTGAACACTGCTGCATTTCCTGAACTGGAAAAACGTTCGGCTGATCAATGTATCTCTCCAGGTAAATATATTCCACAGGCAAGGACAGTTTTTGATTTTCAAAAAATGCGGTTAGACATCAGCATCCCGCAGGCTGCTTTACAGAATAAGCCTCGTGGTTGGATTGCGCCCGAGAAATGGGATGAGGGCATCAGTGCTGCTTTAATGAGCTGGCAGTTTAGCGGAAGTGAAAACCATGGTGAGTATGGAAACAGCCGTAATCAATATCTGAACCTGATGAGCGGGCTTAATTTCGGTCCCTGGCGTCTGCGGGATAACAGCACCTGGAGTTATTATGAAAACCGCTACAACCGTAAACAGCAATGGCAGCATATCAACACTTATCTTCAGCGCGCAATTATTCCCTTGCGAAGTGAATTAACGATAGGGGATAGCTCAACGGGTAATGAAGTGTTCGATCCCCTCGCGTTTCGCGGTGTGCAACTGGCAACGGATGATGAAATGTATCCGGAGACTATGCGTGGCTATGCGCCTGTCGTCCAGGGCGTCGCGGCCAGTAACGCAGAGGTCAGCATTCGGCAGAATGGCAGTGTGATTTACCGAACCTACGTTGCTGCAGGGGCTTTTGTAATTAACGACCTTTACCCATTGTCCTCTGGCGGCGATCTTGAGGTGTTAGTGACCGAGGCTGATGGTTCTGTAAAGGTATTTACGGTTCCCTATTCTTCCGTGCCAGTGCTGCAGCGTACGGGACATATTCGCTACGGTATTACTGCGGGCCGTTATCGTAATACCTCTGACCGGTATGATAAACCCTCTTTTATGCAGGGGACCCTCCTGGTGGGTTTGCCTCATAATATTACGGCCTACGGTGGTACTCAACTGGCCGATAAATATCGGGCGGTTGCATTGGGCGCCGGGGTAAATATGGGGGCCTGGGGAGCTGCGTCTGCTGATATTACACAGTCGACCAGCACGCTGGCAGATGATTCCAGGCACAGTGGGCAATCATTGCGCTTTCTTTACGGTCGTTCGCTGGTTTCCACTGGAACCACCTTTCAACTGGTGGGATACCGCTATTCCACAAAGGGATTTTATACGCTGGATGAAACGGCATTAAAGCGAATGTCAGGCTGGACGGATAACACTGTTGATGTGGATGCAGCAGGCCGTCCCGTGGAGCGAAATTGGGTTAACCATTATGACCTTTACAACAATAAACGTGACCGGCTTCAGGCAAATATCTCTCAGCGCCTGGGGGATAAGGGATCTCTGTATCTGACGGGAACCCGGCAAACCTACTGGAACAATGGATCCACGACCCATTCTCTTCAGGCGGGATTTAGCAGCGTTTTTAAAAGAGTAAATTACAACGTTTCCTATGGATATACCCGCTACAGCGGCCAGCAGAAAGCAGATAAAACACTTTATCTCACACTGTCAGTGCCTCTGGATGGATTTCTGTCAGAGAGTACAAACCGTTCTTTGTGGGCTAATTACAGTGCAAATCGCGACAGCGAAGGGCATGTCACTAACCAGGCGGGTCTCAGCGGCACCGTTCTGGAGGGAGGAAACCTCAACTGGGCCGTTTCGCAAGGATACGGACGTCGGGATGGCGGAAGCGGTGATGCTTCCCTTGCTTATCAGGGAACCTATGGCAATGCGTCTGCAGGATATGGATACAGCCGTAACTATCAACAGTATCGTTATGGTCTCTCTGGTAGTGCAGTTCTGCACAGTGGGGGATTAACGTTAGGGCAACCGCTGGGTACCACCAATGTATTAGTCGCGGCACCTGGTGCATCAGGTGTTCCTGTAGAAAATGCTACAGGGATCCGTACAGACGTCAGAGGTTATACCCTCTTACCCTATGCCAACATGTATCGCGAAAACCGTATTTCCCTACGGGTGACTCAGTTGGATGACTATACGGAGATTGATAATTCTGTGGTCAACGTCGTGCCTACACGTGGCGCTCTGGTGCGGGCTGATTTTAAGACCCGCACGGGGTTCCGCGTTCTCATGACGCTGACGCATAAAAACAGGCCTCTACCTTTTGGTACTACTGTCAGTGTCATAAGCGGTGAAAATAGTGGTCTGGTTGGGGACGAAGGGCAGGTTTATTTGTCCGGGCTGCCTCTAAAGGGGGAACTAAAAGCGAAGTGGGGACATGGTGCTGACCAGCAGTGTACGGTGCGCTACATGTTACCAGAGAAAACGCAGTCCGTTCTCATTCAACATCAGGAAGTATGTCGCTAGTGGCTGAAGGATTAGCTTCTTTATTTACACCTCAGGTTGAGGGTGTAAGCGTTAATTAAATTATCAAATTTTTAAGAGGGCTTAGCACAATATGGAATTTATTAAATTGAAGAATAGTTTTGTTATGAGCGGCATTGCGGCAGCAATGTTAACTGTTTCTCTCGGCGCGCAGGCTGCATCTGAGTCTGCGACAATCAATATTTCTGCCACCGTGGTAGATAACACTTGTACACCAGATTGGACATCAGCGGGTAAAGAAGTAAACATGAATCGCGTGTCGGTGGATGACTTCGGCAGCGACAAAATTGGAGCCAGTCAGTCATTTACTCTCAATCTGACAGATTGCGGCGCGGGTACAACAAAAGTTAAAGTCACTGCTTCAGGAGCTGCGGATGCCAGCGATAGCAGCCTTTTCTCCAATACTCTTGCTGACAGTGCCACAGGTGTCGGCGTGGGAGTATGGGGGGGGCCGGCCCAAGCCACGCAACTGAATCCAGCAGGCAGCAACAGCGTTGAATATGCAGTTGAAAACAATGCCGTAAATATGACGTTTTTAACCAAGTTAATGAAAACAGGTACGACCGCTATTACTGCAGGTAACCTGAAAAGTATCGTTACATTGACTGTAGACTACGAATAATTCAAATGGCAGTGGTCATAGAGCCACTGCCTACTTATTTATTCCTGATGGAAAGATTTATGATTATCAGACCTCCTAAAAAAAATGAAATGCCAAGAGCGTCACTTTATAAGTTCGCAGGTTCTGCATACATTTTTTCCGCAATCTTTTGTATATTTCAGGCGGATGCTGCGACAATTGAGGCTAACTCTCCTGGTAAAGCAACGGTGGAGAAAAATTCTACAGTTGTATTTGGTGGTGGTGGGATTTATACGTTTGCGCTTAAGGCCAGTGCTGATGGTAATGCTTTACGTGATACAGCAGCAGAACAATGTCTGGATATATTATCGGGTTCAGCGGCAGGGCGGACTATCACAAGTTGGGGAATGTTAACTGCCAGGCTTTCATTTGGAGATCCACTTTTTTATTCTGCAAGTTTAAGTAATCATTGTAATACTGAGCTGCGGCGGTACGTGGGCTTGTGGAGTACAAGTACACCTGGCATATTTATAGGGGATTGGTTTACCATACCGGCAAACAGAACCTGCTCGGTGAATGTTATTACCTCTCCAGCTATTCCTGACATTATTCCAGGCAAGACCATTAACGAGGTACAAATCACGTCTGCATCAACCGGCACAGGGACGCTCGCTTTTAAGCCGAATGCTAATAATGGCAGCAAAGGGACTATCACTGACGGGACCCATTTTTTGACTTATTCCGTACCGGGTACGGTCTGGAATAGTGGTTCAGGGCAATGGACGGGAGGATTAGGCGATTACTCGCTGAAACTGGATGAAGTTCCCGATCGAACCCCACCCGGTGAATATAAAGGAAATATGACAGCCACCATTTCATGTGAGTAATTATCTTGTTCAGGTTCGTAATATCAATATGACAATCATCAATGTGAAAAAATGTTTTGCACCGCAGTATTGACGATAATAAGTGCCCTTGTCGATTAGGGGGTAATCCTCTGTTAAACCGGATTATTCACTCTCAGGAATATTTCGGCATACTGATTATGCCCCCTAAAAATAGCACCTCTACCTGTAAACTGATTTACAGATGGCTACATCATCGCTGTGATCCTTATCTGAAATCCTGCTCAATTTAGCAACAACACTCCCGCACGATATTTACTCGCCTGAACAGAGGCCGCACGTCACTAATAGAAAGGTAGCGATTCACCCAAGAGCTGAGTGTGATGGCCTGTGTGCCGACTTGTGCCAGAAAATCTCTTACTGTAATCTGTTAAAAGATTTAACAAATATCTCTAAGACTCGGGGTGCCGCTTTCCACACGGAAAGGGCTGAGAAAAACCCGCTGACCTGAACTGGATAATGCCAGCGTAGGGAAGTCTGATGCCTGACCGCATTCGTCTTCTTGTTCGCCGGTTGGGAGCTACGATGACACATCAATCTCAACACCTTTCTGCCGCGCACTTCGCGCCCATTCTGCACACTTTCCGCCGCCAGTCACCGCTGGTGCACTGTATGACCAATGACGTGGTTCAGAACTTCACCGCCAACGTGTTGCTGGCACTCAATGCCTCACCGGCGATGGTGATCGATGCCGCTGAGGCCGCCCAGTTCAGTAGCATGGCCGATGCACTGCTGATTAACGTGGGCACCTTAACCCGCGAGCGTCAGCAGGCGATGCAGGCTGCTGTCACCGCCGCTAATCAGGCAGGTACTCCCTGGACACTCGATCCGGTTGCCGTCGGCGCGCTGACGCTGCGGAGTGACTTCTGCCAGCAATTGTTAAGCCAACAACCGGCGGTGATTCGGGGTAATGCGTCAGAGATTCTGGCGCTGGCACAACAGGCCAGAGGTGGGCGCGGTGTCGACACGCTGCATCAGGCGGATGCAGCACTCGATGCGGCCCAACAGCTCGCGGAAAACTGGAGCACGCTGGTGGTCGTCACCGGTGAAGTGGACTACGCCACCGATGGTCAGCGACTCCTTGCCGTACAAGGTGGAAGCCCGTTAATGACACGGGTAGTCGGGACCGGCTGCGCGCTCTCGGCTGTGGTAGCGGGTTTCAGTAGTCTGCCTGGCGATCGGCTGATGAATGTCGCGGCCGCCTGCCAGGTCATGTCCCTGGCGGGAGAAAAGGCAGCGGCGCAGGCGTCCGGGCCGGGCAGCTTTGCCACCGCGTTTATTGATTCACTCTGGACGCTGGAGGGGAAATCATGAAACGTATCAATGCTCTGACGATTGCCGGCACCGATCCCAGCGGGGGCGCAGGCATTCAGGCCGATCTGAAAACCTTCTCTGCTCTGGGAGCCTATGGCACCAGCGTCATTACCGCGCTGGTGGCACAAAATACACAGGGCGTGCAGTCGGTTTATCGCATTGAACCGAACTTTGTTGCTGCCCAGCTCGATTCGGTCCTAAATGACGTGCGCATCGACAGCGCAAAAATCGGCATGCTGTCAGAAACGGCTATCGTGGAGCAGGTTGCGGCCCGTCTGATGCGTACGGATATCCCGTTTGTTGTGCTGGACACGGTCATGGTCGCGAAAAGTGGTGATGCGTTGCTCTCGCCAGATGCCGTAGCCAGTGTACGGAAGCTGTTATTGCCGCAGGTCTCGCTGATCACGCCTAATCTGCCGGAAGCGGCGGCGTTGCTGGACTGCGCCATTGCGGCAAATGAGGAGGAGATGCGCGAGCAGGGACGGGCATTGCTGGCTCTGGGCTGTCAGGCCGTGCTGATGAAGGGCGGTCACCTTGCGGCGGCGGAGAGCCCGGACTGGCTGATCACGCATTCAGCAGAGCAGCGATTTAGTACGCCGCGCGTGAATACCCGTCATACGCACGGCACCGGCTGTACGCTGTCGGCAGCCTTAGCCGCGTTGCGGCCGCGTCATGCTGACTGGGCAGAGACGATTGGGGAAGCCAAAAGCTGGTTACAGCAGGCGCTGCTGCAGGCGGATTCGCTGGAGGTCGGGAAGGGTATCGGACCGGTTCACCACTTTCATCAATGGTGGTAACGACAAAGGCCCGCATCGACCGGATAATCGGGCGGTGCGGGCGGTTTCAGGTTCAGGGTGCTTCAAACCAGGCGCTGTTACGCTCGGCAATCGGGGTGATAGAGAAGATCATCTCCTGCAGATGACGACGCATTGCCGCTTCGGCGGCATCGGCGTCATGACGCTTAAGCGCGGCAAAAATCTCTTCATGCTGCTCAATCAGCTTATCCGGTGGAGAGACTTCACTCAGCGTCAGAAACCGCACCCGGTCCATGGCCGCTTTGATGTTCTCAACCGTTTCCCAGGCCAGCTTACAGTCAATGCTTTCAGCAATCAGGCGATGAAACTCATCGTCCAGAGTGAGAAAGGCCTGGCTGTCATGCCGCTCAGCGGCCATGCGCTGCAGTTGCAGGTTATGCTCCAGCGCCATCAGAGCCGGATCATCAATCTCCAGTGCCGCACGGCGAACCACCGAGACCTCTACTGCTTCCCGGATAAAGCGGCCATCCGCCACCCGCTTAGCGGAGATTTTGCGCACGAAAGTGCCACGCTGCGGCAATACCTGTACCAGTCCGGCTTCGGCCAGCTTGATGAACGCTTCGCGCACCGGCTGGCGTGAAACGTTAAAGCGCGCGGACACCTCTTTTTCCGACAGCAGCGAGCCCGGCTGAATTGCGCAGGTGACGATATCTTTGCGCAGATACCGGTAAATCTGCTGATTTACCGGTTCGCTGGTAGTAATGGTATAGGCGATCGACATGCAGCAATATCCATATTACGGCTGGCAGAGGCCAGCGCGATGGGAAAGTGTCAGTCTAATCAGCGCGCTGCGTCTGCGCCAGCGCTTTGTTACAGCGCCTTCAGCCGCGATTAAGACACTGATGCACTGTGGCGCGGGCCCCCTGAGTCGTCAGCTGCTGATACCAGTCAGTCAGCCGGGCAACCACATCGGCGTTTTGCAGCAGATCCTCGCCGAAAACCTCACGAATGGAGAGTAACGCCCGCACGCGAGCCTCGCCCTCTTCGCTGGCGGCAACGCACTCAGCCAGTTGCTTCTGCATCGGGTCGCGGATTGTAATCGGCTGACCTTTTTCATCAATACCGCCGACATAGCGCATCCAGCCCGCCACGCCCAGCAGCAGCAGGTCGCAGCGGCTGCCGCGCTGCAAGTGCCAGCGCAGGCTGTCGAGCATACGCTGTGGCAATTTCTGCGTGCCATCGGTGGCTATCTGTCCGGTGCGATGCTTAATCGCGCGGTTTTCATAACGGGCAATCAGTGAATCGGCATAGGCGTTGAGATCCACGCCCTGGGTACGCAGCGTTGGCGCCTGCTCATCGATCATCAGTGAACGAGCAGCCGCGCGGAAATGGGGATCGGCCACACAGTCGCTGATGTACTCATAACCGGCCAGGAAGCCGAGATAGGCCAGGAAAGAGTGGCTGCCATTCAGCATACGCAGTTTCATCTCTTCATAGGGCAGGACATCGCTGACCAGTTCTGCGCCCGCTTTTTCCCACGCCGGACGACCATTGACAAAGTTATCTTCAATCACCCACTGAAAGAAGGGCTCCGCTTCAACTGCAACCGGGTCATCGGAACCCAGACGCGCGCTTAGAGCCGCAAACGCTGCATCGGTCATGGCCGGAACGATACGATCCACCATGGTGGAGGGGAAGGTAATGTGTTGCTGAATATAGTCCGCCAGTGCCGGATCCTGATGCTGTGCCAGTTGCACAACAACGTTGCGGGTCACGTGGCCATTTTCCGGCATGTTGTCACAGGACATCACGCTAAAGGGAGGTAAACGCTGATCCCGTCGGCGGCGAATCGCGGCCAGAATCAGACCGGGTAGCGATCGCGGCGAGTGCGGATTCTGCAGGTCATGCACGATATCGGGATGATCGGGATTTAAATTGCCACTGGCAGGCTGGTGGCAATAACCTTTCTCGGTGACGGTCATGGAGACAATCGCCACCTCAGGCTGGCTCATGGCCTTGATCACTGCCTCAATACCGTCACTTTTACCGTGCAGTGCCTGAGTAATGACGCCAATCACCCGGGTATGCAATGAATCATCGGCCATCTCGGTGAGGGTATAAAGCAGATGCTGTTCTCGCAGAGCCTCAATCAACGCGCCGCTGTTGAGGTTCACTTCACAATACCCCCAGTCGCTGCCCTGTTCAGCCAGCTTATCGCTGCAGAGCGCCTGATGGGCGCGGTGAAATGCACCAAAACCGATATGTACCATACGGGTTTTTAACTGGCTGCGGTCGTAAGCGGGGCGTCTGACCTCAGCGGGCAGGCGATCAATCTGTAACATAGTCCGTCCTTATGGCAAACGGGGCGCAAAGCGCCCCGAAATCATACATCTGTTAGCGAAACAACACTCAGACCGAAACCGGTTTATCCTGGGTTTTCGGACTGCGAATCACAAATAACACCAGGAAGGCAC
>Ga0308161_1004651_pt1 | contig 12420 bp, 13 predicted proteins | sample PhyFR2_FD_201034 | JGI IMG/M metagenome (GOLD analysis project Ga0308161, IMG submission 201034) | Phyllosphere microbial communities from UC Gill Tract Community Farm, Albany, California, United States - DLSLF.R2 | ecosystem: Host-associated > Plants > Phyllosphere > Unclassified | place: USA...
TGGCAACGTCCCGGCGGCGGTGTGCAGCGCCTCGCTGTCGAGCATCCTCGGCGTCTTCCTGACCCCGCTGCTGCTGGCCCTGCTGGCCGGCACCGAAGGCGGCATGCACAACCCCGGCCAGGCCATCGTCAGCATCATGCTGCAGCTGCTGGTGCCGTTCGTGGCCGGCCATCTGCTGCGCCCGTGGATCGCCCGCTGGGTAGAGAAGCAGCGCGCGCTGCTGCGCTATACCGACCAGGGCACGATCCTGCTGGTGGTCTACTCCGCCTTCGGCGAAGCCGTCAGTGAGGGGCTGTGGAGCAAGACGCCGCTGTTGTCGCTGCTCAGCGTGGCCGTGGTGGCAGCCGTGCTGCTCGGCATCGCGATGCCGCTGATCCGCTTCATCGCGCGCCGGCTGGGCTTCAACCGCGAAGACGAGATCACCATCCTGTTCTGCGGCTCGAAGAAGAGCCTGGCCACCGGCGTGCCGATCGCCAAGGTCCTGTTCGCCGGCGGCAGTCTCGGTGCGATCGTGCTGCCGATCATGATCTACCACCAGATCCAGTTGATCGTCTGCGCGATGATCGCGCAGCGGTATGCGCGTGATCCGGTGGAGCCGGCGACGGGTGAGGGAGGTAGTTGAGCGCGCTCGACCTCCTGCCGCGTAGAGCCTCGCCCTACGCGGCATAGCGGAACATCCCCAATCGCAAGCGGCTATTCCACCCACCGCGCCACGCTGAAGCGCGGTAGCCAGATCTGCAGATCGTATGACCGGTCCGAGCCCGTTCTCTGCAGCGGCGAAGGCCCGGTGTATGCCGGCAGTGATCGCGCGCCGCATTGCCGATGCTGTGTGCAGCCCCACGCCTCGCCGCTGCGCGCATCGACCCGCACCGCGTACGGCTGGAGATCGAGCAGCAAGGCGGTCATCGGCGGCCACGGCAGCCCCTCCGGCTGAGTGCGCATGGCATGCACATTCCCGGTAAGTACCAGCAGCCGCCCATCGGAAGGCAACGTTGCGTGGTGCGCGCGCAGTGCATCGGCCATCGCCGCATCACGCGCGCCGGTACCGGCCTGTGCCGCCGGCAGCACCTGGTCGAACCCAACGACCTGTACATCGTGGCCCTGCACGCGCAGGACCCGCACCGCCTCGATCAGCGACAGCGTGTCTTCATTGCGACGGCCGTCGTGCGGCTTACCGGCGGTGCGCCAGTAGGAGGTGGTGCGCACCGCCTGGCGTGCTGCGGCGTCACCGTTGGAGGCCAGATAGGTGGCCAGCCGGGCGTTCTCGGTGGCCGGCAGTTCCAGCCCAAGGTGCACGGGGGTGCCCTGCGCGACATAGGCCTGGACCAGTTCCTGCACAAGCTGCGGCATCTCACGCGTACCGTGCAGTTCGCCCAGGACCACGAGTTGGCTTGCGCCTGCCTGCCGCATGATCTGCGCGGCCGTGTCCTCTGCGGACGCTGCCGGTGCGGCATTCGCCGCACCCAACGCCATCCCGATCACCACGCCTGCCATCCAGCGCCATCGCTTCATGCCGTCACTCCCTGTTCGGTACTGACGCAATGGCGGTGGCGAATCACCGATTCAAGGCAGCTATGCCAACCAGGGCAGCATCCAGTGATCCACCATCAGGAAGGCGAACAGCGCCATCAGGTAGACGATGGAATAGCCGAACATCTTCATCGAGAACAGTTCGTCCGGCGGATTCAGCATGCGCCACGCATACCAGAGGAAGACCGCGTTGAGCACGATCGCACCGCCGAGGTAGAACATGCCGCTCATGCCGAACACGACCGGCAGGATGCTGACGACGGCCAGGGCGATCGAATAGACCATGATCGACTTGCGGGTGTACGCCACACCATGGGTCACCGGCAGCATCGGGATTTCCGCCTTGGCGTAATCCTCGCGGCGGAAGATCGCCAACGCCCAGAAGTGCGGCGGGGTCCAGATGAAGATGATCAGCACCAGCAGCGACGCGTAGGCCCAGTCCCATGGGCCCTGCATACCGGTGATCGCCGCCCAGCCGAGCATCGGCGGGGTGGCGCCGGCGAGGCCGCCGATGACGATGTTCTGCGAGGTCGCGCGCTTGAGGTACACGGTGTAGATCACCGCGTACCCGATCAGCGAGGCGAAGGTCAGCACGGCAGTGATCACGTTGACCCAGACCACCAGGATCGTCATCGACAGCGCGATCAGCAGGCCGGCGAAGACCAGTACCTGCCATGGCTTGACCTTGCCCACCACCAGCGGGCGCCACGAGGTGCGCGCCATCTGTGCATCGATGCGCGCATCCAGCAGCTGGTTGATCGCCGCAGCAGCCGAGGCGGCCAGCCAGATGCCGAGGAAGCCGAGTGCGCCGTCCAGCGCCTGCTGCGCGGTCGGCACCCCGGGGATGGCCAGGAACATGCCGACGAGCGCGGTGAACACGATCAGCGCGACGACCTTGGGCTTGGTCAGATCCCAGTACTGACGGTAACTGGCCATGCCGTCAGCCCGCCTGCACGGCAGGGGAGGCCGCGCTGGCCTTGCCGCCCTCGGCATCCGGCGCGCGCAGGCGCGCCAGCAACGTCACCAGCACGAACAGCAGCGCCACGGCGCCCCCGCTGTGCGCGACGGCCACTTCCAGCGGCACCGCCAGCTTCACGTTGAGGATGCCCAGGGTGATCTGCAGCACCACCAGCAGACCCAGGGCGCTCGCCCAGCCGCGCATGCTCGGCAGTCGGAACAGGCGCACCGACAGCCACAGCAGGTACACGGCGACCACGATCGCCATCATGCGGTGCGCCATCTGGATGGCAATGCGCGAGGCGCCATCGAGCACCCCGCCTTCGTAATCCACGCCGATGCCGCGCCACAGGGTGAAGCCTTCCTTGAAGTCATGCGTCGGCCACCACTGGCTGACGCAGCGCGGGAAGTTGTCCAGCGAGGCGCTGCCGCCACCGCAGGCGAGTGCGGCGTAGTTGGCGCTGACCCAGCCGCCGAGGGCGATCTGTGCGACCAGCACGGCCACGCCGGCGCGGATCAGCCACTTCAGCTTGGGCGCTTCGGCCAGGGTGATCGGCATGTGCGTGGCACGCCACGCCATCCACACCAGCAGGCCGAACATCAGCATGCCGCCGAGCAGATGGCCCATCACCACGATCGGCTTGAGCAGCCAGGTGACCGTCCACATGCCGAGCAGCGCCTGGAAGATCACCACCGCCAGCGTCAGCAATGCGGCGCGGGCCAGGTCGATGTTGGTCCAGCGCAGTGCGGCGATCAGCAGGATCGCTTCGCCGATCAAGGCGATGATGCTCGCGGGGACGTGCATCCCCATCATGTACAGCGGTATGCCGGTCGCCACCAGCACACAGGCGGTGATCACCGCGGTGCTGCCCCAGCGACGGCGGCGCGTGGCCAGCAGCGCCAGGGTGAGGATCTCGATGCCGAGTGCACCGGCCAGGAAACGGTGTACCTGCTCACGCCACGCCTTGTGTGTTTCCAGCGGGCGGATCTTGGCGGCCTCGTGGCCGATCACTTCCTCGGCGTGCTGCGGCCAGGTGACACGGCCATAGCAGGTCGGCCAGTCCGGGCAGCTCAGGCCCGCATCGGACAGACGCACGAACGAACCGAACATGATCGTACTGGCGGTCATGATCAGCGCAAACCACGCCAGACGGTGGAAATTGCGGTGCAGCACCGGGCGTGCGGAGAGGCTCATCTAAACGGAACTCACTTCAGTTTCAGCAGCGTGGCCAGGTCTTTGCGCAGACCGGCCATATCGAATCCCGGCGCGTACCGCATGATCACGAATCCGTTGGGATCGATCACATACACAGGCGTGCCGGCGGCGTCATCCACGGCGGGCAACGCAGCACGCAGGTCCGGTTGGGCGCGCAGCGCGCGCAGTGCGGGCATGCCCTGGACCTCGGCCGGCGGCGTGCCCAGCCACAGGATCTCGACATTATCGGCGTTATGGCCGAACAGCTGCCACACCTTGCCCAATCCCTGCGACAAAGTGACGCACTCGCTGGTACAGCTGGCAGACGGGGCCACCAGGATCCGCCAGGTGCGATCGTTGGGGTTCCACGGGTATGGCTGACCGTCGGCCAGGGTGGGCGGCAGCGCGCGCAGATCGGCCGGCGGCTGCAGCAACTCCCCGGTATTCCGGTGCGAGGTCGGCTGCCAGCCGGAGAAGCGCAGCACGCCCGCCAGCGCCATGGCGCCGAAGAACACGCCGAACAACGCGATCAGGGTCCAGCGGCCGCGTGAACGGGACGGCAGCCGGGCCGGGGAAGTGGCATTCATGGGCGGCATTTTCTCATGTTGAGCCGGTCAGCGCCGGGGAGTGCCACGCCGGCGGCGATGGCGACGGAATTCCAGGACCAGCGCGACCACCAGCACGGTCAACGCCAGTCCGAACCATTGCACGGCGTAGCCCAGATGGCGACTGGGCGGCAGGGTATTGGGGAGCAGCTCCAGATCGCGCGCGTAGCCGCCTGGCAGCGCCGGATCCAACCGCAGCACGCGCGCGCCAAGGCTGCCCGGCGGCAGCGACAGCGCGCGCGCCATGTCGTCAGGTGGCATCCGGCTGGCCAGCCACACGTGCGGCTGTGGCGCGGGCGACAGCGCCGGCCCCAGGGCCAGCCCGGTGGCCGGTGACGGCGCCAGCAGGCCGCGGATGGCCGTATGGCCGGTAAGCGGTGTGATCGATGGGATGACACGATCCGGCGGCATCGGCAGCCAGCCCAGATCGACCAGCACGCGTACGCCGTCATCACTCTGGAACGGCTGATACACCTTGAGGCCGGCGCGGCCTTCGCGGGTCTGGTTGTCGAGCAGGATCGTGCCCGGCAGGACGCGGCCGTGGTCGTCCACCCAGCGCAGCAGCGGCGGGGCGGCCTGGGCCTGGCGCAGCGTGAGCGACTGCGCGCGGGCGGGCACCTGCTGGGCCAGCAACGCCTCTTTGTCGTGCATGCGCTGCAGTTGCCAGCGGCCCAGCTGGCAGAACGCGAGGATGACCAGCACCGCGGCAATCCAGCCGATCAGGCGTGTGTGCTTGCGCATCATGACAACGCCGGCAAAACGCGGTGATATAGGCGCACCCGCCACGCCATCGAGCCGCGCATGAATGATTCGTTGAAGACCCTGCTGGTAATCGCGTTTCTGATCGTCATCGTCTGGAATCTGGGCGCCGGGCTGTATTACCTGCTGGTCGATCGCGGCCAGACCAAGCGCACCGTCAATGCCCTCACCCGCCGCATCGCGGTATCGGTGGCGCTGATCGTGCTGGTGGTCATCGGCATCTACAGCGGTTGGATCAAGCCCCATGGCATCGGCGGCTGAGGCCGCACCGGCGTCGATGCGGCAGGAGGTCGCACCGACGCTACAGCACGTACACGAACAGGAACAGCATCAGCCACACCACGTCGACGAAGTGCCAGTACCACGCGGCCGCTTCGAAACCGAAGTGGTTGTCGCGGGTGAAATGCCCCTTCGACGAGCGCAGCCACATCACCGCCAACATGACCGTGCCCAGCAGCACGTGCACGCCGTGGAAACCAGTGAGCATGAAGAAGGTCGAGCCGTAGATGCCCGAACCCAGAGTGAGGTTGAGTTCCTTGTAGGCGTGGATGTACTCCTCCGCCTGCAGGGTGAGGAAGCCCACGCCGAGCAGCACGGTGATGCCCAGCCAGACCAGGAGTTGGCGGCGGTGACCGGCCTTGAGGGCGTGGTGCGCGATGGTGAGGGTGACGCCGGAGGTGAGCAGGATCAGCGTATTGATCAGCGGCAGGCCCCAGGCCGGGATGGTCTGGAAATGGCCGCCGATCGCACCCGGGCCATTGGTCGGCCACGCCGCCGAATAGCCGTCCCACAGCAGCTCATTGGTCATCACGCCGTCGCCCGCGCCGCCCAGCCACGGCAGGCCCAGGTTGCGGGTGTAGAACAGCGCCCCGAAGAACGCGCCGAAGAACATCACTTCGGAGAAGATGAACCACACCATCCCCATCCGGAACGAGCCATCCACCTGGCGGTTGTAGCTGCCGGCCTGCGATTCGCGCACCACGTCGCTGAACCACCAGAACAGGGTCAGCACCAGCATCGCGATGCCGGCGTAGAAGGTCCACTTGCCCCAGCCGGAATCGTTGAGCCAGCTGGCCACGCCGACCATGGTCACCATCATCGCAATGGAACCGATGAACGGCCATTTGCTGTGCGTGGGCACGAAGTACACGTTCGCATCGGGGCTTTGCTGGGCCATGGTCTTGGGTCCGGTCCGGATCAGGGAGCTGCACGCGCGCCGGTCGGCAGGCTGGCCGGAGCCAGCTGCGCGGACAAGGCGTCGTTCTTGTAGAAGGTGTAGGACAGGGTGATCGTGGTGATGTTGGCCGGCAGGTCGGGATCGACGATGAAGCGCAACGGCATGTCGCGTTTCTCGCCGGCCTGCAGGGTCTGCGCGGTGAAGCAGAAGCATTCGGTCTTGCTGAAGTAGCCCGATGCCTTGGCCGGTGCCACCGACGGCACGGCGCTGCCGACCAGCGCGCGATCGCTGTCGTTACGCGCGTAATAGAGCGCCTCGTTGAGCTCGCCGGGCACCACGTCCATCGTCAGCTGTTCGGGATGGAACGCCCACGGCAACTTGGAATTCACGCCGCCATCGAACTCCACCCGCACCGTGCGCTTGCCGGTGGCGGCTGCAGTGCCTGCCGCCGCGCCGGGGCCACGCTCCAGGCGCACACCGAACACCTTCTCGCAGGCGATGCGGTACAGCGGCACCAGCGAGAAGGTCAGCACGAACACCGCCAGCGCCACCCCGATCAGGCGGGGCAGGCCCGCATGACGCGCGGGTGCCGGGCGCGGATCGCTCATCGCCCGATCACCCCGCTGAGGATGAAGCCGCCATAGACCATCAGCGCGACGATCCCGACCGCCCACGCGGTGCGATGCGCGCGGCGACGTTGCAGGGCCTGCTCATCCGGCGTGCGGGTTGTGCTGGTCATGAGCGGCCTCAATGGGTGATGTCGTCATGGGCCAGATCACCCGGACGGATGGTCGGCGGCGTCGTGAAGGTATGCGCCGGTGCGGGCGAGGGAATCGTCCACTCCAGGCCCCGTGCGCCTTCCCAGCAGCGGTCGGCGGCCTTCGCGCCGTGACGCAGCGAGTGCCACAGGATCGCGGCCATCATGAAGGGCGTGACGAACATGCCGAACGCGCCGATCGAGCTGATCAGGTTCCAGTCCGCGAAGGCCACGCTGTAATCCGGGATGCGTCGCGGCATGCCGGCCAGGCCGAGGAAGTGCTGCGGGAAGAACAGCAGGTTCACGAACACGATCGACCACCAGAAGTGCACCTTGGCCCAGGTCTCGCTGTACATGCGGCCGGTCCATTTCGGCCACCAGTAATACACCGCGGCGATCAACCCGAACACCGCACCGGTGACCAGTACGTAGTGGAAATGGGCGACCACGAAGTAAGTGTCGTGGTATTGGAAATCGGCCACCACGATCGCCAGCATCAGGCCGGAGAACCCGCCGATGGTGAACAGGATCACGAAGGCCACCGCCCACAGCATCGGCGCTTCAAAGGTGAGAGAGCCGCGCCACATGGTGCTGACCCAGTTGAACACCTTCACCCCGGTCGGGATGGAGATGAGCATCGTGGCGAACATGAAGTAGATCTCGCCGCCCAGCGGCATGCCCACGGTGAACATGTGGTGGGCCCAGACGATGAAGGACAGGAAGGCGATCGCGGCGATCGCGTAGACCATGGCCTGGTAACCGAACAGCGGCTTGCGGCTGAAGGTGGGGATGATCTCGCTGACCACGCCGAACGCCGGCAGGATCATGATGTAGACCTCCGGGTGCCCGAAGAACCAGAAGATGTGCTGGTACATCACCGGGTCACCGCCACCGGCGGCGTTGAAGAAGCTGGTGCCGAAGAACTTGTCGGTGAGCAGCATCGTCACCGCACCGGCCAGCACCGGCATCACCGCGATCAGCAGGAAGGCGGTGATCAGCCAGGCCCAGCAGAAGATCGGAACACGCTGAAGGCCACGTTGTAGCCACCCTGCAGCGACAGCGGCGGGTACAGCGTCCAGCCACCGGCCGGTGCACCGCCGGGCAGGAACAGGGTCAGCAGCAGCAGGCTGAAGGCCACCGGCAGCAGCCAGAACGACCAGTTGTTCATGCGCGGCAGCGCCATGTCCGGCGCGCCGATCTGCAGCGGGATCATCCAGTTGGCCAGGCCGACGAAGGCCGGCATCACGCCACCGAAGATCATCACCAGCGCATGCACGGTGGTCATCTGGTTGAAGAACTCGGGCTTGACGAACTGCAGGCCCGGTTGCGCCAGCTCAGCGCGGATGATCACGCTCATCGCCGCACCGATGCTGAACATGATGAAGCTGAAAAGCAGGTAGAGCGTGCCGATGTCCTTGTGGTTGGTCGAGAAGAACCAACGCTCGAAGAACCCCTGCTGATGCCCGTGATGCCCGTCGTGGTCAACTGCGGAATGCGCCATCGCAACTACACCTCACTGTATCCGGTGGTACCCGCATCCGCCGGCTGGCGGACGCGGCTCGATTTCAGGCGTTGCTGTCTGTTGCTGCCGCGGCAGGCTCGCTGGCCGGTGCCGGTGCCGGTGCCGGGGTGGCCTCGGCCGGGGCAGCCGGCGCGGGCGCCGGAGCGGCCTCCGGCGCAGGGGCCGGCGCAGGCTTCTTGGAGGCCAGCCATGTCTGGTAATCCTCCTTGGAGACCGCCTCGACCACGATCGGCATGAAACCGTGATCCTTGCCACACAGCTCGGCGCACTGGCCGCGGTACACGCCGACCTGTTCGATGTTGGTCCAGGCTTCGTTGATGAAGCCGGGAATCGCATCCTGCTTCCAGCCCAGCGCCGGCACCCACCATGCGTGGATGACGTCGTCGGAGGTGATCACGAAGCGCACCTTGGTATCGACCGGCAGCACCAGGCGGTTGTCGACATCCAGCAGGTAATGCGGATGGCTGTCCCGGGTCGGCACCACGCCACTCTGGCGGACCCGGTCGGACTCACGGTCCAGGCGGCTGGTGAAGCTGACGTTCTCGCCGAGGTATTCGTACTTCCACATCCACTGATACCCGGTGACCTTGACGGTCATTTCCGAATCGCGGGTGTCGTAGAACTTGATCAGATTGGCCGTGGCCGGCCAGGCCATCACCACCAGGATGATCACCGGGATCACCGTCCAGATGACCTCGGCCTTGGTGTTGTGGCTGAAGGTGGCGGCCACCGCGCCCTTGGATTTGCGGAATTTGAAGATCGCGTAGAACAGCGCGCCGAACACCAGCACCCCGATCACGGTACAGACCCACAGCGAGAACAGGTTGGACTCCCACGCCAACCGCGAGCTCTGGGTCACCCCCTTGCCCATGTTCAATTGCCACGGTTTGGGGTCGGCCGCCTGGGCCCACGCCATGGCCGGCGCCAGCAGCGCGACCCCGCTCAACACTGACTTCCCGAACGTCCTGCCCCACTTTCTGCATTGCTTCATTGCCTAGACCCTTAGCGTCGTCGGTTGCGGCCGTCATTGGCCGCGAGCAAGCCTTCTAGTTTCTGAGCCAGTACCTGGCGTTCGGCCGGTGCGAGGAAACTCCCCACGTCCACCTGCCGACCGCTGGATGCCAGCCGGACTCTGCGCTCGTCGGCGATCAGCCTCACCCAGTGCGGGTGGGCGCTGAACACCGGCGAATGCCCGGGTGCGGGAATCACTTCCACACACGCCGGCACTACCCGGATCTCTTCCTGCCGTTCTCCACTGCGCCACACCGTGCGCAGCGCCACTGCCAGCAACACGCTGTACAGCAGAGCAAACACGGGGGCGAATACATTGCCGGTGAACCAGCCCAGGCCAGCCGCCAGCCACATCACCCCCGCCAACACCGCAAACAACAGGACGAACTGCCGGGCATCGAGCGCCCGTGGGGGGCGCAGCCGCAGTTGCGTCCCTGATCCGTCCGGAGCGATGAGCACCTCGATCATGTCGCAACCGCGTTTTTTCCTGCCGCGGGAAACGTCTCGATGGTAGCCCCGCTCTCCAGCGAGTAGCAAGGGTCCATTCACAGTTTCAGGAATGTTGCAATACAGCATTGCCTGCGGCGGCCGTTTTGACGAAAACAGCACAATAAATGGCGGGCGGGTCGAATCCGCCGAATCCCCCTGTATGAAAGGCGATGCGCCGCATGGGCGCGACCACGAAAAGCCCTTGACTCCCCCAGAAAACGATTAAAATGGTCAAGTTCTCCACGAGCCGACCGGCATGACTGCATCCTCTGTCCTTCCCCCTGCCCCGGCATCGTCCGGCGCCGCCCGCCCGCCGCTGCTGTCCCCCGAGCTGCCGGCCGTTCCCAACGCGTTCCGCCAGGCGATCACCGATGCCTGGCTGAAGGACGAGGCCACCCATGTGCGCGAGCTGCTCGAGCAGGCACGCCTGCCGGCCGCCGAGCAGGCCAAGGTGCAGGCCACTGCTGCCGACCTGGTCAAGCGCGTGCGCGTGCGTGCCCAGGACCAGGGCGCGATCGAAGCCTTCATGCGCCAGTACGATCTGGGCAGCGAAGAAGGCGTGCTGCTGATGTGCGTGGCCGAAGCACTGCTGCGCATTCCGGACCAGGAGACCGCCGACAAGCTGATCCGCGACAAGCTCGGCGATGCCGACTGGAAGAAGCACATGGGCGGCAGCGACTCGGTGCTGGTCAACGCCTCCACCTGGGGCCTGATGCTGACCGGCCGCCTGGTCCAGATCAACGATGCCACCCGCGCCGATGTGCCGGGCGCGTTCAAGCGCCTGATCGGCCGCGTGGGTGAGCCGGTGATCCGCCTGGCCGTGCGCCAGGCGATGAAGATCATGGGCCACCAGTTCGTCATGGGCCGCACCATCGACGAAGCGCTGTCGCGCTCGCACAAGGGCGACAACGCCAGCTACCGCTATTCGTTCGACATGCTCGGCGAAGGTGCGCTGACCATGAAGGACGCCAAGCGTTACCTGGAAGACTACCGTCGCGCGATCCACTCGATCGGCGGCGACCACAAGGCCCGCGGCGGCCGTCCCGATGGCGACGTCAATTCGGCACCGGGCATCTCGATCAAGCTCTCCGCGCTGTACCCGCGCTACGAGCACGCCAAGCGCGCACGCGTCATGGCCGACCTGGTGCCGGGCGTGCTGGAACTGGCGCAGCTGGCCAAGTCGTACGGCATCGGCTGCACCGTCGACGCCGAAGAAACCGACCGCCTGGAACTGTCGCTGGACATCATTGAAACCGTGGTCAGCGATGCCTCGCTGGCCGGCTGGGAAGGCTTCGGTGTGGTCGTGCAGTCCTACCAGAAGCGCACCCCGTACACGATCGACTACCTGGCCGACCTGGCCCGTCGCATCGGTCGCCGCCTGCAGGTGCGCCTGGTCAAGGGCGCGTACTGGGATGCGGAGATCAAGCGCGCGCAGATCGACGGCCTGCCGGCCTACCCGGTGTTCACCCGCAAGCAGAACACCGACGTCTCCTACCTGGCCTGCGCCAAGCGTCTGTTCACGCACAGCGATGCGATCTACCCGATGTTCGCCACCCACAACGCGCACACCATCGCGGCGGTGCAGGCGATCGCCAGGGGCGGCCAGTACGAGCACCAGAAGCTGCACGGCATGGGCGATGACCTGTATGCCGAAGTGGTGCCGGCCGACCGTCTGAACGTGCCGTGCCGCGTGTATGCGCCGGTCGGTTCGCACGAAGACCTGCTGCCGTACCTGGTGCGTCGCCTGCTCGAGAACGGCGCCAATTCCAGCTTCGTCAACCGCATCACCGACGAGAACGTGGCCATCGACGACCTGATCCGCGATCCGGTCGAAGTGGTCTCCTCGTTCGCGTCCATCCCGCATCCGAAAATCCCGCTGCCGGTCGATCTGCTGCGCAGCCAGAACCATGACAGGAAGAACTCCATGGGCGTCAATCTCGCCAACGACAACGATCTGCGCGCCCTGGCCGAGCAGCTCAACGCCGCCGTGAAGCCGTGGCACGCCGCGCCGCTGGTGCCGGGTGCCAACCCGACCGGCGCACTGTTGAACGTGACCAACCCGGCCGACACGCGCCAGGTAGTGGGCCAGTGGCAACCGGCCGACAGCGCCACCGTCGAGAAGGCGCTGGCCAATGCCGTGGCCGCGCAGCCGTCCTGGAACCGCACCCCGGCCGCCAGCCGCGCCGCGATCCTGGAACACGCCGCCGACCAGCTGGAAGCGCGCATGCCCGAGTTCATGGCGCTGTGCGTCAAGGAAGCCGGCAAGAGCCTGCCCGACGGCATCGCCGAAGTGCGCGAAGCGGTCGACTTCCTGCGCTACTACGCCAAGCAGGCGCGCGAGCAGTTCGGCCACGCCGAAAAGCTGCCCAGCCCGACCGGTGAATCCAACGAACTGCAGCTGCATGGCCGCGGTGTGTT
>Ga0308161_1004652_pt1 | contig 12418 bp, 13 predicted proteins | sample PhyFR2_FD_201034 | JGI IMG/M metagenome (GOLD analysis project Ga0308161, IMG submission 201034) | Phyllosphere microbial communities from UC Gill Tract Community Farm, Albany, California, United States - DLSLF.R2 | ecosystem: Host-associated > Plants > Phyllosphere > Unclassified | place: USA...
GACGTGCCCAACGTGCGGTTCTGGATGAGCTTCGGCGAACACTACATCAACGTGTTCACCGTACTGAAAAACCTCGGCCTGCTCTCCGAGAAGCCGGTCAAGACTGCCGAAGGCCTGGAAGTGGTGCCGTTGAAAGTGGTCAAGGCCGTACTGCCCGACCCGTCTTCGCTCGCCCCTGGCTACACCGGCAAGACCTGCATCGGCGACCTGGTCAAAGGCACCAAGGACGGCCAGCCGCGTGAGCTGTTCATCTACAACGTGGCCTGCCACGAAGAAGCCTTCGCCGAAACCGACAGCCAGGGCATCTCCTACACCGCAGGCGTTCCACCGGTAGCCGCCGCGCTGCTGGTAGCCCGTGGCGAGTGGGATGTGAAACACATGGCCAACGTCGAGGAACTGCCGGCTGAACCGTTCCTGAAAGCGCTGGACGTGATGGGCTTGCCGACTCGGATCAAGGACGAGAAAGGTGATCGGGCCTGGGATGCGATTGCCTGATAGGCGATAGCTGACCGAACAAAAAAATGCGCCCTCAGGGGCGCATTTTTTGTTTGGGGTGGGTAGCGATTACAAACCAATGAAGATCCAAATGTGGGAGGGGGCTTGCCCCCGATAGCAGTGTGTCAGTCAATAAATCTATATCTGACACACCGCTATCGGGGGCAAGCCCCCTCCCACATTGGATCTGCAGTGCTGTAAGAATGAGTACCCGATCAGATCTTTCCCACGCTTCTTTCAGGTTGTCGCTCGGAACGCGGCTGACTAACCTCTCCGCCGTCGCTGCCAATTCAGCGACCGGATTTGACCGTCCGACTCCCAACTGCATCTGTGCCACATCGAATCAGGCGTTTTCTTGACGCCTGCTGTATCGTGTCGCGGCAGCTGTACGCGGGATACCTTCGGGTATGCCGGGCTCCTTGGGACCGGTCGGTCAACCCGCGTATAGCTGCCACCCTAATTCGTTTGACCTCGAACCGTGGCGGCTCCATTCCCTTGGAGTTCCACCATGATCAAAGACACCCCAAATCCCCCAGAAAAACTCTTCACCGTACGCCCCAACCTGGGCACCGAAACGCTGCTGGTCAACGCCTCCCAGGATCTATCCTCAATCACCGACATCGCCACCCACCTCGCCTTTGAAATCGACGGCACCCAACGCAATGTGGCAATGGGCATCTGCCGCATGCTCGAAGGCGTACAACTGCTGGTGGACAAGGCGCTGGACGAGGCTCATCCGGCGGCCTGAACGTAGACGGCACCAGGCGCCTGAGCTATCTTCGGACGCTCCTCTCGACAGAACCGGAACAGGAAGTTACCGCTTGAGCACCTCCCCCCTATTGCGAAGCCGAACCTTCGCCCTCCTCGCCGGCACCGCCTTCATTGCCATGGATCAGCTTGTAAAACTCTTGGCCCTGGTTTCACTGGCGGCCAACAGCTTCAAAATCGGCTCAAACCCGATCAATCTTGCGTTGGAGCTAAGCCTTAACCCCGGCGCATTCCTGAGCCTGGGCGCCGCTTTGCCGCCACAAGTCAAACAACTGATCTTTATCGTCGGCGTAGCCGTTGTGGTGGCCTGGGCGATGGGGTGGTCCCTCGCCAACTGGAACCAGCCGCTGCGCAAAGTCTTGCCGCTGTACGCCATCGCCTTGGGTGGCATCGCCAACCTGATCGACCGGGTGTTTCGCGACGGTCATGTGGTTGACTACATGGTCCTGAACGTCGGGCCAGCGCATACCGGGGTGTTCAATATTGCGGATATCGCGATTACCGTCGGTGCGTTGTACCTGCTGATCGACCTGTTCGTGAAGCCGCGTAAAGCCTAGGCGTATCAGTATTGCTCGCCCTCATCGCCTCGAATTTCAGCGGCGAGGGCTTGGGCGATCGCCTTGGCTTTCACGATGCTCTCGTCGCTGTATACAAACGAAATTCGGCCACGGCGATAATCGAAATAATAATCCTGCTGCGTGGTGGGAGAGGTCCAGTAAGCCGTTTGGTTACCGCCGATGGAGATCGTCGCTCCTGTCGTGGGATTAACGGCAGTCACTTCGTCCTGCAACACGATGGTTGGGTCACTGGCACACAAGGCATTCCACTCTTCAGGTGCTATTGCATTGCTTTCGGCACGGGCGATATGGAGTTCATAGGTCATAAGAATATCCATCAGAGAAAAGGGAAAGATTCTTGAAGGGCGAAGGCAGCCTAATACTCCCTTCAGCGTTTTTTTGCCCTTCGACGTCTACGTCAACTTGTCGATGACATACTGCTGAAACCACGCAGGCTGACTGTCCGCCACAATATCGATATCCTCGCCTTCTGTAATCTCGGCAAGTTGCGCAAAGCGGGGCTCGCCGTCTTGCGAATTGTCAAAGATATAGGCCCGATTGGATAAGAGAATCGCCTCTGACAAGTTTTCCAAAGAGCGCTTATAACGAGATCGAATCTTGTCCGGTGGTACATCATGACCACCTATAGAGGCCCGGTAGGCAACCCGGGCAACGTTAATATCAGCATCTGCGGTAGCAACGTAATAAACGTATACCCGATAGCCGGCAGCTTTCGCCTGCCTTAACAGCTCAATCTTGCTGCCGTCCGACATGACTGTCTCGAATGTAAAACTCAAGCGTTCTTCAATCAGAGACACCCGAATAAAGTCAGAAAGAGCAGAAGCTATATAAGAGTCGATGTTGCGTGAAGCAAAAATGATCCGCTCACCCTTGGCGACCAGATCATCCAGTTTGGCGAGGGAATCGGGAAATTTTGAAAGCAGTGAACGACTGCGCAAAAACGCGATGGCACGCTCGGCGTAGCGGTATAACCCGAAGACGGCAAAGTCAAAAATACCCGTTTCACGAATGCCCAACTCAATCGCATCAGGATTGATGTAGTTGACCAGCAAGTGCGCCGGGACTTTCGAGTTGAATGTGCTCTTTCCACTCCCGTTCGGGCCGGCGAACATACGGACACGGGGGGTGGTACTCAAGCCTGAATCTGCGCCTGGGCAGACCGACGGTCCAACAAGGATTTTTTGGTTTTCAAGCGAGTGCCTGCCTTGAGAGTGCCGTAGGTTTCCACAGGACGGATAACCAAAGTCTCCGTATTGGAAACTTTAACCAACTGACCAGCGCGAACCACAAGCACGGACTCACCCTTGGAAAGGGCAACCTCGTAGGCATCCCTGAATGCTTTCGCCGCAATGGAGGGAATGCTCGATTCCTGGGCAAGAATCTGTGCTTCGGTAATTTGGGGCTTAACTTTTTTACGTGACATGCTGGTCTCCGGCTCAGGACAAGGGATGATCAATGGCAATGAGCGTAGATCACCTCAGGCGTCGAACGCTGGCTCGACTTTACCTCAATGTGTGTCCCATGTCCTGCTGCGGGCGGCCCAACACCCTCTAAGCGCTTTCGCACTCAAAACACCGACCACCCAATCCGCTCACTCAACAATTCCAACGCCTTGATCCCCGCCAGCGAGTTCCCCGCCGCGTTCAACTCCGGCGACCACACGCACACGGTGAACTGCCCCGGCACCACTGCGACAATCCCGCCGCCGACCCCGCTCTTACCGGGCAACCCCACGCGATAGGCAAAGTTGCCCGCCTCGTCATACAGCCCGCTGGTGGCCATGATCGAGTTGACTTGCTTGGTCTGGCGCGCCGTGAGGATCTGCTCGCCGCTGTGGGCGCTGGTGCCTTCGTTGGCGAGGAAGCTGAAGGCCTTGGCCAGGTCCAGGCAGCTCATCTGCAAGGCGCAGTAGTTGAAGTAGCTGTGCAGCACCGCGTCCACGTCGTTATGGAAATTGCCAAAGGACTTCATCAGGTAAGCCATCGCCGCATTGCGCGCACCGTGCTGGGCTTCGGAGTCGGCGACAACTTTGTTGACCAGGATCTGCGGGTTGCCCGACAGGCGCCGCACAAAGTCGCGCATCGACAGAATCGGCACGGCGAAGCGTGACTGGTTGATGTCGCAGATCACCAGTGCGCCAGCGTTGATGAACGGATTACGCGGGCGGCCGCGTTCGAATTCCAGCTGCACCAGGGAGTTGAACGGCTGCCCGGACGGCTCATGGCCCAGGCGTTCCCAGATGCTTTCGCCGCCATGGTCGATGGCCTGCACCAGGCTGAACACCTTCGAAATGCTTTGCACCGAGAACAGCGTATCGGCGTCGCCGGCGCGGTAGGCCGAGCCGTCGTTGCCGTACACAGCGATGCCCAGTTGGTTGGCCGGTACATCGGCCAGGGCGGGAATGTAGTCGGCGACTTTGCCGAGGCCGATCAGTGGGCGCACTTCGTCGAGGATCGACTCCAGCAGCGCCTGCATGTCTTGTCCTGTCATCGTGGTTTGAATCAGTGATAAGCGGGGCGCGGAGGATACCTGAAACCCTTTGACTCAGGTGCTGCTCTAAGCCACATGAACCCCGCCCTCACCGTGGCAGCACATCAACAACTCATGCTAAAACCAAATAAAACTAGGTAACACTCCTCGCAGTCAGGTGTGGCATCGATGTCCTAACGCCAGCTTTTGACGATTCACTCGGGGAGTACCGCTTTGATTTCAAAATAACAACGAATGGTCATTGGAAATGCCAGATTATGCGGGGACATGCCTTCGGCAACCTCTCAAGCTTCACTCCAAATCAATAAATGAGCCATGTTCTGAGGCGCCGCTTGCCGAGGCAGCACACCTGCGGTTCATCGTTCCTGCAACGCCGTATTCTCAAATTAAAGCCAAAGCTCGCCATCTGTGACCTTCCCAAAATAATGGCATTATGAAATCATTGAAAAATCAGAAAACACGCACACGTCAATAAACTCTGAAACTGCAAGCTTTTTTATAAAAATCGATTTAACCCACACATACTGACCACCACTACATAGAGCACTACAGCATGGACGTTCGCGACAAGTACAAACTGAAAGTCCTTCAATCCAACGGACTGGAGTTTCAACAGTTTTTCTCTGACGTAATGACAGCTTGCCACCCTGGATTTCAATCAGTAAAGCCTCATGGAAATATAGGCGACAGAGGCAATGACGGCTGGATTCAAGCCACTGGAAGCTATTACCAAGTATATGCCCCTGAAGACCTTCCAAAAAACACTAAAGGCGCGATCGCAAAAGCCAAAGCGGATTTCAAAACACTCTATGGATACTGGAACAAAATTTCACCAATCAAAAGTTATTACTTCGTTGTGAACGATAGATTCAATGGTGTATCGCCACATATATCGAATACACTTGCAGAAATAAAGTTAGATCATAATCTGACTTACACAGGTGTTATGGGAGCAGCTGACTTAGAGCGCCTATTATTTTCTCAGTCTCCTGAAACCGTGCGTAAGCTGCTGGGCTTATCCGAAACGAGCTCAACCCAATTGTATGATGACCAAAAAAACGTGAGGACATTTCTAGACAAATTGAGCTTGGTCTTCCAGGAGCTTTTTACTTTAGGCAGGGAAGCTGGTTACTTCTTCCCAAGCAACGTCATCGCTTTTATACCCGAGTGGTGTGAAAACGACTGGGAATTTAAACGACTACTCTCAAAAAATAGCGTTATCTCTCACCACCAAATAAACATGCAAAACCAATTAATAGCCATGTACAACCAAGTCACAGAAGACCATCACTACAAATACATAGGCTTAAGCTTCAAATTCTCACCACCTCACGAACTAAAAAACAGAGAAATGCTCATCGAAGATGCAAGAAATTCCATGGAAACCTTAATAAACAACTTTGCATCCTCATACAACGCTGTGAGTGAATACTCAGCATAACGAAAACAACACCGCCGAGAGTTAGGCAAACTAATCCGTACATTTATCTAATAGCCGAACTGACTTCCCCGCGATGCAGATGCCCTGATGTATCAGGCGCATGAGTGGATGCCATGGCGAGCAAGCCTTTGCCCGCTCCATGGTCAAGTTCAAAAATGCGCCACATCCGACACCTGCTCATCCAGCACATCCCGCGCCAGCGCCCAGGCCTGGTCCTTGGACTCCACCACCAGCAACGGATAGCCCCAGGCCTTGCCGAACATCAGCGCAAACGGTTTGAGTGCCAGGCGTTTGGCCGCGCTGGGTTCTACCTGGATCATGCCTTTGACGAACGTGTGCAGCGCCTGTCGGTGTTTCTTCATCCAGATCGAGGCTTGCTTGCGCTGTTCATGGGAGTGTTCGTAGTCGTTTTCGTCCACGGCTTTTTCGTGCAGCAGCAGGAAGGATTGCTGCCGTGCCAACAGGTCTTCAAAGACCCGGAAGGCGTCCTCCGGCCCACTTTGGTTCGGGGCATCGAAGACGATTTTGACCACAGGGAATGTTGTACTGTCGAGTCGCATGGCAAAGCTCCTTAATGAGAGTGGATCTCAATATAAAGCTCGAACCACTGGACGGCATTGCACAGAATAGCCAGACTGTTTCGCAATCCGGCCAACCTGCGATCCCCGCCATGAAGCACCACCGCCTTGATCTGCTCGACCCGCTCACGGCCAAGGATGCCGATGTGGTCCCCCGCGCCGTGGTGGCCGTGGGTGCCAGCAGCGCGTCGGACACCTGGGAGCACACCCCGCACACCCACCGCAAAGGCCAGTTGATGTACACCCTGCGTGGGGTGATCCACTGTGAAATCGAGGCGGGGATCTGGATCGTGCCGCCCCAGTGCGCACTGTGGATTCCCGGCGGCATACCCCATTCGGCACGCGGGTCCGGCGAGGCGCAAGTGTATTGCCTGCTGATCGAGCCCGACGCCACCCACGCCTTGGCACCACACTGCTGCACCCTGGCGGTGTCGGGCCTGCTGCATGAATTGATCAGCAAGGCGGTGAATTTCCCGCAGTTGTATGACGAGGCCGGCCCTCAGGGGCGCTTGATCCACACATTGCTGGACGAACTGGCCGCCGCGCCGATAGAAGCCCTGCATCTGCCCATCCCCCAGGACGCACGCTTGCGCCGCCTGGCCAATAGCCTGCTGGCCGACCCGGCCGACAAAGCCACCCTCGGCCAATGGGCCGTGCGTATCGGCATGAGCGAGCGCAGCATGACCCGCCTGTTACTGGAGGAACTGGGCCTGAGTTTTGGCCGCTGGCGTCGACAGTTGCATGTGATCCTGTCGTTGCAACGTCTGGCCACGGGCGAGAGTGTGCAGCGGGTGGCCCTGGACCTGGGTTATGAAAATGCCAGCGGCTTTATCACCATGTTCCGCAAGACCGTAGGCCAGCCGCCGGCTCGCTATCTGGCGGATCGGGCCGCGGTGTTCAGCGCGACTGCCCAGAGCAGCGGGCATCTCCTGCCCATCGGGATGGGCGAAAAACGACCTAAGCTCAGGTCTAAAGATTATTTATCGAATGGTTTTTAGAACTTTATGCTTGATCAAATTTCGCTGAGCATCGAGCGCGCCTTATGTCCCTACGTCGTCCCATCGCCGCTGTATTGGGGTTACTGGCCTTGTCTGTCGCCCTAAGCGCGCAGGCCCAGGAAACCCTGCGCATCGGCTATCAAAAATCCTCTACCTTGATCACCCTGCTGAAAACCCAAGGCACTCTGGAGAAAGCCCTCAAGGCTGACAACATCGATGTGAGCTGGCACGAGTTCCCCAGCGGCCTGCCGCTGCTGGAGGCGCTGAACGTGGGCAACGTGGATATCAGCGCCGACGTGGCCGACACGGTGCCGATCTTCGCCCAGGCGGCGCAGGCCAAGCTCACCTACTTCGCCCAGGAAGCGCCCTCGCCGTCGGCCCAGGCCATCGTGGTGCGCAAGGACTCGCCGATCCAACAGTTGGCCGATTTGAAGGGCAAGAAAATTGCGGTCACTAAAGCCGCCGGCACCCACTATTTGCTCATCGCTGCGCTGAATAAAGCCGGGTTGGCCTTCTCGGATATTGAACCTGCCTACCTGTCGCCCGCCGACGGTCGCGCCGCGTTCGAAAACAACAAAGTCGACGCCTGGGTCACCTGGGAACCCTTCCTCACCAGCGTGCAGAGGCAACTGCCGACGCGCACCCTGGCCGATGGCACGGGGCTGGCCAGCTACAAGCGTTATTACCTGACGGGCACGCCGTACGCCAAGGCGCATCCTGACGTGTTGAAGGTGGTGTATGGGGAATTGGAAAAAACCGGAAAGTGGGTGAAAGCCCATCCACAGGACGCGGCGAAGGTGCTGGGACCGCTGTGGGGCAATTTGGACGTGGCCACGGTTGAAGCGGCGAACGCGCACCGCAGTTATCAGGTACAGCCGGTAACGGTGGACCAGTTGGGTGAGCAGCAGAAGATTGCCGATGCGTTCTTCAAGGCGGGGTTGTTGCCCAGGGCGGTGGATGCGAAGGATGTAGAAACCTGGAAACCTTGAAGGCTGGTTTGATCTAAATGTGGGAGGGGCGGTGCGACGATTCGACTTGCCCCCGATGGCTGTGAGTCAGTAACAGATGAGCTGGCTGATACACCGCCATCGGGGCATGGGTATCTACACAACTTCCAGTGGATGCCGAACCTATGACAATTAGGCTTCTGTGGTGAGCGGGCTTGCCCCGCGCTGGGCTGCGAAGCGGCCCCAAAACCTGCCACTGCGATTTACCTGAAAAAACACGGTGTTCTTAATGGGGCCGCTTCGCAGCCCAGCGCGGGGCAAGCCCGCTCACCACAGAGTGATGTGTCAGCCTTTAGGAGTTGTGTAGATACCTATGGCAATCGGGGGCAAGTCGAATCGTCGCACCGCCCCTCCCACATTGGGTTTGCATAGGCCGTTAGAGAAGTGTGCGGGCCAGGGCCTTTTTCCATTCGGTGTAACGCCCGGCCATCGCCGGATCATCCTGCGGCTCAAAGCGCTCGCGCTGGCGCTCCAACTGCCCCAACGCTTGATCACTCGCCCAAACCCCCAACGCCCTGCCCGCCAGATGCGCTGCGCCCAACGCCGACACTTCCGGCGACAGGCTGCGCACCACCGGGCGTTGCAGCAGGTTGGCCAGGAACTGCATCAGCCAACGGTTGCGCGTGGCGCCGCCGTCGACCCACAGTTCCTTCAAGGGGCTGCCGATGTCCTGCTGCATCGCTTCAAACACATCACGAATCTGATAACCGATGGACTCCAGCGACGCCCGCAGGATATGCGCGCCCGAGGTGGCTTCCGTCAGCCCGCAGATCAACCCACGTGCATCGGCTTTCCAATGCGGTGCGCCCAGACCCGAGAGGGCCGGCACGAAGTACACGCCGCCGTTGTCCGGCAGTTGCGCCGCTTGCTCGGTCAGGGCATCCAGGGATTCCCCGGCCACCAGCTGCGAGGCCCACTGCACGGCGGCGCCGGTGTGGACGATATTGCCTTCCATGCCGAAGGTTGGCTTGCTGCCGTCATGCCACGCCAGGGTGGTCGACAGCCCATGGGTGGACGCAGTCGGGCCGCTCATGGGCGTCATCAAGGATGAGCCGGTGCCGAGGGTGGCCTTGACCAGCCCCGGTGCGAAACCACCCTGGCCGTACAGCGCGGCGTGGGAGTCGCCGATCATCGACATCACCGGGACACCCGCAGGCAAGCCGCCCACGGCGACGGTTTCAGCGAAGAATCCGGCGCTGGGCTGGATCGGTGCCAGCGCCGCCAACGGAATGGCAAACAGGTCCAGCAACTCGGGATCCCAGGCACAGGTGTGCAGGTTGAACAGCTGCGTGCGCGCCGCGTTGGAATAGTCGGTGGCAAACACCCGGCCGCCACTGAGTTTCCACAGCAGCCAACTGTCGACGGTGCCCAGGCAAATCTCACCCGCGGCGGCGCGGGCGTGGCCGTTGTCCAGGTTGTCGAGAATCCAGCGGAACTTGCCCGCCGAAAACATCGGGTCGAGGGCCAAGCCGGTTTTTTCGAGGATGAGCGCCTCATGCCCCTGCTCATGTAATTGGGCGCACAACGCCGTGGAGCGGCGGCATTGCCAACTGATGCACGGCGACAGGGGTTCGCCGGTTTGCCGGTCCCAGGCCACCACGGATTCGCGCTGGTTGCTGATGGCCACGGCCGTGATGGGCCGGTCCACCTGGGCCAGGCATTCTTCCATTGCGGCCAGGGTGCTGTGCCAGATAAACAGCGGGTCCTGTTCGGAGAACCCGGCCTGGGGATGGCTGACGCTCAGCGGCCGCGAACCGCGAGCGATCACCTGCCCCAGTTCGTTGACCAGCACCGCCTTGGCGTTGCTGGTGCCTTCGTCTATCGCCAGGATCAGCGGAGTGTTGTTAGTCATGGGTTCACCGCAACCGAGTGGCAGCCGCCACAATCCCAGCCGCGTCGATGTTATGCAAGGCGCGGGTCGGTTCACGGGCGCCGGCAGCGGCGTATTCGCCATCGCCGATGCCCAGGCGGATCAGTGGAATGCCCAGCCCGGCTTCGGCCAGCACTTCGGCGACCAGGCTGCCGACGCCGCCGTTGATGTTGTGTTCTTCCACGCTGATCACCCCGCGAGTGCCGCTCAGGGCGCTGAGCAGCACGTCGCGCTGCAATGGTCGGATCGATGACAGGTTGATCACCTGCGCCTGGATGCCCTGCTCCGCCAGCAAGGCAGCGGCGTCCACGGCTTCATGCACCACCGAGCCCAAGGCAACGATGCTCACGTCCGCGCCCTGACGCAGGATATCCACCTGGCCGGGTTGGAAGTGGTAGTCGCCAGCGTGCACATCTGGGAGGGCCTTACCGTCGAGACGGATATACACCGGGCCGTGGTAACGCAGCGCGTAATCGACAATCTGCCGGCACTCGATGGCATCGGCCGGCGCGAAGATCTGTACATTGCCAAAGCCGCGCATCACCGAAATATCGTCGAGGCTGTGGTGGGTGCTGGCCAACGGGCCGTAGCTGGTACCGGCGTTCAGGCCGAACATTTTCACATTGGCCTGGTTGTAGCAGACGTCCACCTTGATCTGCTCATTGGCGCGGGAAATCAAAAACGGGGCCGCGTTGCAGGTGGCCGCAATCTTGCCGCCCAGCGCAAGGCCAGCTGCGACACTCACCAAGGACTGCTCGGCAATCCCGACGTTGATCAAGCGCTCCGGGAAGCGCTGCACAAACGGGCCGATCTTGGCCGTGGACGTGGAGTCGCTGACCACGGGTACCACATCCAGCCCGGCGTCGACTGCGTCAATAAAGGCCTGCACCATGACGCTCGCCAAATGTTCACTCGCCATGGTTCAACTCCTCCAGTGCCGCTTTGATTTCATCGCCCTTGGGCACGCGGTGGTGCCATTCAGGGCGGGCTTCGATAAAGGACACGCCCTTGCCTTTGATGGTGTGGGCGATCAGCACCTGGGGCGCGCCGGTTTGGGTCTGCATGCGTTCCAGGGACTCGATCAACTGGCCCACGTCGTTGCCATCGCACTCGCTGACGGTGAAGCCGAAGGCGGCCCATTTCACGTCCAGCGGGTCGAGGGGCATGATCTCGGCGGTCAGGCCGGCCAGTTGCAGCTTGTTCTTGTCGACGATCACAAACAGGTTATCCAGCCCGTACTTGGCCGCCGCCATCGCCGCTTCCCAGTTGGAGCCTTCGGCCAGTTCGCCATCGCCGGTCAGCACATAGATGCGCTTTTTACTGCCGGACATCTTCGCCGCCAATGCCAGCCCCACCGCCACCGGCAAGCCGTGGCCGAGGGCGCCGGTGTTGAGTTCGATGCCGGGGGTTTTCTGGCGCACCGGGTGGCCGGGCAAGTGGGAATTGAAGTGCTGGTAAGTGGGCAGCCATTCGGTGGGGATATAGCCTGCCTGCGCCAGACAGCAGTACAAACCGCCCACACCATGGCCCTTGCTCTGGATATAGATATCGCGCTCAGGGTCTTCGGTGCGTTCCGGGCCGGTATTGAGGATGCGGAAGTACAGGGTGGCGAGGATGTCGGTCTCCGACAGGTCCGCCCCGGTGTGGCCGCCGGCCGGTGAGTCGGCGTTGAGGCGGATCACATGGCGGCGGATCAGGCGGGCCTGTTCCTTGATCTGGTGGGCGTCGTACTGGAAGGCATTCATGCAGCGGCTCCTGTGGGGCTGACCACGTGAGGTAAAAGCGTCCAAAGCTGTTTTTGAATATTTATTCAGCGGTGACAATATATTTCTATTTAGACGCTGATCGTCCGCCCGGTCAAGTGAGCGATCCACGGAAAAATCAAATAAATCGAAGAAACATCCCTCGGACAAACGGGCAAAATCCCACGCGGACTGGTCTATCCCGTGGCTTTGGCCGGGGTGAAAGCGCCGGTTTAGAGGCATACCTGAAAAATTAAGCGCTTGACTTTGACACGGTGTCACTGGAATCTGAATTAAAAGTCAGGCACGCATAAATATTCAAGACGCCTGAAAGCACTCCAAAAAAAATAAATCAGGAGAACACTGTGGACGCCAAAGCTATTGTCCAGCACCCGGCCGAACTCAAGCCGCCACCCCGCCCACGGTTGGTGAAACTGCTCCCCAGCAATAT
>Ga0308161_1004653_pt1 | contig 12411 bp, 11 predicted proteins | sample PhyFR2_FD_201034 | JGI IMG/M metagenome (GOLD analysis project Ga0308161, IMG submission 201034) | Phyllosphere microbial communities from UC Gill Tract Community Farm, Albany, California, United States - DLSLF.R2 | ecosystem: Host-associated > Plants > Phyllosphere > Unclassified | place: USA...
CTCGTCGACAAGGCCGCCCTGCAGGCAGCGGGCGCGCAGGCCGTCGTCGGCGGCGGCACCGGCTGGCAGGTCATCGTCGGCCCGGTCGCGGACAACCTCGCGCAGGACATCCAGGACGAGCTGTGACCGCGGTCCGGACCCCGTTCGCGGGTCCGGTCGTCGCGCTGGCCGACGTGCCGGACCCGGTCTTCGCCGGACAGCTCGTCGGGGCCGGCGTCGCCGTGGACCCGACCGGCGTCGACGGCCCGGTCACCGCGGTGGCCCCGGTGGACGGCACGATCGTCAAGCTCCACCCGCACGCGTTCGCGCTGCAGGGCTCGGCCGGGACCGACGTCCTGGTGCACGTCGGCATCGACACCGTGAAGCTCCGGGGCGAGGGCTTCGAGCTGCTCGCGGCCGAGGGCGACACCGTCCGCGCCGGCGACCCGGTCGTGCGCTTCACCCCGACGGCGATCACGGCCGCCGGGTACTCGCCGGTGTGCCCCGTCGTGGTGCTCGGCAGCGCGCCGGACTCGGTCGACCAGGGCACGGTCGGCACCACGGTCGACGAGGGCGCCACGCTCTACACGGTCTGAACCGGGCGGCGCACCACGCGGGAGGTCACGGCGACGTCGCCGTGACCTCCATCTGCACGCGGTAGCGGTCCGAGCGGTACCAGGAGCGGCTGTGCTCGACGGGCCGGTCCCCCGAGTACGACACCCGGTCGAACTCGAGCAGGGGCGCACCCGTCCGCGTGCCGAGCAGCGTCGCGACGTCGTCGGACGCGGGCGTCGCCGCCACGGTCTGCTGCGCGCGGTCGATCGGCCTGCCGTACTCGACCGCCGCGAGCGAGTACACCGACCCGGACAGGTCCTGGTCGAGCAGCCCGGGGAACGCGTCTGCCGCGAACCAAGCGTCGTCGACCGAGACCGGTGCGCCGTCGGCCATCCGGAGGCGCTTCAGGTGGTGGGCGGCGACGTCGCCGTCGAGCCGCAGGGCCGCCGCGGTGTCGGCCGGCGGGACCTTCTCCTCGCGCACGAGCACGACCGTGGTCGGGACGTGGCCGAGCGCGCGCATCTCCTCGGTGAACGAGGCGAGGTGCAGCGTCGACTGCACGGGCCGGTGCGCCACGAAGGTGCCCTTGCCGCGGACCCGCTCCAGGTAGCCCTCGTTGACGAGCTGGCCGAGGGCCTCGCGCACGGTGATGCGGGAGACGCCGTACTCGGCGATGAGCTGCCGTTCCGAGGGGATCGCCGCGCCCGGTGCGAGCCGCTTCGTCGCGAGGTCGAGCAGGATGCGCCGCAGCTGCTGGTGCTTCGGTTCGGCACCCTCGGTGATGCGGCTCGTCATCCGGTCCCTCGTGCTCGGTTGCGCGGCATGGTGGTCGTGGAGGTGGTCATGCGCGGACATGACCAGTTGCCCTCACAGTATCGATTCGTCCGGAGAACGCCAACGCCGTGACAAGATGACGCGCGTGACCTCGGTGGTGATCGTCGACGACGAGACGCTCGTCCGCTACGGCTTCGAACTCATCCTCGGTGCCGCGGCGGACATCGACGTGCTCGCCACGAGCGGGGACGTCGACGCCGTCGAGACCGTGCGGCGGCACCGGCCCGACGTCGTCCTGCTCGACGTCCGGATGCCGCGCGTGAACGGCCTCGAGGTGCTCGCCCAGCTGCGCGAGCTCCCGGAACCGCCCGCGGTCGCGATGCTCACCACGTTCGACACCGACACGCAGGTCGTCGCCCGCGCGATGGACTCCGGGGCGTCCGGCTTCCTGCTCAAGGACACCGACCCCGAGTCGCTCGCCGAGTACGTCCGCGCGCTCGCCCGCGGCGGGATCGTCCTGGCGCCCGGTGTGGACCGCACCCGCCTGTTCGCCCAGCACCCCGCGGTCGAGGCGCCGGACCTGTCGCCCCGCGAGCACACCGTCGTCCGGCTCGTCGCCGAGGGCGCGAGCAACCCGGAGATCGGCCAGCGCATCGGCGTCAGCACCGGCACCGTGAAGGAGGACGTCCGCGCCCTCCTCGCCGCGTTCGGCGTCACGACCCGCGTCCAGCTCGCGCTGCGCGCGGCCGAGGCCGGGCTGCTCGATGGCTAGTCCCGTCAGCCGCGTCACCCGGGCACTGTGGCGGGCGGACGGGAGGCTCGAGGGACTCGTCGACGCCGGCCTGCGCTGGGTGCGCACCCGGCGGACACCCTGGTGGCTGGTCGACGCCCTGTTCGTCGCGGCCGCGGTCGTGGACGCCGCGCTCGACATCGCCGGGACGACGACGACCGAGCGCACGCTGTCGCTCGTCGCGGCCGGTGCGCTCGTGCTCCGGCGCCGCCTGCCCGTGCTGACGTTCGCGCTCACGATGCCCGGGCTCTTCATCGGCTCGGGCGTCGTCGCCGCGAGCATCGCGCTCTTCACCCTCGGCGAGCGCACCGACCGGCGGTGGCTCATGCTCCTCGCCGCGGTCGTGCAGTTCGTCGGGTTCAGCGGCTTCGTCGTGGGGCCGCCGCAGCAGCTCGACGAGATCGTCGTCTCGACCGTCTACGCGCTCATCTTCGCGCTCGGCCCGCTCGCCATCGGGATGCTCGTCCGCACCCGTGCGGTGCTCGTGGACCGCATCGCCGAGCTCGGGGCCTCCCGGGTCGAGGAGCGGCGCCGCGGGGCCGAGGTCGCACTGTCCCGCGAGCGTGCCCTGCTCGCCCGCGAGATGCACGACGTCGTGTCGCACCAGGTGACGCTCATCGCGGTGCAGGCCGGGGGTGTGCAGATGGCCGGCCGTGACGCCCGCGAGCGCGACTTCGCCCGGACGATCCGGCAGCTGTGCGTCGTCACGCTGCAGGAGCTCCGCGAGATGGTGCAGGTGCTCCGCGCCTCGGGCGGCACCGACCGCGAGATCGCGCCGCAGCCGGTGCTCGCCGACCTCGACCGGCTCGTCGCCGCGAGCGGCCTGCCGACCGAGGTCGCCGTGGACCTGCCGGACACGCTCCCCCTGCCCGTCCAGCGCGCCGTCTACCGGTTCGTGCAGGAGGGCCTGACGAACGTCCGCAAGCACGCCCCCGGCGCCGCCGTCCGGGTCACCGGTCGGATCGAGGCGGACGAGGTCGTCGTCGACCTCGTCAACGGACCGGCCTGCGCGGACCGCCTCGAGCTGCCCGGATCCGGCCTCGGACTGATCGGGCTCGGCGAGCGGGCGTCGCTGCTCGGCGGCAGCCTGACGTCCGGCCGCGACGCGGACGGCGGCTTCGCGATCCACCTGCGCCTGCCGGTCGAGCACCTGCCGCTCGCGACGGCCGGCTGACCCGCCGTGCCGCACCTCGTCCTCGAGGCGTGCCCCGAGGGGGACGCCGGGTGGCCGATCGGCCACCCGGGTTCACGCCCCGGTCCGATGCGGGACGACCGCGCCGTCCGGTGTGATGACACCGTGGCACCCGAAACCCTCATCGCACACCTGCGTCGCTCCCCCGTGACCGTCGCCGTCGCCGTCGCAGCGCCGGTGCTCCTCGTCACCGCCCGGATGGCGCACGCCGAGCCGGACTTCCCGCACCACCCGCCGGTCGCGGTCGTCGCACTCGTCGCCGTGGTGTTCGCCGCGGGCCTCGCGGAACGCAGCTTCGGGTCGCTCCGGACCCTGCTGATCGGGGTCGCCGCACCGGTCGCCGCGGTCCTCGTCACGCTGCTCACCGTGACCCTCGGTGCCGCGATGGGCGAGGCGCACGCCGAGTTCGCCGCCGGGCAGCCGCTGTTCGCCCCCTCGATGGTCGCGACCGCGCTCCTCGGGGCCGCGTCGGCCGCGATGCCGGTGCAGCGCCGACGCCGGACCCGCACGGTGCTCTGGACCGTGGTGCTCACCCTCGTGCTCTTCGCCGGACACGGCTCCGACCTGGCCCGTGCCCTGGCGACCCTGTTCGGGACCGCGGCCGGCGCGCTCGTCGTGCACCGCGCCTCCCGGTCCGACCGGACCACCCGACCGGCCGCCGACGCCCCCTGGAACCCACGCACCCTGGTGGTCGCGACGCTCGTCGCCCTCGGTGCCGGCACGCTCGTCACCCTGGTCGTGCCGGAGCCCGACGGCGTGCTGTCGCCGTTCGCCGACGCGATGAGCGACCGCGCCGTGCTCGTCGTCGGTCTGCTGCTGCTCGGCTCGGCGTGGCTCGTGCAGCGCGGCCGTCGTGCCGGCGTCGTCCTGGCCGCCGGGGTCCTCCTCACCCTGACCGCGGTGCTCTCCGACGTGTTCCTCATCGAGCCGATGACCGACGACGCGGTGCAGTGGCAGGGGCTCGGGGTCGACGCCGTCGAGTGGCAGGTCACGCTGCTCGGGGCGTGGATCGTCCCCGCCGTCGTGCTGCTCGCCGTGGTGGCGCTGCGCGGACGGCTCGTGCGGGCCCGCTTCCGGGCGTCGAGCGCGTGCGCCGAGGACTTCCGCGGCATGCTCCGCAGCGGTGACGCCGGATCGCTCGGGCACATGGGCACCTGGCAGGGCAACGCGACCTGGGCCGACCCGGCCGGACGCGGTGCCGTGGCCTACCGGGTCTGCGGCGACGTCGCGCTGACGGTCTCCGACCCCGCCTGCGCCGCCGAGGACCGCGCGGCCATCATCGACGCCTTCACCGCCTTCTGCGCACGCCAGGGCTGGGTCCCCGCGTTCACCACGGTGCACGAGCCCGTGCGTGAGCTCCTCGCGGCCCAGGGCTGGACCGCGCTGCCCGTCGGCGTCGAGTCGGTGCTCGACGTCACGACGTTCGACCTCCGCGGCAAGAAGCGCCAGGACCTCCGCACGGCCTCGAACCGGGCCGACCGCGAGGGCCTCCGCGACGAGTGGACGACCTTCGGCGCCCTCGACGACGCACAGCGCGCCGAGGTCGAGACGATCTGCGCGCGGTGGGCCGCCGACCGCCGCCTGCCCGAGATGGGCTTCACGCTCGGCGGGCTCCGCGAGCTCGACGACCCGGCCGTCCGGCTGCTCCTCGCGGTCACCGCCGAGGGCCACGTCACGGCCGTCACGAGCTGGCTGCCGGTCTACGAGCACGGTTCGCTCGTGGGCTACACGCTCGACGTCATGCGCCGCGGCGACGACGGGATGCCCGGTGTGATGGAGTTCCTCATCGCCCGGACCGCCCTCCGCGCCCGCGAGGCCGGCCTCACCACGATCAGCCTGTCCGGCACGCCGCTCGCCGTGCACGACGACGCCGGTCCCCTGGTCGCCCGCGGCTCGAAGCTGCTCGCACGCCTGCTCGAGCCCGCGTACGGGTTCCGGTCGCTGCAGCGCTTCAAGGAGAAGTTCGGCGCCCGGCACGAACCGCTCTGGCTCGTCGTCCCGTCCGCGGTCCAGGTCCCCCGCGTCGCCCGCGCCCTGACGAGCGCGTACGTCCCCGGGCTCCGGCCGAAGCACCTCTGGGCGCTCCGCCAGGCCCACACCGCCACCACGACGCAGGCCACGCCGGTGCCCGCCGCACCGCGCCCGTGAGCCCCACCGAGTGGCTGCTCGCGACCCAGCTGCAGGCGCCGTCGAAGCTCGTCCCGATCGACACGGCCTTCGTCGTCCTCGCCCTCGCGGTGCTCCTGCCGGCCGTGCGCCGGTGGCGTGACCGCTCCGCGTGGAAGTCGGTCGGGCTCCGCGCGGCGGTCGCCGGCGGCGGCGCGCTCCTGCTGCTCGTCGCGTGCTTCGTCACCACGCACGTGGTCGACCTGTTCGGCGTCGCGCTGAGCCCGGTCACGCAGATGTGGAGCGCGTTCGCCGGGGCCGGGCTGGCCCTCGCCGTCACCGGCATCGTGCAGGGCGGCGGGTGGCGACGGGCCCTGGCGATCGTGCTCGTCCCGGCCGCGCTGGTCGTACCCGCCCTCGGCATCAACGTCGAGTTCGCCAAGTACCCGACGCTCGGCACCGTCGTGGAGACGAACCCGTACCCGACCCTCGGAGCCGGTGCACGTCCCTCGTCCGGCGCGACCCCGAGCCAGGCGTCCGCCCCCGCGACCCCGACCGTGCCCGCGGCGGGCCAGGTCTACACCACGGAGATCCCGGGCACACGGTCCGGCTTCCACGCACGGCCCGCGGTCGTGTACCTGCCGCCGGCCGCCCTCGTCCCGGACCCGGCACCGCTCCCCGTCGTCCTGGCGTTCTCGGGCCAGCCCGGCTCCCCGAGCGACCTGTTCACGGCCGGCCAGCTCGCCACCCCGCTCGACGAGTACGCGCGCACCCACGGCGGGCGCGCACCGATCGTGGTCTCGGTCGACCAGCTCTCGACGCCCGGCCTGAACACGATGTGCGTCGACTCCCGACTCGGGAACGTCGACACCTACGTCACGCAGGACGTCCCGGCGTGGATCACGACGCACCTGCCCGCGACCACCGACCGGCGGGCGTGGGGCCTGACCGGCTTCTCGCAGGGGGCGACCTGCTCGATGCAGTTCCTCACCGGCCACCCCGACCAGTTCGGTGCCGCCCTGGCGGTGTCGAGCGAGCTCCAGCCGATCGACATCTCCGCCCGGCACAGCGCCGACCAGGCCTTCGGCGGGTCCCTCGCGCGGTGGCGGGCGGCCGCCCCGATCGCGCAGATGCAGGCGAAGGGGCTCACCGGGCACGCGCTCTGGCTCGCGGCCGGGTCGTCCGACGCCGAGTTCACGAAGAACGCGCAGCAGCTCGGGGACGCCGCGACCGCGGCCGGTGCCCGGGTGACCGTCTCGACGGCACCGGGCAGCGGACACGACTGGAACACGGTGCAGTGGGCGTTCCGGACGGACGTCGCGCCGTTCGCGGACGCGCTGCTGGCGGCGCTGCCGGCACCCACCGGGTGATGACACCTACCGATACATCACACTCTTGACGATCGGCTCCTCCGCTGCCAGGGTTGTCCTGCTCGCCACCGAGCACACGACACGAGGGGGAACATGCACCACACGATCGCGAAGAGCATCATCGGCCTCGGCCTGACCGCGACACTCGTCGCCGCCACGGCGACCGCGGCATCGGCCGGTCCGCTGGAGGTCCTGGGGAACGGGACCGAAGCCGGGGGCACCGTCATCACCGATCCGTCGGGAGGTTCCCGCACGATCACCGGGACCGGCGCGCGCAGCGACGGCGGGGGCGGCAGCTTCTGGCAGTGGGGTGTCAGCGGCGGCAGCGCCTGGTCGAACTACTTCCGTGAATCGCGGTGCCACGGAGCCACCGCGATCGGCAAGAAGAGCAAGCGGGTGACCGGCATCCCGGGCGGGCGGTACGCCTACGCGGCGACCCCCAAGGCATCCAGCGGCAACCAGGCCTACTACCACAACTGCTGAGCGGCGGGGCGGGTCCTGCACAGCGGGACCCGTCCTCGTCCGGAACGAGGAGCTCCGATGACCCTCCGCCCAGTCGGGATCGCCTACGCGATCCCCCCGGTCCTGGCGTTCTTGCTCGCCTGCGTCGGTCTCGCCGTCGTGAGCGAGTCGGGCCTCGTCGGGGCGTCGTCGACCGTGACGGCCGTCGCCGGCAGCGCTCCGGCATCGAACGGCCGAGTGGCCGACGCCCTGCGCGAGGCCGCAGATGCGACCGGTTCGACCGTCGTACGGACGATCGCGGACCGGGAACACCCCGAGTCGCGGCGGACCGCGCTCGTCACCGCCGCCCCGGGCTCAGCCGGCCGTGCCTGGCTGCGCGACGGCTACACCGACTTCTGGCCCGGCGTCGCGACCCGCGTCCGGCCCATGACCGCGCTGGTCGACCACGATCCCGTCGGGACCTACGAGGTGTTCGGCGCCCCCGCAGGCCGCACGGCGGTGGCCGCGGCCCTCGCCGACGTCGGGTACGAGACGACCTCCGCGACCACGTCCTTCGCCGACCGCATCGGCCTCGGCGCTGGCCCGGCCGGTACCGCTGGTCTCGTCGCGGCGATGTGCTCCGGCTGCGTCGCCCTGTGCCTGGTGGACACGATCGGTTCGCCACGGCGAGCCGCCGTCAGGCGAACCCACGGTCGGAGCACGATCGCAGTCCTCCGGAGTGAGTTGGTCGAAGCGCGGATCGTCGCGTTCGTGGTGCTCGTCGGCACGCCGGCCGTCCTGCTCGGGCTCTGGCTCACGGGCCGGGCCTCCTGGGCGCCGACCCTGGCGGCGTCCACCGGCCTGCTCGGCGCAGCACTCCTCGCGCCGGTGGTGCTCGCGCACATCGTGGGGACGGTCCTCGCCTGTCGACTCCCGCTGACGACGGCCCTCCGCGGAGCGCGGCCGAGCAGCACGATCGTGGTGCTCGCACACCTCGCTCGCGTTCCCGTCCTGCTCCTGCTCGTCTCCGCGGTCTTCGACCTCTCCGGGTCGGTCGCCGCCCTGCGATCGGGAACCGCCGCACGCGACCTCCGGGCGGCCGGAGCCGCAGTCCAGCTCTGGGTCACGCCCGATCCCCGACCGGTGGAGACGCAGCAGTACTGGGACCGGATCGGCGGGTTCGCCGCGGACGCGCTCCGAGGACACGGCGCCCTGCTGGCCGCGCCCGCGGAGGTCTCGTCGGGGCGTGACGGGACGACGGTCCCCGCGCTCTTCGTCGACCCGGAGTACCTCCGCCTCCAGGACGTGCGCGCGGCCGACGGTTCGCGTCTCACCGACGACGCCGAGGTCGCCGTGTGGCTGCCGCCGCGGAGCGACCTCGATGCAGAGGCACTGGTGGCCGCGCTCGGAGCCTGGGAGCTCCGGGGTGCAGGCGGTGCGGCCGCCCGGACAGCGATCGGGACCCTCCGCTCCGACGAGCTGTACACCTACCCCGGCGACACCTCGTCCCGGGCGTGGCTCCCGAACGCGGTGCTCGTGGTCGTCCGGGACCCAGCCTCGGCCTTCACCGCGGACCAACTCGGCTCGTGGACGTCCACGGGCGACGTCCTGTTCCGGTCCCGGGCGGTCGCCGAACGCGCGATCCGCGACTCGGCCCTCGGGGACGAGTTCAGCGCCGTCGTCGACGTCGGACAGGCGGCTGCCGAGGAGGCCCGCTCCGCCCTGCTCGACACCGGTGTCGGTGCCGCCGCGGTCGCGAGCGACGTCCTCGTCGCCGGGGCGCTCGCCGGGGCAGCCATCGTCGTCACGCGCCGTCGCCACGGTCGCGCCCGGTTCCTGGCCTCGGCCTCCGGCCTGCACCCGCTCCGCGCCGATCGTGCGCTGTTCCTCGCAGAGGCAGGACTCGCCTCCGTCGCCCTCCTCTGCGCCTTCGGGCAGTGGGGCGACCGAGCTCCGGACGGTACCGGCCGCGCCTCCGTGCTCGACCCGGTCGCCGCCGGGACACCGACGGCTGCGGCGCTCGCGGCCGCAGCCGTCCTGGTCGTCGCGTGCGCGAGCTCGACGCTCGTCGTGGTGACGGCCCGCAGGAACGATCGGACTCGAGGGGCGGGAACACGGTGATCCAGGTCCGGAACGTCGAGAAACGGCGCGGGTCCACGATCCTCTGGGGCGGGTTGTCCTTCTCGGTGCGTCCCGGCGAGGTCGTGGCCGTCACCGGTCCGAGCGGCGCCGGCAAGTCGACGCTGCTCGACTGCGTCGGGCACATCGACACGGTCGACTCCGGCTCCGTCGTCATCGACGGGAGGGACGCCGGTCGCAGTGCACGGCGGGCGCGTCTCGTCCGACGTGACGTGCTGGGGTACCTCTTCCAGGACTTCGGCCTCGTTCCCGACCTGACCGTGGCTGCGAACGTGGACCTCGCACGGAATCGTCACGGTGCCGTCGCGTCGGATGGGCCGACGACGGCGGCGGCACTCGCCGCCGTGGGCCTGGACGGGCGTGGAACGGAACGGACCCACCGGCTCAGCGGCGGTGAGCAACAGCGGGCCGCGGTCGCGCGACTCCTCGTCAGACGCCCGAAGGTCGTGCTCGCCGACGAGCCGACGAGTGCGTTGGACGACGAGAACGCAGCGCTCGTCCTCGACCACCTCGAGCGGTTGGCCAGGGGCGGCACGGCGGTCCTGATCGCCACCCACGCGTCCGCCGTCGTCGCGCGGGCGACACGGACCGTCGAGTTGGCGGCACCGACCACTGCGCAGACTCGGCGCTGACCGGGCCGTGCTGACCGATCCGTGCTGACCGGCCTTTGCCGACCCGATCGGTGCTGAGCGGCCGACGCTGCTCGATCGGCGCTGGGCCGCCAGCGAAGAGCGGCCCTCGCCGGCGGGTCAGGCGTTCGCGACGAGCCAGGACCGCTGCGCGGGCGCGAGCGGACGGTCGGCCCAGACCTGCCCCTCGACCCCGGCGGGCGCCGCCACCGACGCGGGGCCCTGCCACACGAGGTCGAGCCCGGAGCGCCGGAGCACCGCGGCCGAGGCCGGGTTGTTCGTGAGCACCCGACCGGTCACCGGGACGTCGGGTGCCGTGCGGCCGGCTTCGTCCACCGCGGCGCGGGCGAGCTCCACGGCGTACCCGTTGCCCCAGGCCTCCGGGACGAGCCGGTAGCCGAGGTTCCAGACGTGCCCGGCGGTCATGTCGACCCCGCCGACCCCGACGAACGCGCCGTCGGTCGTGCGGACCGCCCACGAGCCGAGCCCGTGGCGCGCGCGGCCACCGATCTTCCGCTGCACCATGTCGACCGTCGACGACCGGTGCGCGTGCCGGCCCGAGGGCAGGTGCGTCCACGTGCGGGCGTCCGAGAAGAGCGCGTGCACCACGTCGATGTCGGCCGGCGTGAGCGGCGTGAGCACCAGGCGACCCGTTCGGATCTCCTGCTGAGGGGTCAGGAGCTGGTGGACCATGCCCCGATCATCGTCCGCGCCACCGACAACCGGGCGGACACCACGCGACGTCCGCGCGATCCGGCCCGAGCGCGCGGCTTCCCGCAACACCCGGGCCGGACCCCGGGGCTCAGTCGAGGAGGAGCGCCGGCTCCTCGAGGACCGAGGCGATGTCGTGCACGAAGCGCGAGGCCACGTCGCCGTCCACCACGCGGTGGTCGAACGAGGCACCGATCGTGGTCACCATGCGCGAGCGGACCTCGCCGTCGACGACCCACGGCTTCGGCTTGATCGTGCCCATCGCGACGATGGCGACCTCGCCCGGGTTGAGGATCGGCGTCCCGGTGTCCATGCCGAACACCCCGATGTTCGTGATCGTCACGGTGCCGTCCGCCATCTGCTTCGGCGTGGTCTTGCCGTCACGCGCGGTGATGGTGAGCTCCTCGAGCGCCTTCGCGAGCTCGAACAGGGACATGTCCTGCGCGTCCTTGATGTTCGGCACGATGAGCCCGCGAGGGGTCGCCGCGGCGATGCCGAGGTTCACGAAGTGGTGGACGATGATCTCCTGGTCGGTCCAGGTCGAGTTCACCGAACGGTTGCGGCGGACGGCCCAGATCACGGCCTTCGCGAACACGAGGAGCGGCGAGACCTTGACGCCCGCGAACGTCGGCGAGGACTTCAGGCGCTTGACGAACTCCATCGTGCGGGTCGCGTCGACGTCGACGAACAGGGAGACGTGCGGCGCGGTGAACTTCGACGTCGTCATCGCGGTCGCGATCGCCTTGCGGACGCCCTTGACCGGGATCGTCTCGCGGCGGACGTCGCCCCACTCGGGCGTCTCGATGTTGCGGAAGACGCCGGCCTGCTTCGCGTGCCGGATGACGTCGTCGCGCGTGACCTCGCCCGCGAGGCCGGTCGGCACGACCTCGCCGAGGTCGACGTCGAGGTCCTTCGCGAGCTTGCGGATCGGCGGCTTCGCCAGGACCTGCCCGGAGACGACGGCCTTGCGCGGACGGCTGCCCTGCGCGGCGACCGCCTCGGCCGTGGTGTCCTCGCCCGGGTCGGATGCGGCCTCGGCAGCCGCCTGCGCGTCCGCACTGGAGGCGCGGCTCGCCTCGGCCGCGAGCGCTGCGGCCCGGCGTGCGCCCGGCTTGCGACGGGACGGGGACGTGGTCGCGGAGCCGTAGCCGACGAGGACGGCGCCCGACGACTCGTCGGACCCGACGACGGTCGCGTGGTCGGCGACCTCGGGGTCCGCGGCGGCGTGGCGCGCCTGCGGCGCGGCCGCTGCGGGCGACGGGGCCGGGGTCGCGGCGGGTGCCGGTGGGGTCTGCGCGACCGGGGCCTGGGCGACCGGGGCCGGTGCGGCCGGTGCGGGAGCCGGGGCGGCGGCGACCACGGGCGATGCCGGAGCGGCGTCGGCGACGGGGGCCGCGCCTCCCGTCGGGGTGCCGGTGGGCGCGCCCGAGGCGACCGACGCGTCGGACTCGACCCGGATGATCGGCTTGCCGACCTCGACCGTGTCGCCCTCGGAGACGAGCAGCCCCGTGACGGTGCCGGCGAACGGCGACGGCAGCTCGACGAGGGACTTCGCGGTCTCGATCTCGACGAGGACCTGGTCCACGGCGATCTCGTCCCCGATCGCGACGCGCCACTGCACGATCTCGGCCTCGGTCAGGCCTTCGCCCACGTCGGGCAGGGGGAATTCGGCGACGGCCACTTCGGCTCCTTCAGCGTCCAGTGTCGGATCGGTCAGTACGCGAG
>Ga0308161_1004654_pt1 | contig 12408 bp, 10 predicted proteins | sample PhyFR2_FD_201034 | JGI IMG/M metagenome (GOLD analysis project Ga0308161, IMG submission 201034) | Phyllosphere microbial communities from UC Gill Tract Community Farm, Albany, California, United States - DLSLF.R2 | ecosystem: Host-associated > Plants > Phyllosphere > Unclassified | place: USA...
CTGGAACTGACGGATGCGCAAAGCCGTCTGGCCATCGTGCATCAGTATCTGGTGCAGCATGGGATCGTGGCGGGTGACAAGTCGCATTGAAGCGTTGACCAGCGCGATGACCAATCAGCCATAGCCATGGCTTGCAAAGCCCAATGCGGCATTCCACGGCTGGCAATGGAAAAGCTCATCACATTTTGGGTTCTACAATAACGGTATGTAGGCCTTTTATTTTGTCATTCCGCACTTCATATTCCACCTTGGCTTGGCTTTCCAAAGCTGTCAGCGCGTCTTTGATTTTGGCGTGACTGACCTTACCGAGTCCGAGGTTTTCGCTTTCCACAAGCAACTTCAGCACCCCTACCATAAGCCGCGTCGTCTGGAATTCCTTCGATCCGTTGCTTCCCATCACGGATGCCTTGCGTGTATAACTCTCTACTCGTGCCGTTAATATTCCCAACAGGGTATCAGCTGCATTTTCCTGTTCGCTTTCGTGCATGTGCAGCAAGCTGATGACGGCGCGCTTGAAGGACTCTAGAGTTACGGTTTCATTGTTCCGTTCTCCAGCACGTGAGTTGTATAACACGCCGTGTAACACCAATTCACCGAAGTTTTCTTTATACGCAATTTGCTCTGCAGTCGGCTCCAACAGCCGTTCAGCGTTTATTTCCCTTTTAGAAAGAACAGGCACCTTCTGATTGGACGGCATGGAACCGCTTACCGTTTCGCCATTGCGCGAATCAAGCTCGTTTACATAATTTAATGATTTGCCCAATCTGGAAGAGGGATCCATTTATCGCTCCGCATCAGGATTAAAAAATTTGAGTACGCTGCGCTAAACAAAAGATCCGAACGGACGGACACTTTTAAACGGAATGCCATTAAGCACGCCTTTACCGGCCCGGCAAATCAACTTCCAAACAGATCCCGCGTCCCCAGCAATTCCACCAGCATCTTCTTCACCGGCGCCGGCAGCGGCGCCTGCGCCAGCTTGTCCACCGGATACCAGACATGGCCGGCCTCGGCCGCCATCGCGTGCCGCTGCGACAAATGGACGCGGTACGGCGCCACATGCAGCTTGAAATGCGTGAAAGCATGGCTGAAGGGCTGCAGTTTTTCGTGCGCCTGCATCACGCCGAAGGGGGCGACCGCGGCCGCCATGCGCTTGTCCCAGTCGTCCAGCGCGACCTCGGGCAAGGACAGCAAACCGCCCCAGATGCCGCTGCCCGGCCGCTGCTCGAGCAACACCTGCCGATCGTCGACGATGACCAGCATGCCGACATGCCGCTCGGGCACCGTCTTCTTCGGCTTCCTGACCGGCAGTTCGGCGGTGCGGCCGGTTTCATAAGCCACGCAGCGATGCGCCAGCGGGCAGCGCTGGCAGTCTGGCCGGCTGCGGGTGCACAGCGTGGCGCCCAGGTCCATCAGGCCCTGGGTATAGGCCTGCATGTCCTCATGCGGCAGCAATGCTTCGGCCCGTTGCCACAGCTTGTCCTCGACCGGCTTGGCGCCGGGGAAGCCCTCGATGCCGAACACCCGGCAGAACACCCGCTTCACATTGCCGTCCAGGATGGCGGCGCGGGTGCCGTAGGCAAAGGCGGAAATCGCGGCGGCGGTGGAGCGGCCTATGCCGGGCAGGTCAGCCAGCAGCGCCGGGTCGGCCGGAAAGACGCCGCCGTACTCCGCCACTACCCGCTGCGCGCAGCGATGCAGGTTGCGGGCGCGCGAGTAGTAGCCCAAGCCGCTCCAGTGCGCCATCACCTCCTCGGCCGGCGCCCCGGCCAGCGACCTCACATCGGGGAAGCGCTCCAGGAAGCGCTGGTAATACGGAATGACCGCGGCGACCTGGGTCTGCTGCAGCATGATCTCGGAGAGCCAGATGCGATAGGCGTCGCGCGTGTTCTGCCACGGCAGGGCATGCCGGCCGTGCTGCTTCTGCCAGCGCACCACGTCGGCGGAAAAGGACGGGTCCTGCAGCGGGGTATCGTGACCAACGATGCGTTTCATCCGGCAACCATGGATGGCGCCGGCGACGGCGCATCGGCGGCCAGCGCCGCCTTCAGGCCGGACTCGCCCTCGGCCAGCGCCTGCCTGTGGTTTTCCAGGTCGGCCTGCATCCGTTCCAGCGCGGTGACGCGCACGTCCAGGTCGTCGGCCGCGAGATGGATGCGCTCGATCGAATTGCGGCGCTGCTTCAGCTGGTTCTTGTGCTCGCGGATCTGAGCTTCCAGCGGCGCCATCACCACCTTCAGCCAGGCTTCGACGTCGCGGTTGGCCAGCAGCAGGCTTTGCCTGACCCGTGATGCGATCGAGTCGAAGAACTTCTGCATCAATGCCAGCTGCGGCGTGGTCAGCAGTGCGCCCGCGCCGAACTGCTTGTGATACGCCGCCTCGACCGCCGCGATCTCGTCGGCATAGCGCTTGAGTGAAAACGGCATCGGCGTGGAAAGCGCAAAGCCGTGCTCGGCGGAGAAACGGCGGTACATCACCGCCATCATTTCGCTGATCTCGCCGATCTTGCGGCCCGACAGGATCAGGTTGCCCTCGACCTCGGTGAAGAAGCGCTTGACCGCATCGCGCATGCCGACCGAGAACAGGCTGGACTGCATCGCTTCCCGGGTATCGCGGATATTGTTCTTCAGCACGTCGGTGCCGAGATGGGCGAACAGCTCTTCCGACAGGTTGCCGAACACCGTGCGGGTGCCCTGCAGCTTGACCAGGCTGGCATCGAAATCGGCCTTCTCCATGTCGATGCGCTTCATCATGTGCGCCACGATATTCTGGTTCTTGCCGCGCAGGCTCTTCAGCTCGACCAGCTGCTCGACCACATTGCGCAGGCGCGACGACAGCAGCGACTGGCGCGAGGCGATCAGCTCCGCCGCCTCGGCATGCAGCTGCGCCTGCATCAGCTCCCGCCGCGCCGGTATCAGCTTTTGCGACAGCGCCGATTCCAGCGCCGGCAACCGGCTCTTTTCCAGCAGCGCGGCGTCGCCGTTGATCTTGGCGACCAGGCCTTTCTGGGCCGACACCGGGTAGACCTGCGAAGCATCCAGTTCCAGCGTCTGGGCAGCGCCGGCGACCTGCCGCGCGATCTGCGCCTCGACCTCGGCGGGGCCGCGCAGCTCGTCCCACATGCTGTCGATCTTGTTCAGCACCACCATGCGGCCGGCGCTGGCGCCAATATGCTCGCGCCAGACATCGATATCGGAGCGGGTCACGCCGGTGTCGGCAGCCAGGATGTAGAGCACCGCGTGCGCGTTCGGAATCAGGTTCAGGGTCAGTTCGGGCTCGGTGCCGATCGCATTCAGGCCGGGCGTGTCGATGATCACCAGGCCCTGCTGCAGAAGCGGATGCGGAAAATTCACGATCGCATGCCGCCAGCGCGATATTTCCACCAGGCCGTCGGCGCCCACCGCCATGCCACTGTCGGCGTCGTCAGGGTCGTAGAGGCCATAGGCCTGGGCCTGTTCGACCGGCACCCGGCGCGACAGGCTGACTTGGCGGAAGGCTTCCAGCATGCCATCGGTCGACGCCACATCCAGCGGCATCACGGTCCAGGCATCCGGCTGGGCGCGCAGGTCGCTGGTGGACTGGCTGGTGGCGCGGGTCTCGATCGGCAGCAGGCGGATCGAGGGCGGCAGGCTGGCGTCATACATCAGCTCGGTCGGGCACATGGTAGTGCGGCCCACCGAGGAAGGCAGGATGCGCTGGCCATAGCCGGCAAAGAAGATCGCATTGATCAGCTCCGACTTGCCCCGCGAGAATTCGGCAACGAAGGCCACCGTCATCCTGTCCTCGGCCAGGCGGGCCAGGGTGCGCGCGATGCGCTGCTGGCTGCCTTCATCGGCCAGGCCGGCAGCCTGGATCGCGTCGCGATAGCGTTCGAGCGCGCGCACCACGCCACTGCGCCAGTGGCTGTACTCACCGAATTTTTCAACCAGATTGCTCACGATATGCCTTATTGCTCTACGGAACTATTAACAGCCTAGCATCGGGCGTCATTTTTGACAATTTACACAGTAGAAGGTGGAACGCTGGCCCTGGCGGATCTGGCGCACCGCGCTGCCGCATTGTCGGCACGGCTCGCCGCCGCGATCATAGACGAAATAGCTCTGTTGGAAATAGCCTGACTGGCCGTCGGCGCCGACGAAATCGCGCAGCGTGCTGCCGCCCCGCTCTATGGAAGCCGCCAGAATCCGGCGTATGGCCTGCGCCAGCTTTTCGTAGCGGGCCAGGCTGATCCGGTGCGCCGGGGTCTTTGGATTGATGCCGGCTTCGAACAGGCTTTCCGACGCATAAATGTTACCGACCCCGACCACGATGTCGCCGGCAAGCAACACCTGCTTGATCGGCGCGCTGCGGTTGCGGGTGGCCTTGTACAGCGTCTGCCCGGAAAACAGGCTTTCCAGCGGCTCCACGCCCAGGCCGCGCAGCAGCAGATGGTTGTCCACGCCACCCTCCTCATGCGGATGCCACAGCACGGCGCCGAAGCGGCGCGGGTCGGTCAGGCGCATCACCTGGTCTTCCAGCACCAGGTCGAAGTGGTCATGCTTCTGCGGCGGCGTCGCCAGCGGCAGTATCCGCAGGTGGCCGGACATGCCGAGGTGAATGATCAGCGTGCCATGGTCGAAAGCGATCAGCAGATATTTGCCGCGCCGGCTGGTCGCGCGCACGGTGCGGTTGAGCAGGCGCTGCTCCAGGTCGGTCGGAAACGGCCAGCGCAGGCCGGTATGGCGCAACTGAACGCCGCGCACAATGCGCCCCTCGATGTGCGGCGCAATGCCGCGCCGCGTCACTTCCACTTCAGGTAGTTCAGGCATGAGAACGTGCTTGGTAATGTGAACGAACCCGGTAGGTGGGGATGAATTGCGCAATTTCCCCGCTTATTTTTGCGCGGCGCATCTTGTGGCTACAATGGCAATCCGGAGTCGATTTGACCACGCCCCACTCCCGTGGGCGCCTGCCGCACGCAGGCAACATGTTGGGCGTAGAATCGAAATTTGCCTATCAGCCAGGATAAGCTCTTGAAAAACCTTCCAGCTATCGCCTTCCTCTGTGCGGCCCTGTCGGCCTGTTCGGGATTGCCTGCGCGGTCGCCCGCCGAGTCAGCTTCTGCGGCCGCAACGCTCGCACAGAATGCGCCGGAGCAGCAAGCTGCCGCCTCCGCGCCACGCCGGCCGCGCCTGCGCAGCACCAGCACCACCGCCGCGCCGGGCGAGCGTCTGCCGGCGGCCGAGTTGAGCGAGGAAGTGCTGTACCGCTATCTGAGCGCGGAAATCGCCGATCAGCGCGGCGACTGGGAATATGCCTTCGTCAACATGCTGCAGATTGCGCAGTTGACGCGCGACCCGCGCCTGGCCCGGCGCGCCGCCGAGATTGCCATCAATGCCAAGCAAACCGATGAAGCGCTGGCCGCGGTGCGGCTGTGGCGCGAGATTTCACCTGAATCGGAAGAAGCCGCCCAGTTCTACCTGAGCTTCGCCCTGATCGGCGACAACCTGGAAGACGCCCGCCCCATTCTGCAACAGCGCCTGCAAGCCGCCAGCAAGCCGACGCTGGGCGCAACCATCCTGCAGACACAGCGGCTACTGTCCAGGGCGCGCGACAAGGCCGCCGCATTCAGGCTGCTGGAAGAAGTACTGGCAGAGTACAAGGCGCTTCCGGAAATGCACCTGGCGCTGTCGCAGGCGGCGCATGCCGCCGGCGACGCGCCGCGCGCCGCCCAGGAAGCGCGGGAAGCGCTGGCGATTTCCCCGTCGTCCGACCTGGCCGCGCTGACCCTGGCGCAGGTGCTGCCGGACAAGGCCGCGGCGCTGAAGTCGCTGGCGGACTATTTGAAAAGCAATCCCAAATCACGCGACGTGCGCCTGGCCTATGCCCGCTTCCTGGTCGAGCAGAAGCAGTACGATGCGGCGCGCGGCGAATTCAATATCCTGCTCAAGGAGCAGCCCAAAGACCTGACCGTGCTGTACGCGCTGGGCCTCTTGAGCGCGCAGCGCAACGACCTGCAGGGCGCGGAAAAATACCTCTCCACCTACCTGGAGGAACTGGCCGCCAAGCCGGACGACGAGCGCGACCCCACGCAGGCGTTGCTGATCCTGGCGCAGATCGCCGAGCAGCGCAATGACATTCCGGCCGCGCTCAAATGGCTGGACCAGGTGCCGGAAGGCACGCCCCAGGCCTATGTCAGCGCGCAGATCAAGCGCGCCCAGCTGGTCGGCAGGAACGGCGATCTCGACAGCGCCCGCAAGGTGCTGCATGACACCAAGGCCAGCGGCCAGGAAGAGGAACTGCAGCTGGTCGTGGCCGAAGCGCAGATGCTGCGCACGGCCGAGCGCGGCGAGGAGGGCCTGGCGGTGCTGGAAGAGGCGTTGAAGCGCTATCCGGACAATACCGACCTGCTGTACGACCATGCGATGCTGGCTGAAAAGCTGAACCGGCTGGAACTGATGGAAGCCTCGCTGCGCAAGATCATCGCGATCGCACCCAGAAACCAGAACGCCTACAACGCGCTCGGCTATTCGCTGGCTGAACGCAACATCCGGCTGGAGGAAGCCTACCAGCTCATTTCCAAGGCACTGGAACTGGCGCCGCAAGACCCGTTCATCATGGATAGCATGGGCTGGGTGCAATTCCGGCTGGGCCGCCTGAAGGAGGCCGAGGAACTGCTGCGGCGCGCCTACAGCCTGCGGCCGGACCCGGAAATCGCGGTCCATCTGGGCGAAGTGCTGTGGGCGCTCGGCCAGCGCGACGACGCCCGCAAGCTGTGGCGCGAAGCCAGCGTCAAGGACCCCAAGAACGACACCCTGAAAAACACGCTGGGCCGGCTGCGCGTGCGGCTCTAGCCTTCTGCCCTTCCAGCGTGCGCCGCGCGATGCGGCGCCGCTTCATTTACTTTTTTCCTTGATCGATGACCTTTCCCTACCGCGCCGCCCTGCTGGCGCTGCCTATTTTTCTCGCCGCCTGCGCCGGCATCCCGCCCGCCGCGCCAACGATGCCGGAGGCCGGCGTCACCCGCGCCTATGAGCAATCGGTCGATATCAACGGCCGCATGTCGGTGCGTTACAACCTCAATGGACGCGACGAAGCGCTGCACGGCAGCTTCGAATGGAAGCAGCGCCCGGACAACACCCGACTGACCTTGCTCTCGCCGCTGGGCCAGACCCTGGCGCAGATCATGGTCACGCCGGACGGCGCTACGCTCACCCAGGCCGGGCAGCCGCCGCTGTCGGCCGCCGATGCCGACGCCCTGGCCAGCCAGGCGCTGGGCTGGCCGCTGCCGGTGGCCGGCCTGCGCGACTGGCTGCAGGGCATGGTTACCGTGCCCGGCGGCAAGCGCCTGGCCCTCGCGCCAGGCAATGACGGCGACATCGTCAGCGCCGACGGCTGGCGCCTGCGCTTCCCGGCCTGGGAAGACGGCGCCCCGGCGCGGCCGCGCCGCATCGACCTGGCGCGCAGCACCGAGCAGGCCGGCGACGTTGCGCTGCGGCTGGTGATCGACACCTTCCAGCCGCGCTAAAGGCCGCCATGCGATCACTGCACGACTGCCCCGCCCCGGCCAAGCTCAACCTGTTCCTGCATGTCACCGGCAGGCGCGCCGATGGCTACCACCTGCTGCAAACGGTTTTCCAGTTGCTGGACCACGGCGACCTGCTGCACTTCGACCTGCGCGACGACGGCCGCATCCGCCGCGTCAACGACGTGCCGGGCGTGCCGGAAGACAGCGACCTGATCGTGCGCGCTGCCCGGCTGCTGCAATCCACCATCGCCGGCGAGCCGGCGCCAGGCGCCGATATCCGCATCGACAAGCGACTGCCGATGGGCGGCGGCCTGGGTGGCGGCTCGTCCGATGCGGCCACCACGCTGATGGCGCTGAACCGCCTCTGGGGGCTGGGCAAGAGCCGCGAGGAACTGATGGCGCTGGGGCTGCAACTGGGCGCGGACGTGCCGTTTTTCCTGTTCGGCCGCAATGCGTTTGCCGAGGGCGTCGGCGAGCACCTGACGGCGGTCGATGGCCTCGATTGCTGGTTCGTGGTGATCGAACCAGGCGTTGCCGTACCCACTCCTACAATTTTTTGCTCGCCGGAATTGACAAGAGATTCGAAGCCGGTCAGAATAGCGGACTTTTCAAGGGCACTTCAAAACGCCTTCGGAAAAAACGATTTGCAAGCAGTGGCAGTCCGGCTGTTTCCCGAAGTTGCAGAAGCCATTTCATGGCTGGGCAATTACGGCGCAGCAAGGATGACAGGATCGGGCGCATGTGTATTCATGCCCTGCACGTCCGAAGCTCAGGCGGATCAGGTGCTGCAAGCGGCATCGGGTCGATGGAAAGCCTGGAAAGCGAAAGGCGTGAAGCAGCATCCCTTAGCCAGTTTGCTCGATCGGTAGAAAAGAATTCGTTTGACGTTGCAATCATCGCCCAGTTCGGCGACAATGCCGCGGCAAACAGCAGGTTGTGTAGGGGAATCGCCAAGTCGGTTAAGGCACTGGATTTTGATTCCAGCATTCCAAGGTTCGAATCCTTGTTCCCCTGCCATTAAATATCGAAGCTAGAAGACAAGCCGCCAATGTTGAGACTCCCCGTCCACCACATTGCGGCTTTTTAAACTTTTAACGACTGCATTTAGGGATCCCATGGCGCTCGAGAACCTGATGGTTTTTACCGGCAACGCTAATCCGGAGCTGGCGTTGGGAGTGGCCAAACATTTGGGCATCCCTCTCGGCAAGGCTGTTGTCTCCAAATTCTCCGACGGCGAGATCGTCGTCGAGATCAATGAAAACGTCCGCGGCAAGGATGTATTCGTGCTCCAGTCGACCTGCGCGCCGACCAACGACCACCTGATGGAAATCATGCTGATGGTCGATGCATTGAAGCGCGCGTCGGCCGGCCGCATCACCGCCGCCATTCCCTACTACGGCTATGCCCGCCAGGACCGCCGCCCGCGCTCGGCGCGCGTTGCGATCTCGGCCAAGGTGGTTGCCAACATGCTGCAGGAAGCCGGCGTCGAGCGCGTGCTGATCATGGACCTGCATGCAGACCAGATCCAGGGCTTCTTCGACATTCCGGTCGACAACATCTACGCATCCCCCATTCTGCTTGGCGACCTGGTTGCCAAGAACTATGACGACCTGCTGGTCGTGTCGCCGGACGTCGGCGGCGTGGTGCGCGCCCGTGCGCTGGCCAAGCGCCTGAACTGCGACCTGGCCATCATCGACAAGCGTCGCCCGAAGGCGAACGTGTCGGAAGTCATGAACATCATCGGCGAGGTCGAAGGCCGCAACTGCGTGATCATGGACGACATGGTCGACACCGCCGGCACGCTGACCAAGGCGGCCGAAGTGCTGAAGGAACGCGGCGCCAAGAAGGTCATCGCTTACTGTACCCACCCGGTGCTGTCCGGCCCGGCGATTGAGCGCATTTCCAGCTCGCCGCTCGACGAACTGGTGGTGGTCGACACGATCCCGCTGTCCGAAGCCGCGCGCGCCTGCAGCAAGATCCGGCAACTGACTTGCGCCGAACTGCTGGCCGAGACCTTCAAGCGCATCAGCAAGGGCGACTCGGTGATGTCGCTGTTCATCGACTGATCCTGCGCCATACAGAATCCCGAATGCGGCCGTAAAGCCGCATTCTTTTTTGCAGTCCCTGGTCGCGGGGATTGCGCAACGCGGGGCACAGAGCCCCGCATATATTGGAGTTCATCATGAAAGTAGTCGCTTTTGTACGCACTGAGCAGGGGTCCGGAGCGAGCCGCCGCCTGCGCAATGCCGGTATGACGCCTGGCATCATCTACGGCGGTTCCGAGGCACCGGTCGCCATTTCGCTCGACCACAACGCGCTGTACCACGCGCTGAAGAAGGAAACCTTCCACTCGTCCATCCTGGACATGGAAATCGACGGCAAGGTGCAGCAGGTTCTGCTGCGCGACTTCCAGGTTCACGCTTACAAGCAACTGGTGATGCACGCCGACTTCCAGCGCGTGAGCTCCTCGGAAAAGATTCACGTGAAGGTGCCGCTGCACTTCATCAACGCCGAGACCTCGCCTGCAGTCAAGCTGTCGGCCGGCATCATCAGCCACGTGCTGACCGAGCTGGACGTGAGCTGCCTGCCGAAGGACCTGCCTGAGTTCATCGAGATCGACCTGGGCAACATGGAAGTCGGCGCCTCGCTGCACCTGTCCAACGTGACCCTGCCGGCTGGCGTGACCGCGATCGTCCATGGCGACGACCCGACCATCGCTACCGCATCGATCCCGGCCGGCAAGGTTGAAGCCGCTGGCGAAGCTGCTGCCGGCGAAGGCGAAGAGAAGAAGTAATGCGTTTCTGATGCCGGGCAACCGGCATCGACGCTGCAAACCCGCCGCGCCCGGCGGGTTTTTTTTCGCCTGCACATCCCGGCCCGCCGATTGGACGGCATCCCATGCTTCCCGGATAATCCCGGTTTCCCTCTTTCCAGCACAAGCACCATGTCCATCCGCCTCATCGTTGGCCTCGGCAATCCTGGCGCCGAGTATGAACAAACCCGTCACAATGCCGGCTTCTGGCTGGTGGACAACCTGGCGCAGGCAGAAGGCTGCAGTCTGTCCCGCGAGACCCGCTTCCAGGCACTGGCGGGCAGGACCCGCATCGCCGGCCAGGAAGTCTGGCTGCTGGAGCCGCAGACCTTCATGAACCGTTCCGGCCAGTCGGTCGGCGCGCTGGCGCGCTTCTACAAGATCGCAGCCGATGAAGTGCTGGTGGTGCATGATGAACTGGACCTGGCGCCCGGCGTGGCCAGGCTGAAGAAAGGCGGCTCGTCCGGCGGGCACAATGGCTTGAAGGACATCACCGCCGCGCTCGGCACGCCGGACTACTGGCGGCTGCGCATCGGCATCGGTCACCCGCGCCAGCTCAATCTGCAGCAGGCGGTAGTGGACTTCGTGCTGCATCGTCCGCGGCGCGAGGAGCAGTTGCTGATCGACGAGGCCATCGCCCACAGCCTGGACGTGGTGCCCACGCTATGCGAAGGCAAGTTCGAAGCGGCGATGCTGAAGCTGCATACCACCAAATAAAAAGCGGGCATGCATGCCCGCTTCTTCAACGCCGATCAGGCCTCACAGGCACGACTCAGAATTCCTCCCAGTCGCCATCGCGCGACGCGGGCCGCGGCAGCGCTGCGCCGACCGGCTCGCGCCTGGCCGCAACCGGCGCCTGCAGCCGGCCCCGTGCGGCGGCCGCCGTGCCGGATGCCACCGATGCCACGCCTCCAACTGCGGCAGGCGCGTCCTGCGTGCCTTCCAGCCTGAATACGCTGACTTCCCGCGCCAATGTGCTCGCCTGGTCCTGCAGGCTGCCGGCGGCGGCCGCGGCCTGTTCCACCAGCGCCGCATTCTGCTGGGTCACCTGGTCCATCTGGATGATGGCCTGGTTCACATTGCCGATGCCGGCGCTCTGCTCGTTGCTGGCCGCGCTGATGTCGGCAACGATGTCCGCCACCCGCTGCACGCTGGCCACCACCTGGTCCATCGTGCTGCCGGCCTGCGCCACCAGACGGCCGCCGGCCTCGACCTTTTCCACCGAGTCGTCGATCAGGCCCTTGATCTCGCGCGCCGCAGCCGCCGAGCGTTGCGCCAGGCCGCGCACTTCGGTTGCCACCACCGCAAAGCCCCTGCCCTGCTCGCCGGCGCGCGCCGCTTCCACCGCCGCATTCAGCGCCAGGATATTGGTCTGAAAGGCGATGCCGTCGATGACGCCAATGATGTCGACGATCTTCCTCGACGAGATGTCGATCGCGCTCATGGTCTCGACCACCTGTCCCACCACCTGGCCGCCCTGGGCCGCGACGCCGGAAGCGGCCATGGCGAGCTGCTTGGCCTGCTGCGCATTGTCGGCGTTCTGGCGCACCGTCGCGGTCAGCTGGTCCATGGCCGACGCGGTTTCTTCCAGCGAGCCCGCCTGCTGCTCGGTGCGCGCCGACAGGTCCATGTTGCCGGTGGCGATCTCGCCGGACGCAGTGGCAATGGTGTCGCTGGAGCGGCGTATGTTGCCGACCGTTCTGGCCAGCATCTGCTGCATCGCCTGCATCGCATGCAGCAGGCTGCCCTTGTCCCCGGGACGGGTGTCGACCGTCACGCCTAGGTCGCCGGCCGCGATCGCGGCCACTACCTGCGCCGCATAGGCCGGCTCGCCGCCCAACTGGCGGTACACCGCGCGCACCAGCAGCGCACCGGCCGCCGCCGCTGCCGCCAGGCCAAGCAGGATGGCCGCGATCATCACGTTGCGCAGGGTGGCAAAACGCTGCATGGCTTCCTCGTACTCCCTGCGCGCATTCTCCACCTGCAGCTTGCGCAGCGCGGCCACCGACTGGGTCACGGTCGGCGCCAGCGTGGCGATCTCGCCGGCTACCAGCTGCCGGACTGCGTCCAGCCGACCCTCGCGCAGCGC
>Ga0308161_1004657_pt1 | contig 12403 bp, 8 predicted proteins | sample PhyFR2_FD_201034 | JGI IMG/M metagenome (GOLD analysis project Ga0308161, IMG submission 201034) | Phyllosphere microbial communities from UC Gill Tract Community Farm, Albany, California, United States - DLSLF.R2 | ecosystem: Host-associated > Plants > Phyllosphere > Unclassified | place: USA...
CGGACCGCGCGGGACCGGCGTCCCCGCCGCTCGGCCAAGGGGCTCCCCTTCACGATCCTCGGCATCGTGTTCCTGGCGATCATGGTGTTCCCCGTCTACTGGATGGTGAACACGAGCCTGCAGGCCACCTCGGGCGCCGCGACCGCGACCTGGTTCCCGTGGAACCCGACGTTCGCCGGGTACCAGGCGGCGTTCGCCCAGCAGGGCCAGAACTTCGTGTCGAGCATGATCATCGGCCTCGGCACCGTCGTCCTGACCCTCGCGATCGCCACCCCCGCCGCCTACGGCCTGGCCCGGTTCCGGATGCGGGGCACGCGGACGTTCCTGCTCGTGCTGCTCATCACGCAGATGATCCCGGGCATCGTCATCGCGAACGCGCTCTACACGTTGTTCAACAACGTCGGACTGCTCAACAGCTACGTGGGGCTCATCCTCGCCGACAGCGCCGTGCAGGTCCCGTTCGCGATCCTGCTCATGCGCGCGTTCATGGAGTCGATCCCGCCGAGCCTGGTCGAGGCCGCCCTGGTCGACGGCGCGACCGACCTGCGCGCGTTCGTGTCGATCGTGCTGCCGATCAGCCGCAACGCGATCGTCACGGCCGCGCTGTTCACGTTCCTCGGTGCGTGGGGCGACTTCCTCATCGCGCTCACCCTGACCTCGACCGACGCGGTCCGCCCGATCACGCTCGGCATCTACAACTACATCGGCTCGAACGTGACCGACTGGGGACCCGTCATGGCGACGTCCGTCCTCGCGTCGCTCCCGGCAGCCGTGCTCCTCATCGTCGCCCAGCGCTACATCTCCGCCGGCGCGCTCGGCGGTGCGGTCAAGTGACGACCGGCCCGGCCGGCCACCGCCACACCACGACCGGCCCCGCCGGCCACCGCCACACCGCGACCGGCCCCGCCCGCCACCGCCACACCACGACCGGCCCCGCCCGCCACCGCCACACCACGACCGGCCCCGCCGGCCACCGCCACACCGCGACCGGCCCCGCCGGCCACCGCCAGACCGCGACCAGCCCGCCCGGCACCCGTCGCCCCGCGACCGCACACTCCGACGCACCCGCGTCCCCTCAGCCAGGAAGGCCCACACCATGACCACCACCCCGCTGCGCATCACCGTCTGGGGCGAGAACGTCCACGAGCAGGTCGAGCAGCACGTCGCCGAGCGGTACCCGGACGGCATGCACGGCGCGATCGCCGCCGGCATCCGCGAGCACCTGCCCGAGGCCGTCGTCCGCACCGCGACCATGCAGGAGCCCGAGCACGGCCTGACCGACGCCGTCCTCGCCGAGACCGACGTCCTGACCTGGTGGGGGCACGCCGCGCACGCCGACGTCGACGACGCCGTGGTCGACCGCGTCCACAAGCACGTCCTGTCCGGCATGGGTCTCGTGGTGCTGCACTCCGGCCACTGGTCGAAGATCTTCGGCAAGCTCATGGGCACGACCTGCACGCTCCGGTGGCGCAGCGAGCACGACCAGGAACTCGTCTGGACCGTGAACCCGCAGCACCCGATCACGCGCGGTGTCCCGAACCCGATCGTCATCCCCGAGCAGGAGATGTACGGCGAGTACTTCGACGTCCCCACGCCCGACGAGCTCGTGTTCATCTCGGGCTTCACCGGCGGCGAGGTGTTCCGGAGCGGCATGACCTACCGCCGCGGCTTCGGGAAGATCTTCTACTTCTCCCCGGGCGACCAGGACTTCCCCGTGTACCACCACCCGGACGTCCGCCGCGTCATCGCGAACGCCGCCGAGTGGGCCCGGCCCGAGCGCGAGCGGGAGCTGCCGACGCTCCGCCGGTACGACCTCGGCGAGTACTTCGACGGCCAGCACTACCGCGGCCCGTTCGACGACGCCCCGGAGGACGAAGCCCCGGAGGACGAAGCCCCGGCGGACAGCGCCCCCACAGACTCCCCGGCGGACAGCGCCCCCACAGACTCCCCGGCGGACAGCGCACCCACAGCTGCCCAGGCGGACACCGCCCAGCACGGAGCCGGGGCCCGAGCATGACCGACCACGCCCCGCTGCGGGTCGTCCAGGTCGGCGCCGGCGGCATGGGGCGCGCCTGGCTCGCGACGGTCGCCGCGGACCCCGACGTCGAGCTCGTCGGGGTCGTCGACCTCGACCTCGACGCCGCCCGCGCCGGGGCCGAGCTCGCCGGGGCGCCGGCCATCCCGGTCGGCAGGGACCTGACGGCCCTGCTCGCCGAGACCGGCGCCGAGGCGGTCCTCGACATCACGGTGCCGGTCGCGCACCACCCGGTCACGATGGACGCCCTGCACGCGGGGCTGCCGGTGCTCGGCGAGAAGCCGGCCGCGCAGACCGTCGCCGAGGCGCTCTCCCTGGCGGCCGCCGCCGAGGTCACCGGGCAGCTGTTCATGGTGTCGCAGTCGCGTCGGTACAACGACCAGCTCGTCGCCTTCCGGCAGCACGTCCGCGCGCTCGGCGGCGTCGGGAGCCTGAACACCCGGTTCGCGAAGGCGCCGCACTTCGGCGGTTTCCGCGAGGAGATGGACGACGTCCTGCTCCTCGACATGGCGATCCACGCGTTCGACTCCGCCCGGTACGTGCTCGAGCGGGAGCCGGTGTCGGTGACGTGCGACTCGTGGAACCCGTCGTGGTCCTGGTACCGCGGGCACGCGAACGCCGCGGCCGTCTTCACGTTCGAGGACGACGCCCGCTACGTGTACGACGGCTCGTGGTGCGCGCCGGGCGACGAGACCTCGTGGAACGGCGACTGGCGTGCCACGGGCGCGACCGGCTCGGCGGCCTGGGACGGCGACCACGACCCGTCGAGCGTGGTCGACGGGTCTCCGGGCACGCCCGAGCCCGCACCGGGCGTCGGGACCGAGATCGCCGGCGCGCTCGCGTCCTTCGTCCGCGCGGTGCACACCGGCAGCCGGCCCGACGGCGAGGTGCACGGCAACGTCATGAGCCTGGTCATGGTCGACGCGGCGATCGCGTCGGCGCGCTCCGGGCAGCGGGTCGTGATCGACGAGGTCCTGGAGCGGGCGCACGCAACCGCGATCGCGGACGAGCGGGACGAGGCGGTCCGCGAGCGGCTCGCCGCGTGGGGACCGGTCCGGCAGGCGCTCGCGACCGACAGCGGCGCGCTCGCCTGACGCGGTCCACGCGACCACCCCACGGACGGGAGGCGCGGTGCCAGCCGGCACCGCGCCTCCCGTCCGTCTCCCGGCCCGTCCGGCGACCGCGCCCGCCGGACGCACCGCCCCCCGGACGCACCGACCACCGCGGCGCGGCGCACACCGCGGCGCGGCGCTGACCGGGACCCGGCGCCGACCGTCGCTCAGCGCGGGATGATCGAGAACAGGAACTTCTTCCGGATCATGTACCAGACCAGCAGGATCAGCACCGTGTGGGCCGCGAACCCGATCCAGCCGTTGAACCAGTCCACGCCCGGTATCGACGCGATCGCCAGCGCGAAGAACACCTGCCACACGAACACGTAGAGGCTCGCCTGCCCGATCGGGATCCACAGCCAGCCGATCACCGCGGCGATCGGCTTCCAGAACACCGTGAGGATCGCGTACGACACGATCGCGAAGAACGCGATGTCGACGAGTCGGCCCCACTGCAGGTCGACGCGCTGGTAGGCCGTGTTGTAGAGCTGGTCGTACATCGTCGCGGGGAACGGTGCGGGGGTGAAGCCGAACTGGTTCCCGGCCCAGACGTAGACCAGGAACAGCGCGTACCCGGTGATCCCGACGCCGATGAGCACCCTGCCGAGCCGGCCGGTCAGCGCGCCGATCACCTGCCGGCGGTAGTAGCCGAGCACCAGGCCGTGCGTGAACACGACCTGCCAGGTGAGGAGCGGGAAGACGGCCTCGAACTGCGAGTTGAGGGGGCGGAACTCGGGGTTGAGCGCCTGGAAGACGTAGACACCCCAGCTGACGAGGAGGAGCGCCCACCAGAAGCCGCGCCGGATCACCCACATGAACACCGGGATGAACAGGCTCAGCACCACGAACAGACCCATGATGTTGAACGGCCACGGCCCCATCTCGAGCAGCAGGAACTGCTTGATCGCGAACCAGGGCGGCGGGTACGCCAACAGCTGCATGGCGTTCGGGTACAGGTCGTACACGCGCCCCTCGGCCCCGACGCCCCCGGTTCCGGTGCCCCGGTCGGTGAAGGTCGTGATCGCGTCGGTGTTCAGGAACGGCACGAAGCTCATCGCGAAGACGACCAGGATCACACCGAGCGTGACGAGGTACTGCTTGCGGGCACGCTTCCACGCGCCGACCGCTGCGACCCACTCGCCGAACTTCTTGATCGCGAACGGGTAGGTCATGCCGAGGACCATGCCGGACAGGAACACGAACATCTCGGCGCCGGTGATCGCACCCGTGGCGTGCAGCGTGATGTACGAGTACGGTCCACCGATCTCGATGTGCGTGATCACCACGGCGAGGATGATGAAGCCGCGGAACAGGTCGAGCCGCAGGTCGCGTCCGGGCTTGCCGTCGTCGGGGTAGCGCCAACTCGGCAGCAGTCGGCCGACGAGCCCGCTGAGCAGGAACACCGCGGCCAGACCGGCCGCCAGCCAGACGATCCACGCCATCTGGTCGCCGCCGGTCTCGTACTCCTGGCTGATCGCGGCCGCGCCGTCCTGCGGCGTGACCCGGTCGGTGACGGGGCCGCCCTCGAAGCGGTCGGTCGCCTGCAGGTCGGTGCGGAACGACCCGGCGACGCCCGGCACCGCGGTGTCACGCCAGTCGGCGACCCGGTTGCCGGCCTCGGGTTCGCGACGGTTCGTCTCGAGGAACGTGACGCCGCGCACATCCGGGCGGTCCTGCACGGCGGCGAACACCTGCCGCCACCAGGTCTGCTTGACCTCGAGCTGGCTGGCGCCCTTCAGCGAGTGGTCGTACAGCGCCCCGGTGTCGAGCAGCATCGGGCGGTCCTCGCCCGTGGCGAAGCGCTCGGTGAAGGTGCCCTCGGTCTGCGGCTGCTGGTAGCCCCAGGTCTCGTCGAAGCGGGCCTCGACCTCGCCGGCGGTCGGCGCCTCGTTCGTGGTGAGCGGGACGTCGCGTCCGGCGGCCTCGGTGGACTTGCCCTTGCCGAAGAAGAACATCGACAGCCCGACCCAGTCGACGCTCCCCGCGCCGGGCCAGTAGGGGCCGTACGGGTCGTCCGCGGCGTCGAGCTTGCCGTCGCCGTTCGTGTCGGCCTTGGCCACGTCGACGGCCGAGAGGTCCTCGAGCCGACCGGCGGACTCGCCGAACGGGTAGCCCGCCCCGTACGAGGGCGACCACACCATGGCCGCGTCGGAGTCGCCCCGGTGGACGACCCCGGCGAGCGTCCGGAAGGCGCTGACGTACGCGGTCGGCTGCTGGCCCCAGCGGACCCACGTGCCGTTCATCTGCGGGGCGAAGCGGACGAGCACCTGGGTGTCGTACTGCTCGTGCGACTGCGCGAACAGCTTCTCGGCCGCACGGGCGTCGTCGCGGGTCAGGGAGGCGAGCGACTGCGTCGGCGTCAGGGTCACGACGAGCACGGCGCCCTGGGCCGCGGCGGCACGGCTGGCGCGGTCGTACTGCTCGCGGGCGGTGCGGTCGAACGGGTAGTCGAGCTCGACCCCGTACATCGACGGGGTCGCGCCGAGGCGGCCGGCGTAGCCGTCCGGCGCGTCGGCCCCCCAGTCCAGGTCGGGTCCGTACCAGGCCCGGCCGTCGGCGGGCAGCAGGCCGGCACCCGTCCGGGAGGCGCTGGTCGCCGTCCCGGGTGCGGTCGCGCCCGACGTCGGTGCGGTCGAGGACGTCGCGTCCGGGGACGACGTCGTGTCCGGGGACGAGGTCGCCGCGGTCGTGGTCGCGGGCACGCCGGCGGCGGTCGCGGCCGTCGCGGGGACGCCGACGCCGAGCAGGAGCGTGCCGCTGACGACGAGGAGCGCGACGGCCTTGGCCAGGACGCCCCTCACCGGTTGCACGCGAGCGTCCAGATGTTGTGCCCACCCGCGTGCTCGTGGTCGAGCCGGTCGAGCGCGGCGATCGCCAGGGCGAGCCCGCGTCCGCTCTCCGCGTCGACCTCGGCCATCGTCACGGCGGACAGGTCGATGTCGACCGGCAGTCCGTTGTCGGACAGTACGGCGATCAGCTCGCGGTCGGTCGCGCGGAGCTCGACGCTGTACCGCCGACCGGCCTCGCGGTCGGCGCGGCGGGTGTGCTCGACGATGTTCGCAGCGACCTCGGCGAGCGCGGTCTCGAGCGAGAAGCGCAGTCGGGCGTCGTCGACGTCGAGCGTCTCCCACCACGCGGCGAATCGGTCCTGCACCTCGTCGAGGGACGCGGCGACGGCCGGCACCTCGAACGTCACGTGCTGCTCGGTCACAGCGGGCCTCCTGCGGTCGAGGACTCGTGTTCGGACTGGGGCGTGCCCGGACCCGGACCGCGGTAGCGCACGGCCCGGATCACGATGCTGAAGATGAACAGGTCGAAGAGGACCCATGCGGTGTTCACGAGCGGGGCGATGCCCTCCGCCTGACCGGTCAGGTACCGGATGCCGATGAGCACGAGCGCGGCGACGAGCGCCCCCATCGCGTACAGCTGCGGCTTGACGAGGTCCCACCGCGGCTTCTGCTCGGACTCGTCGCGGACCTTCGGCGTGACGCGGAACCCGAGCGGGCGACCGCGGAACACGTTGTCGAAGGCGCTCGTGACCGACTCGATCCACACCGGGAACAGCGCGAGCGAGTACTGCTGCCCGCGCCAGGTCGGTCTGCCGGCGGCCACCACCCAGAACAGCAGCTGGTTGAGCACGAGGAAGGGGATGAGCCGGACGAAGAAGTCGACGCTGTACGCCTGGACCGGGACGACCCCGAACGACAGGCAGAGCACCGGCGCCGCGATGTAGACCACAGCGGCGAAGCCGGACAGGTAGCTCCACATCGTCGAGAAGTACATGAGCCGCTGCCCCCACGACAGGCCCTTCTGCACGAGGGGGTTCTCGCGGAAGAACACCTGCATGGTGCCCTGCGCCCAGCGGAGCCGCTGCACGAGCATGGTCGGCAGGTCCTCGGGCGCGAGGCCCTTGGCGAGGATCTCGTCGTGGTACGCGGAGCGCCACCCGAGGCCGTGCAGGCGCATCGCGGTCGCCATGTCCTCGGTCACCGAGATCGTCGCCAGCGGCATGATCGGCTGCGCCTCGTCGTCGCGGTTGACGTCGAGCGCGCGGGCGAGCACGGCGATGGACTCGATCGCGGCGACCGGCGACGCGTCCCGACGGCCGAGCACGTCGAGCGCCGCGTCGTCGAGCCCCGCGAACGTGTCCGCCTCGGTCGACATCGCGGCGAGCTCCTGCAGGTCGCGGCGCACGGACTCGAGGTCGGCGGCCGCGAAGCGGAAGGCGATCGCGTCGATGCCGCGCTGGAAGTCGTACGTGACGTCGCCGAGCGGCACGCCCCGGTCGACCTGGTCGCGGGCGCGCTCGACGACCTGCTCGGCACCGTCGAGGGCGTCGAGCACGCGCGGGTCGGTCTCGGTCTCGCGCGCACGGGCCAGGAGCGTCCGCGAGGTGCGGATGGTGCGCTCGACCGACTCCTGGACCTCGCGGACGTACCGCGTCACGCCGAGCTGCATGAGTGCCTCGCGCCGGAGGATCGCGTTCGAGCCGCAGAAGAACGCGGCGTTCCAGCCGTCCTTCGACTGCTGGATCGGACCGTAGAACAACGGGGCCTGGCTGCCGAGCAGGTCGGCGTCGGGGACGTTCTCGAACCACTGCGGCGTCTGCACGAGCGCCATCCGCTCGTCCTTGAAGTAGCCGAGGGTGCGGTCGAGGATCTCCGGCTCGGGCACCTGGTCGGCGTCGAGGATGAGGAGGAACTCGCCCTGGGTCGCGAGCAGGGCGTTGTTGAGGTTGCCGGCCTTGGCGTGCCGGGGGCGGTCCACCCAGTCCGCACCACGGGTGATCACGCCGATGCCGAGCGACTCCGCCGCCGCGCGCATCTCGGGGCGGTTGCCGTCGTCGAGGATCCACGTCTCGTGCGGGTGCGTGATCGCCTTCGCCGCGCGGGCGGTGCGCACGACGAGCTCGACCGGCTCGTTGTAGGTCGTGATGAAGACGTCGACCGTGACGTCCCCGTCGGGCTTCGTCGGCGGTTCCCCGCGCTCGCGGAGCCGCCAGGCGCCGAAGGCGAACAGGAGCGAGTCGATCACGCTGTACGTCTCGGCGAGGATCAGCGGCACGGCGATCCACCAGGAGTGCCAGTTCACCGACGCCGCCCAGCGCCACACGATGTAGTTCAGCCCGGCGATCGACGCGAGCAGGGCGACCGTGCGGACCGCGGCGAGCCGCCGGGGCGGGGTGCCGGACGTCAGACGTCGACGGTCCTGACGACTGACGTCGATCGCGGTCATCGGCATCCTCCCCTGATGTGCCGGGCGACGCTGGTGAGTGCGTCGGTACAGGCCTGTCTACCGTAGGTGCACCACACCTGTCAGCCGACGCCCCGTTCAGGGGAAGGGATGCGGCGAGGCGAGGCCCAGGTCGTGCGCGAGGCGGACGACGACCTCGTCGAAGTACGCGGCGTGGTCGGACACCGACCCGACGGCGTGCCCGAAGAGCTCGAACGACAGCATCCCGTACACGGTGGTCCAGGCCATCAGCGTGCGGAGCACGACCTCGGGTGCGGGGTCGGCGTGGAAGCCGTGGGTCGCGGCGTACCGGACCGCGTCGGCGACGGACGCGGCGGTCCCGGGGCGCGAGTCGACCGACGGGCCCGCACCGAGCCTCCAGTCCGGGGGCAGGGCCGACCCGGGGACCGCGGCCCACGCGTCGGTGACCACCCGCAGGAGCACGTGCGTCGTGCGCGACGCGGGCGCGACGGTGTCCTGCGGCGCGACGTAGCCGGGGACCGGCGAGCCGTAGAGCAGCGCGAAGTCGCCGGGGTGCGCGACCGCCCACCCGCGGATCGCGCGGCACGCGGCGACCCAGCGACCGACGTGGTCCGCGCGGTCGACGGGCGACTCGGCGGCCTCGACGGCGGCACCGAGCTCGTCGTAGTCGAGCACGAGCAGCGCCGTGAGCAGGTCGTCGCGGCTCGGGAAGTACCGGTACACGGCAGACGAGACCATGCCGACGTCGCGGGCGACGGCGCGGAGGCTCAGCTGCGCCGGCCCCTCCTCGGTCAGCCGGGCCCGTGCCGCGTCGAGGATCGCGGTGCGGACGCTCTCGCGGGCGAGCGCACGCGCGGTCGGGGCCTTGTCCACCATGCCGTCCAGCCTGCCACGCGAGAGCAGTGCGCGCGAACGAGAGCACTGCTCTTGCAATCTGCGCCGCCGTCCTCCACACTCAGTTCCGAGAGCACTGCTCTCCCAGACCTGCCAGGAGGCGCCATGTCCCGTCACCACGTCGTCGTCGGCGCCGGCCCCGTCGGCCGCCACGTCGCCGCCCACCTCGCCGGGCGCGGCGACGAGGTCGTCGTCGTCACCCGCTCCGGACGGGACAGCGGGGTCGCCGGCGCCCGGCACGTCGCCCTCGACGCGTCCGACGCCGCGGCCCTCACCCGGGTCACCGAGGGCGCCGCTGCCCTGTACAACTGCGCGAACCCGGGCGACTACACCCAGTGGGAGCGCGTGTGGCCGCCGCTCGCCACCGCGCTGCTCGAGACCGCCGAGCGGACCGGCGCGGTCTACGGGATCACGGGCAACCTGTACCCGTACGGCCCGGTGACCGGACCGATGCACGCCGACCTGCCCGACGCGGCGACCGACCACAAGGGCATCCTCCGGGCCCGGATGTGGGCGGACGCCCGCGCCGCTCACGAGGCCGGCCGGCTCCGCGCCGTCGAGGTCCGCGGTGCCGACTACGTCGGACCGGGCGTGGGGGCGAACGGGCACGTCACGCGGGTCCTCCCCGGGGCGCTGCGCGGGAGGGCGGCCACGGTGATCGGCCGGACCGACCAGCCGCACTCGTACACCGACGTCGGGGACGTCGCCCGCACGCTCGTCGCCGCGACCGACGACCCGACCGCGCACGGGCGGACGTGGATCGTGCCGACGAACGCGCCGCGCACGCAGGAGCAGGCGCTCACCGACGTGCTGCGGTCGGTCGGCAAGCCCGCCGTGCGGGTCCGGTCGCTGCCGATCGGGGTGTTCCGCGCACTCGGGACCGTCGTGCCGTTCATGCGCGAGGTCGCCCAGCTCGGCTACCAGTGGACCGGGCCGTACGTCGTCGACGACCGCGCGACCCGGGCGCACCTCGGGCTCGAGCCGACGCCGTGGGACGAGGTCTGCCGGCGGACCGCCGAGGGCTTGACCGCGTGACGGATCCACCGACGGACGGGAGGCACGGTCCGGGTCCGGACCGTGCCTCCCGTCCTCGTGGTGGTCGCCGTCGGCCGACGCACCCACCGACCGCGGACGCTCGCTCCGGGCGGTCCCCCGTCAGGCGCCGGTGACCGGGACGTCCCAGTAGGACGGCTGCTCGTACTGCTCGGACCAGCCGCGGCGCAGGCGGGTCGCCGCACGGTCGAACGCGTCGACGAGGTCGGTGTCCGCGGTGAGGAGCGCCTGCAGCCGGAGGCCGTCGTGCAGGGCGAGGAGCTGCTGTGCACCGCGGACCGGGTCCATCGTCGCGGGCTCCCGACCCTCGCGGACGTCCGCGGCCAGGCCGTCCCGGATCGTCTGCCGGAAGCGCCGGTACGTCGAGCGGTGGTAGTCGGCACCGTCCACGGTCGGGTCGGCCGCAGACGCCAGGCTCGCGGCCAGGAGCTCGACCAGCGCCGGTTCCTCGGACTGCGCGAGGAGGAGGGCGTGCAGGAACGCGACCGTGCCCTTCTCGGCGATGAGCGGCGTCAGCGGACCCGAGACCGTCCGCGTCCACCGCTCGACCGTGGCCGCGAGCAGCGACCCCTCGGTCGGGAAGACCTGCCGCAGGTCCTCGACGGGCATGCCCGCGTGCGCCGCTGCGACGTCGAGCCCGAACCGCGAGACACCGCCGTCGCGCAGCGCGATGATGGCGCCGATGATGGCCAGGGAACGGGGCGCCTCGTCCTCCTCCGCGGTCCGGCTCGTCAGCGGCGCGAGCGGGTGCTTCCGGAACCACTCGAGCAGCCCGCGTGCCCGGGCCGACCCGAACGCCGGGTCGGCGGGTTGCCCGGGGGCGAACAGGTCACTGAAGCCCGGGACCTGCTGCATCAGCGGATCGAGTGGCTGGAACGCCATCGACCAGTCCGGGAACGACCGCTGCTGGATGGGTTCGTCGAGCAGCACCCGCACGTTGGTGTGGCGGGGGTCGAGGCGGACCTGCTCGAAGCGGGCGCCCACGACCTCGTCGTCCCCCTCGAGGATCCCGATGCAGTTGTCCCCCTTGTGCGCGAGGATGCCCGTCACGCCCATGCTCGTGTTCTTCTCACGGCCGACGGCCAGGATCTGGGCGAGCTCCGCGTCCGTGATCGGACGGGTCTGCGTGCTGGTGTAGACGATCGAACGCATGGGTGGGTGCCTCCTGACGGCTGGACACGATGCCCTCGTCCGAGTGAACCGCTCTGTCCACCGTGCCGCAACCCCCCGACCGGCCGGTGGACGACGACGGGCGTGCCCGGACCTCGGGAGGTCCGGGCACGCCCGTCGGGACCGGGGACGCCGCAGCGCGCCCGGTCAGCGCATCAGTACCGCGGTCGGCGCGCACCGCGGTCGTCGCCGCCGCGGTCGTCACGGTCGCCACCACGGGAGTCGCGGTCGTAGCCGCCCCGGCCACCGCCGCGCGAGTCGCGGTCGTACCCACCGCGCGAGCCGCGGTCGTCGCGACGGGCACCGCCGCCGCGGGAGTCCGGGCGGATCTCGATGAGCTTGCCGCTGATCCGGGTGTCCGACAGGCGGTCGAGCACGCCCGGGTCCATGTCCTGGGGCAGCTCGACGATCGAGAAGTCCGGGCGGATCTGGATCGACCCGAAGTCGTCGCGGCGGAGCCCGCCCTCGTTCGCGAGCGCGCCGACGATCTGGCGCGGCTCGACACGGTGCCGGCGGCCGACCTCGATGCGGTACGCGGCCATCGGCTGCGAGCGACGGGGACCGCGCTCGGCACGGTCACCGCGGTCACCACGGTCGGCGCGGTCGTCGCCACGACGGCCGTCACGGTCGACCTGGTTGCGGAGCGCGTCCGAGTTCGGGTCGAGCAGCAGCGGGTCGTCCCCCTGGGCGACGACGGCGAGGGCCGCGGAGACGTCCTCGGCGGGGACGTCGTGGTTGCGGACGTAGTGCGCGATGACCTCGCGGAACTTCTCGATGCGGTCCTGCTGCTCGAGCGCGGCGGTGATCGCGTCGTCGAAGCGGGTCAGGCGCGTCTCGTTGACGTCGTCGATCGTCGGCAGCTGCATCTGCGTGAGCGGCTGCTTGGTGTGGCGCTCGATCGCCGAGAGCAGGCGACGCTCGCGCG
>Ga0308161_1004661_pt1 | contig 12393 bp, 10 predicted proteins | sample PhyFR2_FD_201034 | JGI IMG/M metagenome (GOLD analysis project Ga0308161, IMG submission 201034) | Phyllosphere microbial communities from UC Gill Tract Community Farm, Albany, California, United States - DLSLF.R2 | ecosystem: Host-associated > Plants > Phyllosphere > Unclassified | place: USA...
CTGCATCCCGGCCGGTGGTTTTTTCGGTACGTTGGCAGCAGGGACAATAGCCCGGCGGAAACCGTGCTTCGCCGCCTCGGAGATACGCTCCTGTCCGCTCGGCACCGGACGGATCTCGCCCGCCAGCCCTACCTCACCAAACACCACCAGATCGTCCGGCAGCGGCCGGTCGCGCAGGCTGGAGACCATCGCCAGCAGCAGCGCCAGGTCGGCACTGGTCTCGGTGACTTTTACCCCGCCGACGACGTTTACAAAGACATCCTGATCCGCCATCTGCAATCCGCCGTGGCGATGCAGCACCGCCAGCAGGATCGCCAGTCGGTTCTGCTCCAGACCCACCGCCACACGGCGTGGGTTAGCCATCATCGACTGATCCACCAGGGCCTGGATCTCAACCAGCAGCGGACGCGTGCCCTCCCAGACGACCATCACTGAGCTGCCGGAGGTGACTTCATCGCCCCGGCTGAGGAAGATGGCTGACGGGTTGCTGACCTCGCGCAGGCCCTGCTCGGTCATCGCAAAGACACCCAGCTCATTCACCGCACCGAAGCGGTTTTTGTGGCTGCGCAGGGTACGGAAGCGCGAGTCGGCGTCGCCGTCCAGCAGCACGGAACAGTCGATACAGTGCTCCAGCACCTTCGGCCCGGCCAGCGAACCATCTTTGGTAACGTGACCGACCATCACGATAGCGACGCCGCGTGTCTTGGCGAAGCGCGTCAGGTAGGCCGCCGTCTCACGCACCTGGGCCACGCTGCCCGGCGACGACTGGATATCCGCCATGTGCATTACCTGGATCGAGTCGATCACCATCAGCTTCGGCAGCTCTTCGTCAGCAATCATGCAGATCTGCTCGATGCTGGTTTCGGAGAGCATGTTCAGGTTCGTCGTCGGTAGCCCCAGGCGATGGGCGCGCATCGCCACCTGCTGGAGTGACTCCTCCCCGGTGACGTACAGCGTCTTCATGTTTTCGGAGAGCTTGCACAGGGTTTGCAGCAGCAGCGTCGATTTACCTGCTCCTGGGTTACCGCCGATCAGGATCGCGCTGCCCGGCACGACGCCGCCACCCAGCACGCGGTCAAACTCTTTAAAGCCGGTGGAGAAGCGCGGCAGCTCTTCCAGGCTAATCTCTGACAGCTTCGACACGCCTGCGTTACCGGCATAGCCGCTCAGCCGCTCGTTGCGCGCAACCGTCGGGGACGCCGCAACGCGCACCTCGGTGATGGTGTTCCAGGCTTGACAGGCGCTGCACTGCCCCTGCCAGCGCGGATAATCCGCACCGCATTCATTACAGACAAATGCGCGTTTTGGAGCTTTCGCCACGTTTACCTCGTTAGTTCTGGTTCAGGCTGCCCGACAGGATACAGAAAACGCCCATCAGGTCAGCGTGACGGATAGTGACTTCCGTCTTCTCATTCACTTTGGGTTTCGCGTGATAGGCGATCCCCAGCCCTGCCGCTTTGATCATCGGCAGATCGTTCGCACCGTCGCCGATCGCGACGGTTTGCGCCAGCGGGATATCGTACTCCTGCGCCAGGCGCAGCAGCGTGGCCGCCTTGTACTGCGCATCCACAATGTCACCCACCACGTGGCCGGTCAGCTTGCCGTCGACAATCTCCAGCTCGTTCGCCACGGCGGCGGTCAGGTGCAGCCTGTCGCGCAGGTAGTCGGCAAAGAAGGTAAAGCCGCCAGAGGCGATAGCCACCTTCCAGCCTAAGGCCTCTAACTTCAGCACCAGCTGGGTCAGGCCCGGCATCAGCGGCAGGCCGTCACGCACCTGGTGCAGGATGCTGGCGTCCGCCCCCTGGAGGGTCCCGACGCGGCTGCGCAGGCTGGCGGTAAAGTCCAGCTCGCCGCGCATCGCCCGCTCGGTCACCTCGGCGACCATCTCACCGGTGCCCGCCAGCTTGGCGATCTCATCGATGCACTCGATCTGGATCGCGGTAGAGTCCATGTCCATCACCAGCAGGCCCGGCGTGCGCAGGTGCGGGATCTTACCCAGCGGCGCAACGTCCAGACCGGCATCGTGCGCCAGGCGCGTCGCCCGCGGCGTCAGCGATCCGGCCAGGCGGATCACCTGGTAATCCTCGACGCACCAGGCCGCGACGATCACCATCGCCGCGCCAAGGGAGCGCTGATACGCCGTCAGGCGCTGTTTATCCAGGCTGCGGCCATAGAGCAGCCAGCCGCTGCGACCCGCGTGATAATCGAGCGGCATCACCTCGTCGCCGCTTAGAGAGAGCGGCAGCCCAGGCCACTGAGAGACGGCTTCGGGCAGGTCGCGCCAGGTTAAACTGTTAGACATTAAAGCTCCTGTAAAAACACGTGCGGCCAAACGCATCCGGGTAAAAATAACGCATGAGGCTACCCTGTAATCATCGCTTCTGGCAACATGCTAACCTCAAATTTTCATCAGGTAAGAATATGGCTCGCGCAAAACTGAGATTCCGGCTGCATCGCGCTGTGATTGTGCTCATCTGTCTCGCCCTGCTGGTGGCGCTGATGCAGGGGGCATCGTGGTTTAGCCAGAGCCACCAGCGGGCGCGTAACCCGCAGTTTGAAGAGCTGGCCCGCACCCTGGCGCACCAGGTGACCCTGAACCTCACGCCGCTGATGCGCAGCGAAACGCCGGACGAGAAGCGGATTAGCGCACTGCTGCGCCAGCTCACCGAAGGGAGCCGCATTCTTGACGCAGGCGTTTACGATGAGCAGGGCGATCTGATTGCGCGTTCAGGGGAGAGCGTCGACGTCCGCGACCGTCTGGCGCTGGACGGAAAAAAAGCCGGCGGCTACTTTAACCAGCAGATTGTTGAACCCATACAGGGGAAAAATGGCCCGCTCGGCTACCTGCGTCTGACGCTCGACACCCATACCCTACCGACCGAAGCAAAACAGGTCGATAATACCACAAATATCCTCCGCCTGATGCTGCTCCTGTCACTGGCGATTGGCGTAGTGCTGACCCGCACGCTGCTGCAGGGTAAGCGTACCCGCTGGCAGCAGTCGCCTTTCCTGCTCACCGCCAGCCGGTCGGTGCCGGAAGAGGAGGAGAGCGAGAAGCGCGAGCCGTAGGCCGGGTAGGCATACGCGTCGCTTTGTCGTTACTATGGGGGCAAATAAAGAAAAGGAAAGCTGCCATGTCCACATTACGTCTGCTTATCTCTGATTCGTACGATCCCTGGTTTAACCTGGCGGTAGAGGAGTCAATCTTTCGCCAGATGCCCGCTACCCAGCGCGTGCTGTTTCTGTGGCGCAACGCCGATACGGTGGTGATTGGCCGGGCGCAAAACCCGTGGAAAGAGTGCAATACCCGGCGCATGGAGGAGGATAACGTCCGCCTCGCCCGACGTAGCAGCGGCGGCGGCGCGGTGTTTCACGATCTCGGTAATACCTGCTTTACCTTTATGGCGGGCAAGCCGGAGTATGACAAAACCATCTCCACCCGCATTGTGCTTAACGCCCTTAACGCACTGGGCGTAGCGGCGGAAGCCTCGGGACGTAACGATCTGGTAGTCAAAACGCCAGAGGGCGATCGCAAAGTCTCTGGCTCGGCCTATCGCGAGACGCCGGATCGTGGCTTTCACCACGGAACGCTGCTGCTTAATGCCGATCTGAGCCGGCTGGCGAACTACCTTAACCCCGATAAGAAGAAGCTCCAGGCCAAGGGCATTACTTCGGTGCGTGGCCGGGTGGCAAACCTGGTCGATCTGCTGCCGGGTATCACCCATGAGGCGATCTGCGCCGCGGTCACCGAGGCCTTTTTTGCCCACTACGGCGAGCGCGTTGCGGCAGAGATCATCTCGCCGGACAAGACGCCGGATCTGCCGAACTTTGCCGACACCTTTGCCCGCCAGAGCAGCTGGGAGTGGAACTTTGGTCAGGCCCCCTCGTTCAGCCATCTGCTCGATGAGCGCTTCACCTGGGGCGGCGTCGAGCTGCATTTCGACGTCGAGCGAGGACACATCACGCGCGCGCAGATCTTTACCGATAGCCTGAACCCGGCCCCGCTGGAGGCACTGGCGGCGCGTCTGCAGGGCTGCCCTTATCGTGCTGATAGTCTGCAGCAGGCGTGCGATGCGCTGCTAGGGGATTTTCCAGAGCAGGAGAGAGAGCTGCGGGAGCTAGCGGAATGGATGGGTAACGCGGTCAGATAATGGAAACGCCCGGTGGCGCTATGCTTACCGGGCCTACAGGTTTCGTAGGCCCATGCAAGCGCCGCCGGGTAAGAGCAAACTTACTCTTTGTCGCCCAGCAGTACGGACTCCAGCGCGATCTTAATCATATCGTTGAAGGTCGTCTGACGTTCGGCAGCGGTGGTCTGCTCGTGGGTACGGATATGGTCAGAAACGGTGCAGATAGTCAGCGCTTTCGCACCGAACTCTGCCGCTACGCCGTAGATCCCTGCCGCTTCCATCTCCACGCCGAGAATGCCATATTTTTCCATCACGTCGAACATGCTCGGGTCCGGCGTATAGAAGAGATCGGCAGAGAAGATGTTGCCGACGCGCGCGTCAACGCCCAGCGCTTTAGCCGCGTCTACCGCGTTGCGCACCATGTCGAAGTCGGCAATCGCCGCGAAGTCATGATCCTTAAAGCGCAGACGGTTTACCTTGGAGTCGGTGCAGGCACCCATGCCGATCACCACGTCACGCAGCTTAACGTCAGCGCGTACCGCGCCGCAGGAGCCTACGCGGATGATCTTCTTCACGCCAAAATCGGTGATCAGCTCTTTGGTGTAGATAGAACAGGACGGAATACCCATCCCGTGGCCCATCACGGAGATCTTACGGCCTTTGTAGGTGCCGGTGTAGCCCAGCATCCCGCGCACGTTGTTAACTTCGCGCACGTCTTCAAAGAAGGTTTCTGCGATATGTTTAGCACGCAGCGGATCGCCCGGCATCAGCACAACGTCAGCGAAATCGCCCATTTCGGCATTAATGTGAGGAGTTGCCATTTTCATTCCTTTTTATACATTTTTGCGCCGGATGGCGGCGATGCCTTATCCGGCCTACAGGATCCGTAAGCCCGGCAAGCGCAGCGCCGCCGGGCAAAAGCATTACAGCATGTTTTTGCCATATTCCATTGGCGACGTACCAAAGTACGATGCCAGCGTCTGGCCGATATCCGCGAAGGTATCACGGTGGCCCAGCGAGCCAGGCTTGACGTTCGGGCCGTAGATCAGCACCGGGATATGCTCACGAGTGTGGTCTGTACCGGTCCAGGTCGGGTCGCAACCGTGGTCGGCGGTGAGGATGATGATGTCACCCTCCTCCACCAGCGCTAACAGCTCCGGCAGACGACGGTCGAACAGCTCAAGGCCGCCCGCGTAGCCTGCTACATCACGGCGATGTCCCCAGGAGGAGTCGAAGTCAACGAAGTTGGTAAACACGATGGTGTTATCCCCCGCTTCCTTCATCTCTTTAACGGTGGCGTCAAAAAGCGCGTCCAGGCCGGTGGCTTTCACTTTTTTAGTGATACCGACGTGGGCATAGATATCGGCGATTTTGCCTACCGATACCACCTGGCCATCTTTCTCTTCCACCAGCTTCTGCAGAACGGTCGGTGCCGGCGGCTCTACCGCCAGATCGTGACGGTTACCGGTACGCTGGAAGTTACCTGCCTTGTCGCCAACAAACGGACGCGCAATCACGCGGCCAATGTTATAGCCGCCTTCGGTCAGCTCTTCACGGGCGATTTCGCACAGCTCGTAGAGCTTATCCAGGCCATAGGTCTCTTCATGGCAAGCGATCTGGAACACCGAGTCGGCAGAGGTATAGAAAATCGGCTTGCCGGTTTTCATATGCTCTTCACCGAGCTGATCCAGAATTACCGTCCCCGAGGAGTGGCAGTTGCCCAGATAGCCCGGCAGCCCGGCACGCGCTACCAGCTTGTCGAGCAGCTCCTGTGGGAAGCTGTTCTCGGTGTCGGAAAAGTAGCCCCAGTCAAAGAGAACCGGCACGCCAGCGATCTCCCAGTGGCCCGACGGCGTATCTTTCCCAGAAGAGAGCTCATGCGCCCAGGCGTATGCGCCTGCGATCTCCGCATTACCGTCCATCCCCGCAGGAATGGTGCCGGTTGAGCCTTCATGCGCTTTCGCCAGGCCCAGACGGGTTAAATTAGGCAGGTTCAGCGGGCCCTGACGGCCGGTGTTAGCTTCGCCTTTGGCACAGGCTTCGGCAATATGGCCGAGCGTATCAGAGCCTACATCGCCAAAACGGTCCGCATCTTCGGTAGCGCCGATGCCGAAAGAGTCCAGCACCATAATAAATGCACGTTTCATATTTTCTCCGTACTTAGTGCTTCAGAAAATGAGTGCTTCAAATAAAATCGATCAGATCAGTATACAGCTATTCAGTAATGCGACGATAGACGGTTGGCGTGGTTTCGGGAGCTTGATCGTCTAACGTGACGGCAGACTTCACGGCTTTTGCCGCTTCCTGCCAGCTGGCTTCGTCTTTGGCATGGATCACCGCCAGCGGTCGCTGGCCGTCAATGCTGTCCCCCAGCCGGGCCATATCGGTAAAGCCGACGCTGTAGTCGATGTTGTCGGAAGCCTGACGACGACCGCCGCCCATCGACACCACCGCCATGCCCAGCGCGCGGGTATCCATCGCCGAGACAAAACCTTCGGTATCGGCGTAGACCGCCTTGCTGAGGGTCGCCGTCGGCAGGTATTTTGCGTAGTTTTCTACGAAGTCAGCGGGACCTTTTTGCGCAGCCACCATCCGGCCAAAGACCTCTGCCGCTTTGCCGTTGTCCAGCACCGCCTGTAGCTGCTGGCGGGCATCGGCGTCGTCACGGGCAAGCTTGCCGGAGATCAGCATCTCCACGCACAGTGCCATGGTGACGTCGAGCAGGCGCGGGTTGCGGTATTCACCGGTCAGGAACTGCACCGCCTCGCGCACTTCCACCGCGTTACCGGCGCTGGAGGCAAGGACCTGGTTCATATCGGTCAGCAGGGCCGTGGTGCGCACGCCTGCGCCGTTGGCGACGCCAACGATGGCTTCGGCCAGCGCTTCAGACAGTTCATAGGTAGGCATAAACGCCCCGCTGCCCACTTTCACATCCATGACCAGCGCATCCAGCCCTTCCGCCAGCTTTTTCGCCAGAATAGAGGCGGTGATCAGCGGAATAGAGTCCACCGTGGCGGTAATGTCGCGGGTGGCGTAAAAGCGCTTGTCCGCCGGGGCGAGGGAGCTGGTCTGGCCGATAATCGCGACGCCAACGTCCTTAATGATATCCCGGAAGCGGCTATCGCTCGGGAAGATATCAAAGCCGGGAATGGCTTCCAGTTTGTCGAGGGTGCCGCCGGTGTGGCCCAGACCGCGTCCGGAGATCATCGGCACGTAGCCGCCACAGGCTGCCACCATCGGGCCAAGCATCAGTGAGGTTACGTCGCCCACGCCGCCGGTAGAGTGCTTATCGACAATCGGGCCGTTCAGGCTGAGGCTTTTCCAGTCCAGCACCGTACCCGAGTCGCGCATCGCCATGGTCAGGGAGACGCGCTCCGGCATCGCCATGTCATGGAAGAAGATGGTCATCGCCAGCGCGGCGATCTGACCTTCTGAAATGGTGTTATCACGAATGCCGTTGATAAAAAAGCGGATCTCTTCGTCGCTGAGGGCATGGCCATCGCGTTTTTTTCGAATGATTTCTTGAGCGAGAAACAAGGTAACCCCCTTGATGAGCTGGCGCAGAGGCCATCGGCATAAGCCCGATGGCGCTCCGCTTATCGGGCCTACGAGGAGGCCCAACGGTGTTGATTAATAGCTGCTTGCGCTTTTGCCGTCGCCGTGGCCGAGGGCCTTCAGCAGGCTCGCCAGCAGGCTGGACGCGCCAAAGCGGTAGTGGCGTGAGTCAGCCCACTCGGCGCCGAACAGCTGGTCGGCAATGGCCAGGAACTGCGCGGCATCTTCTGCCGTACGCACGCCGCCCGCCGGTTTGAAGCCTACTGTTTTCTCTACGCCCAGGTCGCGGATAGTTTCCAGCATAATGCGCGCGCTCTCCGGGGTGGCGTTTACCGGCACCTTGCCGGTGGAGGTTTTAATAAAGTCCGCGCCTGCTTTGATAGCGATTTCGGAAGCCTTACGGATCAGGGCCTCCTCTTTCAGCTCACCGGTTTCGATAATGACCTTCAGCAGCACGTTGGCTTCTGCACAGGCGGCTTTACAGGTCTGAACCAGATCGAAACCGATCTGCTCATTGCCAGCGATCAGCGCCCGGTACGGGAACACCACGTCCACTTCGTCCGCGCCGTAGGCGATGGCCGCGCGCGTCTCTGCCAGGGCGATCTCAACGTCGTCATTGCCGTGCGGGAAGTTCGTTACCGTGGCGATGCGGATCTCCGGCGTGCCCTGCTCTTTCAGCGTCTTACGCGCAATCGGAATAAAACGCGGGTAGATGCAGATGGCGGCGGTGTTACCTACCGGGGTTTTCGCCTGGTGACACAGGGCGATCACTTTCGCATCGGTGTCATCATCGTTCAGGGTGGTCAAATCCATCAGTTGCAATGCGCGCAGGCTGCTTGCAGTTAAATCAGTCATAACACTCTCCAGAAGCTGAAGACGGCGTTTGCCGGTTCATTGTTTAACCGGGCGGGTCTGTTACTATTCTAACATCCTCCCGCCACGACACTTCGACGCACATCACAATTAATGAAAACGTCATGCAAAGTTGCACCATATCAATGTGAGATACGTCACTGTTTAAGCCGTTCATTGCGGCACTGCCCGGAACGGCTGACATGTTGGAATTCTAACATAACAGCGCCGTAAAACGCGACATATCGGCGGAATATCGCGCCAGGCGGGAAGGAAATGATAAAATTTTCACATAAACGTTTGATAGGTATTATCAAGAAGCGTAGCAGCTATCTCATCCGGGGACTCCGGACGCAGCTCACAGAGTGTGGTAAAGACGCGGGCGGCCTGCTCGGGGCGGTTAGGCTGCCCCTGGAAACCATTGAGCGGCATATCCGGCGCATCGGTCTCCAGCAGTAAAGAGGAGAGCGGCAGGCGGGCGATAACGTCGCGGGTCTTACTCGCCCGCGGATAGGTGATAGTGCCCCCGACGCCAATCCGGTAGCCCATCTCAACAAAGCGCTGGGCCTGTTGCAGGCTACCCGCAAAACCGTGTACAACGCCGGTGCGCGGCAGGCTATGACGCTTGAGGTGCATCGCCAGCTTGTCATGGGTGCGTCGGGAGTGGAGGATCACTGGCAGATCGTGCTGCTTTGCCAGCCGCAGCTGTGCATCGAGCAGCTGCTCCTGCTTATCAAACTGCGGATCTTGCCGATAGAGATCCAGCCCAATCTCCCCTATCGCCACCAGCCGGGTAGGCCGTGCGGCGAGCTGCTCGGCCAATCTGTCAATACACGCTGGCGTATGGTTTTCTATCACGATCGGGTGAAGGCCCAGCGCGGCATAGACGGCGTCAAACCGCTCCGCCAGGGCCAGCACGCGGGAAAAATTGGCCGCTTCGGTGGCGGGCACGATAATCGCCTCAACGCCCGCTGCGCTGGCCTGAGCCAGACTCTGCGCCTCCTCGCCGGTAAAGGGCAGAAAGTCAAAGTGGCAGTGGGTATCGATAAAGCGTTGCGTCATGCCAAGTTCTCGTTATTGAAGGTCGTATCGTTAGCCTGCGGCGCATCGACCAGCGGGGTGGTCAGCACATCGTTTGCCACCACCGCAGGCGGCACGACCACCGTCGCCGGGGTGATAATTCTCGGCGCATGGCGCAGCAGCGGCGGCTCGTCCACCAGCAGCTTACCCACGGTAGCGAGGAAGTAGCGACCACACAGCCGCCCCATCTTGTAGTCATCGCGCAGCGCGGGCAGGCGACTGCCGAGGGCCATGCTCTTCAGCAGGCGCGGCGGGTAGATCTCAAAGATGCGCAGCTTGCCGGGAGGCTTCTCAATAAACTGCTGGATCGCATGATAGCTGTTCTCGTGGTGGTGAACGAGGTTAACGAAAGGCTGAAGGCTGCCCTCGCCCAGCCAGCGCTCCATGCGCTTAAACCACTGCGGCGTATAGTACATCTGCGACGGCACGGTGCGGATCACCACGATGGTTTTCGCCCCCCGCTTTGCCGCCTCCTGCACTGGAATGGCGTCGCTGATGCCGCCGTCAAGATAGTTAATCCCGTCCAGCATCACGCCGCTGCGGTAAAAACCGGGGATAGCGCTGGTAGCGCGGATCAGATCCATCCAGGTCTGGCTGGTTGGCGAAAAGTAGCCAGGGGTGTAGTCATCGCCCCGGCAGGCACACATGTAGAACAGCTTGCCAACGTCAAACAGGCGGGCGGCGGTATCCATCGCCAGCGGCATATCCCTGGCCGTAGACTCCACCAGCCAGTCGAGATCGATCAGGTTGCCGCCACGCACAAAGCGCACCGGATTGAAAAATTCACGGGAGGTGGTGTAGCGCATGATGACTTTGCGCGCGTAACCGGGCTGGTTACAGAGGTAGGCCGAGATATTTTGTGCACCGGCGGAGGTGCCGAAAAAGAGTTCAAAGGGATTGAATTGCGCGCGCATAAATTCGTCCAGCACGCCGGCAGTGAAAATGCCTCGTTGACCGCCGCCTTCACAAACTAAGGCAAGCCGCCCTGGGCGAAAGGAACTCAACGCCAACGGCGCTATATTGCCGAGCGTAACGGGAATTCGCTGCCCCACCCTGCTTTCCTTCCATTATTTTAGTTATGAGAAGCCTAACGCATTTTGGGACTGTCAGAAACCGTGAAAGCCAGTCACAAGGACTGGCTTTACGATTAGCGGGAATTCACGGCTCGCTACGGACGCCGACGTCCCATGAACAGGCTGACCAGGAACAGAATGATCCCGACAACAAAAACAATTTTTGCTGCACCTGCTGCCGTACCGGCCAGGCCACCAAAGCCCAGAGCAGCGGCGATTAACGCGATAACCAGAAATATAATGCCCCAACGAAACATAAGATTCTCCTTTCCTTTACCATAGTTAACGTTACCGCTGTTAGTGAGCGCTCAGGCTACTCACCGGCGATACTTACTCGGTGTGATGCTCACGTCCCCCGTTACACTGCAGGGGATCGCATTATGAGATTACTTGTTAACTTTAAGATCGTTTTTCACACTTTTCACACCATCGACCGCTTTGGAGATGCTCTCCGCACGTTCGATTTGTGCCTGGGAGTCCACCGTACCGGACAGCTGGACCACACCATCGGTGGTTTCAACTTTCACTTTACGTGCCGGAACGATGTCATCAGCTAACAGCTTAGCTTTAATTTCGCTGGTGGTAGCAGTATCACCTGCATAGCCCTTCACAGAAGAGTCTTTGCCGTCGCGCACGTGCAGCTTATCGCTCACGGACTTAACGCCCTCAACCTGTTTAGTGACTTTCACCGCTTCTTCAGCCTGCGCCTGGCTCTCAACGAAACCGCTCAGGGTGACAACAGCTTTGTCAGTCTCGACGGAGATGTCGGTGCTCTTAATGCTGTCGTGATCGACCAGCGCTGCTTTAACTTTGGCGGTGATCGCGCTGTCGTCCATGAAGTTACCGACTTTATTCATAGAGCTATCGATTTTTTCACCTGCGCTGTGCGCCGAAGATTGCGCTTTGTCAGTTGCGCTGGTCTCTGCCATGGCAGAACCGCTTGCAACAACAGAACCTAATACAACAGCCAGCAGGGTTTTAGAAATCTTCAGTCTTGTCATAGTCATCGATCTATTCCTTTCAGTTTGCCCACGTTTTGGGCTTTGAGCAGCCATCAAGGCCACTTTGCTGCTAAGGTGAATAACACCCTGTCGTACAGCGATTAATCATGTGACTAAAAAAGAGTGTGGGATGAAACGCTTTTATTCACGCATTGAACAGTGCATTCATCCACACGTCTGGTAATCACTTTGTTAAATATAGCCAACAATTTGAAAAGCGCTTGGGAGAGAAGATAAAAAACAGGCGATAAAAGCAAAAAGCGAGCTAATTAAGAACATTCCGCAAGGGACTAATAAGACAGGGAAAGTGACAGAGCACGGCGGCTGCCGTGCTCTGGAGAGCAGAGGAGATTAGTGTTCGCGCGTTTTACGGAACTGAACGTCAGGGTAACGCTCCTGGGTCAGGTTCAGGTTGACCATGGTCGGCGCGATGTAGGTCAGGTTATCCCCGCCGTCCAGCGCCAGCTGGATCTCGTTTTTACGTTTGAACTCTTCGAATTTCTTCACGTCGCTGCACTCTACCCAGCGAGCGGTCGCCACGTTAACCGATTCGTAGATCGCTTCCACGTTGTATTCACTCTTCAGGCGCGCAACCACCACGTCGAACTGCAGCACCCCGACCGCACCGACGATCAGATCGTTGTTGGCAATCGGACGGAACACCTGCACCGCACCCTCTTCCGAGAGCTGAACCAGCCCTTT
>Ga0308161_1004663_pt1 | contig 12390 bp, 8 predicted proteins | sample PhyFR2_FD_201034 | JGI IMG/M metagenome (GOLD analysis project Ga0308161, IMG submission 201034) | Phyllosphere microbial communities from UC Gill Tract Community Farm, Albany, California, United States - DLSLF.R2 | ecosystem: Host-associated > Plants > Phyllosphere > Unclassified | place: USA...
TCCTTGACGAACTTCTGCTGGTCGCCACCCTTGAAGTTGAAGCGGCCGACGTAGGTGCGCGACGGGATCTCGTAGTTGCCGATGCGGATCTGGTCGGAACCGTCGGAAATCTGCTGGAACACGGTCTTGCTGCCGTCGAGGTCTTCGCGACTCTGGTCGACGCAGGCCAGCTGCACGGTTTCACCGATTTCGATGCTGCCCGAATCCGGAGTTTCCTTGCCCATCAGCATGCGGAACAGCGTCGATTTACCGGCACCGTTACCGCCGATCACGCCGACGATGGCGCCCTTCGGCATGGAGAACGAAAGGTTGTCGATCAGCACGCGATCGCCGTAGCCTTTGGTGACGTTCTTGAATTCGATGACCTTGTCGCCCAGGCGCGGACCGGCCGGGATGTAGATCTCGTTGGTTTCGCTGCGCTTCTGGAATTCCTGCGATTGCATTTCTTCGAAGCGTTGCAGACGTGCCTTGGATTTCGACTGGCGGGCCTTGGCGCCTTTGCGCACCCACTCCAGTTCTTCTTTCATGGCTTTTTCGTGAGCCGACTGCTGCTTGGATTCCTGGGCCAGGCGATCGGACTTGGCTTCGAGCCAGCCCGAATAGTTGCCCTCGTAAGGAATGCCCGCGCCGCGGTCGAGTTCCAGAATCCAGCCGGCGACGTTGTCGAGGAAGTAACGGTCGTGCGTGATCGCGACCACGGTGCCCGGGAAGTCGTGGAGGAAATGCTCCAGCCACGCCACCGAGTCGGCGTCGAGGTGGTTGGTCGGTTCGTCGAGCAGCAGCATGTCTGGTGCGGACAGCAGCAGACGGCACAGGGCGACGCGACGTTTTTCACCACCGGACAGGTGTTCGACTTTCGCGTCCCAGGCTGGCAGACGCAGCGCATCGGCGGCGACTTCCAGTTGGCGCTCGAGGTTGTGGCCGTCGCTGGCCTGCAGGATCGCTTCGAGCTTGGCCTGTTCAGCAGCAAGCTTGTCGAAGTCGGCGTCCGGGTCGGCGTAGGCCGCGTAGACTTCGTCCAGACGCGCTTGCGCATCTTTGATCACGCTGACTGCTTCTTCGACCACTTCACGCACGGTCTTGGCTGGGTCGAGCTGCGGCTCTTGCGGCAGGTAACCGATGTTCAGGTCCGGCATCGGCCGGGCTTCGCCTTCGAACTCGGTGTCGACGCCGGCCATGATTTTCAGCAGCGTGGATTTACCCGAACCGTTGAGGCCGAGCACGCCGATCTTGGCGCCGGGGAAGAAGGACAGCGAAATGTTCTTGAGGATTTCCCGCTTCGGCGGAACAACTTTGCCCAGCCGATGCATGGTGAAGACGTATTGAGCCATGGAGAACCTTGGGTCAGTGACAGATGAATGATTGGAGCGCAGGCGATGCCTGGCCAGACCGGTGCGCGTCGTTCACTTGAGGATCATCAATGCGTGCGCGCGGAAAAAGTCTGATTCTAGGAGCTGGAACGCCCCCGCGTAACCGGCAAAGCTACCTTAATGACCGATGGCAGTCCAGCCGAGAGGGGCTGGCACTTCGCCACGAGTCAAGGCATGCTAGCCGCCCTTCGGGCGTCCGGCTTATAGTGCACGTCGCGCCAGTCCAGCCAAATCGCAGGATCACAGCTTGACCAATGTCACTCCGCCAGCCTCTGTGAGCAGCACCCCACCGGCGCCCGGCTCGCCCCTGCGCGGGACATTGAAGGGTGCGCTGGCCACTCTCGTGCTGTTATTGCTCGCGTTGCTGTTCTGGCAACTGCTCGATCAATTGCGCGAAACTCAGAAAAATCAGCGCCAATACACCATCGACTACACCGCCGACCTCGCCGCCCAGGTCAGCCTGAACATGGCGCTGAATGCGCAAATCGCCCTCAATCTGCTACCGATCGTCGAACAACCGCAAACCGCCGACGAACAGCAGATGCTCCTGCGCAAACTGCAACGCTCGCTGCCAGATCTGCGCAGCATGGCCCTGCTCTCGCCCTCCGGCCGGATCATCAGCGACAGCGCCACCGACAGTTCCGACGCCGATTACCTGACCGAACTGGTGCGCCGCAGCCGTGTCCAGGCGCATTACTTCAGCAATGCCGATGACGGCTCGGTGGTGCATCTGCTACTGCATCAGGCCAGCGGCAGCAGTCGCGGTTACTGGGCCTTGCGCCTGACGCCAACCTTCTTCGACTCGCTGACCAAACAGGACGCCACCGCCCTGCGCCCGTTATGGCTGGTGGAAAACCGCCTCAATCACCAGATCATCAGCCGCGACGCCGGGCTGCCCTCGGTCAAGGCTGGCGGGCTGACGCCCGACGATGTCGCCAACACCGTGCTGACCGTGCCGCTGAGCAGCAGCGACTGGCAATTGCGCGGGCTGTTCGACCGCCAGCGCGTACTGGAAGAGTTGCTGCCGGCGTTCATCGGCAAATGCCTGCTCGGCCTGGCGTTCTCGATGTTGCCGGTGATCGCGCTGCTGAACATGCGTCGGCGTCAGCGCCAGGTGCATGAAGGCCGGCGGCGTTATCAGGATATTTTCGAAGGCACCGGCGTGGCCTTGTGCGTGCTTGACCTGTCCGGCCTCAAGCAGATGTTCGACAAGGCGCAGATCCAGACCAGTGACCAGCTCAAGGCCTGGCTCGACCAACCGCAGCAGCGCCAGCAGTTGCTCGCGGAAATGCGCGTCACCGAAGTCAATCAGGTCGCCCTGCAACTGCTCGATGTGCACTCCTGCGACGATGCCTGGCAACTGCTGATCGATGGCCAGCGCCATCCGCAGTGCGCGATCGGTCAGCAGATCCTCGACGCCGTCCTGCAGCAGCAGAAACAGCTGGAACTGGAAATCAAACTGCCCAACAGCAACGGTCGCGACCAGCATCTGTGGATGGTTTTGCGCCTGCCGAGGGAGCAGCACGACTATAAAGCGGTGATCCTCAGCATCAACGACATCACCAGCCGCAAGCTGATCGAACTGTCGCTGCTGGAGCGTGAAGGTTTCTGGTCGGATGTGGTGCGCACCGTGCCCGATCATCTGTATGTGCAGGACGTGATCAGCCAGCGGATGATTTTCAGCAACCACCACCTCGGCCAGACCCTGGGCTACAACCGCACTGAACTGCATCAGATGGGCGAGTACTTCTGGGAAATCCTTCTGCATCCGGAAGACGCCGACTATTACCATCGCTCGCGGCAGTTGCAGCGTCACGCCGGTTACAGCCAATTGTTGCAATGCCAATTGCGCTTCCGCCATCGCGACGGCAAGTGGCGGCGCTTCGACATCCGTGAACAGGCGCTGGCGCGGGACAAGCACGATCAGGTCACGCGGATCATCGGCGTGGCCAAGGACATCACCGAACAGATCGAGGCCAGCGAATCGCTGCGTGACAGCGAGCAGCGTTACCGCATGCTCGCCGAAAGCATCAGCGACGTGATTTTCTCCACCGACAGCAAGCTCTCGCTGAACTACGTCAGCCCCTCGGTGCAGGCCGTGCTCGGTTACAACGCCGAATGGATTTTCCAGAACGGCTGGCAATCGATCATCGCCAATCCCGGGCAACTGAACGGCATTCATGTGCTGATGGACCGCGTCAGCAAGGCGCTGGACAAGCCCGAGCAACTGGCATTGCTGCGCAGTCAGGTGCAAACGCAGCTGTTCCTCTTCGATTGCCTGCGCGCCGACGGCCGCAAGATTCCGATCGAACTGCGCCTGGTGCTGGTGTGGGACGAACACGGCGCGTTCGAAGGCGTGCTCGGTGTCGGCCGCGATATCAGTCAACAGCGCCGTGCCGAAAAAGATCTGCGCATGGCCGCCACGGTATTCGAGCACTCGACTTCGGCAATCCTGATCACCGACCCCGCTGGGTACATCGTCCAGGCCAACGAAGCGTTCAGTCGGGTCAGCGGCTACAGCGTCGGCGAAGTGCTCGACCAGTTGCCGAACATGCTCACTGTCGACGAGCAGCAGGACGCGCACTTGCGCTACGTGCTCAAGCAGTTGCACGAGCACAGCACCTGGGAAGGCGAAGTGTGGATGAAGCGCCGTAACGGCGAGCACTACCCGGCGTGGGTCGGCATTACTGCCGTGCTCGACGATGAGGGCGATCTGGCCAGTTACGTGTGTTTCTTCAGCGACATCAGCGAGCGCAAGGCCAGCGAGCAGCGCATCCACCGCCTCGCCTATTACGACGCCCTCACCCACCTGCCAAACCGCACGCTATTCCAGGATCGTCTGCACACCGCGCTGCAAGCGGCCGAACGGCAGAAGTCGTGGGTGGTGCTGATGTTCCTCGACCTCGACCGTTTCAAACCGATCAACGACTCCCTCGGCCACGCCGCCGGTGACCGCATGCTCAAGGACATGGCCACGCGCCTGCTGGCCTGCGTCGATGACGATGACACCGTGGCGCGCATGGGCGGCGACGAATTCACCTTGCTGCTGCAGCATCGCTCCAACCGCGAACTGGCGCTGAACCGGGCGATTCATGTCGCCGAGCAGATTCTCGCCAGCCTGGTGCGGCCGTTCGTGCTCGAGGGCCGCGAGTTCTTCGTCACCGCCAGTATCGGCATCGCCCTGAGTCCGCAGGACGGCAACGAACTCAGCCAGTTGATGAAGAACGCCGACACGGCGATGTACCACGCCAAGGAACGCGGCAAGAACAACTTCCAGTTCTATCAGGCCGACATGAACGCCAGTGCGCTGGAACGTCTGGAACTGGAAAGCGATCTGCGCCATGCGCTGGAGCAGAACGAATTCGTCCTGTATTACCAGCCGCAGTTCAGTGGCGACGGCAAGCGCCTGACCGGCGCCGAAGCGCTGCTGCGCTGGCGCCATCCGCGTCGTGGGCTGGTGCCGCCGGGGGATTTCATTCCGGTGCTGGAAGAGCTCGGCCTGGTGGTGGACGTTGGCGACTGGGTCATCAGCGAGGCCTGTCGACAGCTGAAAACCTGGCACCAGCAACGGGTGCGGGTGCCGAAGGTGTCGGTGAACATTTCCGCACGGCAGTTCTCCGACGGCCAGTTGGGCACGCGAATCGCGACGATCCTGCGCGAAACCGGCCTGCCGCCGGCGTGTCTGGAGCTGGAACTGACCGAAAGCATCCTGATGCGCGAAGTCAGCGAGGCGATGCAGATTCTTGCCGGGCTGAAGAACCTCGGCCTGAGCATCGCGGTCGATGACTTCGGCACCGGTTATTCATCGCTCAACTACCTCAAGCAATTCCCGATCGACGTGCTGAAGATCGACCGCACCTTCGTCGACGGCCTGCCGTCCGGGGAACAGGACGCGCAGATCGCCCGGGCGATCATTGCCATGGCCCACAGCCTGAACCTGGCGGTGATCGCCGAGGGTGTGGAAACCCATGAGCAGCTGGACTTCCTGCGCGAGCATGGCTGCGATGAGGTGCAGGGATATCTGTTCGGCCGGCCGATGCCGGCGGGACGGTTTGAAGCGCAGTTCTGTAACGACGCGCTCTTCATGTTCGACTGACCTGAGCCGCTTCGGGCGGCTCAGGTCAGTTGAACATGAAGAGGAGCTGCTAGAGGTTAGCTGCAAGCTGCAAGTGGAAGCCGAAGCGCTTTTGACTTGTAGCTTGTAGCTTGCAGCTTGAAGCCCGCTTATCCACAACCTGACTGTGTTTCATAGCCCTTCTAAAAGCGGTTGGGTTAGAATGCCCCCCTTTTCTGCCCCCGATCCTTGAGGACCGCCATGTTCAGCCGTGATTTGACTATTGCCAAGTACGACGCCGACCTTTTTGCCGCCATGGAGCAAGAAGCTCAGCGTCAGGAAGAACACATTGAGCTGATCGCTTCGGAAAACTACACCAGCCCAGCGGTGATGGAAGCTCAAGGCTCGGTCCTGACCAACAAGTACGCCGAAGGCTATCCGGGCAAGCGTTACTACGGTGGTTGCGAATACGTGGACGTGGTTGAACAACTGGCTATCGACCGCGCCAAGGAACTGTTCGGCGCCGATTACGCCAACGTTCAGCCGCACGCCGGTTCCCAGGCCAACGCCGCTGTTTACCTGGCTCTGCTGCAAGGTGGCGACACCATTCTGGGCATGAGCCTGGCCCATGGTGGTCACCTGACCCACGGCGCCAGCGTTTCCTCCTCGGGCAAGCTGTACAACGCCGTTCAATACGGTATCGATGCCAACGGCCTGATCGACTACGACGACGTCGAGCGCCTGGCGGTCGAGCACAAGCCGAAAATGATCGTTGCCGGTTTCTCGGCCTACTCGCAGATTCTCGACTTCCCGCGCTTCCGCGAAATCGCTGACAAGGTCGGCGCTTACCTGTTCGTCGACATGGCTCACGTCGCCGGTCTGGTTGCCGCGGGTGTGTACCCGAACCCGGTGCCGTTCGCCGACGTCGTGACCACCACCACCCACAAGACCCTGCGCGGTCCACGTGGCGGTCTGATCCTGGCCCGTGCCAACGCCGAGATCGAGAAGAAGCTCAACTCCGCAGTATTCCCGGGCGCCCAGGGTGGCCCGCTGGAGCACGTGATCGCGGCCAAGGCGATCTGCTTCAAGGAAGCGCTGCAGCCTGAGTTCAAGGCTTACCAGCAACAAGTGGTGAAGAACGCCAAGGCCATGGCCGAAGTGTTCATCGCACGCGGTTTCGACGTGGTATCGGGCGGTACTGAAAACCACCTGTTCCTGCTGTCGCTGATCAAGCAGGACATCTCCGGTAAAGATGCCGACGCCGCTCTGGGCAAAGCGTTCATCACCGTGAACAAGAACTCCGTGCCTAACGATCCACGCTCGCCGTTCGTCACCTCCGGCCTGCGCTTCGGTACTCCGGCTGTGACCACTCGCGGTTTCAAAGAGGCTGAGTGCAAAGAGCTGGCCGGCTGGATCTGCGACATCCTGGCTGACCTGAACAACGAAGCGGTGATCGACGCCGTTCGCGAGAAAGTCAAAGCCATCTGCAAGAAACTGCCGGTGTACGGCGCTTGATGCCTCGTTAATCGGCAATAAAAAACCGGTCACGATGGCCGGTTTTTTATTGCCATGAATTCAATAAAAAAATACCACCCGAATAAAGCAGCAACCTGCTAATCCCGTCCAGCAGGATTGTTCATCTCTTCGTTAAAACCAAACTCTTGCAACACACATGCAAACCGCCACAAATGAAAACCGCTTAGTCTGAAACCCGACTTGATAAATGGATTTCATCATGACGAGCAATATCGAAAAATCTTTCATCGCAACGCTGAGAATGTTCGACCACAGGGTCGGCTTTCTTGAACAGCTGTACGGCAAACCGGCGATGGCTACCATCAGTCTGTTCAGCGGCGGTTTCTATACCGGACGCCCGCAAACACGGGATCAGTCTCACCTGCTCGGCATCCGGAGCAACGAGCAGAGCGGCCGGATAAAACCGTTGAAGCTGCATTTCGGTCATACCCCTGACGGCTACATCCTCACCGTGAAAAACCAGGGCAACTATTTCAATCAGGTAATCAGCAATCACTGGCTGGACACCGTCGAGGCCGTCAAGCCAGAGACTGACAACTTGAGCACGTTTATTCTTGTCGACCATAGCGGCACCGCTATTACGCTGGACAACTTAACGGGTGTACATACAGCTGTTTCTCTCAAACTGAAAAATCATGCCTATTTGGGCGGTATAAAAATCACAAGTCTGCCTTACGTCTATCTGGGCGAAACCGAAGAACGTTCAAAGATCACTTTCATCCTGAGCATCGTCGAAAGACATGTACCAGTCATCAAAACGTGACTCACGCCCCGCCCAGAAAAAAAGGCATAGCCGCCAATTTTTCTCAAATGCTCAAGACCGGGCCATCCAGACAACTGGTAAGACCGGTCATGCCAATTTTCTAATTTTCCCTTGCGATCCGCGAAAACCTGCGCCTAGACTGCGCCTGCACTGGACATACCGGTAAGACCACAATAATTAAGTCCTGAATCCGCTGCGCCACGCGTACGGCAGCCAGGACACCGACCCAGGATTTCTCCCATGCTCAGATGGTGCTCGCGTTCTATCTTCCTCCAAGTGGTTCTCGGACTGATGCTCGGCATCGTCTGCGGGCTGACCCTTCCTGAATACTCGGCCCAGCTCAAACCGCTCGGCGATGGCTTCATCAAACTGATCAAGATGCTCATTGGCCTGATCGTGTTCTGCGTGGTGGTCAGCGGCATCAGCGGCGCGGGCGATCTGAAAAAGGTCGGGCGCATCGGCCTGAAGTCGGTGATTTATTTCGAAGTGCTGACCACCATCGCTCTGGTGATCGGTCTGGTGTTCGCCTTCAGCACCGGGATCGGCAGCGGCGCGAATATTCATCTGGAGCAGCTCTCCAGCGCCGACATGGGCGACCTCGCCGAGCGCGGCCAGCACATGCACACCACCACGCAATTTCTGATGGACCTGATCCCGACCTCGGTGATCGGCGCCTTCGCTGACAACAATATTCTGCAAGTGCTGCTGTTCTCGGTGCTGTTCGGCAGTGCGCTGAATCTGGTTGGCGAAGCCGCTTCCGGGATTTCGCGATTGATCAACGAACTCAGCCACGTGATCTTCCGCATCATGGGCATGATCGTGCGTCTGGCGCCGATCGGCGTGTTCGGTGCCATCGCCTTCACCACCAGCAAATACGGTCTCGACTCGCTGCAGCACCTGGGCAGTCTGGTCGGTCTGTTCTACCTGACCTGCGTCGCCTTCGTCGCGCTGATCCTCGGTCTGGTGATGCGCGTTTCCGGTCTGCGCATGTGGCCGCTGCTCAAGTACCTGCGGGAAGAACTGCTGATCGTCATGGGCACCGCCTCTTCCGACGCCGTGCTGCCGCAGATCATGCGCAAGCTCGAACACCTCGGTATCGGCAGTTCGACGGTCGGTCTGGTGATCCCGACCGGGTACTCGTTCAACCTCGACGGTTTCTCGATCTACCTGACCCTGGCCATCGTGTTCATCGCCAACGCCACCGGCACACCGCTGGCGATGACCGACTTGCTGACGATTCTGCTGGTGTCGCTGATCACCTCCAAAGGCGCCCACGGCATTCCCGGTTCGGCGCTGGTGATTCTCGCCGCGACGCTGACGGCGATCCCGGCGATTCCCGTAGTCGGTCTGGTGCTGGTGTTGGCGGTGGACTGGTTCATGGGCATCGGCCGCGCGCTGACCAATCTGATCGGCAACTGCGTCGCCACCGTGGCCATCGCCCGCTGGGAAAAGGACATCGATGTACAGCGCGCGAACAAGGTGCTCAACGGTGAGCAGGGCTATAACTTTCAACCGCGAAAAACCGTCGCTCAGGCGGCGGCCAAAGAATTCTGAATGAGTGCCGTGCCTGCCAATATGCAGGCACGGCGCAGGGAGCCAATACGTGATTACAACTTCAACCGTCGTCAATTCAGTGGTGGAAAAACTCCGCGCCGCGTTGGCCCGTGGCCAATGGCGCTCCGGCGACATGCTGCCGGGCCAGCGCGAACTGGCCGAACAGCTGGGCATCAGCCGGCCCAGCCTGCGCGAAGCGGTGATCGTCCTCGAAACCCTCGGCCTGGTGCGCTCGATGCCGGGCAAAGGCGTAGTCGTGCTCGACGCACAACTCAGCGACAGCCAGAGCCACGACAGCGCAGTCGCCGGCGCCAGTCTCGAAGACGTGCTGCAACTGCGCTACACCCTTGAGCCGTTCATCGTCGGGCTGGTCGCGCAATCGATCAGCAGCAAGGAAGTCGGCCAATTGCGCCTGACCCTGATGGACATGCGCGAAGCCCTCGAGGCCGGTGACAGTGAGGCCGGAGTCAGTGCCTACATCGCTTTCCACGAAGAACTGTTCACGCTGACCTCGAACCCGATTTTCCAGAGCGTGGTACAGCAGACCAGCAACGCCCTCAAGCAAAGCGCCGAGGTATTGCGCAATTCCCCGGAACATCTGGCCGAACGCCTGGAAGAAAACGAAGCGGTAGTCCGCGCGATCCGCAGCAAGAACAGCGCTCAGGCCAGCGCCGAAATGCGTCGGCACATTCTGCGCGAAGGCCAGCGCATGGGCGTTGAGCTGAATATTCCGGACGACAACTTGCCCACCTGATTTGCCAGGAGAACGGCCATGAACAGTTTTGCTTCAGCCTCGCATGCCAATTCGGCCGCCCTGCCCGTCTCTCGGCTCGGCACGCCGACGGAAGATCTGTATCCGCGACTGTTCGACGCGATTCTCGAGCAGCGTATCGATGAAGACAGCCGGTTCACCGAGGACAGTCTGCAAGCGATGTTCGGCGCCGGCCGCGCCGATGTACGACGGGTGCTGACGCAGTTGTCCCACGAGCAGATCGTGGTATTGCGCGCCAATCATCGACCACGAGTGGCCGCGCCTGATCGGGAGCTGATCCGGCAGACCTTGCATGCGCGACGGCTGGCTGAGCACACCTTGGTGCGGTTGGCCTGTCAGCGTCCGCAGCCAGACGATCTGAAATGTTTGCGCACGTTGATAGAGCGCGAGAAGCGCGCCATCGAGCAGGATCGGCGCGGGGCGGCGATTCGGTTGTCGGGGGAGTTTCATCTGCAGTTGGCACGGATGGCGGGAAATCTGCCGCTGGCGCATTTTCTGCGCAGTCTGGTGCCGTTGACGTCGTTGGCGATTGCGCGGAGTCAGAGCCCGACGCGCAGTTGTTGCGCATGGCAGGAGCATTTGGCGTTGGTTGAGATTGTGGAGCGAGGTGATGTTTCCAAGGCCGGCATGTTGATGGATCGGCATCTGGATCATCTTGAGCAGACACTGCTGGGTTCAGACCTTGAGCATTGTGCTGTCGGTTAGACGGCCTTCGCGAGCAAGCTCGCTCCCACAGTTGACCGCATTTCTCTGGACGGAATACGGTCTCCTGTGGGAGCGAGCTTGCTCGCGAAGACGCCATCACTGACAACCAAGATCCATCAGGCAGAAGCAACCCTGGCAAACCCCGCCCGAATTTTCTCTTCCGGCAAATCATCGGCAATAAACACGATCACACTCTCGCGCGTCTCGCCCTCGGCCCATTCGGTGTCCCAGTCGAAACCATAGAGTTTCAGCACACCCTGAAACACCAACCGCCGATCTTCGCCGGCAATGTTCAGCACGCCTTTGTAGCGCAGCAACTGCTTGCCGTGCTCTTCCAGCAGTTCGTTCATGAACTCGCTGAGTTGATCGATATCCAGCGCCTGATCGGTGCGCAACACCAGGCTGGAGATGCGATCGATCGACGGCGCCTTGCTCACCGGACGCAGGCTCAGACCGCCGCCCAGGTCAGCATTGAGGTTGAAGCCGCGTACATCCAGCAATTCAGCCAGATCGATATTGCCATGCTCGACCACGCGGATCGGCGCGCGGCGGTTGATTCGCGTAAGGCGCTCGCTCAGCGCAGTGAACGTCGGTTCATCGACCAGATCGGTCTTGCTCACCAGCAAGCGATCGGCGAAACCGATCTGCGCCTGGGCAATGGTCTGGGTCAGGTGCACGTCGGCGTGAGCGGCGTCGACCAGGGTGATGATGCCGTCGAGCAGATAACGCTCGCGCAGCTCTTCATCGATGAAAAAGGTTTGCGCCACCGGCGCCGGATCGGCGAGACCGGTGCACTCTATTACCAGACGGTCAAAGGCGATCTCGCCGCTGTCCAGGCGCTCGAGCAGCAGGTACAGCGCCTTGGTCAAGTCGGTGTGAATGGTGCAGCAGACGCAGCCGTTGGCCAGGGTCATGACTTGCACCGGCTCGTCACCCAGCAACTGAGTGTCGATGCCGGCGTCGCTGAATTCGTTTTCGATCACGGCGATTTTCAGGCCGTGCTCGGCTTTCAATAAATGACGCAGCAAGGTGGTCTTGCCGGCGCCGAGGAAACCGCTGAGGACCGTTACCGGAATGGGAGATGACAAACGCTTTCTCCTTCAAAAATAAATGAACAACACAAAAACAAATGTGGGAGCGAGCTTGCTCGCGAAGGGGTCGTGTCAGCCGACATCAATGCCCGATGACACACCGCATTCGCGAGCAGGCTCGCTCCCACAGGGGATTACCTCAACCGCAGGCTGTCAGCTCAACAGCACTTCGGCCCACCCTTGCCACCGTAACGAGCCTCCTGACGTTCGCGAAAGAACATCTCGTAGCTCATCACCGGTTTGTCCGGGTGTTTGGTTTGCATATGCTCGACGTAGGTGTCGTAGTCGGGCATGCCGACCATCAGGCGCGCGGCCTGACCGAGGTATTTACCGAGGCGACTGATGTCATTGAACATAGTGGCAATCCTCGCTTATGCGTCCGGTACGGCCTGGAATGGCGCTTCTTTATCCGTACGCTCTTTGTTGCCCCAGGCGGCTACGCCGACTTTGAGCGCATAGAACAGGATGCTGAACACCACGAACAGGAACAGCGCCGTCAGCGTTGCGTTGGTGTAGGCGTTCCAGATCACATGCTGCATCTGGTC
>Ga0308161_1004664_pt1 | contig 12388 bp, 8 predicted proteins | sample PhyFR2_FD_201034 | JGI IMG/M metagenome (GOLD analysis project Ga0308161, IMG submission 201034) | Phyllosphere microbial communities from UC Gill Tract Community Farm, Albany, California, United States - DLSLF.R2 | ecosystem: Host-associated > Plants > Phyllosphere > Unclassified | place: USA...
CCTGCGCCGCCAGCTCCTGCGCCCAGTACAGCCCCAGGTAGAAGTGGCTGCCGCGGTTGTCGATCGTGCCCAGCGCGCGCCCGGGTGAGCGGTCCTCTTCGAGGAAGGTGCCCGTCGCGGCATCGAGCGTCTGCGCGAGCACGCGAGCCTTCTCGTTGCCGGTGCGGTCGGCGAAGTGCTCGAGCGACGCCGCCAGCGCGAAGAACTCACCCAGCGAGTCCCAGCGGAGGTAGTTCTGCTCGACGAGCTGCTGCACGTGCTTCGGAGCGGAGCCACCGGCACCGGTCTCGAACAGCCCGCCACCGGCGAGCAGCGGCACGATCGAGAGCATCTTGGCGCTCGTGCCGACCTCGAGGATCGGGAACAGGTCCGTGAGGTAGTCGCGCAGCACGTTGCCGGTCACCGAGATCGTGTCGAGACCGTGGCGCATGCGGGCGAGCGTGTACCGCGTCGCCTCCTCCGGAGCCAGGATCGTGATCGTCAGCCCCTTCGTGTCGAGCGTCGCGAGTCCCTGGTGCACCTTCGCGATGATCTGCGCGTCGTGCGAGCGGTTCGCGTCGAGCCAGAACACGGCGGGGTCGCCGGTCGCACGCGCGCGGGTCACGGCCAGCTTGACCCAGTCCATCACCGGGATGTGCTTGGTCTGCGTGGCGCGCCAGATGTCGCCGGGCTCGACCTCGTGCTCGATCAGCACGGTGCCTTCACTGTCGAGCACCTGGACGGTCCCGGCGGTCTCGATCTCGAAGGTCTTGTCGTGGCTGCCGTACTCCTCGGCCGCCTGCGCCATCAGCCCCACGTTCGGCACGGTGCCGATCGTGGCGGGGTCGAGCGGGCCGTTCGCGATCACATCGTCGATCACGGCCTGGTAGACGCCTGCGTAGGAGGAGTCGGGGATGACCGCGAGCGTGTCGGCCTCGCCGCCGTCCGCGCCCCACAGCTTGCCGCCGTTGCGCACCAGGGCCGGCATCGAGGCGTCGACGATCACGTCGCTGGGGACGTGCAGGTTCGTGATGCCCTTGTCGGAGTTCGTGTACGACAGGCGGGGACCCTCGGCGATCGCGCGGTCGAACGCCGCGGCGATCTCATCTCCGCCGGCGACGCCGCCCAGACCTGCGAGGATCGAGCCGAGCCCGTCGTTCGGGGTGAGCCCGGCGGCGGCGAGCGCGTCGCCGTGCTGGGCGAAGACGTCGTGGAAGAACGCGCGCACCACGTGGCCGAAGATGATCGGGTCGCTGACCTTCATCATCGTCGCCTTGAGATGCACCGAATAGAGGATGTCGTCGTTCTTCGCGGTCTCGAGCGTCTCGGCGAGGAAGGCGTCGAGGTTCGCGGCCGAGAGGAACGTGGCGTCGATGATCTCGCGCGGCAGGACCTTGAGCCCCTCCTTGAGGATCGTGACGGTGCCGTCGGCGGCGGTGTGGCGGAAGCTCAGGACGTCGTCCTTCGCAGCCACCCACGAGCGCTCGTTGTGCTTGAAGTCGTCGTGGCCCAGCGTCGCCACACGGGTCTTCGACCCCTCGGCGAACGCCTTGTTGCGGTGCGGATGCTTCTTGGCGTAGTTCTTCACCGCGAGCGGGGCTCGACGGTCGCTGTTGCCTTCGCGCAGGACCGGGTTGACGGCCGATCCCTTGATCCGGTCGTAGCGGGCCCGGACATCCTTCTCTTCGAGCGAGGTGGGCTCGTCCGGGAACGCGGGGATGTCGTATCCCTGGGCCTGGAGCTCGGCGATCGCGGCCTTGAGCTGCGGGATCGAGGCCGAGATGTTCGGCAGCTTGATGATGTTCGCCTCGGGAAGCGTCGCGAGCCCCCCGAGCTCGGCCAGCGCGTCGCCGACCTGCTGCTCGGGAGCGAGCTTCTGCGGGAAGGCCGCGAGGATGCGGCCGCCGAGCGAGATGTCGCGGGTCTCGACCTCGATGTCGGCCTGTCCCGTGTAGGCCTTGATGATCGGCAGGAACGAGGCGGTGGCGAGTGCCGGTGCCTCGTCCGTGTACGTGTAGATGATGGCGTCGTCGGTCACCAGGAGGTTCTCCGTTCGCGAGGGCATATTTGTCTCGATACCAAGATACCTGAGCGGCCCTTGCGGCGTGGTCGCGGAGCCGCCCACGCGGCCGCGAGGGGCCGTCCCGCCCCGGTCCGCGACCAATACTCCGGGTTTGCGGGCGCGATGTCGCGCGAGGCGTTAGCCTGTGACTATGTCCGAACTGCGCATGGTCGAACTCTCCGCCGCGACGATCGTCGCCGTGAACAACCTGTCGCTCAAGCCCGGGCAGGAGCAGTTCCTCGCTCCGGTGTCCTACGGCATCGCCGCGACCGTCATCGATCCGCAGACGTCCTGGCAGCGAGTCGTGCTCGAAGACGACCACGTCGTCGGGTTCGTCAGCGCCAACTTCGACGCCGACGCGCCCGAGGAGCACTTCCGCTCCGTGCTGTGGCGCATCAACGTCGACGCCGACGATCAGGGCAAGGGCGTCGGCCGCTTCGCCGTCGAGAGTCTGCTCGACGAGGCCAGGGCGCGCGGATTCGATCACGTCAACGTCATCTACGAGGCCGGCGAAGACGGCCCCGAGGCGTTCTTCCTCCGAGTCGGGTTCACCCCGGTCGGCGAGACCGAGTACTCCGAGGTCATCGCCCAGATCCGCATCGCCTCGTAAGCAGGCGTCGAGTTCCGAACCTCCTCTCTCTCGAGAGCCGGCCATGCGTCGCGTGCCTGCCGGCACTGGCACCCTGCAGGGCATCGGTATTTGTTGCGATTGCCCACAAAAGTCTTGTGCGGAGCGGCGGTGCGTGTCATCATCGATCCCGAGGCTGCTGGCGAAGCGCTTCGACGATGTGACCTGACGATGATGACGGAGTCCCGATGACGACCATCCACGACGTGGCCGAGGCCGCCGGGGTGTCCATCAGCACCGTCTCCTACGCCCTCAGCGGCAAGCGACCCGTCTCCGAGAAGACCCGCCGTCGCATCGAGGACACCGTGCGGTCCCTCGGCTACGAGCCGGATGCCGGGGCCAGGATGCTGGCGGGGCGCCGAACCCACATCTTCGCGCTCACCGAGCCGCTTCGAGCCGACACGCACGCGCCCACCCATATGGCGTTCGTGCTGGCGACCACTGTGGCCGCGCGCCGCCGAGGGTACGACATCCTGCTCCTGACCGACGAGCAGGCATCCGAGGGGATGAACAGGGTCGCCGCCAGCAACCTGGTCGATGCGATCCTCGTGCTCGACGTCGCCCCCGACGACGCACGGGCCGACATCGCCCGCGCACTGCGCTCCCCCACCGTCTTCATCGGCATCCCCGACGACGCCGAGGGGCTGACCTGCGTCGACCTCGACTTCGAGGCGACCGGCCACCTCGCGATCGACCGCCTCGCCGATGCCGGTCACACCGCCGCCGTGCTGCTCGGTCAGACCGAGGTGTCGTACGTGAAGTCCAACTTCCCGCGCCGTTTGCTGCGCGGAGTGCAGGCCCAGGCGACGCTGCGGGGCGTCGCCCTCGAGTGGGCGACCACCGGTGTCACGACGACCGACGTGTCGGCCGTGCGCACGGCCGTCGGGACCGCCCTCGATCGCGGGATCCGCGCCTTCGTGGTGCACGCGGTAGGCGACGTGCACGAGGCACTGCTCGCGGTCGTGGCCGAGCGCGGGCTGACCGTCGGCACGGACGTGTCGGTGATCTCTGCGGCGGCATCCTTCGACACCACGACCCTCCCCGTGCCCGTGGACACGATCCCCCTGGTGCCGCAGCAGTCGTGCGAGCTCGCCATCGACCTCGCCGTGCAGCGCCTCGAAGACCCGCACGCCCCCGCGCGCATCCACCTGATCCCTCCCGAATACCTCTCCGCCGGATCGGTCGCTCCCGCCCGGGAGTGACCCCCTCCGGAGAATCGCGATCCCATCGATTTTGTCGAAACGCTTCGACCATGCGATATCGAGACCATCACACAACTGAACACCCGACCCGATGAAGTGTCCGGCCCCCCGGGGCCACAAGAAAGGAGTGCCGACGATGGCACGCAACACCCGCAGGACGAAGACGTTGGCGGCCCTCGCCGCACTCACCGCGACCGGCATCGCACTGAGCGGCTGCACGGCGGGATCCGGTGACGACGGCGGTGACGGACAGACCCTCACGCTCTGGCACTACGAGGGGGCGGACAGCGCGATGGGCAAGGCGTGGGCCGAGGCGATCGCGATCTTCGAAGAGGAGACCGGAGCCACGGTCGAGTTCGAGGAGAAGTCGTTCGAGCAGATTCAGAAGACGGCCAGCCAGGTGCTCGACACCGACGCCGCCCCCGATCTGATGGAGTTCAACAAGGGCAACGCGACGGCCGGGTTCCTGGCATCCACCGGTCTGATCGCCGACATCTCCGACGCCGTCGACGAGTACGGCTGGGACGACAAGCTCGCCCCCTCGCTGCAGACGACCGCGAAGTACTCCGACGACGGCGTCATGGGAGGCGACACCTGGTTCGGCATCCCGAACTACGGCGAGTTCGTCGGCGTGTACTACAACGAGGACGCCTTCGCCGCCGCCGGCCTGGAGATCCCCACCACCTACGACGAGTTCATCGACGTGCTCGATGCGTTCGTCGCACAGGGCGTCACGCCGCTCGCCGAGGCGGGCGCGGAATACCCGCTGGGCCAGCTCTGGTATCAGCTCGCGTTGAACGCAGGCGACCGCGGCTTCGTCGACGACTACCAGCTGTACAAGGAGCCCGTCGACTGGCAGGGCCCCGAGGTCACCGCGGCGACCGAGACCCTGCAGGAGTACATGGACAAGGGCTACATCGCCTCCGACGTCTCGTCGGTCAAGGCCGAGGACGCGGGCGTCTCGTTCATCAACGGCAGCTCTCCGATCTTCGTGTCCGGCTCCTGGTGGTTCGGGCGCTTCGTCTCGGAGGCGACCGGCTTCGACTGGACGATGACCGCCTTCCCCGGCGCCGACCTGTCTCTCGGCTCCTCCGGCAACCTGTGGGTCGTGCCCGAGAACGCATCGAACAAGGATCTCGCCTACGAGTTCATCGACATCACGATGCGCCCCGAGATCCAGGCCATCATCGGCAACAACGGCGGCCTCCCGGTCGCGGCAGAGCCCGCCGACATCACCGACGAGAAGAGCGCGGCCCTGATCGAGACGTTCAACGGCGTGCTGGATGCCGACGGCCTGTCCTTCTACCCGGACTGGCCCGCCCCCGGCTTCTACGACGTGATCGTGCAGGAACTGCAGGGGCTGATCACCGGAGCTCAGGATGCCGAGACCACGAACACGAACCTCGGTGAGCAGTACGACGAAGGCACCTCGGAATTCCGTTGATCCGCTCGTGGGGGCGGCGTCCGCGCGGCGTCGCCCCCACACCCTCCTGGAGATGAACATGTCACTCGCCACCCGTCGCGAGGGCCGCACGAAGCTGCCGCCCGAGGAGCCGTCGATCCCGCAGCGCCGCGGAGGGACCGGGGCGTACTGGATCTACCTGCTCCCCGGCTTCGCTCTGCTGCTCGTCGTCGTCATCGTCCCGCTCGTCTGGAACCTCTACCTGACCTTCACGAAATGGAAGGGGGTCCGCACCCCGGAGTTCATCGGGCTCCAGAACTGGCAGAAGATCCTCACCGACAGCGACTTCTGGACCTCGTTCACGAACTCGGTGTGGATGATCATCGCGATGGTCGTGGTGCCGACGATCGTGGGGCTCATCGTCGCCGCGCTGCTGTTCGACGTCGTCGGTCGCAAGTTCGGCGGCAGAGTCGGCAGCTTCCTGCGAGCCACGTACTACCTCCCCCAGATCCTCCCGATCGCCGTCGCCGGCATCGTGATCGGCTGGATCGTGCGACCGGGCGGAGACGGAGCGCTCAACCAGATCCTGGGGGCACTCGGCCTCCCGGCCTACGACTGGCTCGGCCAGATGCCCTCCGCCCTGATCGTGCTGATGGTCGTGATGGTGTGGGTGCAGCTCGGCTACCCCGTCGTCGTCTTCATGGCCGCCCTGCAGCGGGTCGACCCCGAACTGTACGAGGCGGCGGAGCTCGACGGCGCCAACTGGCTGCAGCGCTTCACCTCGATCACCGCCAGCATCATCCGCCCCGAGATCTTCGTGGTCACCCTGACCTGCACCATCGCCGCGCTGAAGGTCTTCGGTCCGGTCTACATCATCACGCGAGGCGGACCCGCCGGTGCGACCCTCGTGCCCGCCTACTACGCGTACCAGGAGTTCTTCACCAAGCGGAACGTGGGCTACGGAGCGACCATCGCCACCGTCCTCACCATCGTCGTGGTCATCGTGTCGATCATCTTCATCCGCGTGCAGAACTCCCTCGAGCGCAAGGAAAGGGCGGGTCTGTGATGCACGCCACCACTGCCATCGTCACCGGGAAGCCGGGCAAGGCCCGCCCCCGCGGGGGCATGACGAAGAAGCGTCCGGTCGACTGGCTGCTGCTCGCCCTCGTCGTCGTGGGAGCGGTGCTGGTCATCGCGCCGTTCTACCTCGTGCTCGTCAACTCGTTCAAATCGCCCGTCGACTACGCGACGTCCGGTCCGCTCGCCCTCCCGGAGACCCTCGACTTCGGCGGCATCATCAAGTTCTGGGAGCGGGTGAACTTTCCCGAGAAGGTGTGGAACTCGATCCTCATCGCCGGCGTCGTCTCAGTGCTCGCGGTGGTGATCTCGATGCTGAACGCGTTCGCGATCGGCATCGGCCGCATCCGCGGCCGCAGCTGGATCGTGCTGCTGTTCCTGATGGCCAACCTCCTGCCGCAGGAGGCGCTGCTGTACCCGCTCTACTTCATGTTCAAATCGGTCGGCCTGTACGACAACGTGTGGGCCGTCATCATCGTCTTCACCGTCATCCAGGCGGCGTTCGGCACGTATCTGCTCTCGTCCGTCTACGGCACGTTCCCCAAGGAGATCCTCGAGGCCGCATCGCTCGACGGTGCGAGTCGCTGGCAGATCCTCTGGCGCGTGGTCTTCCCGATCAGCCGGCCGACCCTGTCGGTGCTGCTCATCTTCTTCTTCATCTGGACGTGGAACGAGTTCCTCATCCCCCTGACCTTCCTCGCCTCGAACGCGAACCAGACGGTCCCGGTCGCGATCAGCGTGCTGCAGGGCGACCGCCTGATGGACGTGACCACCACGAGCGCCTCGGCGCTGCTGGGCATCATCCCCACGCTCATCTTCTTCCTCATCTTCCAGCGCACCCTCACGCGCGGCATCACGGCAGGAGCAGTCAAGTAATGAAGTTCACCGACGGGTTCTGGCAGCTGCGACCGGGCGTCACGGCGCTCTACGCCCAGCAGGCCTACGACATCGCCGAGACGGACGACACGCCGGACGGCGCCGGCCTCGTCATCACCGCCCCCACCATGGTGATCGCCGGTCGCGGCGACACGCTCAACCGCCCCGTGCTGACGACCACGCTCTCCTCTCCGGCGGAGGGCGTGATCCGGGTGCGGATCGCTCACCACGAAGGCGGCCGCACGCATGAGGGATTCCGGCTCCCCGGCGCCGGGTCGGGGCACGCGACGCGCGACATCACCGCCGAGGGCGGCGTGCTCGAGGCCGGAGCCCTGATCGCCCGCATCGCTCCCGGCTCCCCCTGGAACCTCTCATTCGAGGTCGAGGGCCGTCGGGTCACCGGCAGCGGTCACAAGGCACAGGGGTACATCAGGCTCGCGCCCCACGCCCAGGTGGATCCCGGCATCGTCGACAACGCGCGTCAGGGCGGGGCCGCCCCCCGCGACTCCGTGTTCGTGCACGAACAGCTCGACATGGGGGTCGGCGAGCTCGTCTACGGCCTCGGCGAGCGATTCGGGCCGCTGGTCAAGAACGGACAGTCGGTCGATGTCTGGAACGCCGACGGCGGCACCTCCAGCGAGCAGGCCTACAAGAGCATCCCGTTCCATGTGTCGAACCGCGGGTACGGCGTGCTGGTGAACGACTCCGGCCACGTCTCGTACGAGATCGGCTCCGAATCGGTCGAGCGGATGCAGTTCTCGGTCCCGGGCGAGGTGCTCGAGTACTTCGTGATCGCCGGCCCCACCCCGAAGGAGGTGCTCGGAAGGTACACGGCGCTGACCGGCAGACCTCCCGTGGTGCCCGCCTGGTCATACGGTCTCTGGCTCTCGACGAGCTTCACGACCGACTACGACGAGCAGACGGTCACCGGATTCATCGACGAGATGGCCGCACGCGAGCTGCCGGTGTCGGTGTTCCACTTCGACTGCTTCTGGATGCGCGAGTTCAACTGGACCGACTTCGTCTGGGACACCAGGGTGTTCCCCGACCCGGAGGGGATGCTGTCGCGACTGCATGCCAAGGACCTCAGGGTGTGCGTGTGGATCAACCCCTACATCGCTCAGCGCTCACCCCTGTTCCGTGAGGCGGCGGATCAGGGGTTCCTGGTCCGCCGCCCGGACGGCACCGTGTGGCAGTGGGATCTCTGGCAGGCGGGCATGGGTCTCGTCGACTTCACGAACCCCGCCGCGACCGCCTGGTACCAGGAGCACCTGCGCCGGCTGATCGACCAGGGGGTGGACTGCTTCAAGACCGACTTCGGCGAGCGCATCCCCACCGAGGTGGTCTGGGCCGACGGCGCTGACCCGACCCGCATGCACAACCTCTACACCGACCTCTACAACCGCGCGGTGCACGATGTGCTCGTCGAGGCCCGCGGGGCCGGCGACGCCGTGCTGTTCGCCCGGTCCGCCACGGCGGGCGGTCAGAGCATGCCGGTGCACTGGGGCGGCGACTCCACCTCGACGTATGCCTCGATGGCCGAGACCCTGCGGGGCGGTCTGTCGCTCGCGCTGAGCGGGTTCGCGTACTGGAGCCACGACATCGGCGGATTCGAGGGTACGCCGGATGCCGGCGTCTTCAAGAGATGGACCGCCTTCGGTCTGCTCGGCTCGCACTCGCGATTCCACGGCTCCAGCTCCTACCGGGTGCCGTGGGCGTTCGACGAGGAGGCCGTCGACGTGACCCGGCGATTCACGCATCTCAAGATGCAGCTCATGCCCTACCTGTATCAGCAGGGCATCGACGCCTCGCGGACCGGCCTGCCGGTGATGCGTCCCATGCAGCTGGAGTTCCCCGAGGATCCGGCGGTCGGCTACCTGGACCGCCAGTACATGCTCGGCTCGAGCCTGCTCGTCGCTCCGGTCTTCTCCGCCGACGGCTCGGTCGAGTTCTACCTGCCGGACGGCACCTGGACGTCGCTGTTGACCGGCGAGACCGTGCAGGGCGGCGGCTGGCGCCGCGAGACCCACGGCTTCGACTCGCTGCCGCTGTACGTGCGTCCAGGCACGGCACTGCCCTGGGGTGCGCGCATCGACCGGCCGGACTACGACTACCACGAGGGACTGCGCATACGCGTCTTCCCCGGCGGTGACGGTACGACGTCCGTGACGGTCACCTCCCCCGACGGGGTCGAGGCGACGCACACGATCGACCTCGCGGAGGTCACCGAGTGACGATCTGACCGGGCGCGGGGTCGGCGGCTGGTGCCCGGGGCGACGCCGTCAGCGCTTGTCGGGGCGGCGGCGCTCGTTCCAGGCGGCGAGCGCGGATGCGGCAGCGCCGGCCGCGCGATCGATCGCCTCCGTCGAACGGTTCAGCATGTCCTGCGCGGCATCCTGCCACGCAGACCCCGGCGATGGGGTCTCTTCGCCGGCTCGCACCCTCGCCGCATGCTCGGCGGCCTCGAAGGCGCGCTCCAGGTCGGAGACCGCGTCACGGTAGGCGGCGAACTCGGCCGGTCCCGCCGTGCCGTCGGCCGCGCGTCGTGCGTCGACCGCGCGTCCCGCGGCGCGCAGGTACTCCGCCGTGGCGGGCTGCTTCACATCGGTCATCGCGGGGTACGCGATCTGCAGTCCAGGGTCTGTCTCGTACTGCATCCATCGCAGGACGACCGCATCGTGCTCGCCCTGCAGCCGTTCGAGGGGGCGCGGCGCCCGTGGCGCGGGAATGGCCGCGCGCGCAGCGGACAGGCGCACCTGCTTCGCCCGCACATCCGCGGCTGCGGCCTTCGCGTCGCTCTCTTTGATGCGCAGCATCCGCTTCGCTCCGGCGACCTGCTCCGCGGTCGCGCGACGGGCGCTCCGCTCGGCCGAGAGACGGGTGACATCGGCCCTGGCGAGCTTGACCGCCATCCGACTCTGCACGGCCTTCTGCCTGGCGGCGCGCAGATCGAGACGCGCGGCATCGAACTCGAGGCGGCGTCCGCCTGCTGTACGTCGTCTTCCCATGCCCACCGCTCCGGCCGCCACTCCTCCGGCCGCGACGGGCGCGAGCCACCACCACTCGGCGGCGAGCAGCAGAGGGTCCATGCTTCGATGCTACCCAGCCCTCGGCGGCTGCGGGGAAAAAGCGGATGGCGACCTCCCGAGGGGAGATCGCCATCCGCGGGGAATCCGACGGGACCTAGACCAGAGTCTGCTGCCAGGCCGCGTGCAGCTGAGCGAACTTGCCCGTGCCGCTGATCAGCGACGCGGGCGTGTCGTCCTCGATGATCCTGCCGTGCTCCATCACGAGCACCCGATCGGCGATCGCGACGGTCGACAGCCGGTGCGCGATGATGATCGCGGTGCGGTCCTTCAGCAGGGTCTGCAGAGCGTCCTGGATCAGCCGTTCCGACGGGATGTCGAGCGACGCGGTGGCCTCATCGAGGATGAGCACCGCGGGGTCGGCGAGGAACGCGCGCGCGAACGAGATCAGCTGACGCTGCCCCGCCGACACGCGACCGCCGCGCTTGTTCACGTCGGTGCCGTAGCCGTCGGGCAGCGACGAGATGAACCCGTCGGCGCCGACCGCACGCGCCGCGGCCCGGATCTCCTCGAGCGAGGCGTCCGGCTTGCCGAGCGCGATGTTGTCGGCGACCGTGCCGCTGAACAGGTATGCCTCCTGCGTCACCATGACGATGGCGCGGCGCAGATCCTTCGGGTGCAGGTCTCGCAGGTCGACGCCGTCGAGCGTCACCGATCCGACCGAGGGGTCGTAGAACCGCGAGATCAGCTTCGCGAGGGTCGACTTGCCCGCCCCGGTCGTGCCGACCAGCGCGATCGTCTGTCCCGCCTCGATGTCGAGCGAGAAGTTCGGGAGGATCGTCTTCTCGCCGTTGTATCCGAAGGTGACCTCGTGGAACTGGACGTGCCCGCGGGACTCCCACAGATCGACCGGCTTCTCGGGGTCCGGAACCGTCGGAACCTCCTCGAGCACGCCCGAGACCTTCTCGAGCGCCGCGGTGGCCGACTGGTACGAGTTGAGGAACATCGCGATCTCCTGCATGGGCGCGAAGAAGTTGCGCACGTACAGCACGGCGGACAGCAGCACGCCGACGGTGAGAGCACCCTCCGAGACGCGGATGCCGCCCCACAGCACGACGATGCCGAGCACGAGCGCGGCCACCCCCATCAGCCCGGGCTCGAAGGTGCCGAACAGCAGCATCGAGCGCCGGTTCACGTCGCGGTACTCGCCGGCGATCTTCTGGAAGGCGACGTCGTTGCGCGGCTCCTTGCGGAACGCCTTGACCGCACGGATGCCCGTCATGGTCTCGACGAACTGCACGATCACCTTCGCGCTGATGACCCGCGATTCGCGGTACACGAGCTGCGAGCGCGAGTAGAACCAGCGCATCAGGAAGAACAGCGGGATGCCGCCGATCGCCAGGATGAGTCCGGACTGCCAGTCCCACACGCACAGGGCGATGAAGGTGAACAGGCCGAAGAGCACACCCGAGACGAGCTCGTTGAGGCCGCCGTCGAGCAGCTCCCTGATGGAGTCCAGGTCGCTCGTCTGACGGGAGATGATGCGGCCGGAGGTGTACGACTCGTGGAACTCCAGGCTGAGGCGCTGGGTGTGCAGGAAGATCCGCTTGCGCAGGTCGAGCAGCACGGCCTGGGTGAGCTTGGCCGCGATGATCACGTACCACGCGATCATCGCCGCGGCCACGGCGCCCGCGAGCAGGTACATGCCGCCGATCATGAAGGTCGGCATCCAGTCGGCGCGCTCGAGGACGGCAGGCAGCGCGCGGTCGAGCCCGATGCTGATGAGGATCGGCCCGGCCACCTGCAGGGCGGTCGAGATGACCAGCACGACTGCCGCGAGGATGATCCGCGGCTTCAGTGGCTGGACGAGCGAGCCGAGCAGGTGCAGCGACCGGCGGCGGATCGCCCTGCTCTCCTCCTTGGTGTAGCGGGAGCGGTCCTCGTCCTGCGTTCCGGTGATGGTGGAGCTCATCGCTGCACCTCCTTGTCCTCTTCGACTGCGGTTGCTGAGCCTGACGAAGCATCGTCGGCGGACTCCGCACGGATGCCCTCGGCGACCGTCGCGTCGATCTCGGCCTCGGAGTCGCGGATGATCGGGATCGCGCCGGTGCGCGCCGCCTCCTCCGCCTCGAGGCT